>Ga0105044_10015045_pt1 | contig 10458 bp, 5 predicted proteins | sample MAT01_FD_78092 | JGI IMG/M metagenome (GOLD analysis project Ga0105044, IMG submission 78092) | Freshwater microbial communities from Lake Fryxell liftoff mats and glacier meltwater in Antarctica - MAT-01 | ecosystem: Environmental > Aquatic > Freshwater > Ice > Liftoff microbial mat | place...
ACGGGGCGCCCGTGGGTCGGGGAACCCGTCGGGTTCGGGGGTACGTGTGGGGGTGCTGGGAACCCGTCGGGTTCGGGGGTACGTGTGGGGGTACTGGGAACCCGTCGGGTTGGTGGTGACCCAGGCGAACCCATGTCGGGGTGGGAGGGGGAGGCAACTACGCTCATCGGCCATGTCCGAGTCCGAGAGCACCGAGTCCGACGCCCCCGAGGTGTCGCCCGCGCCCATCCCGATCGAGGTCCCCAACGATCCGTCGTTGATGGACAAGATCGTCAGCCTCAGCACGTCGCGGGGCTTCGTGTTCCCGTCGGCCGAGATCTACGGCGGCTTCCGCTCGACCTACGACTACGGGCCCATCGGGGTGCTCCTGCTGCGCAACGTCAAGGACGCCTGGTGGCGGGCCATGGTGCAGCTGCGCGACGACGTGGTCGGCCTCGATGCCGCCATCCTCTCGCCGCCCGCGGTGTGGGAGGCGTCGGGGCACCTGGCCAACTTCACCGATCCGCTCGTCGACTGCCGCAACTGCAACGAGCGGTTCCGCCTGGACAAGCTCGAGGACCCGAACACCTGCCCGAACTGCGGGGCCAAGGAGTCCTTCACCGAGGCGCGCGAGTTCAACCTCATGTTCAAGACCCAGGCCGGGCCGGTGGCCGGCGCCGGCCACGACGTCTACCTGCGCCCGGAGACCGCGCAGGGGATGTTCGTCGACTACGCCAACGTGCAGCGCACCAGCCGCAAGAAGCCACCGTTCGGGATCGCCCAGGTCGGCAAGTCGTTCCGCAACGAGATCACGCCGGGAAACTTCGTGTTCCGCACCCGTGAGTTCGAGCAGATGGAGATGGAGTACTTCGTCCCGCCCGACGAGGCGCCCCAGTGGTACGAGTACTGGCGCAACGAGCGCTTCAACTGGTACCTCGACCTCGGGATCCCCACCGACAAGCTGCGCCTCCGCGACCACGAGACCGACGAGCTCTCGCACTACTCGCAGGGGACCTGCGACGTCGAGTTCCTCTTCCCCTGGGGCTGGGACGAGCTCGAGGGCATCGCCAACCGCGGCGATTTCGACCTCACCGCCCACATGAACGCGTCGGGGGAGAAGCTCGACTACTTCGACCAGGCCAACAACGTCCGGTACACCCCGCACGTCATCGAGCCCGCCGCGGGGGCGACGCGCACGATGATGGCCTTCCTGCTCGCGGCCTACGCCGAGGAGGAGGTGCGCGGCGAGACCCGCGTCGTGCTGCGCCTGCACCACCGCCTGGCGCCGTACAAGGTGGCGGTCCTGCCGCTGTCGAAGAAGGACACGCTCACGCCGCTGGCGCGAGACGTCCTGAAGCTGATCCAGCCGCACTGGATGGCCGACTACGACGAGACCCAGGCCATCGGCAAGCGCTACCGCCGCCAGGACGAGCTGGGCACGCCGTACTGCATCACCGTCGACTTCGACTCGCTCGACGACCACGCCGTCACGGTTCGCGAGCGCGACTCGATGGCCCAGGAGCGCATCCCGATCGACACGCTCGTGACCTACCTGCGCGACCGCCTCAGCTGAGCGGCCCATGGACGCCGACGACCCTCGTTCGCCCGGTGGCGACCAGCCCGGCGAGGACTGGCGGGCGCTGAACCGCGACTCGTGGGACGAGCGGGTCGGCATCCACGTGGCCTCGGACTTCTACGACATGGCTGGTTTCAAGGAGGGCCGCATCGCGCTGCGCCCCTTCGAGATCGACGAGGTCGGTCCGGTCGGGGGGCTGGACCTCGTCCACCTCCAGTGCCACTTCGGGCAGGACACGCTCTCGTGGGCGCGGCTCGGTGCGCGCGTTACCGGGCTCGACTTCTCGCCCGCGGCGATCGAGGCGGCCACGGCCCTCGCCGCCGACGTCGGCATCGACGCCGACTTCGTGGCGGCCGATGTCTACGACGCCGTCGAGGCGCTCGGTCGCCGGCAGTTCGATGTCGTCTACACCGGCCTCGGCGCGCTGATCTGGTTGCCCGACATCGAGCGGTGGGCCGAGGTCGCCGCGTCCCTGGTGGCGCCGGGTGGCTTCGTCTACCTCGCCGAGTTCCACCCGATCACCGAGGTGTTCGCCGACGACTCGTTGACGGTGGAGCACGACTACTTCACCCGGCCGGGCGGGACCCGCTACGACGTTGCCGGCACCTACACCGACGGCGACGTCGAGACGGTCCACAACGTCAGCTACGAGTGGACCCACCCGGTGAGCGCGGTGGTCACCGCGCTGCTGGACCAGGGGCTCCAGCTCGAGCTGTTCCACGAGCACGACCACACCCTTTGGGCCCGCTGGCCGTTCCTGGAGCCTCGCGACGACGGCACCTACCGGCCGCCTGTTGGCGTGCCCCGACTCCCGCTCATCTACAGCCTCCGCGCCCGCAAGCCTGCCTGAGCGCAGTGTGGAAGACGCGATCGCTCGCCGATCATTCCGTCAGCCGAGCTCGCCGGGGTCGGTGGCTGTTGCCATCGTGGCCTTCGTGAACGCGGTCACGAGGGCGGCGCGATTGGTGATGTCGAGCTTGCGGAAGATGTGGGCAAGGTGGCTCTTGACGGTGGCGGGCGAGATGAAGAGGCGCTCGGCCGCCTGGGCGTTGGTGCACCCCGCTGCCACGAATCCGATCACCCGAAGCTCGGTCGGGGTGAGGCTGGCCCAACCGATCGACGGCCGGCGCCGCTTGCCGCGCGACCGGCGCACGAAAGCGAGCGCCTCCTCGATCGAGGCCTCGGCCGGACGGCGCTCGGTGGGGACGGTGCCGTTGGTCGGTTGGACGGAGTCGGTCGTTGTCGCCAATTCGTGGAGCGCCGGTGCGGTCAGGCACCAAAGCTCGGTGTGGACCAAGCCGAGGCGTTCGCGCTCGTGGCGGGCGACTGCGGCGAGCCACTGCGCTGTCGCCGTGTCGCCGCGAGCGGCCACCGACAAGGCGAGGACCTCAACGGCGTCGACGATCGTCGGCCGCAGGTCCAGCGCCACCAACCGGTCGAGCGCGGCCGACACCTCGGCCTCCGCCGCTCCGGCGTCGCCGAGCCCGAGGTGGACGAGCGCCAACACGGGCGCGACGACCGCTCGGCCGCTCGGGTTTGCCATGGTCTCGAACGCCACCCGTGCGGCGTCGCCTCGTCGCGACGCCTCGGTGAGGTCGCCGCGCCGCAGGGCTACGGCCGAGGCGATCCCGTGCACCCGCGCCGCGAACGCGGGGGCGAACGCCGCGATCGTGTCGACGTCGTGATCGACGACGGTCTGCGCGGCCTCGCAGTCCCCGTCGTCGAGCAGGACCAGCAGGAGATCGATGATGACGACCGGAAGGCTGAGTCCCGCCTCTGTGCGCTCGCCTCGTCGCCGGGCGTCGTGCAGGTGGTCGGCCCACCGACCGCCGTAGCCGTCAAGGAGCGCGAGGGTGGCCTCGAGGCCCAGTAGCAGCGCGGCCAGGTTGGGGTCGTCGGTCCGAGCGACCTGCTGCCGGCTCGCCTCGATAGCGGTGGCGGCCTCGAGGCGACGCCCCGACGCGACGGCGACGGTCCCGCGGCCGATGGCATCCCAGGCGAGCAGCAGCGGGTGGTCGAGTTCCACGGCGACGGGCTTCGCCGCGTCAAGCTCGGCGAGCGCCGCGGCGTGGTCGTGGCGCATCAGGTGGGTGAACGCCAGCACCTGGCGGGCATCGGTGAGTCCCCAACGGTCATCGCAACGTGCGGCGAGCTCGATGGACTGCTCGAGGGTGGCTATGGCGCTGACGGGGTCGAGGTAGCAGCTGATGCTCCCTAGCGTGTCGAGAGATCGACCGGCGTACCGATCGTCGCCGAGCGCGACGGCCAATGCATGCGTCGTGGTGGCGCCGGCGATCGCCACATCGAAGTCGCCTGAGTAGGTGGCGAGGTGGCAGGCGCCCCATCGGGCCGCCAGCTCGAGCCGTGGATCGGTTGCCGACATGGTCTCGGCGGCGGCGAACCGTGCTCGAGCCTCACGGAACCGGCCTGCGCTGAGCCAGAAGAAGGTCAGCCGGCCGATCGTGATCCAGAGGCGGTCGGCTGCCTCGCCGTCTCCAGATGCGGCGCGGGTTGTGAGGCGGTCGAGCGCAACTCGGACGTTGCCTTCGTCGTCGCCCAGCTGGCGCAGTCGGAGCACGTGCTCGCGACCTGGCAGGTCGCCGTCCCACGGCGCGGTCCGGGTCACCACGTGCTCGACGACGCGGTCGATGGCGTCGTCGATCTCGCCGCGCTCGGCGAGCGCGTTGGATGCGTAGTCAGCGATCGTCTCGAGGAGCCGGTAGCGGGTCGTGTCCGCCAGCGGCTCGACCACGACGAGCGACTTGGCTGCGAGTCGGTGGAGCAACTCGGTGGCGCGGTCGGCGTCGACCACTCCACGAGCGACGACCCTGACCGCTCCTTCGTCGAAGCTCCCGCGGAACGCCGAGAGGTGATCGAGCAGGTGGCGCTCGTCCGCGCCGAGGAGGGAGTACGACCAGGCCACAGACGCCTCGAGTGTGCGGTGACGCGCCAGAGCGGCTCGGTTTCCCGAGACCAGCAGCCGGAACCGATCCTGCAGGCCGTCGAGGATCCGCTCGGGGGCGAGCAGCTCGACCCGCGATGCCGCGAGCTCGATCCCGAGTGGCAGGCCGTCGAGACGTCGGCAGATCTCGCCGACGGCCGCGAGCGCGGCGTCATCGAGCACGAGGCCAGGACGAGCAAGCGCGGCGCGGTCGACGAACAGTTCCACGGCGTCGCTCGTCCGGCGGTCTGCGGCGGAGCCAGCGTCCACGGGAATGCCCATCGGCGGGACGCGGTAGATGGCCTCGCCTACGACGCCGAGGGGTTCGCGGCTCGTGACCACGACGCGGAGTTCGGGAAGACGGGCGAGCACGACATCGATCAGATCGGTGACGGCATCCAGGACGTGCTCCGCGTTGTCGACGACGAGGATCATCGGGCCGTCTGTCGGTCCGAGGTCGCCGAGCGCATCGCCTATCTGCTCGACCGGATCCCGATGCGGGTCGTCGCGCTGGCCGAGCGCGTCGAGGATCGCCGTGGCCACCCCGACTCGGTTGCGCACCGCTGCCAACTCGACCAGCACCACCGCCGCACGAGGCCGGACCAGTTCGAGGGCCAGCCGGGTCTTGCCACACCCACCGGGGCCGACGACGGTGACGAGTCGGTCGCGATCGACCAGCGCGGCGAGGTCGTCGAGCTCGGCTCGGCGGCCGACGAAGCGAGTTCTCGACGCCGGGAGGGGACGGAGGCCTGCCACCCGACGACCCTACCGATCGCCCGCGGTCGGTGCGGCGGCCGGGCCCGCGGTCGTCGTCGGCCGGAACGGCGCGAGGAGAGTGTCGATGTCGGCGGCCTGGACGTGGGGGTAGTGCGACCAGAAGTCGTCGATGTCGGCTCGGTCGCGGTCGTAGGTGCGGACGCGCGCGAAGAGATCAGGGTCGGTGGCGTCGGCCTCGAAGACGTAGAGGGCCAGGTTGTCGAAGACATGGCCGTCCTTCTCGCCGATCTCGCGCAGCACCTGGATCACCCGGTCGTCGCTGGCGCAGATGTCGATGAGCTCGTGGCGAAACGTGCCGCCGAAGAAGTCGAACCACCAAAGCTGCATCGCGAGCACGTCGTCGCGACCCCACAGCTCGCGCAGCGGGCCGGCGCCGATGTCGTTGATCCAGACGACACCGGGCGAGAGAGAGGCAAGGGGCGATTCGAGGTCGCCCTCGTCCCAGAGGGCGTGAAAGAGGGCTCGGGCATGGGCGGCACGGGGATGTTCGGGCATGGTGACCTCCGTAGGGTCCGTGATCCGTGGTCGGGTTGCTCGGATCATCCCGGTCGGGGCGCGCGGCGACATCGCCCGAACGGGGGAGATCGGCTGCCGGCCCGGCCCTCCGCTCGCAACCGGGCGACGAGCGACGCGGCTGGCGCCGACGGTCCCGCGGAGGACACGGCCTCCGAGGCGCCCGCACGCATCGACGCTCGTGATCGATCCGACTTCTCGGGGGTAGATCACCGGGCGATGCCGCAAAGAACAAGGGGCGAGCGGGGCGAGACTGACCCGTCGTGCGACGAGGGCGGCCGCCGAGCGGGTCCGGGCGCCTGGGTAGGCTCGCTCCCGCGACCTAGTCCGTCCGATCAGGAGCACAAGTCGATGACCTACGTGTACGGGTTCGATCACGCCCATCCCCGGCCGCCGATGGAGCTGAAGGAGCTCCTCGGCGGCAAGGGCGCGAACCTGGCCGAGATGACGTCGGTGCTCGGCCTCCCGGTGCCGCCGGGCTTCACCATCACCACCGACGCCTGCCGCGCCTACCTCGAGGACGGCTGGCCCGCCGGTCTCGACGACGAGGTGGCGACCAACCTCTCCACGCTCGAGGCAAGCATGGGCAAGGCCCTCGGCGACCCGGTCGACCCGCTCCTGGTCTCGGTGCGCTCGGGGGCCCGGGCCTCCATGCCGGGGATGATGGACACCGTCTTGAACCTGGGCCTCAACGACGAGTCGGTCGTGGCGCTCGCGGCTCAGACCGGTGACGAGCGCTTCGCCCGGGACTCCTACCGCCGGTTCATCTCGATGTACGCCAAGATCGTGCTCGACATCGACGGCGAGCGCTTCGACGAGATCTACGACACCCACCGCGCGGCCAGCGGGGCCGAATCCGACGCCGCCATGCCCGCGGACGCGCTGGCCGCGGTCATCGATGAGTACCTGGCCCTGGTGCTCGAGGCGACGGGTGAGCCGTTCCCCCAGGATCCCCGGGTCCAGCTGCGGGGCGCCGTCGGCGCGGTCTTCCGATCCTGGACCTCACCTCGCGCGAACGCCTATCGAACCCGTGAGCGCATCCCCGAGGACTGGGGCACCGCGGTCAACGTCCAGGCCATGGTGTTCGGCAACCGTGACGACCGCTCGGGGACCGGCGTCGGGTTCACCCGGAACCCGGCGACGGGCGAGGCCGGCGCCTACGGCGACTTCCTGATCAACGCCCAGGGCGAGGACGTGGTCGCCGGCATCCGAGCCACCCTGCCCATCGCCGACGTGGGTGACTCGTTCCCCGCCATCTACGACGATCTGCTCGCCATCTTCGCCCGGCTCGAGCAGCACTACCGCGACATGCTCGACACCGAGTTCACCATCGAGCAGGACAAGCTCTGGCTGCTCCAGACGCGGGTGGGCAAGCGCACCGGCGCCGCCGCGGTGCGCATCGCCGTCTCGCTGACCGAGGACCCGACCATCGCGCTCAGCCACGCCGAAGCCGTCCAGCGCGTGCAACCCGAGCACCTCGATCAGGTGTTGCACCCCCACATCCAGCGCACCGACGCGGTCGTGCTGGCCACCGGTCTGGCCGCGTCCCCAGGGGCCGGGGTGGGCCACGCCTACTTCGATGCCGACCGCGCCGCTGACGGGGCCGACCGGGGCGAGCCGGTCATCCTCGTGCGCCAGGAGACCTCGCCCGAAGACGTCCACGGCATGTCGGTGGCCGAGGCCGTGCTGACCTCGCGGGGCGGCCTCGTGTCGCACGCCGCGGTCGTGGCGCGGGGCTGGGGCAAGCCGGCGGTCTGCGGCGCCGAGAGCCTCGACATCGGCGAGGACTCGTTCACCACGTCATCGGGCACCGTGGTGCGCGAGGGCGACCTCATCTCGGTCGACGGCTCCACCGGCAAGGTCTACCTCGGCGAGGTACCCCTCGCGGAGGGTGACGTGCCCCCGGAGTTCGACATCGTGCTGGGCTGGGCCGACGACGTGCGGGGCGATCAGGTGACGGTGCGGGTCAACGCCGACACCGGCGAGGACGCAGCCCGCGCCCGAGCGTTCGGCGCCCAGGGCATCGGCCTGTGCCGCACCGAGCACATGTTCCTGGGCGATCGACTGCCGGTGGTCCGGCGCATGATCCTCGCCGACACGCCCGAGACCGAGGCGGCGGCCCTGGCCGAGCTCCTCGAGGTCCAACGCACCGACTTCGTCGGGATCCTCGAGGCCATGGATGGGCTCCCGGTCACCGTCCGGCTGCTCGACCCGCCGCTGCACGAGTTCCTCCCGTCGGTCACCGAGCTCGCCGTGCAACAGGCGAGGGGCGAGCTCGACGCCGCGGGCGAGGCCATGTTGGTGGCGGCCCGCAGGTGGCAGGAGCAGAACCCGATGCTCGGTGTCCGGGGCGTTCGCCTCGGCATCATCAAGGACGGGCTCTACAAGATGCAGGTGCGGGCCCTGCTCGAGGCGGCGCAGCTCCGCCGGGACGCCGGCGGCCACCCCATCATCGAGATCATGGTGCCGCTCGTCGTCACCCGCCGCGAGCTCGCGCTCGTGCGCGGGTGGATCACCGAGGAGATCGACGACGTGCTCGGCCCCGACCGCGATCCCGACGACATCCTCATCGGCACCATGATCGAGACACCCCGCGCCGCGATCTGCGCCGACGACATCGCCAAGTCGGCCGACTTCTTCTCGTTCGGCACCAACGACCTGACCCAGATGACCTTCGGCTTCTCCCGTGACGACGTCGGCCCGATCCTCGAGGCGTACCGAGAGCGGGGGCTGCTCGATGTCGATCCCTTCGAATCGGTCGATCAGATCGGCGTCGGCGAGCTCATCCGCATCGGGATGCGCGGCGGTCGCTCGACCCGACCCCACCTGAAGATGGGGGTGTGCGGCGAGCACGGCGGCGACCCCGCCTCGATCGCCTTCTTCTACGGCCTCGGCGTCGACTACGTGTCGTGCTCACCGTTCCGGGTGCCGATCGCCCGCCTGGCGGCTGCCCAGGCGGTCCTCGCTGCGACCGGCGCATGAACGTCCGGTGATCGATTCCTGACCAGCGGACGACGCTCGGTTGCGTGGCTCCCTCGCCGGGCGCAGACGCGGCGCCAGCGGGCGGCACGCGGGCGGCAAGGCGACGCGGTTCCACTGGCGACCGATGCGCGACAGCGATGGATCGACCCGGACCGGTCGGCGAGGTTCGCTGCTACCGTCCGAACGGGAGCTGCGGGGAGCGAGATGGGCATCGTCGACGAGGACATCGCACGGGTCAGGGACTCGACCGACATCGTCGCCGTCATCTCCGAGCACGTGCAGCTCAAGCGGGTGGGCCGGCGGTGGTCGGGCCTGTGCCCGTTCCACGCCGAGAAGTCCCCGTCGTTCTCGGTCAATCAGGAGCTGGGCGTCTACAAGTGCTTCGGATGCTCCGCGTCGGGCGACGCCATCACCTTCGTGCGCGAGATCGACCACGTCGACTTCGTGACCGCGGTCGAGACGCTCGCGGGCAAGGCCAACATCACGTTGCGCTACTCCGATCGCGACGCCGGCGAGGGACGCAAGCAGCGCACTCGCATGGCCCAGGTCATGGGCGAGGCGGTCGACTGGTACCACGAGCGTCTGCTCACGGCGCCCGACGCCGCATCGGCCCGTGGGTACCTGCGGTCGCGCGGGCTGAGCGGTGACGAGGTGCGGCAGTACCGGATCGGTTGGGCGCCCGAAGGCTGGGACGAGCTGGCCCGGGCGCTGAAGGTGCCGTCCAACAAGGGTGACGAGCGCTACCAGCTCTTCGAGGGGGTGGGCCTGGGGTTCCTGAACCGGACCGGGAAGGTCACCGACGCGTTCCGAGCCCGCGTGCTCTTCCCGATCTTCGACGTGAACGGGGAGCCGGTCGCGTTCGGTGGCAGGGTGCTCCCCGGCTCGACCGATCCGCGCAAGTACAAGAACACCTCCGAGACCCGTCTCTACGCCAAGAGCAAGACCCTCTACGGGCTCAACTGGGCCAAGGGCGCCATCGTCAACGCCGACGAAGCGATCGTGTGCGAGGGGTACACCGACGTCATCGGGTTCGCCGCGGTGGACATGCCCCGGGCGGTCGCCACCTGCGGGACCTCGCTCACCGAGGAGCACTTCCGGTCGCTCAAGAGCTACGCGCACCGCATCGTGCTCGCCTTCGATGCCGACTCCGCCGGGCAGAACGCGGCCGAGCGCTTCTACGAGTGGGAGCGCCAGTACGAGATCGACGTCGCCGTGGCCGCCCTGCCGCCGGGGGTCGACCCGGCCGATCTTGCCCGCACCGACCCCGAAGCCCTCCGCTCGGCGATCACCGACGCGGTCCCGTTCCTGGGCTTCCGGGTCAACCGCGTGCTGTCCGCCGCCAACACCGCCACGCCCGAAGGGCGGGCGAGGGCGGCCGAGCAGGCGTTGGCCGTGGTGGCCGAGCACCCGAGCTCGCTGGTGCGCGACCAGTACGTGATGGAGATCGCCAGCCGGACCCGCATCGAACCGGACCGGCTGCGGGCCATGTTGGCGTCACCCGGATCGCTGCCGTCGCCCACACCCGCCCGGGGCCGGGCGGTGGCCCGCGATCGAGACGACGCCGCCGACCCCCGCAACGGACCGGCAGCGGCTCCCATGCGTGAGAGCGCCGAGCTCGAGGCCCTCCGCTTGATGGTCATCGACCCGGACGCGCTGGCCCGTTGGCTCCACGAGGCGCTCTTCACCGATG
>Ga0105044_10015046_pt1 | contig 10458 bp, 7 predicted proteins | sample MAT01_FD_78092 | JGI IMG/M metagenome (GOLD analysis project Ga0105044, IMG submission 78092) | Freshwater microbial communities from Lake Fryxell liftoff mats and glacier meltwater in Antarctica - MAT-01 | ecosystem: Environmental > Aquatic > Freshwater > Ice > Liftoff microbial mat | place...
ATGCCGAGCAGGAGCGGGTCACCGCTGCTCGTCGGTCACCCCTCGACGATCGGCGGCGGTCTCGGTGGCCACGAGGAGGAGGTGCCGGGCCTCACCGCGCTCGCGTCGCATCCCGGACGCCCCGTCCGGTGCCTGTCCGGTGCTCGACTTCGCCGGCCCGCGTCCGAGGACGGCGTGGACCTCGGTGCCGGCGCCCGGCGTGCTGTCGACGGTCACGAGCCCGTTTCCCAGATCCGCGAACAGGCGCATGCGGGCGGTCCCCGACCCGTCGGCGGTCGCCACCGGGTCGAACCCGACGCCGTCGTCGGTGATGCGAACGTCGATCGCGCCATCTCGCTCGCGGATGTCGACGGCGATGGTGGTCGCGCTCCCGTGCTCGGCGGCGTTGGCGATCGCCTCCTGGGCGATGCGGTACACGATCGTGGTCGTGCTCCAGTCGAGCTCGAGCTGCGGGTCGACCTCGATCGCCACGACGGTGTCCGAGCGTCGATCGACCAGTTGGCCGGCCGCGCCGCGGAGCGCGGCGGCGAGGGCGGCGTCTCCCAGATCCGACGCGTGGTGATCGCCGGAGGCCGGAACACCACGCGGTGTCACGAGGGGATCGTCGAACGCCGGTGGACGGACGGCCGCGGTCAGCTTCCGCAGCGCGTCGGCGCGTCCACCGAGGTTGTCCTGGAGGTGGGCGATGGCCTTCTTGACCGCGAGGGCGGTGTCGGGCGGAAGGGTCACGTAGGCCGTCTGCACGAGCGCACCCATGGCCACGAAGGACTCGACGGCCTGCACGTGGAGCTCGGCGGCCACGCGGTGGCGGTCGTCCTCCAGGGCGCGCACCATGCTGGCCAGCAGGTCTCGCCGCTCCTCGGCCACCCGCTCGACCTCGGCGTGCAGGCGGCGGGTCTCGGCGGTGAGCACCGCATGGCGAGCCGCACCGAGGATCACGACGGCGGCCAGGGCGATCAGCGCGACAGCCAGTCGCCACGGGTCCTCGGCGCGCGTCGTCCACGCGAAGAGGGCCAGCGCCGGCACGATCACCGCGCCGGCGACCGCGAGGGGGTCGGTCCGCCGGACCTGCTGCTCGGGCAGCAGTTCGCTCAGCACCGAGACGGGCCGTCGGTGGGCCCACAGCGGGACCGCCATCAAGAGCCCCATGTTGAGGACCTGGAACAGGATAAGGACCGGGAGCGCGAGGGTGAAGTCGCTGAGGATCTGGGCGATCTGGGCCGATGCGTTGAGCGCGAAGGCGCCGCCGAGCGCCATGGCGATCCCCTGGGTCGCCCGCTCGCCCCGGGGGACGAGCGAGAGGCTGTGCAGCGAGAGGTAGAGGCCGGCGGGGACGAAGACGATCGATGCGACGAACGGCGCGACGAACAACGGATGATCGGCGGCGGCCAACGGCTCGGCAACCAGGAGCACCGCCGGTGCGCCGAGCACGACGAGGGCGGTGAGCGCACCGAGGAGGTCGACCGCGACCGCCCGCCGACCGGCCTGGGCCCGGAGCATGCGCAACGAGGCCGAGCACCACAGGGGGACCGCGGCGACGAGGAGGACCGCGGCGAGGGCGAGCGGCGCGCTGGTGTGGGTGACGACCCCGACCAGAGCGGCGGTGCCTGCGGCGTACGCGGTGGCTGCTGCTGCGAACCACCACTGCCAGAACGGCCGGTACTCGTGGGGGCCGTCGTGGATGACCCGCCGGATCAGCAGCAGACCCGCGGTGGCGAACGGCGCGGCGGCGAGGACGAGCGTGGCGAGGTACCAGTCGGGCCCGGCGGGGACGAAGGCGGACCCGAGGACGACCGCGACGCCGACCACCGCCGCCGCACCGGAGCCGGCCCACCGGGTGCGGGAGCCGAAGACGAGCGACCCACCGTCGTCGGACGCGCAGGTCCGGTCGAGGTCGGCGGCGGCCCGATCGGTTCCGGTGCGGGCCGCGCTCGGACCCGTGTGGTCCGATCCCGATGATGTGCGCCGCCAGCGGGCGCGCGCGGTGCTGGTGGTCAGTGCTCACACCCCCCCCGGGACGACGCGCCCCGGGGCGCGCGCCCGCAACGCTACCGGCCGACCCCGAACATCGCCCGGCCAGTCGGGGGGTGGGCTCAGCGCAGCGTGATCTCGGTGCCGGCGGGGGTGGCGATCGACTTCGACTCGAGGTAGGCGTCGAGACCCTCGGGGCCGAGCTCGCGCCCGAGGCCCGAGCTCTTGAAGCCGCCGAACGGCGAGCCGAAGTCCATGGCCAGCATGTTGACCTGGTAGGTGCCGGTGCGGACCTGGCGGGCGAGGTCGACCGCCCGGCCCACGTCGCCCGACCAGACCGAGCCGGACAGGCCGTAGTCGGAGTCGTTGGCGATGGCGACTGCGTCCGCGTCGTCGTCGTAGGGGATGAGCGACAGCACCGGCCCGAAGATCTCCTCGCGGGCGATCGTCATCGAGTTGTCGACATCGGCGAAGAGCGTCGGCTCGACGTAGAAGCCGCGGTCGAAGCCGACCGGACGTCCGCCGCCGACGACCAGGGTGGCACCCTCGGCCTTGCCCTTGGCGATGTAGCCCTCGACCCGCTCGCGCTGGCGCTCGGCGACGAGGGGGCCGCACTCGGTCTCGGGATCGAGCGGATCGCCGACCTTGTAGGCGCCGACCGCAGCGGCGAGGGCGTCGCGCACCTCGTCGTAGCGCGAGCGGGGGGCGAGGATGCGGGTCTGTGCGACGCAGGCCTGGCCGTTGTTCATCAGCGCGGCGGGCAGGAGCTGGGGCAGCGCCGCGTCGAGGTCGACGTCGTCGCAGATGATGGCGGCGGACTTGCCGCCGAGCTCGAGGGTGACGCGCTTGAGCTGGTCGCCACAGATCGAGCCGATGGCCCGGCCGGCCACGGTGGAGCCGGTGAAGGAGACCTTGTCGATGTCGGGGTGGCGCACGAGGTGCTCGCCCACGACGCGGTCGGCGGTGACGATGTTGACCACGCCGTCGGGCAGGCCGACCTTCTCGAGCACCTCGGCGAGGATGTAGGAGTCGAGCGGGGTCTCCGGCGCCGGCTTCACCACGATGGTCGACCCGGACGCCAGCGCCGGAGCCACCTTGAGCGCGGTGATGAACAGCGGCACGTTCCACGGGATGATCCCGGCGGCGACACCGACGGGCTCGCGGGTGACGAGGGTGGGTCCGAGCATGCCCTGGCGGATCTCCTCGAAGGGGAACTCGCGGGTGAGGCCGGCGTAGTAGTCGAACACCGCGGTGGCGGCGTAGACCTGGCCCATGATCGAGAAGCTGTACGGGCAGCCGTTCTCGTTCGAGATCAGCGTGGCGAGCTCGTCCATGCGGACGGTGAGCTCGGCGGAGATGGCGGCCAGCAGGTCGGCGCGCTCGGCCGCCGGCGTGGTGGGCCAGGGGCCATCGTCGAACGCGCTGCGGGCCGCGGCCACGGCGCGGTCGACGTCTGCGGTCGTCGACACCGGAACCCGGCCGATGACCTCCTGCGTCGCGGGTGAGACGACATCGAGGGTCTCGGTACCGGTGGGATCGACCCACTTGCCGTCGATGTAGAAGGTGTCGCGGATCTCCATGGGTTCTCCCTGGATCGGGCGCCGCGTGCCGGGGCCGGCGGCCACGGGGGACGGCGAGGGGCTCGTGTCAGCTGGTGGTGGTGCCGGCCTCGGCGATCGACTTGGCCCACCGGTAGTCGGGCTTGCCGCTCGGCGACCGGACGACCTCGTCGACGAGGTGCAGCTCACGCGGCACCTTGTAGCCGGCGACGAAGGAGCGGCAGTGCTGATCGAGCTCCTCGAGCGACGGCGTCTCGCCGGCACGGGCCTGGACGACAGCGGCGACCCGCTGACCCCACCGCTCGTCGGGAACGCCGATGACCACCACGTCGAAGACCGCCGGGTGGGCCTTGAGGGCCTGCTCGACCTCTTCGGGGTAGACCTTCTCGCCGCCGGTGTTGATGCTGACCGAGCCGCGGCCCATGAGCGTGACGCTGCCGTCGGCGAGCACCATGGCGAAGTCGCCGGGCACGGCGTAGCGCTTGCCGTCCTTGGCGGTCACCCAGGTCTCGGCCGTCTTGACCGGGTCCTTGTAGTAGCCGAGCGGGATGTTGCCACCCCGCGCGATCTTGCCCACCACCTCGGAGCCCGGTTCGACGATGTTGAGGTCGTCGTCGAGAACCACGGTGTCGCGGCCCGGCGACACCGTGGGACCGCCGGCGCTCATGGCCGTGTTTCCCTTGCCGACGGTGACGATGCCGTTGAAGCCGCTCTCGGTCGCGCCGATCGAGTCGGTGATGATCAGGTTCTCGAACCGCTCGAGGAACCGGTCCTTGACGGTGGGGGAGAACACGGCGGCGCTCGAGCTCACGCTGAAGAAGCTCGACAGGTCGAGCTCGGTGCCGGCGGCCTCGAGCTCCTCGAGCGCCTCGATGAGCGGCCGGCCCATCGCGTCGCCGACGATCAGGATCGAGTTCACCTTGTGCTTCGCGATGAGCCGCCACGCCTCGGCTGGGTCCCACTTGGGGACGATCACGCTGACGTTGCCCTGGAAGAGCTGCATCGTGGTGGCGATGAAGGCGGCGCCGTGCATCAGCGGCGGGGCGATCATGAAGAGCAGCTGGCCGCCTGCGGCGGCGGCCTTGGCCGCCTGCTCGGTCTCGCTCACCACCCGTTCGCGGGTGAAGGGATCGATGCCACCGGCGAGGCCGAAGAAGATGTCCTCGCTGCGCCACATCACGCCCTTGGGCATGCCGGTGGTGCCGCCGGTGTAGATGATGATCTGGTCGTCACCCGACCGCTCGGGGAAGTCCCGCTCGGGCGAACCGTTGGCCAGCGCCTTCGAGAGCGGGGCGGCATCGAGGCCATCCTGGCTGGCACCGGATCCGTCCTCGATCATCACCAGCGTCTTGAGCAGCGGCAGGTTCTGCTTCACCGCGGCGATGCGGGGCCCGAACTCCTCGTCGTAGAAGAGCGCCTTGAGATCCGCGTTGCCGAAGAGGTACTTCAGCTCCTCTTCGACGTAGCGGTAGTTGACGTTGACCGGCACGGCGCGCACCTTGAGGATCGCCAACAGTGCCTCGACCCACTCGAGGCTGTTGTAGCCGTAGATGCCGATGTGGTCGCCGGGCTCGATGCCCTCGTCGATCAGGTGGTGCCCGAGCCGGTTCACCCGCTCCTCGAGCTCGCGATACGACAACGTCGTATCGCCACAGATCAGGGCCGTGCGATCCGGGATGGCATCGACGGCGTGCTCGAACAGGTCCCCCCAGTTGAACGCCATGGGGCCAGTAGAACACGGTGCAGATCGGCCCTTCAAGCGCCCGGGCGGGATTTCTGACGGTCTGTCAGGTGGCGGCGGCGTCCACCAGGTCCGCGAAGGCGCGCGGAACCCCGGCCGCCAGCCGGGCGACATCGGGCACCAGGTCGCCCGCCGCAAGGAACCCCAGATCGACGCCGCTGCGGTAGCTCATGACCGTGATGTTGAGGCCGACACCCTCGATGATCTGGCCGAGCGGGTACGCGCGCACCAGTTCGGCACCGGCGAGGTAGAGCGGGAACGCGGGCCCGGGCAGGTTCGACACCACGAGGTTCACCGGCGGCCGGTGGCGGCTCGCGCTGCTGGTGCGCGAGTAGAGGTCGAACATCCAGGCCGAGAGGTTGGGGTCGACGAGCTCGGCCCATTGCTGGAGCGCGTCGGCATCGAACCGGGCGTGCTCGTCCTTGGCGGCGCTCGCGGCGCGGTGGGCGGCTCGCAGGCGCTCGACCGGATCGGCGATGTCGGTCGGCAGGCGGGTGAACATCGCCGAGACGCGGTTGCCGGTGCGCCCCCGCTGATCGTCGGTGCGCACGTCGACCGGGCACGCGGCCACGAGGGGTTCGGCGGGCAGGTCACCGCGCTCGTCGAGGTAGTGCCGCAGCGCGCCCGCACACACGGCCAGGATGACGTCGTTGACCGTCGCCCCGGGCACGACCGCCTTGACCTTCTTGATGTCGTCGAGCGGCAGGCGGGAGAACGCGACCCGGCGGGACGTGGTGAGCGCGTCGTTGAGCGGGGTCCGGGGCGTGACGAGCGGGGTGCCACCGGCCTCGCGGTGCGGCTCGGCCCGTGCGGTCCGGACCGAACGGACGCTGCCGAGGGTCCGGGCGGCGAGGGGGAGCGCGCCGAGCAACGACCGCACCCGCGAGACCGTGGCGTAGGTCACCAGTTCGAGGTCCGATGGAGGGTCCTCGCTCGGAGGTCGTGGCGGCGGGGGACCGTGCTCGACCGTCGGTTCGATGTCGAAGAAGGCGATCATCTGCTCCACGCCGGCGATGCCGTCGAGGGTGGCGTGGTGGAGCTTCGCGACCAGCGCGAACCGGCCGTCGGCGAGCCCCTCGACCACCCACATCTCCCAGAGCGGGCGCGACCGGTCGAGCGGTGCGGCCGCGATCTGCGCCGTGATGGCCGCGAGCTGCGTGTCGTCGCCCGGTGCGGCCAGTGCGACGCGCCGCACGTGGCGATCGACGTCGAAGTCGGCGTCGTCGATCCAGATGGGGTGGTGGAGCCCCAACGGCATCGTCACCAACCGGCGGGTGAGCGGTGGGACGAGGTGCACCCGCCGGGCGATGTGGTCGTGGACCTGCTCGAAGCCGACGCCGCCCGGAACTCCTGCCGGATCGAACACGGCCGTCAGGGTCACGTGCATCGGCTGCGCCGGTGTCTCGAGGTACAGGAACAGCGAGTCCATGCCCGACAGCGGTTCCATCTGCGCATCGTCCCCTCGTCGCCGGGATGCCCGCTCCCAGTCTGCACCCGCGAACGGGTGGGAGGAAGTTGGTCGCGCGGCGCCCGCCGGGCACACTTGGTCCCCATGGAATGGGTCTTTCTGGCGGTCAGCATCAACGGCGCGGCGTACACGGTGAACGCCTACCTCCCGGTCAAGCGGAACCCCCTGCTGTTCGGGTGGTCCTTCTTCGCCTCGTGGATCACCATCGAGCTCGCCTGGGCGCACCTCGTGTGGCAGGTGCTGGTCACTGCGTTCTTCGCCCGACGCGGTGTCCTGCGCACGCGCACCGGCAAGGTCGCCCTGGCCATCAACATCGCCTCGTGGGCGGGCCTCGCCGCACTGGTGTGGCGCAGCCTCGGCGCTCGGGCCGAGATCCGGGCTGCGTTCGAGAGCGTCACCGACGGCGACCACGACCCCCGCAAGTACAAGATCCGCCGCACCCGGGGCGTCACCTACGCGACAGTCGGCACCAAGGCGCTCAAGCTCGACATCACCCAGCCCGTGAACCCGCCCGAGCCGGAGCAGAAGCGGCCCGCGATCCTGCAGATCCACGGCGGTGGCTGGGTTCTCGGCGACAAGCGCGAGCAGGGGCTCCCCTTGTTGAAGCACCTCGCGTCGGAGGGCTGGGTCGGGTTCAACGCCAACTACCGCCTGAGCCCGAAGGCCACGTTCCCCGACATGCTGATCGACCTCAAGCGGGCGCTCGCCTTCATCCGTGAGCACGCGGACGAGTACGGCGTCGACCCCGACTTCATCGTCGTCACCGGCGGCTCGGCGGGCGGCCACCTGACGGCGCTGATGGCGCTCACCCAGAACGACCCCCGCTACCAGCCCGGTTTCGAGGACGCCGACACCTCGCTGCAGGCCGCCGTGCCCTTCTACGGCGTGTACGACTTCACCAACCGCAAGGGCTACTTCCAGAAGAGCGTCGTCGACCGGCTGTTCGGTCGCATCGTCCTGAAGGCCAAGCTCGACGAGGAGCCCGAGAAGTTCGCCGAGGCCTCGCCGCTCGACCACGTGCGCGCGGACGCCCCGCCGTTCCTCGTCATCCACGGCGACAAGGACACGCTCGCTCCGGTCGAGGGTGCCCGGGACTTCGTCGCCGATCTCCGGGCGGTGTCGGACGCGCCGGTGCTCTACCTCGAGCTCAAGGGCGCTCAGCACGCGTTCGAGATCTTCCCGTCGATCCGGGCCAACCAGGTCGTGCGGGCGGCCGAGCGCTTCCTCGAGGGCCTCCACGCGGCGTACCTCCGCGGGGTCGAGCCCACCGACGTGTCGGAGCAGGCGCTGGCCGAATCGGTCGACGCCACCACCTCGGACGCCGAGACCGTCACCGCCTCGTGACCCGAACGCGCTCGGCGCAGGTCACTGGTCCTGAACGCGCGTCGCTGGCCTGTTGCTCGCGAGCGCCTCGGGTACGTTCTGCGGGGTAGTCCCCCCGAACGAACCGAGGAGCCGAACATGGCCAAGGGCCAGGACAAGAAGAAGGAAACGAAGAAGCCGAAGGCGGACAAGACCAAGAAGAAGCCCTGAAGTTCAAGGACCCGAGCGGTTCGGCGGCTGCCGGCCCCCGGGCCGGCGGTCGCCGTAGCCGCTCTCGAGCGGCAACCACCACGACCCCGGGTCCGAGCGCACGTCCTACGATGACGCCATGGCGATCCAGACGCGATCCGAGTCGATCACGACCCCGGACGGCTCGTTCTCCGCGCACCTCGTCCTCCCCGAGTCGGGATCGGGCCCCGGCATCCTGTTGCTGCAGGAGATCTTCGGGGTCAACGAGTACCTGACCGCGGTCGCCGACCGGTTGGCCGGGCTCGGCTACGTCGTCCTCGCCCCGGACCTGTTCTGGCGCATCGAGCCCGACAGCCCGCTCGGCCAGACCGACGAGGCGATGGGCATCGCCTTCGAGCGGGTCGGCCGGTTCGACTTCGAGGTCGGGGTCGCCGATGCCGGCCTCGCCCTCGACCACCTCCGAGGCCTGACCGAGGTCACCGGCGGCGCCGCCGTGGTCGGGTTCTGCCTCGGCGGGACGCTGGCCTTCGCCGTCGCGGTCGCATCGGACCCCGACGCGGCGGTGTCGTACTACGGATCGGGCGTCGCCGACGCGCTCGGCGGCGCCGGCGAGGTCTCCTGCCCGGTGCTGTTCCACTTCGGCAACGACGATGCGTTCATCCCGAACGAGCAGCCCGATGCCGTCGAGGCCGCCTTCGCCGGGCGCGAGGACGTCGTGCTCCACCGGTACGACGCCGGCCACGCGTTCGACAACCACCTGGCTCCGCAGTTCAGCGACCCGCCGGCCGCCGCTGAGGCATGGGCTCGCACCACGACGTTCCTCGCCGACCAGCTCGGCTGACGGCTCGCGACGCGCTCGGCGTCAGTCGGCCGGGCGGGTGACCGTCGCGGCCAGGGCCAGGAGCTGGTGATCGGTGCCGGGTCCGCCGATGAGCGACAGGCCCACCGGGTACTCGGCCAGGGAGGCCACCGGCACCGTCACCTGGGGGAGCCCGGCCAGCCCGGCGATGCAGGTGAGCGCGAGCGTGCGCCGGCGGAAGTCGGCGAACTCCTCGTCGGTGCTCTCGAGCAACGGGGCGATCTCGGGAGTGGTCGGCACCGCGAGCACCGTCGTGCCACCCAGCAACTCGGTGAGCTGGCTCGTGATCCGGTCGCGCTGGGCCTGGGCCCCTGCCACCTCCGTGTCGGTGACGAGCGCGGCGTCGTCGAAGCGCTGCTTCACGTCGAGCGAGAGGGTCGGGTTGACCGCTTCGAGCCACGCTCGGTGGAGCGTCCAGGCCTCCCGGGCCTGGAGGGTGCGGAAGTGGCCGGCCCACGTCTCGAGCCCGTCGTTCGCCAGACGCGCCATCTCGACCGGTTCCACCTGCACGGCGAGCCGCTGCATCGCCGGGAGCAGGGCGTCGAGCACCGGTCCGTCGGCGGCGTCCCACACGTCGTCGGGAATGACCACCCGGTCCTGCGGCGGCTGCCCGCCCGGGTCGGGTCCGAGCAGCACCGAGGCCACCTGCCAGAGCACCAGCGACTCGCGGGCGAACCAACCGACGGTGTCGAACGACGGGGCCAGACCGACCACGCCGTCGATGGGCACCGCGCCATGGGTGGGCCGGATGCCGTAGAGGCCGCACAGGCCCGCAGGCACCCGCACCGATCCACCGGTGTCGGTGCCGAGGGCGAAGTCGACCAGCCCGGCCGCGGTCGCCGCGGCCGATCCGCTCGACGAACCACCGGGCACCGAGTCGGGGGCGAGCGGGTTCAGGGGCGTGCCATCGTGGACGTTGATGCCGAGCAGGCTGTAGGCCAGCTCGTCGGACACCGTCCGGCCGACCATCGTGGCGCCGGCATCGAGCAACCGGGCGATGGCGGTGGCGGTCCGCGTGGCGGGCTCGTGGGTGCGCCGCCAGTCCGGGTTGCCCACCCCGGTGACCCACCCGGCGACGTCGAAGTTGTCCTTGGCGGCGAAGGTCAGCCCGGCGAGCGGGCCGGTGGCGGCGCCGTCGACCGTGACCGGATCCCCGGGGACGAACGCACCGACCGGATCGTCGACCATCGCCGCACTCTACGGGCGGCGGTGGGGGTGGGGCATCGCCGGTGGCCGCGGGCCCGGGGTGTCACTCGTCGTGGGTGACCTGCTCCTCGGGGCGGGTGATGGCCCAGAGGTGGCCGTCGCGGGCGATCAGGGCGAGGTGGCGACCCGCCAGCACGGGGGC
>Ga0105044_10015049_pt1 | contig 10457 bp, 9 predicted proteins | sample MAT01_FD_78092 | JGI IMG/M metagenome (GOLD analysis project Ga0105044, IMG submission 78092) | Freshwater microbial communities from Lake Fryxell liftoff mats and glacier meltwater in Antarctica - MAT-01 | ecosystem: Environmental > Aquatic > Freshwater > Ice > Liftoff microbial mat | place...
CAAGGTCGCGGTCACGGGCATGGCATCACTTCGCCGCCGGGGTCACGGTGAACTTGTGCGGCACCGGTGTGGCCAGTTTGTAGATCGCCGCTTGGGCCGCGTCGATCTTTTCCATCCGCTTGGCCACTTCCTTGGCTTTAAGCGCGGCGCCGTCTTCGATCCAAGCCGGCACGTTGTACTTCAACACGTTGAAGAAGCGGTCGAAGACGAGCTTGTTCTTGTCACCGATGGCCGCGAGCACTTTGTTCCCTTGGTCGTAAATCGGCCCGCTCGTGACGTTGCCGAGGTTGATCCCGGCGGCCAGTTCCTTGGCAGTTGCCTTCATCACTTTGACGCCGTCGATGGCGATGTCGTAGTCACCGTCGACCAGCTTGGCGATCTTTAAACCATAATGGTTCAAATCCTTCAAATCGTCCATGTACGGCAGCATCGGCAACCAATCTTTTTGGATCGGCAGCGGCAATGCGTCGTCAAGGCGGGTAAAGCCCAAGGTGGATTCATTACTTTGCACGTCCGTAATTTTGCATCCGATCGGAGCGGGCTGTTCAGTTTTTGCTTGGCCGATGCTGATCGTGGCCGAACTCACGAGCGCGGGCGCTTTCAATTCCTTCAAAATCATCCCGGCCATGAGCAGACCACCGGGGGACGCTGTATGAAAGCCGTCGTAGTACGGCTTGGCCTTCGTGGCTTTGGGGTCGTCCTTTTCCATGGCGTCGGTCGCGGCGCGAGTCAGCGAGTATTGGTCCGCGTAGGGAATCTTGAACTCGGCCGCGAGGTCTTTCAGCGGGGCGTAGAACTGCTTTTGCGTTTCGACGTACTCCGCGCCGTTGCTTTTCATGCGCTTGTCGACGGCGTTCGGAGAACAGAGCGCCACGCGGACGCCGGCCTTCTGAGCCATCTCCAGCATCGCCCGGGTTTTGTCGACGAATTGCTTGTTGCGGTTCGCATCGAACTTGCCGTAGCCGCCGTCGTTCATGCCGAAGTTGATCGTGATGGCGGTCGGTTTATCGTTCAGCACATCGTTTTGGAAGCGCCCCGCCCCACCGTTGGCGGTGTCGCCACCGATACCGGCGTTGAGGAACACGAAGTTCCCTTTGGGCATCCGCGTCGTCAGGTAGAGTTCGATGTACGAACTGTACTGATACTGCTGGGTGATACTGTCGCCCATAAAGACGATGCGGTCGTTCGGTTTGAAGAAGAATTCCGGGGCCGGTTCGGCGGCCCGCAACGGGGCGGACAGGATCAGGGCGGCGAATAGGAATGCGAGGCGGCGCATGGGGAGGGCCTTTCGGGCAGGGGGGCGGGTTCAACGCGCTGTGATTGTAGCCGGAATCGGCGCGCTCCGTGAGATGCTCGCGGGCCGGGCGTACGGCAACGTATACTTCACGAGCAATATGGAATGAAGTAGAGTCGCGATCATATCGGCAATGTGCAAGACGATGTGGTAGTACGAAGGCCATTGCACGGCTTGAGCCACGGCCCCGAGGACGTAAAAAGCCGCGAAGAGCAGCATGAGCAGGATGCCGCCGAGGCCCCATTTGCGGATGTAGATGTGGAAGGGCACCATCGCGACCAAGCCCATGCCGACGTAGACGAAAATCAGCGTCTGCGTGACGACCTCTTCCATCGACCAGACCAACACGATCCCCACGGTGGCGCTGCCGATTTGGAGGGCGAGGCTGGCCCGGCCCCACCACTTTGGCAGTACATAGACGCAGATCGGCACGCACGACCCCGCGATGAGGGCGAAGATCGCGGAGAGATCGAGCCGGCGGAAGAACTCGTATTGCGGATCGGATTCGGAATCGTACCGCAAGCTATGGAAGAGGCCGCTGCACGTGTACAGCGCCACGGCGCTGAGGGCATATACCCCGACCGCGAGGCGGTGGCCCGGCGGATGACGGCGCGTCAAGCGGAATAAAATCAGCCCGGCGAAGAGGCACCAGAGCGCGAAGCCGAGGTGCGTCATCGCCGCAACGGGATCGTGGAAGTCCATGCTCTGTTGACCCGATCCGTGTGGCGTGCGAAACTCCAACGCCCGGCCGTCGGCTCTTCTCCCGCTCACTATGAGGCTGTCATGATATTGGCCCGACTCCGCATCGTCGTCGCCGGTTCGCTCGCCCTGCTCGGCGTCTCGCTCGCCCAAACCCCCGCCCCGCAGCCGGTGCTCAGTTTGAAGGGGCACGCCGACCCGGTTTATTCCGTAGCGGTGTCGCCCGACGGTAAGCTGTTCGCCACCGGGAGCTTCGACAAAACCGCTAAGCTCTGGGACACGTCGACCGGGAAAGAACTCCGCACGCTCGCCGGGAAGCTGGGCCATACCAACCTCGTGTTGGGCGTATCGTTCTCCCCGGATGGATCGTCGCTGGCGACGGTGTCGACCGATAACAACCTCAAAATCTGGGACATCGCGAACGGCAAACCGACGGCGCTACTGGCCCACGCCGCCGGGGTGACGCGCGTCGCCGCGAGCGCCGATAGCAAACTCTTCGCGGCCGGGGGCGCCGACGGTACCATCCGCATCTGGACCTCCGTCGATGGCAAATTGACGCAAACGCTGGCGGGGCACACCGGGGCGGTCGTCGGCCTCGGGTTCGCGCCAAACGGGTTGACCCTGATTTCGGCCGGGGCCGACAAGACGCTGCGCTACTGGACCCCCGCGACCGGGGTAAGCCTCGGTTCAATCGGCGTGACGCATGCCGACATCACCGGCTTTTGGGTGAACCCCGCAACCGGGATCGTGATGGTGGCGACCTCCGATGGTTCGCTGAAGTCGTTCCCGGCCGCGCTGCCGGCGCTGCCGAAGTCATTGGCCCCGGTGCTGGCCACTGTCACCGCGATGACACTGAGCAACGACGGTAACATCTTGCTCGCCGCGACGGATGACAAGAAACTGCGGAGTTGGAACCCGGCGACGGGCGTTCTCACCGAACTCGGCGCGCTTCCGACGGCGTCGGGCCAAGTCGCCATCGGCAATGCGACCGTGGGTTATGCGGTGGCGCAATCGAACGGGCGGGTTATATTCATCGGGGTCGATGGGAAGCCGAAGGGAGAGATTCTGGCTTGTGAATCGGGCCTGAAATCGCTGGCGTTTTCGGCGGATCAAACTTCGCTAACGACCCTCGGGAACGACGGCCTCGCGCGGCGTTGGCCGGTGGCGGGGTTGATCCCGGCGGCGCCGGCGAAGCCGATGGTCCACCCCGTCGCGGTGACGGCGGTGATCCCGAGCCTCGATGGCAAAAAGGTGTATGCGGCCGGGCCCGATTTCGGCATCCGCGTCTGGACCGCCGGCGCCGTGGAGCGCGAATTCAAAGAGCACAAAGCGCCGATCACGGCACTGGCCGCCGTCGCTGATGCGGTGTTGAGCGTGGATAACGGCGGCGAAGCGATCCTCTGGAATCCGGCCGATGGGAAAGGGATCGCGAAGCTCGCGGGAACGAAGAAAGCCGCCGCGACTTTCGCGCTGCTAACCCCGGCCAAGAGCGCCGCGATCGCCTATGCCGATGGCGAAGTGCGATTCTGGCCGACCTCCGCCGCGAAGGATAAAGAGATCGTCTCATTCACGTTGCCGAAGCCGGCGCTCGCGCTGGGGTTCTCGGTCGATGGTAAGCGCATCCTCAGCATTGCGGCCGATGGACTGTCGCGCAGCACGAACCCGGCGAACTTGAACGACGAGACGAACTTCCCACCCGCGGCCACGGTCCCGACGCACGCCGCGTTCAGCGCGGATCGGTCGAAGATCGCCGTCATCGGCACTGTGAACAACGTCCGGAGTCTGCAGATTCAACCGAACGCGGCTGCCGGTAAACCGGTTTGGACACTGCCGTTGCCGGAAGCCGCCGAACAGATGAGCTTCTCCCCCGATGGCAATCGCATCGCCGTCGCCGTGGTGCGGGCCACCGGCCGCGCCGTGCGGATTTACGACGCCATTACGGGTGGGGAATTGCAAACCCTCGCTGAGCCGACGGCGGCCGTGGCCGGGTTGCCGTGGGTCGACAACAAGAATGTGCTGATCGCCGCTGACAAGACAGTGTCACTCGCGACTCTGCAAGTCGACGGCGTCCGCGCCGCCGCGCCCGGCGCGGGGTTGGCGCTGCTCGCCCCGACGCCGGCGTGGGCCATCGCGGCAACGACTGATAAGTTCGTGCGGATCCATGAAACCGCCGTGGGACTGCCTTCGAAGGAAGTGAAGGCCTTCGGGCCGTTGCCGGATATCGCGAAGGTTCTGGCGCTCTCGAAGGATGGTACTCTCCTCGCCGCGGCGACCGGGAAGACCTTGAAACTGTGGCAGACCGCCGATGGCAAGGAACTGCCGATGCCGGTTCAATTGGCCGACGTCACGCAATTGGCGTTCAGCACCGACCGCACGCGATTGGCCGTAGGGCTGTCGAACAACTCCGTCGCCATCATCACCGTCGCCACGGGGTTAACCGAGCAGGTCATCTTCCAAGCCGGGGCCATCGCCGGTGTCGTCTTTCACCCAGCCCTGCCGCAGTTGATTGTGGCGAGTGCGGACAAAACCATCTCGATCACGCCGTTAGTTCTTTCAAAGCAGATCGTCGATCTCGCGATGTATGGCAGCGCATTCGCGGGCACGCCGAGTGGAGCGAACACGCTCAGCAGCGGTACAACGAAGGGGGTCGCATTCGCCAACGCCGGGGTTGGCGCCAAGGAACGCACCTTCGGGGACACTTCGGGAATCACCGCCGTCGCGGCCCATAAGAATGGCCAACTCGTCGCCGTGGCGCACGGGCCGGAACCGACGATCACCCTCTACAACTTCGGCGACGGAGCCGTACTCGGCACTTGGAAGACCGCCGGCGGCAAGGTCACCGACCTCGCCTTTCATCCCACGGCCCCGGCGCTCGCGGGCATCCAAGGCGACAACAAAGCGATCCTCTGGAATGTGTTGACCGAAGCGGGTCAACCGCTGTCGGCGGAATTCGGTAAACCGATGCTGGAACTCCCCCATCCGGCCGCTGTCAAGGGGTTGTCCTTCATCGCCGACGGCATCACAATCCTCACCGGTTGCGACGACAAGCAGGTGCGAGTCTGGAAGTTCGTGTCGGATCAACCGAGCTTTACGCTCGTCCATCCGAACATCATCCACTGCGCCGCCTTCGACAAGACCGGCAAGTTCGTGGCCACCGGTTGCCAAGACGGCCAACTGCGAATCTACGATGTCACCAAGGCGCCGGGGGCACTGGCGAAGGCGATCCCGGCCCACATTCTGCCGCAACCGCAGTCGATCTACTCCGTGGCCTGGCACCCGGACGGTAAACTCGTGGCCAGCGCGAGCCTCGACAAGTCGATCAAGATTTGGGACGCCGCCGCCGGGACACTGGTGAAAGAAATCAAACCGGGCAGTGACGACGTGCCGAAGCCCGGCACGCCGCGGTTGCCGGGGCACACCGATCAAGTCTTCACGCTGGCCTATTCGAAGGACGGCAAACAACTGGCCTCCGGCAGCAGCGACCGGACGCTGAAACTCTGGAACACCGACACCGGAGCGCTCATCCGCGACTTCCCCAACCCGAACTTCAAACCGCTGGCCGAAGGCGCGCCGGCGCCTTCGCACCCCGGCTTCGTGCAGAGCGTCAAGTTCACGACCGACGGAACGAAGCTCGTCAGCGTCGGCACGGCCCCGAAACTGCGCGGCTACCTCGCCGTCTGGAACGTCGCCGACGGCAAGCTGCTCTTCGGCCAAGAACTCGAACACGGCCCGCTCTACTCGGTCGATGTGCGATCCGACGGGTCGCTGATCTTGGGGTGCGGCCCGAAGCAGCGCGGCGCGACGGAATCCGAAGCCGTGGTGATCCCCTTCCCGGTGAAGTGAGGGCTACTTCTCGAACGTCCCGCCGGCCATCGGCACGGCGAAAGACGTCGGTGCGAAGTTCGAGACCAAGCTGGCGCGGAGCGTGACGGTACCGCCGACTTGGCATTTTTTGGCGGCCTCGCGATCCACCCCCGGCGCGATGGTGATATGCACGAGCATCGAGACCGCGGCGATTCGGGCTCCTCCGTGCCGAGCACAGGAAAGAAGCCACCGTAGATTTCGGGGGAAGTCACTCCGCGAGCTTGGCTTCCACTTCGCGGATCTTGCCGTCGCGGACGTAAAAGATCTTCATCGCGCCGAAGCTCGCCAAGTCTTTGTGGTTCAGCACGAACAGGACATTCTCAAGCGTGAGCGACTCCCATTGGTGGAAGCCGAGGACGATGTCCCCCTTTTGCAGGCCGAGCTTGCCGGCCAGCGAACCCAGGCCGATTTCGGTGATCCAAAGGCCTCCGCGGAGCGCCCGGTCGACTGGAGTCACATAGTTGGCACCCACCGGCAGCAGCTTCATGCCGGTGCGGGTCCAGATGGTATCGGCCGGGGTTTGCGCGGCCCGCTCGACGACGGCGCTGCTCGTGCCGACTTCGAGATCGATCGACTCGCTGGCGCGGCGTAGCTTCAACTTCACTTTGGCCGGGCGCTCGAGCAGGCCGCGTTCGAAGTCGATGGAGTTGTTCACCGTCAAGTCGCCGATCTTCTCGAGGACGTCGCCGGCCTTCACCCCGGCTTCAGATGCGGATCCGCCGAAATCGACTTTCTCGATTACCAAGCTGCGCTTCACCGGGCCGTCTTCCATCGGGCGCTCGAACTTGTCGGCGAAGGTCAATCCGAGGCGGGCCCCGGCGCGTTTTTTCCCGCTGAGCATGTCCCCGGCTTTGGCGATCATCGTGTCCACGGGGATCGCGAAGGCAATGTTCTGCGCTCCGGCCCGGATGGCGACGTTCACGCCGACGACTTCGCCGAGCTTGTTGAACAACGGCCCGCCACTGTTGCCCGGGTTGATCGGCGTCTGCGTTTGAATCAGCGACTTGTACGAGATTTCCTTGTTCAGCGTCACGTCTCGCTTCAACGCCGAGACGGTGCCGACGGTGACGGTGTGCTCGTACCCAAACGCATTCCCGATGGCGATGACCTTCTCGGCGAGCATGAGGTCTTGGGCCGTGCCGAGCGGCACCATCGCCAGAGGTTTCGGCGGGTCGATCTTCACGAGGGCGAGGTCGTTCTCTTTGTCGGTGGCGATGACGCGGGCCACGCAACTGGTGCCGTCGCACAGGCGGACGCGGAGGCTCTGGACGTCGTCGATGACGTGGAAGTTGGTGACGATGTACCCGCGCGGGTCCAGTACGATGCCGGTGCCCATGCCGTTGACGCGCTGCGGTTGCATCGAGCCGGCGCGGAACGGATCGTCGGTCGCCGGCGCGACGGTGCGTTCGGAGTGGATGTTGACGACGGAGTTCTTCACGCGTTCGACGAGGTTGACGGTATCGTCGCGACGGGAAGTCGATCCCGGCTCGGCGCCTCGGGCCGAACCGAAGGCGATAGTGCTCAGGAGGAAGACGCGGAGAAATCGGGACGGCAGACCCATGGAAAACCCCGCATCCTGGTGGGGCGGCGAACCGCCAACGGCACAGCATCCTGCCGACGCCCCTTGATTCGACCGCCCGGCAAACGCGGCTGACGCGGGAGTTCGCAAGGAGCGTGGAGTCGGTTCGACAAAGGCCGGGTGATGCCGATGGGGCGGAGCGCGACTGACGTGCGGGCTGGGGCGGTCCCAAAAAGCGTACGGGCGGGACCGGTTGTAAGGGCGGTTGCCCGACCGGTTGTGCCGGATACGCTAACTGGGCGAGATTCGACCCCGACCGAGGCCGGCGATGACGAAGACCCCGCGGATGCTGCAGATCGAAGCGATGCTGGCCGACGAACCCGACGACGAGTTCCTGCGCTACGGCTTGGCGATGGAGCAAAGCAGTGCCGGCGACGACGTCTCGGCCGCGACGGTGCTCCGAGAGTTGATCGCGCTAAACCCGGCGAAGCCGTACATCCCGGCGTTCTTGATGGCGGCTCAGGCTTTGTTGCGAACCGGCGACGACGAGACCGCCGCGACGGTTTTGAAGGCGGGCATCGAAGCGTGCGCCCGCGCCGGCACAGCCGATGCCCTCCACGCCCGGGGCGAGTTGCAAGGGCTGCTCAGCACCATCGAATAAGGAGTGAGCCGATGTTCCGTACAGCCATCTGCTCGCTGATTCTCGTCACCGCGACGGCGTCCGCCGAGATCGACAAAACCAAACTCGACAAAATCGATGACGCCGTGAAGTCGGCCATCGACAAAGCCGAGATACCCGGTGCCGTGATCGTGGTGGTTCACCGCGACGTGGTCGTATTCCGCAAGGCCTACGGATCGCGGGCTAAGAAACCGGCCGAGGAAGCGATGACCCTCGACACGATCTTCGACCTCGCCTCGCTGACCAAACCCATCGCCACGGCCACGGCGATTTTCAAACTCGTCGAAACCGGGAAACTCAAACTCTCGGACAAAGTGAGCCTGCACTGGCCCGAATTCGGCGCGAATGACAAAGACACCGTCACCGTCGAGCAGTGCCTGCTGCACACGTCGGGGTTGATCGCGGATAACGCCCTCGCGGACTACAAAGGCGACCGCGCCGCCGCGATGAAAGCCATCGCCGGCTTGAAACTACAATCGCCCGCCGGGACAAAGTTCCAATACAGCGATGTCGGCTTCATCGTCCTCGGCGAGATCGTCGAACGGACCGCCAAGGTGCCGCTCGACGAAGTCACTTCGAAGGAAATCTTCACGCCCCTCGGTATGGCCGAAACGAGTTTCAAACCCTCGCAGAAACTGAAACCGAGAATCGCCCCGACCGGGCTGCGGAACAAAGAGACCATCCGCGGGGACGTCCACGATCCTCGGGCCTTCGCGATGGGCGGTGTCGCGGGTCACGCCGGTCTATTCGGCACCGCCGACGACTTGGCGATCTTCACGCGGATGCTGCTGAACGAAGGCAAGCACAACGGCCAAGTCATCCTCAAGCCCGAAACGGTGAAGCTCCTCACCGAAAAAGTCGAAGTGACGAAGGGCGTGTTCCGCTCGCGCGGCTGGGACGTGGACACGGCGTATTCCGCACCGCGCGGCGACTTGTTCCCAAAGGGCGACGGCTTCGGTCACACCGGCTTCACCGGTACGTCGATCTGGATCGATCCGCCGAGCCGAACGGCGATCATCATCTTGACCAACCGCGTCCACCCGGACGACAAAGGGAACGCCACACCGCTGCGAAAAGCCATCGGGACGTTCGTCGCCGGGGCCTTGAAGAAGGAGTGACACCACGATGCCACTGCACGATTGGACGAAACTCCGGGGTTGGTTCGGGTTGCGCATCTACTGGATGGTCAACATCTGCGACGACATCAAAAGCAAACTCCCTCCGGGCTTCCGTGCCTGGTTCTACGACTCGGCGAAAGATTGGAATCGCGGGATACGCCTAGCTAGCGAGCCGGGTCGGTTCCAATCGCCGGCTTCGGCCCCGTGCCGAGCTTCCGGTAGTGGCCGATGAACTGCCCCACTGGAATGGCGGACGCCTCCAAACCCCAAATTTTCAATAGCTTCCCCACGAATAGTTCGGCCCGCATGGGCAACGGCTTGCCCAGGATCTCGAATGCCTCGGCGGTTTCGCGGCTGTGGTCGGCGAGGGCCTTTTCGTTCGCGCTGGGTTCCGTGGCGATCTCGGGTTCCGGTGCGGCTTTCGCTGCTGCAGCGCGCTGGGCCCGGTGCCGCGCGGCTTGGTCTCGGGATTCGCGCTTTTCCTCTTCTAATTCCAATTGCTCCGTCGATACCCCTTCGCTCCCCGCGACATCTCGGCCGTGGCGGAGGCGGGTTTCTTCGAGTCCGAGGATCGAGTTCGCCGCTGCCGCGACGATCGCGGAATTGGGATGGGTCAATTGCATCTGCAGCGCCAGCACGGCCTGGAACACCGCATCGCTCCATAGGAACCCGCGCTCGCGGGCCGACTTGGGCAATTCGGGGAGCGGTGCCGGCGGGGCATCGTAGCCGAGCCGATTCATCGGAAGGGTGCCGACCATGGTGTGGAACTCCGTGAAGTTTACCCGCGTACAGTTATGTACTATAACTTTCAATTCGGGGATGTCAAACGGAAATGTCGGAAAAAGTGGAGGAGCAACGAGAAGAGCCCGAGCTAGTGCTCGGGCTCTTGGTTTGCTCACTATCAGAGCAAGCTCATTTCTACTTGGAACTCTTACGTCGTTTCTTCCACATGCTCGGCTGCCAATGATTTTGTCGTCACCACCATGGTCGCCTTCCCCTTGCCTGTCGAAGACATCAATCTTGTTGTTGCTGTCCCCGATGACAGGCTTTCCGTTAGCTGAGGTCCGCGAACCCGCCCATCACCTTCATATTGCCGGTGGGAAAGCAGATCGCGGGTGGTCTTGCATTCGTAGATCGCATCGCGCACCTCCGATTCACGGAAGTCCGATCCGCCTACTTTTTCAGCGGGTCCTTCGTTTCCGTGGGGGGTGGCGGCGGGATCTGGGGTATCAGATGTTCCGGAATTGGAATGCCCTTGTCGCGCAAGGCGATCTGGGCGTTCTG
>Ga0105044_10015050_pt1 | contig 10456 bp, 10 predicted proteins | sample MAT01_FD_78092 | JGI IMG/M metagenome (GOLD analysis project Ga0105044, IMG submission 78092) | Freshwater microbial communities from Lake Fryxell liftoff mats and glacier meltwater in Antarctica - MAT-01 | ecosystem: Environmental > Aquatic > Freshwater > Ice > Liftoff microbial mat | place...
GACAAAACGGCGAAATTTCCTGCGGAATTCGGACGGCGTGGAGCTGATCGGGCACACAAACCAGTGCCGCCTGACCAGACTTAATGTTGCTGATCACCGCGAAGGTGCGGGCGAGCTGTTGCGGAGAACATGACCGAACGTCGAAGATCGAAAAATCCGGAGCATGCAGTTGAATCATCTGAGTGGCTTCAGGAATCGAATAGCATTCCATCAGTCGACAACGACCGGCCAGCAAACTGCCAAGACTGCGCAGGAATCCGGGAGATCCACTGCAGATTAAAGCGACGTCAAAAACTTTCACCTTGCCACCTCCGTCCATCATTCAAATTGTGCAACGCCAATTTGATTCACATCCCGTTCACAACACCCGATTGAGTACTCCGACAACGAGCTTTGGAAAAGGGGTCCGAAACCAATAGCCGAATGGCCCAGAGGGTGCTCCGCACTATTGGTTCCGGACCCCTTTTCCAAAGCGTCAACCCAAAGAGTTCACCTTGACAAAGCACTCGCCTTTCCTGACTTAACAAAAACGATGCCATGAGCGCAAAGTGCGTCAATTCCCGCAAACAACAGGCTTTCTCTGCCTTTGTTAAAACGCGGCTTGTTGCCACAGATCAACAGATGATGCCGATCCACAACGATGTCTCCGTCACGCGACAGAATCTTTCACAACCGTTAGACTAACAATTGCCCCAGACTGTTCTGTTCTCTGCGGAGGTTGCCATGTTTAAACAGAACTCATTCAGCGAATCATCAATTCACAGGTGCATTCTGATCCTGGCATTCCTGTGCCCATGCACTGGATTCAGCACGGCATGCAGTCAGTCCGTTCACGATTCCAGCGTGTCCGACAGAGCCACTTTGATTGTGCTGGCTCCGATTGGTCCTGTGTTTGTCGATCTGCATTTGACGGTGAGTCGAATTCCCTACCGCGAATGGGTTGCTCGATATCTGGCCACCGACATGGATGTCGATCAATCCGGACGACTGGACGAGTCAGAACTGAATCTCCTCACCGACAGCATCAGGTCGCTGGCTGACGTCAGGAATTCGGCAGAGATTCTGAAGGTGATGAATCCGGCAGGAACCGATGTCGCCATGGATGACTTTATCGCCTGGCTTCGCAATCGTATTCCCCGCGCATTCGATCTGATTGCTCAACCACAGGCAGCCGACGACGCAGTGCGACTGGCATCCTTGCTGGACACTGACTTCGACGGTGCGATTTCCGATGAGGAACTGAAAACCTCCGTGCGGACACTGCGATTTCGCGATCTGGACAATGACGAGACATTCAGCGTTTCTGAACTGCTGCCGTATCGCGACCCACGCAGCGAGAACGCCGCCGTCGCACCGGACGCAGTGAGCCTGCCGTTCTTTCATGTCATCGATCGCGATTCCGCTCAACGCGCCGCCGCACGCATCGTGCAGCGCTACGGCAGTGCAGGGCAGATTCCAGCAGAACTGCTCCGACAGCGCGGCGGAATCGACACGGCTTCAGGAGTCCCCGACAATCCTCTGTCAATTGACGACGTGCTGGGCGTGATCGAGAAGCCTCGATTTCACTTGGTGATGGATGTGAGTCTGTCGGTCAAAGCAAATACCAGCAACATCAAAGTCGCTATCGATCGTGAAGCGTCCGCGTTCTGCAAACCGGCGGCAAAGCAGGCGTTCGGAGAATACAGGATAGTGATCGATAGTCTGCCGTTGACAGTGATCGCACTTGGTGGCAGCGCAAATGATCGTCGAAACGTACAGGGATATCTTGGTCAGACATTTGTGATGTCGGACGGCGACCGAAATCAGTATCTGGATGAAAGCGAATTTCCCGGCATGATGGAGGCCTTGAGTCGTTCCGGCGTTAAAACGGACTTTGCCGCTGTCGATCTGAATGACGACGCAATGGCAACGCGCGAGGAAGTGTTTTCGTTTGCCAGACGCGACCAGATGGCAACAGCCAGCCGCGTGGAAGTGTCAGTTAAACAGGACGGCAAGACGCTCTTTGGATTATTGGACAAGAACGCCGACCGACGTCTCTCCGCCCGGGAGATGCGTGCCGGCAGCAACGTTCTCCATACTTACGACTTGAATCAGGACAACAAGTTTGCGGATTCAGAACTAGGGACCGAGTTCGTGCTTGCAATCAGTCTCGGCCGCCCTGAATTTCGACGCACTACAGGTCAGACCGGCATGATGTCCATGCAGATGGGAGCCGGAGACGCCATTCTTCCCGGAGCAGAATCAATGCAGGGCCCCGAATGGTTTCGCCGGATGGACCGCAATCAGGACGGCGATGTTTCGCCTCGTGAGTTTTTGGGTACAACTCAGCAATTCGTGCAAATCGACAGCGATCGCGACCGACTCATTTCCGCCGATGAAGCCAAATCACTTGACGCCACCCAGTGAGTCGCATCATCACATCGGTCAGAACTTTGTAAGGCGAGCGGCAGATTTCTGGTAACCGTCGAAAACCCCGGGGGCGAGCGCCCTGCGGCTGATAAAATCAGCCGCCACGCGCTAGCGTCCGGTTGTTCGGCTTGCCGTTAATCGAAGAATCTTGTGCATGCGTGATATTTCACGCGGCCAGAAATGAGTCCGACGCGTGGAGCGGCGTGAGCCCTCCGGTACTTTGTTTTTGTACCGGCAAGCGGACGCATGCCGCTCGCCAATTCGCCAATTCGCTCACGCATGACCGCGCGGAGTATTTCGTTTCTGTGAAAACGTGCGATCAGGCACTACCGACCTCGCCACTGTGCCGGTGCAATGTTCTGCGCCGGTGCAATGTTCTGCCCGGGCGTCACGATTGTCGGAGGACTGGCACCGCGCCAGTGAGGCAGTTGATTGGCTGATTTTTGCGGCTGGCCAGCCTGTTCCTGTGGTCCAACATGCGAAACGGTCTGGATCGGATTGCGACCATCGGTATTCGCTGTCGGTTGAGTTGATTGACTGGCCATTCCAATCTCGGCAGATTGCTGAATGACTGGAGGCAAAAGCGTTGACCGCTGTGAAAGATCCTGCAAATTCGCTTCGCTGGACACGTAAGGCAACATCTGGCCAGAGTCCTGAGTGCGACTCGATGACGCAGCGTGAACACGTGGTGCCTCAAACGACGCTGGTTCGAACTGACCGACTCGCGCCTTCCTCGATTGGCTTACGATGGGCTGCGTTGATGGATTGGCCGAAGGGTACGTTCGCGTCGCATTTCGAGATCGCGAATTCTGCGGTGACAACTGCGCGAGCATCGCGTTCGTCTTTTCCGCAGTGCGCGCATCAGGATGCGTCTGCAGAGCATTCTGAAACCACTCTGCGGCTTCAGCATCATTCCCCTGTTCATGCAGAACGTAGCCGATGTTGTAGTTGGCGGCAGATTCACCGACAGCGTAGGTCAGATGCGACAAGGCCTGATCGTATCGATGGCTGCGGGCGAATGCGATACCCAGCTCATACCGGCATACCTGGTTTTCCCGGTCCATGGAGGATGCGTCTTCAAATGCGGCAATGGCTTTTTGCCAGTCTTCCTGCTGCGTGTACAGCCGGCCAAGTTCCAGGCGTACCGGGGCGTTCGTCGGGCGCTGCTTCGCAACCTCTGTGAGGATATCTTCCGCCTGCTTCACGCGACCGCATGAAAGTTCAATCCGCGCCAGACCCAGCTGAGCTTCGATGTTGTCGGGATAGGCGATCAGAAGTTCGCGATACTTCTTGCGTGCTTCGCCATATTCGCCGACATCTTCCTGCCAGCGTGCCCAGGCAAGCAGTGTTCCTTCCGGATCTTTCTTGAAGACTTTCTGTGCTTCACGAAATTCCGGACTGAGTTCGGAATCCGACGCAGGCGCGGAATCGCTCTTGCGAAAATTCAGGGACGCAAGCGTGTCCCGAAACGGGATCTTCATTCCGTTCATGGCGCAACCGGAACAAGCGCTCAGCCCTGAGATGATCAGCACGACATACAGTTTTCTAAGAATCATTCAGCACCTCCCTGTGCGCATTGCTCCCGTTCTAAGTTCGTCCGCTGCAGAATGCCGACTTCAGCAGAAAATGCGCCTCGGAGATTTTCGATGTTTCCCGATCAGCAAGATACAACGGATTCCGGCAGTTTCCTGCAAACGTCAGACGGCATGACGGCACTCTCTGAGCTGAGCGCCGTGCTACCACCTCACCGCTTTTTGCGACCCGATAAAAAAGCAGTGGCCGAACCACCGCTCCCATGATCTTGGCGCGGGCTTCGCCCGCAACCCAGGTGGAGGTGACGGAAAATGGCGAGCCGCGAGACGTCAGTCTCCGGCTTTTGCAATTCTGTTTTTCTGTTCCGCCAGTTGACGCACGTGCAAGACAATGGCGATCACCGTGAGCCGCAGCAATCGCAATCAGGGGACCGACGTCCCCCCTATGCCGCATGAGAGAAGTCTTCTCAGGAAAACAAAATCTCAATCATTTGCAGTCCAGAGTCCTTCCGCTGCTCGCCAATTACGGCGTGCCGGTACCAGCAGCTGCTGCACCGCCGGATCCGCCCGCAGACGAGAGGCGCGGCGATGGCATGCTGCCGTTGTACATCGAATTGATCGCTTGAACCTCCGAAGCCGCGCGGCTGAGTTCCTGACATTCGCGGAGTGTAATGGGTACGTCAATGGGGCCATTGGAAATTGATGCGACAGCGGCATTGACAATTTCCATTCGGGCCGCATCCATTCCCGCATCGTGGGTCGATTGCACATAAACGGCGCGACGTTCCGGCGGAACAACGTAAACGATGCGTTCGAGATGCAATTCACCAGCACGCGTCAGCGTATTAGTGTTCGGATCGAAGTGTCGATCGTAGATCGTTGTCTCTTCCTGCCAGCCCAGCGATACCTGCATGTCCATCATGTCACGAACCGACTGTCGATCCTGGCAAACATAGGGAAGAGGCCAGTAATGCTCGCTGTGATATACGTGCGAAAACTGTTGCGGAGGCAATGTAGATCGCGGACTTGCCGGCCAGATCTTGCCCTTTTTACACACTTGACGCTGACCTGGCGGCAATAGAGCCTTTTCAGCCCACCACTCGTCTGAACCAGGCTCGTGGCAACTGGTTTTGTCCTTACGTTCAAAGAGATGCGGACCCGTGGCACAGCCCTGAATCGCTCCCGCGATCAACAAGGACAGCGGAAAAGCTAGGTTCCTCATGGCACAATCCACTCGTAACGCTGAGGTTGTGTTCAAAACGCTGACCTCCAGGTCAGCCACCTCCGTGTCCCGCAGATTTCGCCTGATGACGTTAACCGCGCATGATTCCACTGAGGATTCATCATCCTGTTTCGGCGATTGACCTTGCACCGTTACAGTAAAAGCTTCCTGGCCAGACGAATCTGTTGCTGATGGATCGGCAGAACTGGAATGTACACAGCAATACCCCCCAGCTTCTCAGGCCGAACCTCAAACGCGGTCCATGGCGATGACTCTGGGCCAGCAAAGAAAACTTTCTCTCAGTCCCGCGCGGGGAATGCACTTTCCGGCGAACGGCTGCTATTCTTTGCATTTCAACACAAGCAGTTCCCATTTCCCGTGGGGCGCATCAACGATGCACCCACCTTTCGCTTACCTTTCAAATCGCCCCAAAGTCTCCGATGATTTTCCTGCTCGACAATTATGATTCGTTTACCTTCAATCTTGTACAGCGGATTGGTGAAATCGATTCGACCACGGAAATCCGTGTCGCACGAAATGATCAGATCACCATCGCGCAGATTGAAGCACTGTGTCCCGAACGCATCGTTATTTCGCCCGGCCCCTGCACACCGTCGGAAGCCGGTCTGTCGCGAGAACTCATCGCCCACTTCGGACCAAAGATTCCCATCCTTGGTGTGTGTCTTGGCCATCAATGCCTTGCGGAAGTGTACGGTGCTCAAGTTGTCCGCGCGGATCGCCTGATGCACGGCAAGACGTCCATGATTTCGCACTCAGGCAAGGGCGTATTCGCAGATCTACCCAATCCATTTCAGGCGACACGTTACCACAGCCTGATCGTACCCAGAAACACCGTTCCGGATTGTCTGGAAGTCACGGCATGGGTAGATGATGACGGTCAGTCATTCGAAGTGATGGGGCTGCAGCACAAAGAGTACCCGGTTCACGGTGTGCAGTTTCATCCTGAAAGTTTTTTGACCGAACACGGCTACGACCTGCTGCGAAATTTTCTGCGGCTGTAGCGGGGCTCAACGACGGTGCAGGACGACGCACCAACAGGCAGGACTTCACTCCGACTGAAAAGGCTCTGGACGACAGTTCGCCTACAGAACTATTGTGTCCAGGGCCATGACGGATCTATCGTATCCATGCCGGATACGCTGACGAATCAGCAGGCCTGCAGCATTGCCTCGGCTCGACGTGTCCAGGTGAAGAGCAGATGCCATTTTGATGGACATGACATTCCACGCTGACGCAAAGTCTCGGACGAGACTTTCGAAAGCCTTTTTTTGAGACAGTATTTGCCAAGGGGTTACAGCGACCGCCAGGTTCCTAATTCGCACCAATCGCTTCGCTCTGCCGCCTCGGAGGGTGGTGATCCAGAGTCACTCGTCGAACTCTGCGGGCAAACCGGATTCCAGGCTGCCATGTGGTTCCGAAATGGTGCAGGACCAAAGGGATGATGTTTAAAAGCAGGGCAGAAATCACCAGGACTGCAAGCGCCCATTCGCGGACACCCCAGGAAAATGTTTCCTCGCCGTTGGCCGATGTCGTCAACCGCTGAATCAGTTCCGTCGGCAGGTGCCGATCATTTCCGTTGTGATACACACCTTTCAGCCGCACGGCGATTTGCCGGAAAGTGCTGACATCCTGTCGTGAATTTCTCCCATTCAGAAACGAACCATTGACGGGATCGCCAACTCCGACAACAAGCACATCCGCCACGGAAGGCGGCATCTTCGGCATTCCTGTTGACGGAACCGTATCGCCGTCACTCACCAGCACAACCGTCGTGCTGCGAGGTCGCCAGCCACGAGCAACATCGACGGCACCCTGAATGCCGCTGAACAGATTTGTCTCACCCGGAACGAAAGCAAAATGCATCGGAAGATCATTGAGGACATTCTCAACGACTGCAAGGTCCTTTGTGTCCTCGACCACCGGCAGAGATTTCGTGTAGGTGGCGAGAACTGTCACTCGATACTCGTTCATCGGGATGCGACGGAAGTAAGACTCCATCACCTCCCGCGCGCGAACCATTCAGCTTTGCGCGCCCTCAACGCCCGCATCCTGCAAACGCATGCTCGGCGAAACATCAAGGACCAAAATGATGTGTTTCAGTTTTTCAAACGAAACAGGCTTGTCGCTTCCCGGGGTCTGAGTTCGTGGAGTCAGACTGGTCTGTGATTTCTACCATGGCGTATACCTCAGTCCAAGGGTGCTGAGCATCCACGCACAGAGAACAATCAAACCAGCGAGGCAAAACGGTTGAAGGTAGTCCACATATTCGATGCCGACCGTTTCTATCTCCGCAGGCTTCATGGAATCGATGCTTCGAAAGATCGCTTCAAGTGCTTCCGGATCACCCGATACGAACGCCTCACCGCCTGTCGATGAGGCGAGGTTCATGATTTCGTCCGGGATCTCCGAACTGCCGATGTGAATTCCAAACATCACGATTCCCGCAGCCTGAAGTTCTTTTGCAATTGTGGCATCTCCGCCGTTTGACAAGTCCGCGCTTTGGCCATCAGAGACCAGGATGACCATGCGATCTCCGTTATCCTGCTCCTCAAGCACTTTACGACAATTCGTCAGCGCGCGACCTATCATCGTGCCGCCACCGATGGCTCTCTGGGAATTCGGCTTCATGAACGGCAGCGCGCACCGGAACGCCGAGGTATCGCGGGTGAGTGGGCACCAACGGACAACATCCGATGCAAAAAACGTGAGCCCGAAAGCATCGCCCTCGCGATAATTCAGAAATTCATTGATCGCTTTCATGGAAGCATCGTAGCGATCTCCTTCTCCGAACTTAGCCGACATACTTCCAGAGCAGTCAATGCAGAATTCAATGTTTGTCAGCCGCCGCTGCGTGGTCGGATTCCCGGTCGCCAGGGGAACACAGGCAATCAGCACAGCAATCGCAAGTACCGCCGGCAGAAGCGTTTCTGACAGCGTGATCAGCCAATACAACGCGCTGCGTGAAGCCTTGATGCCATGATCGACCGGAGGTGCAATTTGCCGCCCCCTGCGTCGCCAGATCCAGATGGAAACTGCCAGTGGCACGACAAGAGCCAATAAGAACCACGGGCGCTCGAGCGACAAGTCAAACATTGCGAATGTCAACGATTGCTCGATCATGCCTTTCATTGATGAGCCCCCTGTGACCTGGATTCAACACCGGGCGGAGTCGGCAGATTGGTCGAACTCAATGACGATGAAGCGCTATGTGTGGATGCCCCGGATTCAGCACTCTCCACCATTTCCTGAAGTGGCCGTAACAGGTTTGCAACATCCCCATGTGCCAGTTGCGGACGATCGTAAAGCCATCGTTCCAGTTGTTTCAGCAGTGGCCCGGCTTCAACATCTTCGCGCAGTGTGGAGACTGCAGATTGGGCGGACAGATTCTGAATCTGCTTGTGCTCGCGCCAGAACCCGACCACCAGACCTTCCAGTTTCACTTTGTCGGCAACCGAAAAATCTCCGCCCGACACCGCAATGTCGAGCAGATTTTGAATCTGTTCGAGGCGCGTCCGCGGCGAATTGTCCGCTCCGACAAGGAGCCCCTTGCTGTTCTTCGGCCATAGCTTGAAAATTGCAAACAGTCCCGCGCACCAGAGAATCGCCGCGATCCACATCGTCGTCCTGTATCCGCCGACGGACGATCCCGCCGGAATTTTGGGGACATTCGGGACGATCCTTTCGGGTTCCAGAACGGATCTTGCGATGACTTCAATCGCAGGCAGGTCGGTCGTCGATGACCCGTCTTTTCTGGCAAGGAATCCTGCAAGATCTTATGTTCCCGCTTCCATTGCTGACCAGGTCAGGTCATATCGAAAGCCATCGGCGTGCGGGATAGACCGCATCAATCCGAATCACGACGAGACTTGTCTTATCATCCGCACTTGCAGGAATCAGCTCGGTACCAGGCAACACCATCTGCTGAATGGACGCCATCATCCCGACATTCGCACTGAGCGTGGAGTTCCCTTCAATCCTTGCTCGGACGCGTTGATCTGACTCCACTTCGTCAGCGCAAGCGGGTGATACGAGCCACAAAGCAGCAGCCATGAGTGTTCGCAACAACACTCGAAAAGGTAAGTCTGCCATCGTGAAACGACAGCGTGTCAATGCATGATTCATCGAGTCCCCCGCGTAAAGACTCCGCGCGACGCGAAGAAATGACGAAGCACTGAAACAAAGGGCTTGTCAGTCCGAATGACCAGATGATCCACACCGGCCCTCTTCAAGTTTCGCGCGATCGCTTCCTGATCGGAATGCAAATCACTACTGTGGGCGATCAGGTGTCGCTCAGTTTCGGCTTCCAGGGCGCGCATCAGGCCACCGCCGGAAATGCCGTCTTCAGCGGGATCACGCAATTGCAGCACCACACATTCGTGCCTTTGATTCAGTTGCCGAATTGCAGATGCCGCGTTGGGATCGTGCAGATCACTCAGGATAATCAACAGTGTTCTGTTCAACAGCGATGGATACAGTTGTGAAATTCGGTCTGACAAGGTAGTTTTTTCATCAAATCGAAATCGCCGCAGCTTGAGCAGCCACTGCAACACCTGATCGCGCCCCAGGGTGGGGCGAACGTGCAAATCCCGATCGCCGACACCAAGGACCCCGACGGGACTGACGCGCTCAAGACATGCGAGCCCAATCCCGCCGGCCAGATGCAGCGCCGTCTCGTATTTTGTCCGCCTGAACGAACTGACCATCATGGAAGCGGACGTGTCAATCAACAAATAACAGGGAAGCCGTTTGGGTGTTTCGAACTGTTTAATGAACGGCTTTCCGGTCCGGGCCGTAATGCGCCAGTCGATGGATCGAATAGGATCTCCATACTCGTACGGACGCGACTGGACATACTCAACACCGCTGCCCAGGAATGGCGAACGATCCGTTCCGTAACTGAGGCTGTCTGCCAGTTTTTTTACCGCCACGACAAACTGTCTGGAATCCAGAGCGGTAAGTTGACTCAAGAATCCCTGCATAGCTGAGCCTTCCGATAATTGGTTTAAAAGGGGGCGGGAACCAATAGCCAAATGGCCCAGAGGGTGCTCCGCACTATTGGTTCCTGACCCCTTTTTTAAGGTTCATCGACAAATGAAGTGCGCGGTGACATTTGTGCATTAAATGTGTTGGCGTTGATTGACGATGTGAGTGCTGCGACTGAGCCTGAAAGGCTCGCGCAAATCAGCCTGGGGCAAGAGAATCCGCGAATGCGGATGAACGCCGCCCCAGGTTGATATCCCGTCTGAACACGAACCCTGAAAGGGTTCCACAA
>Ga0105044_10015051_pt1 | contig 10456 bp, 9 predicted proteins | sample MAT01_FD_78092 | JGI IMG/M metagenome (GOLD analysis project Ga0105044, IMG submission 78092) | Freshwater microbial communities from Lake Fryxell liftoff mats and glacier meltwater in Antarctica - MAT-01 | ecosystem: Environmental > Aquatic > Freshwater > Ice > Liftoff microbial mat | place...
CAAGCAGTGAAAGCACCAATTACCAACACGAATAATAATTTTTTCATTTTTTTGTTTTTTAGTTTGAATGATTACTTGTTAATACACAGACGGAAAAAAGGTAACCCACTCAATACAGATTTTTCAAAAAAAAATAATTTGGGGCTATTTTGGGTTACTTTTGCCACCCCTAGTGTATTAAAAGCACAGATAGTGAAAGGCGATACAAACGAACAAGCATTATTAAAAGGATTGGCTAACAACGAATCAAAAGCCATCGAAACCATATATAAAGACAACTTTAGTATGGTTCAGACCTTTATTTTAAATAATAATGGTTCTTACGATGAAGCCCGAGACATTTTTCAGGAAGCAATGATAGCATTGTATGAAAAAGCTCAAACTGATTCATTTGTGCTTACCTGTCAGATTAAAACGTACGTTTTTTCTATTTGCAGACGTCTATGGCTTAAAAGATTACAACAAATGGGGCGCTATTCCCAACAAAATGACAACATTGAAGAAACTATAGCAGTTGAAGAGGATTTAGAAGCACACGAACAAAGAAATGCGGAGTTTGCAATAATGCACCGGGCTTTAAATAGCCTTGGAGAGCCTTGTAAAAGTTTATTAGAAGGGTTTTATTTGAAAAAAAAGGATATGAATGCACTAGCCCATGAATTTGGATATACTAATGCAGACAATGCCAAAAACCAGAAGTACAAATGTTTGATGCGGTTAAAAAAGTTATTTTTTTCGCAGTATAATATTGGAGAATAATTTTATGGATGATATTTTATTATTAGAAGCAATTGAAAGATATCTCAGCGGTGACATGAATGCCGAAGAGCGTAACTATTTTGAGGCACTTCGAAAGAAAACACCTGAAATAGACCAAATGGTTGTAGAACATAATATGTTTTTACACCAAATGAAATATTATGCAGCTAATAGAAATATTAAACATACACTACACGAAGTACATTCAGAATTATTAGATAAAGGAGATATTAACGAAGGTGGTGAACTACCAACTAGAGGTAAAGTAATACAGTTTTGGAATAAATATAAAAGAATAACTGCCATTGCAGCATCTGTTGGTGGAGTAATTGCTTTATTCATAAGTGGTTTGGCTGTATATTTCTCAACCACTGTTAACGACCCTAAATTGCAACAATTAGGCAAAGATTTAGAAGCAGTAAAAAGGAGTCAACAATATCAAGGTTCAATCATTAACGAAGTAAAAAGCAAAATCCCTTTAAATGCTCGTTTATTAAGTGGTGGATCTGGTTTTCTCATAGATACAAAAGGATTTATTGTTACCAATGCCCATATTCTTAGAGGTACTGGCGCAATAGTAGTAAATAATAAAGGTCAAGAATTTAATTCTTCGATCGTATTTATAGATCAAGAAAAAGATCTTGCAATTTTGAAAATTACAGATGCTGAATATATTTCAGCAAAATCAATTCCTTACAGTATACAAAAAAACAATGCCGACTTAGGAGAAGAGATTTTTACTTTGGGTTATCCAAGAAATGAAATTGTTTATGGCATGGGATATCTCAGTGCTAAAACAGGTTTTAATGGTGATTCACTTTCCTACCAAATACAAATAAGTGCTAACCCTGGTAACTCAGGTGCGCCAGTATTTAACAAGAATGGAGATGTAATAGGCGTTTTAAGTACTCGACAAGCACAAGCAGACGGAGTTACATTTGCGGTAAAATCTAAAAATATTTATTCAATTGTTGAAAGACTTAAAGAAAGCGACTCTTCTTTCAGAAAAATAAAGCTCCCATCTAAAACAACATTGAAAAATGTTGAGCGAAAATCTCAAATAAGTAAAGTTGAAGATTTTGTTTACTACGTAAAGGCTTACGGAAAATAATTACAAGATCAATTCCATAAATTATTAGGATATACTCCTTCTTTAACTAATCTATTAATAGAAGATTGAACACCATCTGCATCTTCTTTATAAGTTACTCCAAACCATTTTGAAGTTGTTGGAATTACTTTTAATACTCCTTTGCCAGACTCGATAAACTCATTCGCAACAAAGGGAATAAAAAATTCAGACTTTAATTGACTTCCTTTTTCTGCTAAGAAAGATGGAAATAATTTTTCACAAAAATTAATAAACCCTGGTGCAAAACAGAAAAAATTCATACTAACTAAACTATTCAGATCAACTTCATGCTCCCCAGTTTCATCTTCATAAACTACACCTTCATCTTTTCTATAAATCTTAGTACGTTCAGAAATATTGGTAAGATTTTGTTCACTATCCGAAGTACAAACACCTCTACTGACACTTCCATTTTCACTTAGTGTTTTTTGTAATTCATAACCAATTAAAGCATATGTATTTTCATTGCAATTTTGTGTTAAAAATGTAAAGGCTTTAACAAAAGCATCTCTTCCATAATAATCATCTGCATTAATTACAGTAAAAGGTTCATTCACTTTTCCTTTGCAACACAAAACAGCATGGGCTGTTCCCCAAGGCTTTACCCTATCTAATGGAACTGTATATCCTTCTGTATAATCTAATAAATGCTGATAAACATAATCAGTTTCAATTTTGCCTTTAAACTTAGGTTCAAATATGGCTTTAAATTGTTCGGAAAACTCTTCCCTTATTATAAATACAACTTTTCCAAATCCTGCCTGAATAGCATCATAAATAGAATAGTCCATAATTGTTTCGCCTGAAGGTCCAAAAGATTGAATTTGCTTCATACTTCCATATCTACTAGCCATTCCAGCTGCCAAAATCACAAGGGTAGGTTTCATAACGTACTTTTACAAAAACACAAAGCTAACTGATAATTAATTGTTAGCCATAAATTGAATGAACCTTAACTTAACTGAAATACCCATTCAAAAGCTACATTCGCTATCTATAAACGGTGTTGAAACATCCATTTTAAGGTTAGATTTAGTCCATCCGATAATTAGTGGCAATAAGTGGTTTAAAATTAAATTTTATTTAGAAGAAGCTATAAAATACAATAAATATGGTATAATGAGTTTTGGGGGAGCTTACTCAAATCATATTGTTGCTCTAGCATTTGCATGCAATAAAAGGGGGCTAAAATCTATTGGCTTTATCAGAGGTGAAAAACCCGCACAGTTATCGCCTACCTTAATTGCAGCAGCATCTTATGGAATGGAGCTACATTTTATTAGCCGTGAAAAATATAATAATAAAAATAACCTCTTCAAAGAATTCGATATTCAAAACTGGCTTTTGGTAAATGAGGGTGGATATGGAACACTCGGTGCAGAAGGGGCAGCTACTATTACTGAATTATTTGAACAAAATAGTTATTCAAATATCATTTGTTCAGTTGGAACAGGAACAATGATTGCAGGTATAATAAAACGAGCGAATGAACACCAACAAATACTTGGTATTAGTGCATTAAAGAATAATTTTTCGATCCTAAATGAAATGGAATCCCTATTAACAGAAACCGACAAAAAGAAAAATTACTTTATTAACCACGAATATCATTTTGGAGGGTATGCAAAACATACCAAGCTTCTTATCAATTTTATGAATAATCTATGGAAAATAGAACAGCTTAAAACAGATATGGTATACACAGGCAAATTACTATTTGCAACAACTGAACTAATCAATAACAAGTACTTTAAACCAAAAAGCAATATACTAATCATTCATAGTGGCGGCTTACAAGGAAATTCTTCATTATCAAATGGACAATTACTATTTTAACTCTGCTATTATTATCTTTGAGCTAATGAAGTTTACGCCGCTAATACTTTTTTTAATTCCTATTTGCCTTTTTCAAAAAAAAGTTGAGGCTCAAAAATATCTTCCAAACTTTTCTGTTGTAGAAATTACAAAAGGGAATAACAAAGTGAGTTGGAATAACCCTTTTAAAACATGTACTCAGCTTGCGGTGCAGCGTTCAACAGATAGTGTCAACAATTTTAGAACCATCCTTTCAGCCCATTCACCAGAATTAACCGAAAATGGGTTTATAGATAAGAAAGCCCCTGTAAATAGCAAAGTATATTATCGAATTTTTTATACACTAAAAGGAGGTGACTATTATTTCTCTAAAGTTGTTAGTGCAAGCATAGTAAATGAACAAACGAAACTACCATCAAAAAAGAAAAAAAAAAGCAGGCTTAAAAAATACTCTAAAGAAAAAAAATCATCAAATTATTTATCAATAGGTACTAACGGGAATATTTACATTAACCTTCCAAAAGCAAAACAATTAAAGTATAAACTAGTTATTTTTGATACCGATAATAGCACATTATTTACAATAGAAAAAATTACAGAAGTTGAACTTATTTTAGAGAAAAATAATTTTTTACATACTGGTTGGTTCAAATATGAATTATATGAAGAGGGTAGATTACTTCAAAAAAATCGGTTTCAGATCGAAATAATTAATTAGCTAATAGCTCACAATTGAATAATTTTTCAAAATTCTTTTTTACCTTATACTTAACTTCATCCATAGGAACTTGCTTGCCTAATTCTTGCTCTAATGAGGTTACAGCTTTATTCTCTATACCACAGGGAATAATATGATTAAAGTATTTTAGATCGGTATTTACATTAAATGCAAAACCATGCATAGTAATCCACCTACTACATTTAATTCCCATAGCACATATTTTTCGTTCTCTCCCTTTTAAATGTGCATCAATCCATACACCAGTTTCGCCTATGCTCCTATCCCCTTTAATTCCATATTCGGCTAGCGTACTAATAATTACTTCTTCTAATGTTCGCAAATACCATCCCAAATCTGTTTTAAATTTTTCTAAATCAAGAATTGGATAGCCAACTAATTGCCCAAGCCCATGAAAAGTAATATCCCCTCCTCTATTAATATGATAATATTCAATGCCGTTTTTAATTCTAGCCTCTTTACTAATTAAAACATGCGATTCTTTGCCATTTTTCCCTAAAGTATATACAGGCGTATGTTCTACAAACAATAAATGGTTAGAAGTAGGCAATTCAGTTTCAGTTAATTTAACACCTTCGGTATATCGAAATAATACTTTTACATCCGCATTTTTTTTCAATAATTGCTCTTGATAATCCCATACTTCTTTGTATGGTTTAATCCCTAAATCTTCGAATAGTACTTGCTGTTGCATGCCCAAAAGTAAACAATTCGACCGATGGTTTATAAATCTAAATGAATGCTTTTTTTGAACTACGAATAATGAACTATACTTTTGTAATATGCAGGTAGATACAGAATTACTTTCCGATGAACAATCAGAAAATCTATATGAAAGAAAGACTTTTGTAATAGATAAAGGTCAGGAACCTTTTCGGATAGATAAGTGGATTCAAATGCATGTTGAAGGTTCTACCAGAAATAAAGTTCAACAAAGTATAGAAGCTAGTTTTGTAACAGTAAATGGCAAACCAGTTAAAAGTAATTATAAAATTAGACCAGCAGATGAAATAGTGGTCATGAGCCTGATCAATCCAGATCACACAATATTAAAGGAAGAAAATATTCCTTTGGATATTGTTTATGAAGATAAAGCTATATTGGTAATTAACAAACCATCCAATATGGTAGTACATCCTGGGGTTGGTAATTTTAGTGGTACAATGTTAAATGGAGTTGCTTACTATTTAAGAAATCAGAACCCAAATATAGACGAAGAAAATTTACCTCGTTTTGGTCTTGTTCATAGAATTGATAAAAATACAACTGGATTAATTGTAGTTGCTAAAACAAGTGAAGCTGCTGCACATTTGGCAAAACAATTTTTTAATCATACAGTTAAAAGAAATTATTTAGCATTGGTTTGGGGGAATTTTGAAGAAAAAGAAGGTACCGTTACTGCGCATATTGCAAGACACAAGCAAAACAGAAAAATGTTTGATGCCTACCCCGACGGAGAAACTGGAAAGCATGCCATTACCCATTACAAAGTAATTGAAAATTTTAATTACGTAACCTTGGTCGAATGTATTTTAGAGACAGGAAGAACACATCAGATAAGGGTACATATGAAACATTTGGGGCATACACTATTTAATGATTGGGAATATGGAGGAGATAAAATTTTAAAAGGCACCATCTACACTAAATACAAACAATTTGTAGATAACTGTTTTGAAGTTTGCAGTCGCTGCGCTCTTCATGCAAAAACATTAGGTTTTGTTCACCCAATTACTCAAGAAGAAGTTTTCTTTGAATCTCCTCTGCCAAAAGACATGTTGAATGTTATTGAAAAATGGAGGAATTATAGTCAACATCGTAATGAAGATTGATTATATTTATTCGTCCCCTTTCTTATATTTGTAACTTAACTATTGTCAATGCTAACTGATATTCGAAATAATTGGTCGCTTACAGAAATTGAATCAATTTATAATAGCCCTGTATTAGAGCTCGTATTTAATGCTGCAACTTTACACAGGAAATACAATGATACTGCCGAAGTTCAAGTATGTACATTACTTAGTATAAAGACAGGTGGCTGTAGCGAAGACTGTTCTTACTGTCCGCAAGCTGCCCGATACACAACAGATGTTGAAGTTCAGGCACTAATGAAAAAGGATGAAGTATTAGCGTATGCTCAAAAAGCCAAAGATGCTGGTAGTACAAGATTTTGCATGGGTGCCGCTTGGAGAGAAGTAAGAAATAATAGAGATTTTGATAGTGTATTGGATATGGTAAAAGGTGTAAACCAAATGGGAATGGAGGTTTGCTGTACACTTGGAATGTTAACCGAAGATCAAGCGCAAAAATTGGCTAAAGCTGGCCTTTATGCTTACAACCATAATTTAGATACTAGCAAAGAACATTATTCGGAAATCATTACTACAAGAACTTATGATGATAGATTAGAAACAATCGAAAATGTTAGAAAAGCAGGTGTTACCGTATGTTGTGGTGGAATTATTGGACTAGGAGAAACACATGACGATAGAATTAAGATGTTGCGTACTTTAGCAACTATGGTTGAGCATCCTGAAAGTGTGCCAATTAATGCACTAGTTGCAATTAAAGGAACTCCACTTGCTAATAATCCTAAAGTAGATATTTGGGACATGGTAAGAATGATTGCTACAGCTAGAATTTTAATGCCTAAAACGATGGTTCGATTAAGTGCAGGCAGAACCGAAATGAGTATTGCAGAACAGGCTTTGTGTTTTATGGCTGGAGCTAATTCTATTTTTGCTGGAGATAAATTATTAACTACGCCAAATCCAAGTTTTGATGAAGACAATGCAATGTTTAATTTGCTTGGATTAAAACCAAGAACCGCTTTTAAAGAAGAAAAGCAATATCTTAAAGAAATGGTATAATAGGCATTTTTTTAACAACTCTTTGGCTTTATTAGAACGTATTTACATAATTGTTTCACAATATGATATAATGAAGCATTAAATTTCCAAAAGATTTAGGAAATTCGTTTATCAAAAAATTTTCTATTTAATGATTCGCTGCCTTATATTTTATATTTTAATAGTTCTATCCATTAACAATAGAATTGATGGCCAACCAAGCATTCCAAAGGGATGGCATTTAATGGATTCAACTCAAGATTCTTTTTATGGAATTAGCTTAAACAAAGCATACCAATTTCTTCGATCTACAAATAAAAACCCACAAACTGTAATTGTTGCGGTAATTGATTCGGGTGTTGATACAACTCATGAAGATCTTAAAAATAGTCTATGGAAAAATCCAAAAGAAATTGTCGGAAATGGAATTGACGACGATAAAAATGGTTACATAGATGATGTATATGGCTGGAATTTTATTGGTGGGAAAGATGGCAGGAGCCTAAAAAAAGCATCTGATGAAAGATCAAGGGTTTATCATCGTTGGAAAGATCATTATTTAGGTAAAATAATTGACACCAATCAGCTTAATAGTTTTGAAAAAGAACAATATACCATTTGGAAAAAGGCTTCTGAGCAACTTAACTTTAGTCAAGAAGAACAAATGGAAGTGTTGTATATAGAACTCACAGCAAAAGCCATGAAACGTCATGATAAAATAATCAGACAAGAAATGGCAACTGAAGAATACTCTTGTGAGCAATTAGAAAAGTTTGACCCAATTACCAAACTAGGGAAAGATGCTAAAATTGGATACCTTACCTGTGTAAAAGTGATGGGTATAGATCCAGAAGAAAAAAACACTTTTACACTTAATGAAATAAATAATTATATCGAAGGAAAGAAAACAAGCTTTGAATCAAAAGACAATGCACCAATTAATTATAGAGCAGAAATTATTAAAGACAATTATGCAGATTTTTCTGATAGATTTTATGGCAATAATGATGTAATGGGGCCAGGACCAATGCATGGAACACATGTTACAGGCATTATTGCTGCGCAAAGAAATAATGGATTAGGTATTGACGGCGTTGCCGATCAAGTTCGCATAATGACTTTAAGGGTTGTGCCAGATGGAGATGAATATGATAAAGACGTTGCATTAGCAATAAGGTATGCTGTTGATCAGGGAGCTAAAGTTATTAATATGAGCTTTGGAAAGTCTTTTTCACCAGAAAAAAAGTGGGTAGACAGTGCAGTAAGATATGCTGAATTAAAAGATGTTTTACTTGTTCATGCTTCAGGTAATGAAGGAGAAAATGTAGATGAAAAAGAGAACTATCCTAATCCCCTACTAACTCAATGGCACTCAAAAGCGAATAATTTTATTACAGTTGGTGCCAGTAGTGATGTACGAATTGAAAAATCTATCGCAGCAGACTTTAGTAACTATGGAAAAGAAATGGTTGATGTTTTTGCTCCGGGTGTAAAAATCTATTCAACTATTTCAGGAGGCAATCAGTATGGAAATTTGAATGGAACTAGTATGGCTTCACCAGTTGTTGCTGGACTTGCGGCTTTGTTAAGATCATATTACCCAGAACTTACAGCTCCTGAAATAAAAAAAATTATTGAGTTTTCTGTTTCAAAACCAGACTCTTTAATAAATTGCTATCAACCAGGCGATAAAAACAAAAAAGTTTCTTTTAATGCTTTGTGCAAATCAGGTGGAATTATTAATGCATACAATGCAGTTAAAACTGCAAATGAAAGTAAAAAAATATTTTCATCTACAAAAATGAACTCTTCTTCTACGATAAATAAATAAATTCAATAATGGCCCAACCAAATAAAGAAGATTACGGTGCTTTTTTTGAAGGTTATGTAAGTAAGGTTATTGCTAAAAATTTGCACGAAGCTGTTAACATATTCTCTAAACCACTTACTTCTTTTTTTGTAAACCTGCCCGATGAAAAAGCCGATTATAGTTACGCACCCAATAAATGGAGTTTAAAGGATTTATTACAACATACGATTGATACTGAAAGAATAATGAGTTATAGACTTTTGAGAATTGCTCGAAACGACCAAACTCCTTTACCAGGATTTGAAGAAAATAATTATGCGGTTAATGCAAAAGCAAAGAATAGAACATTTGATTCTTTAAAAAATGAATTGCAAGCATTAAGAAAATCAACTGATTTATTAATAGCATCATTAACTGAAGAACAACTTAATAATGCTGGAACTGTAAGTGGGCAAAAAACTACAGCCAATGCTATTGGTTATATCATATTCGGGCATCTTCTACATCATAAAAAAATAATTGAAGAAAGGTATCTCTAACTAGTAACAAGTACAATTCTCAATTCCTTTAATAGGAAGGGTAACTTGTTTTCGGGGAATATTTAAATCAAGATCATTCCCCTTTTTGGAATATACTGCAATAGATCCATTTGTACCTGCTATAGGAGTATTTCTTCCCAATAATGCTCCACCTCCCTTATTAAGTCCGCTAACGGGTTGCTTTGAAAAAACAATTAGAGCAACATCGCGGATATTAATCATGTCTAAATCATCCATTCTAGTTTCATCTAGCCAATAATCAACCATTCCATTTCTAAAAAGCAAAGTATTGGTTCCTCGTTTTATTAAACTAGGAATTCTCATTGCTATGTAATCATAAATACTCATATTCAATGCATTGGGGTCATCCACTACATTAAATGATTGACTAAATAAAGTTTTAAAGTAAGCGGAGATGATATAATTACTCTCTAAATCTTGAATTCGAGATTTTATTTTAGTTTCTACAGTAATATCACCCAATTGTGACAAATCAGTTGTTTTAGAACTTTTTTGAGTAACAATAATCTCATTATTAGAATTTGTATTAATTGATTTTTTTGCATTTGCAATAACAATCATAGTCAATTTATCTAATTTATTTAATGAAGTTGGACTATCAGCCATTTTACGAATAATAAATCCTTGCTTATCACTATAATTTTTACCAGCATAAAATTTGATATTTCCTTTTCCAGATAATGGAATATCATTTATTTGAATTACCGTATCACTAACTCGTTCAGCTTTATCAACTACTAATAATCTACCTATTGAATCAGTAATTTGATATTCAATATCTGAATTATA
>Ga0105044_10015052_pt1 | contig 10456 bp, 10 predicted proteins | sample MAT01_FD_78092 | JGI IMG/M metagenome (GOLD analysis project Ga0105044, IMG submission 78092) | Freshwater microbial communities from Lake Fryxell liftoff mats and glacier meltwater in Antarctica - MAT-01 | ecosystem: Environmental > Aquatic > Freshwater > Ice > Liftoff microbial mat | place...
ATTCGCGGCGGCGTTTGACTGCAAGCCCGGTGATGCGATGGTGCGTCAAGGCGAAGCCAAGGTAGCGATCTGGTAGTAAACAGGCGGCAGATCGATCTGACCGATCTGCCGCACTGTCTGGAGTGAATTGACGGGATCTGGATCGCAACCGATTCGCGACCCTTCGCTGAGAACGGCACTGCAAGCCAGCAAGCGGGCGACGTCATTGGCGTCTGTCACAATCGTGCGAAGGCCGCGTCACGAACATACCTGTCGCCCTCACCCCACGCCGATGTCATCTGAAGCTCTGCTAAGCCTGATCGAACTGCACCTGCCCGCCGCTCAAACCGGCGATCAGGTTGCCTATGGGCAAATCGTCACGGGTTGCCAACGCGGTATCACTTCCATCGCGCTGTCTATCGTGCGCGACATCCAAGCGTCGGAAGACATTGCACAAGATGCTTTTCTAAATGCGTGGACCAACTTGAAGAGTCTGCGCAGCTCCTCAAGCTTTCTGCCGTGGCTGCGGCAAATCACCCGCAATCTGGCGCGCGATCATTTGCGTCGGCGGGTCACGGAGAAACGTTACGACGGCGACATGGACACGATATTGGCGGTGGTCGCGGATCCCACGCCCGACCATCCCGACCTGCTCTCGCGCCAACACGAGGAAGCAGTCGTTGCCGAACTGATCGACAACTTGCCGGAAGAGACGCGCGAGATCCTGTTGATTTACTACCGTGAGGGTCAGTCGTCCAAACACGTTGCAACCCTGCTGGGCATGCAGGACGCAGCGGTGCGCAAACGCCTGTCACGGGCACGCATGAGTTTGCGCGACGAGCTGCTCGAGCGCTTGGGCCGTGCGGCGTTGGCCACCGCGCCGGGCGTCGCATTCACCACCTTGGTGATCGCGGGCCTGACGGTCAGTCAGCCCGCCGCAGCCGCCGTCGCAGCGGGTAGCGCGGCAGCGGTTGGTAAAGGCATCAGCAAATTCATGCTTGGCACCGGCATCGCCGGCAAGGGCGCTTCGCGTCTGTTGTTCGGCCTGGCGGGTGGCGTGCTGTTTGCGCTGGTGGTTGGTATCGCCGCGGTAGTGTTCGGCGTGCGCAGGCACTGGATCACCGCAATTGATGCGGAAGAAAAGCGTCAGCTTTCCTGGTTTGCGGTAGCCGGTGTGGTTCTTGTCGTCCTGTTGACCGGTTTAATGTCCTACGGCGCGCTTTCACATGGCATCTGGGGACCGACCGCAGTGTTCGCCGCCCTGATCGTGGCCTTAGGAGCAATGAACCTGGTGTGGCTGCCACGCATTCTTGCCCGTCGCCACGCCATCGAGGCCCGCAACGACCCCATCGGTGCCCGCATTGCCCGTGCCACTGAACGCAAGTACGCATGGTGGGGAATGGTGATTGGCGTCATTCTGGGCTCGGCGGGCATTGCCGGCGGTTTGGCCCTGATGGGCGGGCATTGATTGCCCGCCATTCAAACGGACGGTTGGCCCGCTGTTGGCTGACCATCTTCGAACTTGGCAGAAACCGCTCTCCATTCGAAAAGTGAATCGGCATCCGCGTTAGCATCGGCTGATGCGGGACGCCAGCATCAAACTATTCCAGACCCAAGAACACGCCTGCGGCTATTGGCCGCAGCGGATTGCGCGCGATGTCATCCTCGATCCCGATGACCCTGCCTTGCCACAGGCCTATCCGCACATGCTGGCGTTGGGCTTTCGACGTTCTGGTAGACATGTCTACCGACCACGCTGCGCTGCGTGCCAGGCCTGCGTCGCGCTGCGCGTAGCGGTCGCGAACTTTGTCCCGACGCGCAGTCAGAAGCGCTGCCTCGCCCGCAATGCGCGCGTTGGCATGATCGATCAACCTGCGCGCCGCAGCAGCGAGAGCTTTTCGCTATATCGCCGTTACTTGAGCGGGCGGCATCCCGGTGGCGGAATGGAGGCCAGCGGTGGCGATGAGTTCGACTCGTTCCTGACCAGCGAATGGAGTCCAACACGTTTTTTCGAGTTTCGCGAAGAAGGCCGACTACTGGCGGTGGCGGCAACCGATGTGCTGCCGGACGCGCTGTCAGCGGTCTACACATTTTACGATCCTGAACTCGCCAGCCGTGGGCTGGGCACACTGGCCGTACTGCGGCAGATCGAATGGGCCAAACGCAGCGGGCGAACTCATGTTTACCTTGGTTTCTGGATCGACGGCCATCCGAAAATGGCCTACAAATCAGGCTTTCGGCCGGCTGAAATACTGACTGCCTCTGGCTGGTGCAAGCAGACCTCCAGCGCGCACGCGTAAGCCCATGCGAGAATCTAGCGCATGCAAATATCCTCTGCGTTTTTCGCGGCGCTTACGCTCGCCTTGTCAGCTATTGCCGCACCTTCGGCAGCCAATGAAAGTCTGAGCGGTAGCCTGATGCGCCCGCTGCGTGTGGCCACGTTCAACACCTCGCTTAACCACAACGAAGCGGGTGGTTTGATCGAGCAATTGAGCGGCGATCATCTCGCCGCCAGGCAGGTCGCTGCGGTCATCCAACGCGTTCGGCCTGATCTTGTCCTGCTCAATGAGTTTGACTATGACATTGATGGAAAAGCGGCCGAGCTGTTCGTCAGTCGATATTTGGGCGAAGGCCAATTTGGCGAGCGCGCGATCAGCTACGCGCATCGCTTCCAAGCGCCGGTTAACACGGGTGTTGCCAGTGGCCTGGACCTGACCGGCGATGGTCAAACCGATGGTCCTGGTGACGCCTGGGGTTTTGGTATGCACCCCGGTCAATACGGCATGTTGGTGTTGTCGCGCTACCCGATTGACCGCGAGCACGTGCGCACATTTCAACAACTGCGCTGGAGTGCAATGCCAGGCGCGCTAGCGCCACGAATGCCGGACAACAAGACAGCTTGGTATGCGGACGAGACCTGGCAACAACTGCGCCTGTCGTCCAAGTCGCATTGGGACGTGCCTGTGCAGACTCCGCTCGGAACCCTGCACTTTCTGACCGCGCACCCCACGCCTCCGGTATTCGATGGCAAAGAAGACCGTAACGGTCGCCGGAACTTTGATGAGATCAGGCTGTGGGCGGAGTACCTGACGAACGCCGACACGACCTGGCTTTGCGATGACAGCGGCCGCTGCGGTGGCTTGGACGCCAATGCACGCTTCGTCATCGCCGGCGACTACAACGCTGACCCGCTGGACGGCGAAAGCATCGCCGGCGCAATAACCCAGCTGATTGGGCATCCGCGCGTGCTGCCCATGGTCGCGCCGACCAGTACCGGCGCAGCCACAGCCGCGACCGCAGACCCCGAGCTGGCCGCCAGCAAGCGAACGCCAGCCGCCCAACACACCGGCGCCTTTGGGCTCCGCGCTGGCAACATGCGCATCGACTACGTGCTGCCGTCGGTGGGATTTGAGGTGATTCGCAGCGGTGTGTTCTGGCCACCATCCGACCGTCCCGAAGCTCAGTGGCTGCAAGCGAGTGACCATCGGATGGTATGGGTGGACCTGCGGCTCGCGACGGCAGCGAACTGAAACTCAGCGACCCATGAGTCGAATTGCAAGTCATCTGGCGGCACGACGTTTGCCGATCCTGCCAATGAAGCAGACCCGTCGACCATCGCTGCCGGCGGCAATCTGGTTGCTGCTGGTGATGCTTGGTTTTGGCTCAAGCTCAATCAACGCAGCCACACGTGAGGATTGGTACAGCGTGCATTTGGACGGTCGCAAGATTGGCCACATCGCGACCACCCGCACCACCAACGAAGCCGGTGTGAACACCCGTCAGGTCATGCAGTTGGAGTTGCAGCGCGATGGCCAAGCGCTGCCGATTCACAGCGAACAGACCACCCGAGAAAGCCTCGACGGTGACCCGCTAGGGTTTGTGAACGTGCTCGATACGGGCGGCGGTCGAATCGAAACCGAGGGCGAAATCAGCGCCGGCATTGCCAGCATTCGCGTCCGTCAGGGCGAACGCTTGCTTGAGCAAACCATCAATTGGCCGGCTGGCGCGTTGTTGGTCGAGGGCGAGCGGCTGGCAGCATTGCACGCGGGGGACCAGGCGGGTGTCAGACATAGCGTCATGCACTTCGATATCGACGCATTGCAAGCGCTGCCGCTCGAAACCGAAGTGATTGGCTACCAGAATATCGAGCTGTTTGAGGCCAGCGAGCGAGCGCTCGCGCTGCGGCAGACCTTGAACGCTGCCGGCACACGGGTGGTGAGCGAGGTCTGGGTGGACCCCAGTGACTTCAGTTTACGGCGGATGCACATGCCGATGCTGGGGGTAATTCTCGACGTCATTGCCTGCGACCAAGCCTGCGCGCAAGCGCCTAATCAAGCCGTTGATCTGTTGGCGGCCACCACGGTGCAATCGCCGCGGGCGTTGTCGCAGCGTGATCGCAAACGCAGGCTGAGCTACCAGATAAACTTTGGGGGTCCAGCCCCGCTGGCTGCCGATTTACCCGGACAGCAGCGCGATATCGGGGTCAGCTCGATGCTGATCACGGTCGATCCAGGCGGAAGTGCAGATCGCCCGCCTGGTGCCAGCGATATCGCGCCTAACCGTTGGTTGCAAAGCGACCATCCAGCGGTGATCGCACTGGCCAAGAGTTTTGCAGACGAATCCAGTTCGGACGCAGATACGATGCGTCGTCTGGAGTCCGCAGTCTCTCGTCACATTGTCACAAAATCGCTGCGCATCGGTTATGCATCAGCACTCGAAACCATTGAGCTGGCAGAAGGCGACTGTACCGAACACGCGCTGCTGCTGGCCGCCTTGGGTCGATCCCTGGGAATACCTACCCGTGTCGCCAGCGGGCTTGCCTACGTGCCATCGTTTGCTGGCCGACGCGCCGTGTTTGTGCCGCACGCCTGGGTATACGCTTGGGTCGACGAGCGCTGGCATGGGTTTGATGCCGCGCTTCCCCACTTCGGAGCAGGGCATCTGGCCTTAGACGTCGGTGATGGCGACCCATTCAATTTTTATGCCGGCCTGAACCTGCTCGGTCGCTTGCATATCGACAGTATCAAGCGAACAAAACAATGATTCGCACACCGACGTGTGCGCGGTTGTGCTTACTTGCCGCCCTTGCATTCAGCGCGTCGATTGCTGCGGCTCCCAGCGAATTGACGCCGGGTAAAGCTCGGCTGGCAGGTTTGATAACCGATTCAGCGATCGCGGAAGCCAGTGGCTTGGCCGCTTCCAATGTTCACCCCGGCATCCTGTGGACACACAACGACAGTGGCAACAGCGCCGACATTTACGCCATCGATGCGCAAGCCAACCGCCGCGCCCGCGTGCGCATCGATAATGCGGCCAATTTTGACTGGGAAGACATGGCCAGCTATCGCGACGGCAACAAGCGCTGGCTGCTGATCGCCGACAGCGGTGACAACGGTGGTGTTCGCAAAGAACTGCAGCTGTACTTTGTGCCGGAGCCGCTGGAACTCATTGATGGCGCGGCCTCTGCCGCACGCACCATGCGATTTGTTTGGCCCGATGGGGCGCGAGACTGCGAAGCTGTCGGTGTTGATGTTCAGGAACGCGCGATTTACCTGATCTCCAAAAAGCGAGTCCCGCCCGAGCTGTATCGGCTGCCGCTGGATGGCGACTCGACGGCCGCTCCTCTGGTCGCGGAACGGGTTTCGTTGTTGGCTCATATCGCACAGCCAGACACCGGTGACTTGCAGCGTAATCCCGTTTACGGCCGCTACCGCGCGCAGATTTCGTCGATGGACATCAGCGCTGACGGCAGCAAGATGGCCGTACTAAACTATCTGCACGCGAGAATCTACACGCGCCTCCCCAGCGAAAGCTGGGCTACCGCAGTGATGCGACAACCCGTGGACTTGCCCTTCCCTTGGATGACTCAAGCCGAAGCGATTGCATTTTCAGCGGATGCCAATTCGCTGTGGATAGGCAGCGAAATCTTGCCCGCGCCCTTGCTGCAGATTCCGCTGTCTGCGCCCTGAGCAATTCGCTCAAATTGGAGAATCAATCATGAGAGCATTATCGGTATTGCTGGCGATCGGGGCGATTGCTCTGGCGTCAGGTTGCTCGGATTCAGCTGGCCCAGCAGACGCCAATGAGCCCGCCGCATCAGCTGATTCGGCACAAGTCAAGCAACCGCTGCCCGCCGTAGCGCCTGCTCTCGACGGGCATGAGCTTGAACGTGCCATCAACGATCCACTCGACCGCGCCCGTGCAGTAGAAGGCGACCTCTTGAAGGCCGCAGAAGAAAAAGACGAGCGGTTACAGGAAGACGGCGGCTAGCATCCTGTCGGACTCAGGCCGACCGGACTAGCAGCCTGTCGGAACTAGGTGGTCGAGGCCAAGGCCGGCTGCGTGAGGACTGTCTAAGACGATTTGCAGACCCATCGCAACGCCACGGGTCAAGAATTCGCGGCGTTACCCATTTGAACAGGTGGACCGCGAAGGTGGATTAGCAGCCGGGCCGACATGAGTCCGACAGGCTGCTGGTCAAGCACGCCCAAGAGAAGCAGGTTCGCGCGAAGGTTCTGCAAAGTGACAACGGGCCTTCTGGCACGCTATCTGACTCGGCATCGGTCAGTAGAGACATGCCCGACTCTTCAGCGCAATCCCATTCACGCGATCCATCCAGCAGCCTGTCCGGCAAGACGTCACGTCGCGCCTGATTGATCGCCGCCCTTGTGTAAATGATATCTTTTAGATATCGTTTACGCATCTTGAGCAAATGCACTTATATCCGCAGCGAGACAATCGCCGCCCCATTCAGAGTCAACCAAGGAGCAACGTCGTGAAAGAGCTGAACCTCAACTCTCGTTCGGGCATCCCCACCCTTCTGGGACTAGTCGTATCGCTGATCGTCGCCTTGGCTGTCGTCGTCACCGGGCCACCTGCGTTCAAAATTATTGGCGTGATCGCGATCGCCGTGTTGTTGTTCTGTGCAGCCGGTTTTTATATGGTTGAACCGAATCAAGCGGCGGTAGTGACTCTGTTCGGCCGCTATGTCGGCTCAGTCAAGGAGGCCGGGCTGCGCTGGAACAATCCGTTCTTCGCCAAAAAGAAGTTATCGCTGCGCGTCCGCAACTTTGAGAGCGGTCGGCTCAAGGTGAACGAGCTGGAAGGCAGCCCGATCGAGATCGCCGCCGTCATCGTCTGGCGCGTGGTCGACTCGGCAGAGGCTGTTTTCAACGTCGACGACTACGAGAGCTTCGTGCACGTGCAATCCGAGTCGGCGCTGCGCGCAATGGCCACCAGTTATCCCTATGACTCGCACGACGATGGCGGCATTTCGCTGCGCAGCCATCAGGCCGAAATTTCGCAGCACTTGAAGGATGAGTTGGACGAGCGCCTAACCACCGCTGGCGTTGACGTGGTCGACGCACGCATCAGCCATCTGGCTTACGCCCCCGAGATTGCACAGGCGATGTTGCAACGGCAGCAAGCCGGCGCCGTCATTGCTGCGCGCACCCGGATCGTCGAAGGTGCCGTCGGCATGGTCGAAATGGCGCTGGACCAATTGAAGTCCAAGGGCGTGGTGGAACTCGACAACGAACGCCGCGCGGCGATGGTAAGCAACCTGCTGGTGGTCCTGTGCTCTGACCGCGCGGCCCAGCCCGTCCTCAATGCCGGCTCGCTGTACTGACGCGCAGCAGAATGCACGTGCCTGGCGCATCGCCATGAGCGAGAAAAGAGCCTATCCGCTGAAGATAAATGCCCAGGTGCTGGACGCCGTCCAGCGCTTGGCCGATGACGAGCTACGCTCACTCAACGCGCAAATCGAGTACATGCTGCGCGAATCCCTGCGCCAGCGCGGCAGGCTTAAGGCCACTGCCGTCGAGTCGAAAGACTAGGCCGAACCGGAGAGCTGAGCACCCGCAAATCACCGCATGGCATCGGCAAAAAACCGATGCCCATCGATCCTGTTGAAACCGCGAACGCCACATGCATCAGCCGTGCAGCGTGGCCAGAGTGCACGTGGCCCACCATCAGTCAGCTTCCGATGGCGCCGACGGCTTGCAGCCGATCAAGCGTAATTGCGTCCAACCCCAGCAATTCGGCCAGTACGTTGCGCGTATCGGCACCCAGCTGTGGCGGTGCTTTGGAATAACTTACCGGCGTGACGGACAAGCGCAAGGGGCTGGCAACCATCGGCAATGCGGGTGACAGCGGATGCGGCAACTCGATGCGCATGCCGCGCGATTGCAGCTGCGGATCGGCAAACACCTGATCCAGTGCATTGACCGCTGCACAGGGCACGGTAGCTGCTTCCAGCCGGGGCAACCAATGGCTGACGCCTCGGGTTTTCAATTTCGTAGTCAGTATCTCGACCAGGGCAATGCGGTGTGCGACCCGATCCGCGTTGCGGGTAAAACGCGGATCTTTGGCCAAAGCGGACTCTTCGATGACCTCACACAATCGCTGGAACTGGGCATCATTGCCAACAGCGAGCATGAAGCACCCATCGGACGCAGGCATGACCTGGTAAGGGACGATATTGGGATGCGCGGTGCCGCGACGCTGCGGCACATCGCCGCCGATCAGATAATTCATCGCTTGATTGGCAAGCCAGCCCACCTGGGTATCGAACAGGGCCAGATCAATGTGCTGGCCCTCGCCGCTGGCTTCTGCATGTCGCAAGGCCGCGAGTATGCCGACGGATGCGTACATGCCAGCCATCAGGTCTGCCACCGCCACGCCGACTTTTTGGGGGCCACCGCCGGGCGCATCATCGGCCTCTCCAGTGATGCCCATAAGCCCGCCCTGGGCTTGAATCGCCGCGTCGTATCCGGCGCGATGGGCATACGGACCTGTTTGCCCGTAGCCGGTAATCGAGCAATACACCAAGGCCTTGTTCAAGCCATTGAGCGTGGCAAAGTCGAGACCCACCTTTGCCAAGCCTCCCACTTTGAAATTTTCCACAAAAATATGGCTTTGCACGGACAGACGACGGATCAGATCGGCACCGTCAGGATGCTGAAAGTCAATCGCCAGTGAGCGCTTGCCGCGATTGGCAGCAAGGAAGTAGGCCGACTCGGAACTATCGATGCCATCCGCATCCTTGAGGTAAGGCGGTCCCCACTGGCGGGTGTCATCACCTTGCCCCGGACGTTCGACCTTCAGCACGTCGGCACCCAGATCGGCGAGTAACTGGGTGGCCCAAGGGCCCGCCAGAATGCGTGAAAGATCGAGCACACGAATACCCGTCAATGGTCCCATCAGCGCCTTCCCTATTTTGCGTATTAAGGTATCGAAGTCACTGCGGACTTCTACCACCTACGCTGAGCAACCACGACGATTGCGACGCCCTGCTGACTCAGACCCGATGGATGGTTGGCAACACCAATGTGGGCGCTGGGAAATACCCGTCAGCAGCACGGGGCTGTAGCGCCCATTCTTCAAGCGATTGAACGCGTCGTGTTCGAACTCTTCGCGATACTGGCCGGTCTTGTCGCGGTATGTGAGCTTGCCGAGTGCTTCCCAGCCGTAGCTCTAGTTCTGCAAGTCGCAAGTCGCCACATTGCCGGCGCACAGCTGACCCAGCCGGCCGCGATCTGCCGAATAGGTGCGCTTGACTTCCCTCGCTGCCAGATCGCCACGGCACTCAAGAACGACATTGCCGCGCTCGTCGGTTTTCAGACTGCGAACATAGCTGCTTGATCCGGCAGGACAGGTGGCAACTGCATCGCCCAAGCTCGACTCGCACTGCGCCAAGGCATGCCCACGCGGGCCGAACTCGGTCTTCAGCCAGCGGCCGCCGGCGTCGAGTGATGCAACGTTGCCAAGACTTGACCCCGACTTTCTCTTTTGCATCATGGGTGTCCACGCTCGCGCTGTCCTCATTAGCCTGCCTCTTTGGTTCTGGGGGGAATGACGCTGCTGCCGTCATGGGTGTCCAAAATAATTGCTTGTTCAAAATTGCTTGTTCAAAATTGCTTGTTCCCGACCGGATTTCGACTGACAGAACCTGTTCCTTGAGTGGCAAGCGAGGATCGCTCGATCGCCTCAAAGGTCATGGGTGTCCATGACTACGGTCCCATGACTACGCGTCCATGACTACGCGGAAGTGCGCCGAACCGAAAACGGCCACCGATAGCACAGGGTTTCAAAGCACTTTCCACACGCTTCTTCTCTTCGGCGTTCAACGACCAAGGATGCTTGTCACCCACTACCGCCGTGTATTTCGGATTTTAAGGATCGAACTCAAGGATTGCCGGATTGCTGTCACAGTATAGAAAACCGCGACTGCTGAACCCCGCATGATACGCATACTCTTGCTGAATATTTGTGACCTGCCCACAAGCTGAACATTTTATTTCCATGCTCAACCTCCTGGTCTTCCCGGCGGAAGCCGGAATGTGCTTGGATCAATCGGGACGGGATCATTGAGTTAAAACTGTAATGCGCCTCCACTGGTTCTCGGGCCGTTTGCAGGAACCCGAAGGTTTGAGGTTGGAACTTGAAACTCCAGAAAATTCGATCCTCTCCCTGGTTG
>Ga0105044_10015053_pt1 | contig 10455 bp, 7 predicted proteins | sample MAT01_FD_78092 | JGI IMG/M metagenome (GOLD analysis project Ga0105044, IMG submission 78092) | Freshwater microbial communities from Lake Fryxell liftoff mats and glacier meltwater in Antarctica - MAT-01 | ecosystem: Environmental > Aquatic > Freshwater > Ice > Liftoff microbial mat | place...
CGCTCTTGCCGTCGATCACTTCCTCATTCGATAGCACGGTGCCGAGCGCCTCGCACCAGTTCACCGGCACTTCGGCGAGGTACGCGAGACGGTGGGAATCGACGTAGCCGCGCGTGTCGGTCACATCCGCCGGGATCGGCAACTCCGCGATCGGCCGGCCCTTCTTCAATTCGGGATCGTACCAAGTGTCGTAGATCTGGAGGAAGATCCACTGCGTCCAGCGGAAGTAGTCGGGGTCGGTGGTGTCGACTTCGCGCTGCCAATCGTAACTGAAGCCGAGCGATTTGATCTGCCGGCGGAAGTTATCGACGTTGTTCTTCGTGTTGATGCTCGGGTGCTCGCCGGTGGCGATGGCGTGCTGCTCGGCGGGCAAACCGAAGGCATCCCAGCCCATCGGGTGCAGCACGTGGTAGCCGCGCATACGCTGGAAGCGCGCGAGGATGTCGGTCGCGGTGTAGCCTTCCGGGTGGCCGACGTGCAAGCCGCTGCCGCTGGGGTAAGGGAACATGTCGAGGATGTAATACTTCGGCTTCCCAACCACAGACGGATCGCCGGGGTCGGGAGTACGGAAGGTGGCGTTCGCGTCCCAATAGGCTTGCCAACGCGGTTCCACATCGGCGGGGTTGTAGCTCGGCATAACAGAACCAGTGTCAAGAGTGTGTCAGTGAGAATCAGGCGATTTCGACTTCGGTCGCTCGGCGGGTGTCTTCGTCCAAATACTTCATCCCGCGCATCCAGACGAGCCCGCCGACGAGGATCATCCCGGAGGTGCCCAGCAGCGCGACATTCCAATTGATGAAGTCGGCGACGCCGCCGATGATCGGCGGGGAAATCACGTCGCCGAGCATGTGGATGACGAGGATGTTGATGGCGAACGCGGTCGCACGCATTTCGGACGTCACCACGTTGGCCAAGATCGTGAAGCCGGGGCCGACGTGCATGAACAGGCCGACGACGGCGAAGAACATCACGATCCAGCCCCACGGCAGGGGCAGGTAGATGAAGGCGATGAAGCACGGCATTGAGGCGATGGCCCCCATGGCGATGACCCAGAAGTACGCCCCGCGGATTCGCGTCTTCAACCGCTCGCCGAGCCACGTGGCCAAAATCGTGGCGACCAAGCCACCGAGCACGACGATGACCCCGAAGATGGTCGTGATCGTGCCGAGCTTAGCCGATTCGGGCGTGGTGGCGGTCTTCGCAATCGGCTCGAAATAGAGAACCATTTCGTTATTTGTGAGCGATTCACCCACGGTCGATTTCAGCGTGCCGAATTCGATTTCGCGGTCGTTGGCGAGCGGCCGGAGTTTGGCGACCACCTCGGCGGGGACCGGTTTGCGTTTCGAATCTTGCGGCGGATTCGCCATCGCTTCCACGTTGGCCGCGCTCAACACGAAGTGCGACTCGCGTTGGAATACGTACGTCGGAATCCACGCCGCGACGCCGCCGAGTACGAACGTGATCGCGGTCATGCCGATGCAGCAGTAGACGAACGAACGGTTGAGCGACAGGCGTTTCAGGACCTCGAAATAGCCGGGGGCGTTCGTCGCTTGCTCGGCGGTTTGCGGCCGGGGGAGTTCGCGCTTTAAGAAGCAGAGGATGCCCAAGGCGAAGCCGAGGAACGTGAGCCAGAAGGCGTGGCGCCAGTCGTCGTAGTAATCCGCGACTTGGCCACCGACGATGAAGCCGATGGCGCTGCCGACGGGGATGGCCAAGTTGAAGTAGGCGAGCGCCTTGGCCCGCGATGATTGCGGATAAGCATCGGCGATCATCGCGGAAGCGACCGGGCCATACGCCCCTTCGCCGACGCCGACGAGGCAACGCGTCGCCAGCAGCATGAAGTAGCCGGTGGCGAACCCGGAGAATCCGCTGGCGAGGCTCCAGATGCTGACACCCAACCCGAGGATGATCCAGCGGCGGTAGCCGTGGCCGTCGAGCCAGCCGACCAGCGGCGAGAAAATCATGTAGGCGACGAGGAACGCGCTGGTGAGGAACCCGAGCTTGAGTTTCAACCACGGGTCGGTCGGATTGAAAATCGTGCCGTCGTATTGCAACAGCGGCAACACGGCCGAGAGAATTTGCCGGTCGATGTAGTTGAAGAGGTTGATGCCGACGAGTAGCACGAGGGCCGATTTGGCCCCGGGTACGGCTCGGGCCGGGCCGGGGTTCGAACTGTGTGTCGGTGCCATCCGCGACTCATCCGGAGGTGGATCGGGTCAAACCGTTAGGGTATGGCTCGTCCGTCGGAAAGGTATCACTTCGACTTGATCCGCACGCGCATGCGTTGGCCGATGTACAGCTCATCGATATTGGTTTGCAGTTCGACCAAGCACTCGATGGTGCGGATGTCGTTGATCTCGCCCGGGTCGAGGATCAGCGTGCGGCGCTGGGCGACCCAACGGGACATGCTCTTGATTTTGCCAGGGAAGATTGGCCCGTCGGGCCGGCCATCTTCTTGGGCTTCGACGGCCATTCCTTCGCGCACGCGGCCGATGAATTCCTGATCGAGTTCGGCGCGCACGATGAGCGTCCCCGCCGGGACGAACACGATCGCGGGCGGGTAACCGCCGGGGCTCAAGAGCGCGCCTTCGCTGGTTTGCAACCGGAGGATACGACCCGCGGCCGGGGCCCGCATCACGCAGTCGTCGACGCTCTTTTGGGCGAGTTGCCGATCGGCGTCCGCGGCGTCGAGGCGGGCTTGCGCGGCGTCGATGCGCCACTGTGGGTTCAGGTTCTTTTCGATGTCTTCGAGCTGGAGGCGATCGGCGAGTTCGAGCGCTTCCAACTCTCGTACTTGGGCTTCGTAGCCTTCTTGCTCGATCTTCGTCAGCGGGGTGATCTTCTCTTGGGCCTTGCGCTGCTCCACCAGTTTCTTAGCTTGGTCGACGCGGGCCTTGCCGGCGGCCGCCATCGCCTTCCGCGCTTCGAGCTGTTTCGGAAAGCGCTCGGCGTCTTTCTTGGCGGAGGCGAGATCGACGTTCGCCCCGTCGAAGAGGGCTTTGGCCTGCAGGAGTCGAAACCGCGCGATGGAATCATCCAATCGCAAGATTTCTTGGTTCTTTTCGAGGTTCTTGTTCTCTTGGGCCGAAAGTTTAACGACCCGGCCGGGTTGGCTCGGTTCGAGCGAGACCACCATGCCCGACGCATCGACGCGGCCGGTGCAAAGGACGTCGAGGTCGCCGGTGGACGCCGATAGAGGCGGTGGCGCGGGCCGGCTCAGCCACCAACCGACCACGGCCAACGGCCCGATGAGCAGGCCGATGGCCAGCCAGCGAATCCAACCCGAGGTGCGACGCTCGTCCGCCATGCCCGAAATCCTCGAAGTCTTACGTCAGCGAATGTTGTGGGCCGGATCGACCCCTTGTACCGAGCGCAGCGCGGCCAACCCGGAGAGTAATGCCATCGCCAGCGTGATGACCGACGCCCCCAGGACGACCAACGGGTGCAGCGTGACCCGGATACCGACGGCCGTGGCGATCTCGGAGACGACCACGGTGATCGGGGCCGAGACGATGAGTCCGAAGAAGCCGACCCAAAACGATTTCGCGAGGACGGTCGCGCGCAACCGCCACGCGGGAATGCCCATGGCGCGCAGCGTCGAGTATTCCCGCTGGCTCGCAGCCATCGCGGCGTAGAGGGTTTGACTGGTGACGACGGCGCCGACCAACAATCCCAACAGGGCCGTGAACGCGACGGCGATGCCGGCTTTGGTGGTCGTGAGCCAGTGCATCCGCGAGCGCGTCGAAAACTCCTCGGCGTCGAACGTGGACATCTGGTCGTACTTCTTCAAGCGTTCCTTCACAATCTGCGCGTCTTCGGGCGTTCGGCATTTAGCGAGCAGGTACGTACAGGCGCCGACCCGCTCGTGGGCGATGACGCGGGCAGTCTCGAGGGAACAGAAGACGTATGGGCCGCCGAGCGATTTGTAGCCGTGGACGAGGCCGACGATGCGGACGACCCGCCCGGTAATTTCGCCTTGGTCGCCGATGCCTTTGACCCCGAGCCGACCAAGTTCGGACTCATCGACGACGATGGTGTTCGGCTCGGTCAGCTTCACCATCAATTCGGGGTTGTTCCGCAACTCTTCGACGGCGCCGATGGAATCTTTGTCGAGTTTGCAACCCACGATCAGGCAGACGGCCGGGCTGGACGGAGGGGCATTACGGTCGATCGGCGTCCACATCGAAAACGAAATGATCTGAGGTTCGGCCCGAACGACCTCGGGTTGATTCGCGACGCGGGTGATCCAACGCTCGGGAATTTTCTGCCCGAGGTCGACGCTTTTGACGCCGGGGGAACCGATCCAAATATCGGACGTGGCCTTGTCGACGGGAACCGACATCATCGATAGCAACCCGACGACAAGGCCACCTTGGACGATCATCAAAATCGCGCTGAACGCCACCGCGAGAATTGCGGGGAGGAACCGCTGGCGTTCATACCAAATCGTGGCGAGTGCGAATTCCATCTTTCTATTGTGCGAAATCGCAATTCAAACAACAGGCGTAAAACTGCCAAAGGCCCGCGGCGGTTGACCGCCGGGTGCATCGGGAGTCGAATTTTCGGACACGGGTTAGCGCTTTGTCACTACGGCGGTATCATCCGCATTTTTCACGGCGGCATGCAGCTTCGGGAACGATTCGGACAGCGCTTCGCCCGAGCGGACCAAGACGCGTTTGGTTTCGCTCACGACTTTACCATCGATGAGGACTTCGGCTTTGAGGTCGTAAAAGAAGGTTTGATCGATCGGCAGTTCCGGCGTGTGGAAATTCCGGCTCGCGCCTTCGCCCTTGGTCAGTTGGCCATCGACAAAGAGCTTCGCGTCGGCGGGGACTTCGACCGTCAAGCGGGCCGGGGAAGCGGTCGGCGACTTCCGGGCTGCTCGGTATTCGCCCGGTGTCGATGGGATCGACACCTGCGGTGGGGCGCCGCCCCAAACGGGGGTGGAACCGAAGCAGCCGGTGCAACCGGTAGAGCCACCGTGGAAATCGCTGCCGTAGTATGCGGGGCCGAAACTCGAGCCGTATGCGGGGACGAAGCTCGAGCCGTAATACGATGCTCCATAGTACGAACTGCCGTAGCAAGACGACCCGCTGCACGAACCCGAGCAGGACGAACCGGAGCAACCGCCGAGAAACGCCCGCGACATCCGACTGCCCACCGCCGCGCGGATCCGGGACAGAACTCCGCCGCCGCAACATCCGTTGCACGAACTATAGCAGCCGGACGAGTAACAGCCGCTACCGTAGCATCCGGTCGAAACGACCGCGCCACCGCAGCTGTAGCAGCCGCCGCCGAAACAGCCGGCACCGTCGCCGTAAGAAGGGGTACCACTCCCAGTGGCCAATGCGGTCATCAAAACGAGTCCGTACATCCGTTGCACCTCAATGATGGGTAGTCGCGCGATCTCCGAGCGGTACGCTGAGGGATCTACGGTACATGGTAAAAATTGCACGGTGGTGCGTCAAACTCTAACTGGGCAATTTGGATAGGCTGCGCTTAAAGTGCCGGTGTCCGAGACGTGCTGAATCACTGCCACCCGCGCCAGCGGAACAACCAGCCCGCAACGGTCATCCACACCGCGCCGAGCCCGAAGGTAGCCGTTAAGTGGAACCAGTGAACCGTCGACACGCTCTGGGTGACGGCCGCGTGGAGGATCAACGGCCCGTGGGATTCGATGGCCAAGTGCGCGAAGAATGGGATTTTGTTGAGCGAGCAAATGAACAAGAGCAGGGAGACGCTCATCAGGTAACACATCGAGCCCATGAACGCGCCGCGCTGGGTTTTGGCCAGCGTCGAAACGGTCATGCCGATGCCCAAAAATCCGCTGGCCATGGCGACAAGCGCGAGCCAGAAGAAGAGCGTGTTCAATACGGCCGGGTTGTAAATGCCGGCGAGGATCGCGGCGAGAGCAATCCCGGCGACGGGGTAGAATAAAAACTTGGCCACCAGCAACTCCGCAGGCGAGGCGGGCGAAAGGGCCTGGGCGAGCAAGATGCCGCGCTCGCGCTCTTCGCAGTTGAGTGCCGGTAAAAGATAACAGCAGCAGAAGTACAGCGCGAACACGACCATCGCGGTCGCGATCAGCGCGTTGAAATCGAGAGGCATCGCACCGATGGGCGCCCGCCGGATTTCGAATTTCTCCAATTTGGGCTCAGCCTGGTCTGGCGAGAGCCGTGCGAGTTCGAAGTCGAGAGCCTCGAACGAATTCCTTACGGCCCAAAGGTCATCGGTAAGTGGAAGGAATGGTGCAAGCCTTTGGGAGTTGCCACCGAGTTTATCGAGCTCGGCTTTGGCCAATTGTTGATAAATTTCGCGCATCGCTCGCAAGAACCAAGCCTCGTATTCGGCTACCGCACCCGGCTGGCCAGGTGGGTGCCAAATATCGATTTCCAGAATCTCCCGGCCACCACGCGTCTTTTGATTCAGCCAGATGCAGCAAGTTCCGGGGACCGTTTTCATCAAACCCGTGATCGTTTCCGGCGTTTGTGGTTCGAGGATGACGTTGGATTTGAGCGCGGTGGGAACACGATCTTTCAACAGCTGTGTGAACTTTCCTTTCGGCTTCGACTCCACGACGTAACAGTGATGAACTCCGCCAACCAAATCCCCGCCGGGCGTGCCACCGCCCTCGGTTTTTGTCGGGTTGAATACCGACAGCAACACCGCGGCGACGATCATCAGGATCGCGAGCGCGATGCCACCCCGGTTGGCCACGTGCCGGCGGAGTTCTTTTTTGAGCAGAGCCCGGATGATGTAAAAGCGCATAGATGGAATGTATGTCACGCTTCGCTCACTTGTGTGGTAAAATCCCGCCCCCGATCCTTTTCGCCGGTGCCCCCGATGCTCGACCGCCGTCATTTCCTCTCCGCCGGAGCCGCGGCCGTCGCTTCGCCCTGGATCGCCCGGGCCGCCGATAGCGTTCCGAAGTTCAAACTCGGGCTCGTTACGTACAACGTCCCCGCGAACTGGGATCTGCCGACGGTGTTGAAAACCTGCAAGACCGTCGGCATTGCGGCGGTCGAATGCCGGACGACCCACAAACACGGCGTCGAGCCGACGTTGAGCGCCGACGAACGCAAGCGGGTGAAGCAACAATTCGCCGATGCCGGGGTCGTCTTCTGGGGCTGCGGTAGCGTCTGCGAATTTCACGCAGCCGATGCCGAAGTGGTGAAGAAGAACATCGAAGATTGCAAAGCCTTCCTCAAGCTCGTGAGTGATCTCGGGGGAACCGGTGTGAAAGTTCGCCCCAACGGTGTGGCCAAGGGGCATACGGTTGAACAGGCTTGCGCGCAAATCGGAACGGTCCTCAAGGATTGCGGGAAAGCCGCGGGCGACCTCGGTTTGGAAATCTGGGTCGAAGTCCACGGGGCCGTGACGCAGATCCCGAAAAACATGCGGGCCATTATGGACGCTTGCGGGCATAAGTCGGTCGGGGTGACGTGGAACTCGAACGCCGCCGACATCATTGATGGCAAACTCGACGAAGGTTTCGACCTGCTCAAAGCCCACATTAAGTCGTGCCACATCAACGACTTGACCAACGACAAAGCCGGCAAATACCCGTACCGCGACCTGTTCAAGAAACTGGCCGGAATCGGCTACGACCGCTACACGTTGTGCGAAGTTGGCAAGACCTACGAACCGGAAGCCGGGTTGAAGTTTCTGACCGATTACAAGGAACTTTGGGAAACATTGGTGAAAAGCTGATCGGCCATTTTCTTTCATGGTCTCGCCGAACGCATTTGACTTCCCGACTCTGGAACGACCTTCACCGCAATTTTACGCCCCGCTCACACGAACCATTCAACCGGTCGCAATAATCGACTTCGAGTGTCCCGCCGGTTCGGACTTTCACCACGCGTATCGGATGCCCCCGGTGCTGGAGCTTTCCCTGATGATTGCCGTCGGCGCCGGGTTGCTCGGCGCGGGCGCCTGGGCCCGCCGCCGATTCGCTGATAAACGCGCGGTCGTGTGATTCGGGCCGCTCATCGAGATTGCCAAACCTCTGCGGCCCCCTGATCAACCGGGGGCCGCGTCACTTCCCCTTTGACTGGCTTTCGCTAAACCCACCGTGCTGGTAATCCGCGTTCCGCACGGCTCGAATCTCATGAGCGAACCCTCCGCCGTCCGGCCTGCCCCCGACCTCGAGATCAAAGACGCCCAACTCATTTTCACGGGAGTCTGGGTCGACCTCTTGGAAAAGTACGGCTCCGACAATCTCGAGTTCCCCGGAGAGTTCATCTGGCTCGGCGGAGCGCCGGGCGCCGGCAAAGGAACCAATACTCCGTTCATTGCCCAGGCCCGCGACATCACCGCGCCGGCAGTTGTCATCAGCAATTTGCTCACGACCCCGCAGGCCGTGGCCATCAAGAACTCCGGCCAGATGGTCGGCGACCGCGAAGTCATCGGACTGCTCCTCGAAGAACTCCTCGCCCCGGTTTACCGGGAGGGGGTCATCGTCGACGGCTTCCCGCGCACCAAAGTGCAAGTCGAATGCCTGAAGCTCTTTTACCACGCCATGCTCGGATTGCACGCGACCCGTGCCGGCGCGGCCCCGAGCGGCCGGGCCTCCCGCAAGCCGATGTTCCGCATCGCCCTGCTCTTCGTCACCGAGGAAGTCAGCGTCCAACGGCAGATGGCACGCGGTCGCGACATCCGCGAGCACAACCGGCAAGCGGCCGCGACAGGCGTCGGCCACCGCCTCGAAGAACGCGTCACCGACCTCGACCCGGCGCTGTGTCGGAAGCGCTACAAGGCTTTCAAAGACGCCAACTTCGAAGCGCTGCAATCGTTGCGGATGATTTTCCACTTCCACTTCATCGACGCAGAGGGGACGCTCCCGGAAGTTCAGCAGAACATCCTCCGCGAGTTCACCTACCAGAGTTCGCTCGAACTGAGCCCCGAAGTCTTCGAACTGATTCAGAACATCCCGATCGCCACGCAGCTCGGCCTGCATGCCCGGCAAGAATTGGTCAGCCGGCTCGAGCAGTACTTGCTCGAATCCCCGGGCGTCTTGGAGTCGGTCGTGCGGCTCATCGAAATGAAAATCATCCCGATCGTCCGGGCGCACGCGATGTCCGGGCACGCCCAGATCAACAGCGAAGAAGGCCTGCTCGAAGACCCGCTGGCGTTGCGGATGGTCATCGACGTTCTTTGGGAACGCGGCTTCCACGCCACCGTCGACATCCACCGCGTCGAGGTCCCCGAGCGGATCGACCCCGAGACGTGGGCCATCCACTGCCGGACGAAGAAGGTGTACCAAATCGAAGTGCGCTACCCGCCCTCGGACATCCGCCGCGGTCACTGAGCCAGCGACTATTTCGAGCGCGGTTCGACATCGAGTAATTGCCGGACGAAAAGTCGGTCTGCCGTCGGCTGACCGAGGGCGAGAGTATGGAGCCGTGAGGGGGTGAGAATAGCCGAGCCGCGCGGATTCCTAAATCGAAGATTTCTCCCTTGGAAATCCCGCGATTATCGTTCATCCTATTCTTTACTTCTCCGCGTCGAGGTATCTCTGTGAATCATCTACCGATCCGACTTTCCCGGCGCGAAATGGTGCAGGTCGGTTTCAGCGCGGCGCTCGGGCTGTCGCTGCCGGGGCTGCTGCGGGCAGCCCCGGCGCGGCACGCCGATTCCTGCATCGTCATCTTTCTGAACGGTGGCCCCAGCCACCTCGACATGTGGGACATGAAGCCCGATGCCCCGGCCGAGGTCCGCGGCGAGTTCAAACCGATCGCCACGTCCGTCCCCGGCATCTTCATGTCCGAGCACCTGCCGAAGTTAGCCAAGGGCATGGATCGCTGCGCGATGGTGCGCTCGGTCCACCACAGCGTCAACAACGCCCACGCCGCCGCGGTGTATTGCGCGCTCACGGGCCACGATCGGGGTGAAAAAGGGGGCGGGGCCGCGCCGACCGACTACCCGGCCATCGGCTCCGTTTTGGGCCTGAAGCGTCCGCCCGGGACGGCGATGGTGCCGTTCGCCGCTCTGCCGTACATCACGAAGGAAGGAGTCGGCGGTCCGCCGCAACCCGGTTTCTTCGGCGGTTGGCTCGGCCGCAATCACGATCCTTTGTTCGTGCTCCGCGATCCAAACGCCGCCGATTTCAAGATCCCCGAATTGGTCCTGCAAGACGAGACTCCGCCGGATCGGTTGCGCGGTCGACAAAATTTGTTGAACGCCATGAGCGGGGCCAAATCGAACGACGCCGTCGCCGCGGAATTGTCCGGCCTCCAGCGCAAAGCCTTCGACCTGCTCACGACCCCGGCGATGCAGAAGGCCTTCCAGATTGACCGCGAACCACCCAAACTGCGGGACGCTTATGGCCGCAACATTTACGGCCAGAGCGTCCTGCTCGCCCGCCGGTTGATCGAAGCCGGTACGCGCCTCGCTTGTATTTCGTGGGCGCCGGATGCCAACGCCACTTGGGATACCCACGGCGGCAACTTCGCC
>Ga0105044_10015058_pt1 | contig 10454 bp, 6 predicted proteins | sample MAT01_FD_78092 | JGI IMG/M metagenome (GOLD analysis project Ga0105044, IMG submission 78092) | Freshwater microbial communities from Lake Fryxell liftoff mats and glacier meltwater in Antarctica - MAT-01 | ecosystem: Environmental > Aquatic > Freshwater > Ice > Liftoff microbial mat | place...
AGCGTCCGCAGTGGGGCGTGGCTACCCGGCGCGGCTCATGGCAGGTTGAACACTCTCCCAGTACACGGCGTCCGCAACCTTCGCATTGCGGATTGCCGTGGACTGGATAGCCGCAGAATGGGCACTCACGCTTTCGAACGCGCCGCAGGGGCACCTTCTTTGCGAGATACCTCTGAAGTGCGATGAAGGCGGCGACGGTCAGAACTATCCCGATTACGGAGATCGCCAGGGGACCGACTTCGCGGAAAACAATGAAGCTCGAGCCGTAGTCGACTGCCATGAACGCGGCGAGAATCGCGGCTGCCGAAATCTGAGCGAGGGCGAGAGGCAGAAGCCGGGAACGACGCTTGCGAACCGCCGAAAGGCCCCAGTAGCCGGCACCGAGCATGGCCACTACCAGCAACAGCCTGACTACAAACACGATCCGGTCGTCACTGTCCCGCTGGTCGTTTCTTTCGGCTTGAAGGAGCTGGCGGTTCTGGTTCGCGACGTCGGCGGCCGGCTTGGCTTCTTTGACCGCTACCACCAGGTCGGTCTGCCGGCCCTCGGCGGCTTCCAGGGCTGCCTGGGCGTCCCGGTATTCAGCCAGCTCAACCGGGGCGGACCTTCCGGCGTCGATTTCGGTTCGGTACGTCTCCCGGGTGAACTCGACATCCCTGATTTTGAGTTTGACTGCCCGGTCAGCCTGCCAAAGCTGGTTGCGGGCCTGGCTCAGTTCCTTTATGGCGGCCAGGTCCGAGGCCGAAAGGTCACTGTTCGAAACCCAGGTGGGGTAGTTGCCTCCATAGTCGTCGGTGTACTGGTCTTCGGAGATCTTGCCAATCTGACCGTAGGCCCAGACCGCTCCGATCAGGATGAAGATGGTGAGTACCGCCGCCAGTACCTTCTCCGCTCCGGAGGTGGTGATGTTCTCGGGCTCAGGCTTGGTCGTCATCGTGATTCTCCCTCGGTCTTGGGTTTGAGTTCAATGGCCAGTTCGCAGTCAAGGGCAGTCGCCACCCGTTCCAGGGTGTCGATGCGGGGTGGTCGCCGGCCGGCTTCAATGCGGGCGATTGCCGATTGGGTGGTGCCGCATAGTTCTGCCAGTTCCTGCTGGGACAGATCCCAGGCCAGCCGACGTTCAGTCACTTGTGCAGCGATAGCTTGGAACAGGGCGCTTGAATCGGAATCACTCCCTGCAGCAAGCCGTTTTCGTAGACGGTTCAGACCTCCGGAATTCTCCGGTTCCCGGCGGGCGGGAGTCAAGCTGAAAGTCCATCGGCTATAGCAAACATGCGATGACTATATAGCAACAATGCTATGAGGCGAAACCACAAGACGCGGATTGCCTATTGGGCGGTCGGGCACGCGTCTGCTATTCGCGTCCGGTGGGCGGAATCCGGACCCTGAAGGGCAGCCAAGTGGTCGAGAGCCTTATTGCCCCCAGGCGACCTGTAACGGGCGGTTACCTGAAGCTTTGGCCCCGACTCCGTTAGCGCTTCTTGCCGCCCACCTTCAGGCCACCCGCACGCTTGGCCTTCTTGACGCAGGTCCGGTACTTCTTCTTGGCCTTGACGACCTTGCGTTTGTTACCGCGGGCTTTCTTCTTCTGAACCTTCAGACGCTTCTTGCAGACCTTCGTCTTTTTCTTGATCAGCTTGCGGTTGATCTTTTTCTTGAATGGCTTGACTGTCGTATTGGCCAGCTGTGACCAGTTGCCCGCAGCGTCCCGGGCACGGATCGCCACGTAGAACTTCTTCTTCGTCTTCGCCTTCAGGCTGATCACCTGGTTGCCGTTCGGCGGAGCGATCTTCGGTGCCTTGACCTTCGATGCTTTGCCGAGGGCGTTGAGCGCTATCGGCCTCTTCGAGCGGTAGATCTGGTAGCTGGTCACCGGTCCGTTGCTGACCCCGTTGTCACCGGGCGCCTTGAAACTCAGCTTCGCCTGCTTCTTGAAGCGTTTGATCCTGAACTTGACACCCGCCGGCGGCCTTGTGTCATTGCCGTAGCGGCCGGAGTTGTTTGTGTCATGACGGTAATGCGACCATTCGTCGCTCAGTTCGGGTGAACCTCCGACCTTCCACATGAACAGGTCACCCTCACGGCTGCCGTAGGCCATGTACTGCTGGCCGTCGAACTTCGGGTCACCGACCACGCCACCGAACGAGGTCCACTGCCCGGTCCACTTGGGGAAGCCGGGAGCTTCCTTGCCGTCGGGGCCGCGGGCGTGAATCCAGTAGGAATCGTTCGAGCTGATCATCGAGCGGTTCTCGTCCGGAGTCAGGTTGGCGACCAGCGGTGAAACGAAGAACGGGAAACCGTCCTGATCGACCGGGAAATTGTCCAGCGTGTCGCCAGTCACCGGATCCCAGGCCTGGTCGAAGGTATGGGGGAGGGCTGCCTGGCCGGCCACACCGAGGGCGCTCGAAAGCGTCACTCCACCTGCCATCGGCTGCATGTAGCTCGGTGATCCGTTGCCGTCGAGATCGCCGATCGCACCCTGTCCGGTAACGCCGACCGTGAGTGCGTCGGACCCGTAGTACGGGGAGATGCCTTTGCAGCTCTTCGTGGGGCACAGACCGGTCATGTTGCTGTAGGTGCTTCCGTCCGGGTTGAGGACCACCGGGAAGCCGGTCACCGGCGTGAAAGTGACCCGTAGCTGCCCGGAATTATCGAAGTCGGCGATCGATGCCGAGTTCGAGCCTTCCTGGACGAAGTCGATCGATTGTGAATAACAGCCGGCAAGGCTCGACATCGCGACCGGCCATCCGTCCATGTAGGGACCATCCGGATGACTGTTGCCTTCTGACTGGATGCCGTAGGCGTAAACCCGGTTGTCGTTGACGCATTCGGTGCTGGGCACGAACACCTGATCTTTGCCGGTCCCGAGCAGGTCACCCACAGCCGGAGTCATCATGATCTTGGCGTCGTGGATGTAATTGCCGGGGGCGATCGTGTCGGTGATCGAGTCAGGCAGCTCCACCTTCACCGGCCAGCCGGGGGAAGGCTTGCCGTCTGGTTGCCAGGCGTACACGTGGCCGTCGTATGACGACATCAGGATGTCGAGGGTGCCGTCACCCTGCAGGTCGCCGAGGGCCGGTGCCGACCAGTTGCCGCGGGTAGGCAGGCGCTGCCGGGGCATTTCGGCCGGTGGGGTGGGTACCGGTTTGGTGTCGTAAAGAGGGTTGGGCCGGGCCGGGAATCCCGGTCGCAGAACGCCCTTCCTGTTCCATGCATAGATCCAGCCGCTGGTGGTGGCGGCGACGATCGACTGCGAACCGTTGCCGTCGAGGTCACCCACCGCGATTCCGCTGACCGGGTCGCGGGCTTCCCGCAGGGCCTTGACTGTCTCGTACGACTCCGCCTTGAAGTTCTGCGGGTTGTTCGGGTCGATGTAGCGCAGCTGCCTGGTGAATACGGGGAAGCCGTCGGCCTGTTTACCGTCGGGACCGAGGGCACTGACCACACCGTCGTTGGTCCCGAAGACGAGTTCCATCTGGCGCTTGCCGTTCAGGTCGACGAAAGTCGGAGCGGCGCTTATCTCCGTGTCGATGTTCTTCGGGAAACCTTCGACCATGTCGGCGTCGGACCGGGCGCCGATGCTGCGGCGGTCTTCGCCCTTGAGCCCGTTGCCGTCTCGTGCCCGAAGACGGATCGTGACCGTGTACTGCTCGGGTCCGGTCGGTGGCAGCGGATTGGCCGGGTTCTTCCCGGCATAGCTGGCGGGGATTTCGCTCACGTCGAGTGTTCCGAGCACGCCGTTCTTGCCGGCGTTACCGGTCGAAATCGTCTTGAAATCCGTATCTTTGGGGTCAGCTCCGAGAGCCCACTCGAGGGTCCATTCGACTCCCTGTGATCCCCATGCGGACGGCTTCACGTGTCCCTTGACTTCGATGTCGGGGTCCCGTGAAGGATCGACGTACTTGTACCACTTGGGGGACGTGATCAGGGCCTGGGGCGGCACCCTCCCGTCCATGATCAGCTTGGTCGCCTTGCCGATGTTCACACGTCCGTATCCGTACTGCGTGGACCAGTTCGAGTGGTCCGAGTCGGTCTTCGAATCAGGGTTCCCGGGCCACTGCTTCGGCACGGTCGGGTGGTCGTTCTGGGGGATCACCGGACTGGCCGTGTTCATCAGGACCTGTCGGACTTCGTTCGGCGTGAGAGTGCGCGGATACCTGTCGGCATCGACAGCATCCATGGCCGCCGACTGGACCATGCCCAGGAACGCGGCCTGGAACGGTGTGGCGCCAGAGGTCGTGACTTCGCCGCCCGAGAAAACGGCGTGGGTTCCATAACTGGTGACGTTGGACCTTGCACGGAAACTGCGCACGTTCTTGCCTTCGATGTCCTGGATCACCGAGTTGCCGGGGAAGACCTGCTCGTACAGGTGGCCATCGGTGTGGTCCATCGAATCGAAGTCGTTCGAGTCGAACGAAAGCAGGACGTTTTTGGAAATGGCGTATTCGACTGCTTCGCGGGCGGCGCTGGAGTAGGTGTAGGAGACGACGACCGATGCGACCGATTTGGCACCGGCATCGACCGCGTAGGTCAGGCCCGGCGCCCAGTTGTCTGCTTTGCCGACCGACTCCGCGCCGGTCTTGACCGGCAGAGTGCGACATTCACGGCAGACACCGACGTCGCCGAAGTTGTTGTCCGCTTCGGCGCCGATCAGGCTGATCAAATCCGACGCGTGGTTGTAACCGAGGTCCTCGGTCTGCGGATCGTTGGTGTTGTTGTACGCGTTCCAGCCGCTGACGTCGTTGGGGTAACCGTTGCCGTCGTTGTCAACCTTGGCGCCTGCCGGGCAGTTGACGACCCGGTTGTTCTCGATCCTGCAGTGGCCGAAGACGACGATCAGGTCATGCGGCGAAAGGTAAGCGGTCCTGGGACCACCGATGTTGACGTTGTTCGTGTACTCGTGGGTGCCGTCGTTGGCGCAACCGCGGGTAGTGCCTTCCTCCTCGATCACCTCGCCCCCTGCGGGGATCGCTACCGGACAGGCCGGGTTGACCCTCGGATCCTTGGCGTAGTCGCGAATGTCGAAGCGTCCGTTCCCGTCGAAGTCGTAGCGGCCCAGGTCCTGGCCATTCCAGCCCTCCGGGTAAGGCAGCTCACCCTCGTTGATGTAGATCGAGTTGAGGCCGTCCTTGATCCCGTTCGAGTTGTAGTTGACGCCGCCCTCCATGTAAGCAACCAGCATCTCGTCGCGGCCCATGTTGCCCTGGGCCCAGGCGCCGGTCATGTTGATGCCGGATGAGCTGTCGGGATCGGTCGCGTTGCGGGCCCAGCAGGGCAGACCGCCGTCGGGGCGGGGCTGGTCGCGGACGACACCGCCGGGAGCGAGGCAGAGGCCGTCCATCGGGCCGTAGAGGTTCCACTGCTCGCTGTCGGTGCAGCCGGAGACGGGGTCCTGGAGTTCGCATCGCGCGAAGCCGGGGTCGTTCGGCCATTCGGCTTCCGGCAGAACCGGCCCGGGCGGCAGGGCCGGCGCTGGCGCGGCACCCGCAGTCGATGCGGCGAATCCCATGGCGAACAGACCGCAGACGAGCAAAGCGAGCAAACGAACACGACTCAAGGTGATTCCTCCCATTTTTTCTCCCCACGCCTCCCGTGACGAGCGGCGATTGTAGCGGCAACCACGGGACATGAACACGCAGTTCTCAGAGATCGTCGCGTCGATGCGGCTGATCAGGCCTGGCTGGATCCACGTAGAAAACCGTGGTCTGCCCGAGCCGGTCGTGGAATCCCCGGCGGTCGATCTTCACCAGCACGCCGATGAACCCGAGACAGAACGGAATCGAAGCGAGCCAGAAACCGACCAGGCGACGAAAGGCAGGTCGGGGCCCGATGTGGTTCGTACCTTCGTGTTCGATCCGGATGTCAAGGAACTGCATGCCCGGGGTCTGGCCGGAGAGCGACCAGAAGGTGAACAGGTAAAGCGAGCCGGCGATGAACCAGGTGGCGGCCCCGAGCGCGATGATCCCGTTGGGTGCGGAAGAGAGGTCTGCTCCGAAGACGGTTGCGATCACCGAAAGCAGGGCGGTGCCCGTGACCAGCGCCAGGTTGACGATCAGGGCATCGATGCCGAGGGCGAGCAGCCGGGTGAAGAACCCGGCCCGGTCGGTGGCCAGGCTGCGCTGCTTGCGAAAGAGCAGGCGGCGGGCAATCGACTCCCCGATCCCGTCGAGACGACGGGTGACTTTCGCCACCTGCCTGCCGATGTCTCCGATCAGACCGATTCCCTGCGATGCGATCGCCGCCCGGACCTCCGGTGCTTCGGCGATGCGTTCGATCAGCCTCTGGGTTTCGTCGCTCTCGAGGATCCGGCCCCACAGCCGGTCGACCATCTCGCTGTCGACCGTCTCCAGCAGGGCCTGTTCGACGGCTTCGCTGCGCAACGCCTGCTGCACGGCCTGTTCGACCATTGGTCCGTTGAGTATCCGGGTGACGGCCCGTTCGGTCGCGTCGCTTTCAACGGCGCGCACTATCGCTTCTTCGATCGCCGTCTCCAGGGCCTTGTCCAATCCGGCTGCTCCGGCGACCCTCTGGGCACGGTTGGTTCCGGCAGAGACGATTCGGCCGGCAAAAGTGCGGGATTCCTCCTCGCGGGGGCTGCCACCATTCAGGTCGGAGTTTTCGCTCACAGCTCCAGCCTACTGCGGATTCACACCACAGAGGGGGGGTTGCTCAGGGTGAGCGGAAGCGTCCGGCGATCGACTGAGCGCGGGAGAGAGTCTCTGCGTCGAGGTCGGTCGGGGTGAGGTCGTGTTGCTCACCGAGAGCGCTCAGCAACGCTGCCTCAACCGCTTCAAGCCCGGTGCCGGACACTTCGTCTTCAATCGCGCCGACGGTCTCCGGGTTCCATTCGAGGCCAAGCGCTTCGTAGACCGGTTCGAGCACTTCCCGGATCAGAGCTGAGTTCCTGACCACGATCACAAACCCGACGTGGGCCGCCCCCTTGATCATGCGCTGCCCGATGCCGACAAGCTTGATCCGGCCACCTGCATTGACGCTGTAGTCACCGGGGCAGTACTCACCGTCCACTTCTCCGGTGCGGGCGTCGATGCCCAGCCCCGCCATCGCCGAACGGGCGACCTCAGCCGCCTCGCGGAACCTCTGTTCAGTTCGTTTGGCCGGTTCCGGATCCGGGATCGTCAACGTCAGGCTGATTGCACCCTCTGAGTAGGCGGCGGCGCGACCACCGGTGAGGCGCTCCATGCCTTCGAACCCGGCTCTTCTGGCCGCGGCGACTGCGGCCGGATAACCAGGGCTGCGGGTGTCACGGCGGCCGAAAGCGACGACCCGCCCGGGCCGGCTTAGACGCACCGTCGCCCGTCGTTCACCACTCGCCACCTGTTCGAGCAGAACCCTCGACAGGGACGGTCCCAGCTCCGGGCGTCCCGGAAATGAGTCCCGCAGCAGTTCGAATTCTTCAAGGCTCAAGATGGGGTCCTGGATTGGTGACTTGGGGGGAATTTGATAAACAAACGCTCACAGATGTACTGCTTCTGCACATCAAAGGGATCACATTCTTAACGCACGCACGGCCGCGGGCTGCCTCGTGACGATCGCATTGCTGCTCATCGGCAGCAACCTGCTGATCGACCGGCCCGATGACGCGGGTGCCGGCTCGGAACCGGAAACCGCCCAGTCGGGCCTGGTTTCATCCGAGAGTTCGAGCCTGCTTGTTGCCAACCTGCCTGCCGAAGTCCAGGAACTTCGCCTGCGACGGGCCGCACTTCAGCTCCAGCGGGCCGAAGCGAGAGAAACAAAGGCAAGGGCGCGCCGCCGCCAACTGGCCGAGTTCCGCGAACTCCCGGGCACCGTCAGCCGCGAGATCCTTGAGGCGATCGCCTCCTGCGAATCGGGCGGAGACCCGAAGATCGTTTCGGCAGGTGGCCTCTACCACGGCAAGTACCAGTTCAGTCCTGACACCTGGGAAGGGGTCGGTGGCAAGGGCCTGCCATCCGAAGCACCAGAGGCCGAGCAGGACTACCGGGCGGCCCTGCTCTACGAGCGCTCCGGGCCCGGCCAATGGCCCGTCTGCGGCTACTGAACCGCCGGCACGGATCCACCCGGTTCACATTTCGCACAAAACCACGGCTTCCAAAGATGCGAGGATGCGGACAAGTTGATTCTGGGGGCCATCGAAATAACGTCCCGCGTGACCCGGCTGAGCGTCCTCGACATCAGCGGTGACACTGCGATGCGCCTCACCGGGCGCAGCCACGGGGTCAGGGCCGAGCTCGAAAACCTCGAACGCCTCACCGCCCTGCTCATGGCCGAAGTCGAATACGCCCGCGACGCGGGTGCCGATCTGATCGAAGTCTTCGCTTGTCCGGAGATGCGCGGAACCCGGCTGGTCAGGCTGCTCGACCGGACATCACGGGCAGTAGGGGCGGGGCCGGTACGTATCCCTGCAGATCGCGACAGCGTCGGTGCCGCCTTCCTCGCGGCCACATTGCCGGAACGCAACCCCGGAAAGCAGGCGATCGGTGTCGCCCTGGTCGGTGAAGCGATGATCGGACTCGGGGTCGGAGAACCGGGAACGGCACCCGGCTGGGTAGGAACCCGCCCCGCCGGCGCCGTGACCATGACCGAACGGGCTCGCTTCTCGGATCCACCCAGGCCAAACCAGATCGAAGCCGCGATCACCGGTGCATCCCGGCGGCTCGAGTCATTCGGCCCTCCCCCGATGGACCGGCTGCTGGCCGTATCGGACCATTCGACTGTGATCGAAAGGCTCTGCGGAAACAGGATCACCCACGACGACGCAAGGCGCGGCCTCGACTCGATCCTCGGCCAGACCAGCGACGACCTGGCGGCCTGGTTCGGCATCGAACCGGCCTCGTCCAGGTTTCTGCCCGGGACGATCGTCGGCCACGCCGCGATCGCGGACGCCTTCGGCCTTCCCGTCGAACCGGTTGGCTGCGAGATCGCTGCAGGGCGGCACTGGCTCGAGAGCGACCGGCAGGCAGCAGGCAAGGGGCCCTCATGAAACCGGACGAAACTGCAAACAAGCCGGCGAAACAGACCCGCGCTGAAATCCTCTCGACCGAGGTCCGTGCGCCGACCCGGGGCAACCGCAAGCTCGAGCGTTTCCTCGATGCCGTGAATCGCGACGAGCAGGTCCGCACCTGGTGGTACATGGCCCAGATCCATGCCGAACGGCTGGGCATGTCCGACCATTCCTGGGTCCACATGCAGATCGTGCTCAACATCGCCCTGCGTCTTTCACGGCTGCTTGGCAAGGGTGGTGTCGAACCGGCCATGGTCACTGACCACGGCATGAGCGCCCGGGACGCCGAAGTGGTGGTGGCCGGTGGCGCGCTCCTCCATGACATAGGCATGTCGATCCACCGGGCAGACCACGAGGCATACAGCCTCTTCCTCGCCCGCGAGGCACTCCAGCGACTCCTGGACGGCATCTACGAGGAGCCCGAAAAGTCGATCGTGACCGCCGAGATCCTCCACGCGATCATCGGACACCGCCGCCGCGGTCAGCCCTACACCGTCGAAGCAGGGATCGTGCGGGTAGCCGATGCGCTCGACATGGCCGAAGGACGCACCCGGATTCCACTTGAAGCGGGACAGGAAGGCATCCATTCGATCTCGGCAGCAGCGATCGACCAGGTACACATCTCGGCCGGCGAAACCCGGGCGGTCCGGATCGAGATCGAACTCAACAATTCCGCCGGGATCTTCCAGGTCGACGACCTGCTCGCGACCAAGATCCGGGACACCCCCCTGGCCGAACACATCGAGGTTCTGGCCGAGGTCAAGGGCGAAAGCGAAAAGCGGCTGCTCTCCGGATTCCGCCTGCCGAGCCAGTAGCCCACTGCCCACCGGGAAGGTTGCGGTAGCGTTGTCTGCTTGTTGCAGCTGAACCCCCAGTCGGCTACCCGGTGACCAGGACCACCGGGCTTGTCCTGCTCCCCGAGCAGGCGCTACATGACACCGGTGCCCACCCGGAGAATGCACGACGGATACCACCCGTGCTCGACCGGCTGCGAAACAGTCCCGAGTGGCCACAGTTCCACGTGCTCGAATCCCGTGCCGCCGGATTTGACGACCTGAGGCGAGCGCACACCCAGTCCCAGATCGACCTGGTCTGCAGCTCCGTCCGCAGCGCCCCTACATGGATTGACGGCGACACTCCGGTCAGCGCCCAGAGCCTCGACGTCGCGATGAAAGCGGCAGGCGCCGCCTTGACCGCAGTCGACGCCGTAGTCGCCCCCGACGAAGGATCACCCGACAGCCTCTTCGCCCTAATCCGTCCGCCCGGACACCACGCCACACCCGATAGGGCAATGGGTTTCTGTCTTTTCAACAACGCCGCCGTTGCCGCGCGATATGCCGCCTCCCGGCACGGCCTCGACCGGGTGGCGGTGCTCGACTGGGATGTCCACCACGGCAACGGCACCCAGGACATCCTCTGGCGCGATCACGGGGCGCTCTTCATCTCCCTCCAC
>Ga0105044_10015061_pt1 | contig 10454 bp, 8 predicted proteins | sample MAT01_FD_78092 | JGI IMG/M metagenome (GOLD analysis project Ga0105044, IMG submission 78092) | Freshwater microbial communities from Lake Fryxell liftoff mats and glacier meltwater in Antarctica - MAT-01 | ecosystem: Environmental > Aquatic > Freshwater > Ice > Liftoff microbial mat | place...
CCCGACAAAAAAAAATTTACAAACCGTGTCTTGCACCCAGGTGGGCCGTCAGCGGGCGGGCCGTTTGTGCGGCGGTCGGCGAGTGTAGGCCGGCTTTCTCCTGTTCAATCCGCTTCCAGAGATTCGCCGGCATGGCGGCGGCGGCGTCCTTGTCGGTGCCGAACCGCACCGCCTACCGACGGCCGTCGGCCCTCGCACCGTCGCGCACCACATGGCGGTCGGGCGGAGGTAGGGCGTCCCGTCCTTCATCAGCGGGAACAGCTTGGTCCGCTTGCCGTCGCGGGTGCGAGCGTGCGGCTTGCCGTTCTCGATGACGATCTCAGTGGCGGGGACTCCGGCCGCTGCTCAACTCATCGAAAATCGGCACGGCAAGCTGAAAATGCCATTCGGCAGAAAATCCGAGGTCTTGAAGCCGAAAATGCCCGATTCGCAAACCGTCGAAAAAGCTGTCAAGTGGGATTTTTGGAAATTCCGCCAGATCCGCTTGGCATATGAACGGTTGTCGAATATAGTTCCTTACATGCTGGACACCCGATATAGCGTCGGGCGTCGGGCAAGGTCGAGCCACACCACCCACACCGGAGTCCGCCCGTGACCAACCTCACCGTCGACAAGAAGAAGCCGACTCTCACCACCCAGCAGCAGCGGATCTTCGACTACATCCGCCACTACATCCAACAGAACGGCTACCCGCCGGCCATCCGCGACATCGGCAACGCCTTCGGCATCGCCTCCCCGAACGGCGTCATGTGCCACCTGCGGGCGCTCCAGAAGAAGGGGTACATCCTGCGGGACGAGAAGAACGAACTACGGGGCGGGCGGGCGCGGGCCATCACCATCCCCGGCGTCACGTCCGGCGGGTTCAGCCTGCCGCTGCTCGGCGTCGTCGCCGCCGGCAAGACCATCGAGGCCGTCGAGCAGGACGACCGGCTGGAGATGAAGGATCTGTTCGGGGCCGACGGCCTGTACGTGCTGAAGGTCCGCGGCCCGTCCATGATCGAGAGCCAGATCGCCGACGGCGACTTCGTCATCATCAAGATGCAGGACACGGCCGACAACGGCGAGAAGATGGTGGCGATGGTCGTCAAAGCGATGACGCTGAAGAAGTTCTACAAGCGGAAGGACCAGATCCGCCTGGAGCCGTGCAACAGCACCATGGACCCGATCCTGGTGGACCCGGTGCAGCAGAACGTGGCCGTCCTCGGCGTGCTGGTCGGCGTCATCCGCAAGTGCTAATTGGCCCTCGCACCGGCGCGGCAGTCGGTGCCGCGCGAGAACCGTGTCAGTCTGGACACACCGGCTACGGGTCGGTGTGCCTCATTGCGGGGTGCGCGGGGACGCGGGTGCTGGCATCCTTCACCGGTCGGATCGCTCGTTCTTCTCGCCCGTCGGCTTCGGCAGGGTGATGTCCCGCCACGCGGTGCGGAGGACGAAATGCGTTACGCCATCGGCCTCGGCCACCTGCTTCGCCTCCGCGTGCTGGCACTAACCGCCGTCAAACTACTTTGACGACACCAGCACCGCCACCCGCGCCGGGCCGGGCGCGTTCGCCTCGCCGGCCCAGTCCTTCGGCAGCTTCACCGTCAACTCGAACGGGCGGTCAGCGTCCACTGCCCGCGCCTCGCGGTCGCGCCGACCCTCCCGTGCCCGCAGGGGTGCCATCTCCGCCTCCGCGTCGGTTTCGATGAGCAGGTAAACGTGCGGCTGGCCGGGGAGCGCCGCCTTCGCGTCTTTGTCCGTGACATTCAGTCGCACCGTGAACGACTCCTCGTCCTTCTTCGTCACCCACTTCACGCCGGCCGTCAGTTTGTCCTGCGTTTCCGGTAGCCGGCGGATCGACGGGTAATAGCGACCGAGGTGCCCGCTGCCCAGCGCGAGCACGGCCCCGACCGGATCGGTCACCACTACGCCGGGCGCGTCCCACGTGGCGCGGGCCGGCTGCTCTTTCTCCCCGGCCAACTTCTGCCGCTCCTGCCGCTCGTCGGTCTCCGTGACGCACAACAGCCGAACGCTTTTGAAAGGCTTCGCGGCATGATACGTCTGGTTGGCCACCCTGAACTTGACCGCGTTCGACTTCGCCCAGCCGGAGCGCCAGCTCAGTTCGTAGTCGCCCGCCGGCAGCGGCTTCTGGTCGCTCGCGAACGCGACGTTACCGGTGGCGGTGTAGTACCCCTTCGCCGACATCTCGGGGCCGCCGGCCCATGTCGCCAACGTCTTCGCGCCGCCGGGGCCGACGATTTTCTTGGTGTTGGCGTCCCGAATCTCGATGTCGGCGTCGTTCCACGGGTGCGGGGCCTCGCCGCTGAAGTCCAGTAAGAAGCCGAGGCCGAGCGGTTTGTCGGTGCGGTTGCGGAGGGCGAACAGCGGCTCGACCGGTTCGCCCAGGTCGTACACCGCCTTCGACAGCGTGACGGCGAACGACAACAGTCCGGACTTCGGCCCGCTCCCTTTGCCCTGCCACTCTTCGGGAATCTCGTCGGCATCGACGAACGGCAGCTTCGCCAGTTCGCCGGCGGAGTACGACGGGACGGCCGTGGGCCGGCCCTTCGGCACCGGAGCGGCCACCAAGAACGGCACGGCGACGAGAAGGAGTAGCGATACGGCGCGCATCGAGTTCGCCCTCGGAACGGAAACCCAGGCTAGCGCAGAAGACGGATGAAGGGCGGGAAAATCACTTCCGGACCCGAACGAGTTCGCCTTCCCAAGCGAGAAGCAACTCGCGGAACACCGGCTTCGGGCGGGCCAAGTCGCGTTTCGCTTTGACTTCCGCGAAGGCATTCGGGAACGACAGGCTACGCGACTTCATCAAGAACGCCGTAACCACCATCACGCTACGGCTGACCCCGTTCCGGCAGTGGACGTACACTACGCGCCCGGTGGCCCGATGGGTTTCGGTGAACGCGATCCGCTCGCGCAGCCACTCAAGTGACGGGGCGGGAGCCGCATCGCGGATCGGGTGCCACTCGTGGAAGTCCGCACGGTAGCGGTCTTCGGTTTCGCACAGGTTCAGAACGGCGGACGTGCCGGGCGGCGGTTCGGCCACGACGCCCCCGACGAATATCCCCGGTTCGACTCTCGGCGTAGTTCGGCGGCTCGCGGGCGGCCCGCTCCGCGAACACCAGCGCGGCGGCCACCGCCGGCATCACGCCGACGCCCCCGACCGCCCACCGCCACCGCCGGCGTTTCACTGACATCGTGCTGTCACTTCCGCTTCTTTTTGGACTTCTTCGCCAGGTTCGCGGGCAGCCGGCTGGCAAAGATCTCGCGTACCGGCAGGGCGAAGCCGGGCAACACCTTGCCGCCGTCGAGGGTATCCTCTTCGGCCAGCACCTTCATCCCCTTCGTCTTCCCCTTCGGATAGACGGCGACCGTCTTCGCCGCCGGATCGACGTACCACACGAGCGCGACGCCGACCTTCTCGTACTCGGCGAGTTTCAGCGCCAGTTCCTTCGCCGTGTTGCCGGGGCTGAGGACTTCGACCACGAGGTCGGGCGCTTCCTCCATGAAGGCGGTCGTCAGCGCGTCGAGTTCCACCGGGTCGGCCACACTGTCCCAGCGGTAAAAGGACACGTCGGGCATCCGCACCGTCAACCCGCCCGCGACGAACCCGCCTTGCGAGCCGAACAGTTTGCCCAGGTTCTGGAGCGAGGCGAAGTTGAAGATTTGCACGAGCAACCACGCCCCGATACCGTCGGCTTTCGATCCCATCGCTTTCTCTACGAGGATCCCATCGACGAGTTCGTAGGCGCGATCCGACACGATCTCGGGGTTCAGCAAGTCGTCGGGGGTGCCGGTGCCGGGGGCGGGGAAGGACAGCACCCGCTCCGGCGACACGTCGCCCAGGCGCGCCAGCACCTCGGCGAACGTGCGGAAGCGGGGCGTTTCGTGAACTGCCGCGACCATGCTCGGCTCCTCGGTGGGTGTTAGTATTCTACGAGAATCAGCTCACTTCCCGCCGGTCAGTTCAGCAAGCAGGGCGGTCGCGTCGTACACCTTCGCCAGCGCTTCCAGCACCGCCCGCGAGTGGACGGCGACGTGCCGGGCTTGCACCTCCGTGTAGACGAAGTTCCGCACCAACCCGTGCCGGTTGCGGTCGAAGTTGACGCCGACCAGCTCGCCGGCACGGTTCAGCACCGGGCTGCCGCTGTTGCCGCCGATGGTGTCGGCCGTGCTGCAAAAGTTGAACGGCGTCGTCATGTCGAGCTTCGCCTTCGCGTCGGTCCACCGTTTGGGCAGCTCGAACGGCTCGCGGTTCTTCATCTGATCGGCGCGGGCGAACGCGCCGGCGAACGTGGTGTGGAACGGCAGCTTCTCGCCGTCCACTTCGTACCCCTTCGCCACCCCGAACGCCAGCCGCAGCGTGAACGTGGCGTCCGGCGGCACCCGGTCCCCCAAAGCCAGGAACCGCAGTTTGGCGATCTCCGCGTAAGCCTGCTTCTCCGGTTCGTCCACTTCCGTTTCGTACCGCGCCCGCAGCTTCCGCGCGTCGGCGTCCACCGCTTTTGCCAGCAGGATCATCGGGTCTTTGCTCTCCGCGACCGCCTTCGCCCCGCCGTCGAATAGCGCGGTCCGCGCGGCCACGTCGTACAGCTTCGATTCGACGAGTTCCTCGGCCCGCATCGCCGGGTTCTTGCCGCCAAGCGCGAGGTTGACGAGCGGGTGTTCGCCGCCGAGTTGCTCGGCCAGGAACGTGAGCGACGCTTGCAGCCGAACGCGCTCCAGCGGCTTCTCGATGGGGGCTGGCGACAGCAGCCCGAACTTCAGGGACTCCAAGTTGGAATCACGGTACTCGCGGAGGCGGTCGCCGGACTTCTTCGGCAGCTCCTCGGCCATCCGCACCAAGTGCCGGGCGATGCCGAACAACTCGCTGAAGAAGGCGTGGCCGGTTTCCAACAGCGCGTGGTCCTTCTCGAAGGCGCGGTACGCTTGGTTCGACTTCGTCACCGCGCCGACGGCTGTTTCCAACTGCTTCGGCTTCGTGTCATTCGCATCTGGGACGTGCGGCATCGCTCGCAAAGTGTGATACAGACCCCACTCGGCTTTCTGCTTCTCTTCGATCAACTTCGGGTCGAGCAGCCCCTGAAATTGGCCGCTGAACGCCTTCCGCGAGTTGGCGACGCTGTGCAGCGCGGTCGCCGCCTGCCGGCGTTGCTCCGGGCCTTTGTCGCCGTACTGCGTGAGCGCGGCTTCCAGCGCCCGCAGCCGGCCGAGAGTGTACGGCAGCGTGGAATCGCGGCGGTGCTTGAGTTTCGCCAGCGTTTCCAGGCGGTTCGTGGTGCCGGGGTGCCCGGTGACGAACACCAGGTCGTTCTCCTTCGGCCCGACCGCGCTCCACTTGAAGTAGTGTTCGCACTTCAGCGGCTTGTCGTTCTCGTACACGCGGAAGAAGGCGACATCCAGCCCGTGCCGGGGGTACTCGAAGTTGTCGACATCGCCGCCGAACGCGGCGATGTCCTGTTCCGGCGCGAACACCAGCCGCACGTCGGTGTACCTCTTGTACCGGTACAGGTGGTACGCGCCGCCCTGGTACAGTGTGACGACATCGCTCCGCAGCTTGGCTTTGTCCAAAGAGTCCTTCTCGATCTGCCCCATCGCGGCGCGGCGGGCGGCGGCGGCTTCGGCCGATTTCATCTCCGGCTTCACCGCCGTGTTAACTTGGGCCGTCACGTCTTCGATGGACTGGAGGACGTTCAACTCCAGGTCCGGGCACTTCGCCTCGTCCTTGCGCTCCTTCGCGTGGAAGCCTTCGGCGAACAGGTCCTTTTGCGGCGTACTCATCTTCTGGAGCGCGTCGGCGGCGATGTGGTGGTTGGTCACGACCAGCCCGTCGGCCGACACGAACCCGCCGCTGCCGCCGCTGTTGAACCGCACGTTCGCCTTCATCGCGCGGTCCAGCCATGCCGGGGTGAGGTCGAACTGGTACTTGGTTTTCAGCAACTCCGTGGGCGGCGCGGACAACAGCCACATGCCCTCGTCCGACCGGGCGGTCATGGGCAGGACTCCGAAGAGGAACAGGAGCAGCGACAGACGGGATGCCGACATGCGAAGACCCTCGCGGCGGGAAACGGGCGTCGAGGAATTGTAAGCGGGGAAGGGCACGCGGTCGAAGGCCGGTGCCCTTCTCGACGGGCGCGGCCGGCGGGTTTCTGATATCCTTCACCCATGACACGCGACGAACTGGCCACCAATTACCTGGACCAACTGCCGGATCCGCCGTGCCGGGTGCAGGAGGGGGGCGCTGTTCGCCCTCGGCGGGGTGGTGCTCCTGACCGGCGGGTACCGGGCAGTGCGATCCCTGCGGCGGAACGGAAACGGCGGGCACGGTTCCGTGGCCTGAACTCTGTCACCGGTGAGTGAATGAGAGGTGGCCGGTCAGGGCCGGCCACGCTTTTTCTGTCTCGGTGGAAGCATGTTCCTGCGGCGGCCACGCGCCGGCAGTCGGCGTGTGCTAGAGGAGGTGTACCCCGCACTTGTACCCAAAGGCCATCATGAACCTCGTGCGCTATATCTACAGCAGCGTCGCGCCGGACGACCTCAGATTCGACGACCTCCACGCCATCCTTGAGTCCGCCCAGCGAAACAACGCCCGCGATGGGATCACCGGGTACCTCGTTTACTCCCGGCCTTACTTCCTCCAGTGCCTGGAAGGGAAGCGGTCGGTCGTTTCCCGACTCTTCGAGCGGCTCTACCGCGACAAGCGGCATTCCCGGATCGAGATCGTCTCCGTTCGGGAGATTTCTTGCCGCGAGTTCTCAGAGTGGTCGATGCGGCTGATGCGATTCGACGAGTTGGGCGCGGGAGTACTCAGCCCGATCTGCCTGAAGTACGGCATCAACCTGCCGTTCAACCCGAACGAGGTGCGGGAGGAGACGCTACACGGCTGGCTCCGCGAACTGTACGACCGTTTCGCGGAATTGTCTGACGGCACCGCCGCGCGGACCTCCCGGCCGCCGTCCGGGCGGGTTTCCCCTATCCTCACTCCATGACACGCGACGAACTGGCGACCCGATACCTGGAGCAGTTGCCGTACTCGCCGTACCCGGTGCAGGAGGACGCGCTGCTGGCGTGGTTCACCTCCGAGCAGGGGGTGCTCGTGTGCGCGCCGACCGGCACCGGCAAGACACTCATCGCGCAGGCGGCGCTCTTCGAGGCCCTGCACACCAACACCGTCGCCTACTACACCACCCCGCTGATCGCCCTCACCGAGCAGAAGTTCCAGGAGATGCAGGCCGCCGCCGAGCGGTGGGGCTTCTCCCGCGACGATGTCGGCCTCATCACCGGCAACCGCAAGGTAAACCCGCAGGCGCGGGTGCTGGTCGTCGTGGCCGAAATCCTGCTCAACCGCCTGCTGCACCAGGACGGGTTCGACTTCTCGCACGTCTCCGGCGTGGTGATGGACGAGTTCCACAGCTTCGCCGACCCGGAGCGCGGCATCGTCTGGGAGTTGTCCTTGAACATGCTGCCCAAGCACGTCCGCCTGCTGCTGCTGTCCGCCACCGTCGGCAACTCGGTCGAGTTCCTCAACTGGCTGGACCGCCAGCACGGCCGCAAACTGGAACTGACCGAGGGCAAGGAGCGGAAGATCCCGTTGACCTACAAGTGGGTGGCGGACGAGTACCTGAACGACCTGCTCGTTCAAATCGCCAGGGGCGACGAGGCCACCCGCAAGACGCCGGCGCTGGTGTTCGCCTTCAACCGCGACGAGTGCTGGAGTATCGCCGAGCAGTTGAAGGGGCTGGACTTGATGAGCGCCGCACAGAAGACCGCGCTGAACGCCGAGGTGGACAAGCTGGAGTGGCCGACGGGTGTCGGGCCGAAACTGAAGCAGATGCTGCGGCGGGGCGTCGGCGTCCACCACGCCGGGCTGCTGCCGAAGTACCGCCGGATGGTGGAGGAACTGTTCGAGAAGAAGCTGCTCAGCATCGCGCTGTGTACCGAGACGCTGGCGGCCGGGATCAACCTGCCGGCGCGGTCGGTCGTGATTACCAGCCTGGTGAAGGGGCCGTTCGGCAAGGAGAAGCTGATCGACCCCAGCACCGCGCACCAGATCTTCGGCCGCGCCGGTCGCCCGCAGTACGACACCGAGGGGTTCGTCTTCGCCGTCCCGCACGACGACGACATCCGCATCGTCAAGTGGAAGGAGAAGTACGACCAGATTCCGGAGACCTCGAAAGACCCCGTGATGCTGAAGAAGAAGAAGGAGATGCTGAAGAAGAAGCCGAGCCGACACCAGCAGCGGAAGTACTGGACCGAGGCCGATTTCGAGAAGCTGAAGGCCGCGCCGCCGGCGAAGCTCTACAGCAAGGGGCCGCTCCCGTGGCGACTACTGGCCTACCTGCTGAAGATCTCGCCGGACGTGGAGAAGATTCGCACGGTGGTGCGGAAACGGCTGCTCGACCAGCCCCGCATCGAAGCCGGCATGAAGCAGCTCAACCGCATGTTGCTGATCCTTCACGCACGCGGGTTCGTGAAGCTGGAGCCGGAACCGCCCGTCGAAGGCGACCCGTCGGCCGAGAAGAAACTGGAAGCGGTGATTCCGGCCGCGGCGAAGAAGCCGCTCCCCGGCGACCCGGTCACGGCTCCAGCCGAACCGCGCCCGCCGGAATACGCGCCGACGCACGCGCACCCGACGGACAATCTCGACAAACTGCTCGTCTTCCGCGCGGTGCATCCTCTGTACGGCGCGTTCCTCGTCGAACACCTCGGCCTCGCCAGTCGCGAGGAGCGCATCCAAATCCTGGAGAGCGTGCTGGAACTGCCCCGGCCGCTGCTCCGGTACGTCCGCGTGCCGTTCGAGATGACGCCGGGGCCGCTGCAAACCGAGCGGCTGGATGCCGAACTGCTGCGCCGCGGGCTGATCCAGGCCACCCCGCCGAAGTCCGAGGACGACGACGAGGACGACGGCTTCATCCCATGGGACGAGCGGCCGCCGGTGCTCGCCGAGAAGGTGCGGCTGCTGTTCGACGCCACCCACCCGGACGTGACCGATGTCACCACCACGGCGGTGTGGGCGGCCGGCGAGGTGCTGAACTTCGGCGGCAACTTCAACGCCTTCATCAGCCACAAGGACTTGGCCAAACAGGAGGGGTTGATCTTCCGCCACCTGCTGCGGATGACCCTGCTGACCGAGGAGTTCGCCCAACTGACGCCGCCGGACACCGACCCGGTCGCGTGGCAGGCGGAGCTACGGGACATCGCCGACAAGCTGACCGAAGCCTGCCGGCAGGTGGACCCGGCCAGCACCGAGGAGACGATCAAGAAGGCCCACGAGAAGATCGACGTGGTGGCGCTCGATGCCGCCGTTGTCCCCCAGCCACTTGGCGGGAAGGCGGCTGGTGCGGTAGCCGAACAACCGCCGCCAGCCCCACCCGACCCGGCCGAAGACTTCGCGGCCGGCCTGGAGTGAACCCGGCCGCAATCGTGTGCCATTCGCTTTCCCTCCGCATTGTAACTGAACTGGAGGAGGGGAAATCATGCCGGAACTCTGCCAACTCATCGCGTTCGTGCTGGCCGTGGTCGTCGCCGCACTGCTGCTCGCGGCCGGCTGGTCCGGGATGGCGGCCGGTCGCCGGATGTGGGAGACCGGGGTACCGGTCGTCGGTATCCTGACCGCGCGGGGAATCGATTCCGATGGCGACGGTTACGTCACCATCCGCTACAAGTTGGACGACGGCGAGTTCGACCTGCTGGCCTACTACGTCTCGGGGAAAGTGGGCGACCCCGTCAACCTGCTCGTCGATCCCACCGAACCCCGCAAGACCGTCGTCGCCCGCGCGTCCGCCGGAGCGATGAGCTTGGCCTCGTTCTTGTGCGGCGGCATCATGCTCGTCGTCTCGCTCCTCTGCACCTGCAAAGCGTGGTCCCAGTACTCCGGCTGACGGGTGGGAAAATCTCGGACAATTCAACAGGTTTCCGGGGCGTGCCGGCAGTACCATTTGCCCCATGAACACCGCTTCGGAACCTCAACAGTCCCTGCCCCGCGTCCTCGGCCCGTGGGCGGCGGGGGCCATTCTCGTCGGCTGCGTCATCGGCACCGGCGTGTTCAAGAAGGCGTCGGCGGTGGCCGAACCGGTGCCGGGGGTGTACCTCGAATCCGGCATCGCCATCGCCGCGTGGGTGGTGGTCGGGCTGCTCACCCTGTGCGGCGCGCTGGCGCTGGCGGAGGTGGCGGCGCTCTTCCCGCGCAGCGGCGGCAACCTGATCTTCCTGCGGGAAGCCTACGGCCGGTTGTGGGGGTTCCTGTGGGGATGGGTCGAATTCTGGTTCCTGCGGTGCGCGTCGGTGGCGGCGCTGGCGGTGGTGTTCGCCGATGCCCTGCACGACGTGGCCAAGGCATACCACGAGACCGTGAACGAGGTGATCCCCTTCTGGCAACGGCAAGGCATTTCCGCCGGCATCGTGGTGCTGTTGGGCGCGCTGGCCGCGCGGGGTACCAAGTTGGGGGCCGGCGTGCA
>Ga0105044_10015063_pt1 | contig 10454 bp, 10 predicted proteins | sample MAT01_FD_78092 | JGI IMG/M metagenome (GOLD analysis project Ga0105044, IMG submission 78092) | Freshwater microbial communities from Lake Fryxell liftoff mats and glacier meltwater in Antarctica - MAT-01 | ecosystem: Environmental > Aquatic > Freshwater > Ice > Liftoff microbial mat | place...
ATATTTTTTCAGCAGTCGCGCGTAGTCGGCCTGCCAGCCGGCGGCGAAAGTAGCGGCGCTGAGCACGAGGAAGGCGGCGATCGAAGTGAGTTTCGTTTTCATGTGGGATGGGAGTTTGTCGGATTCGAGAAAATTCCCAGCACCCCTCACGGCTTGCTCCGCACGCAGCGAAAGCCCAGATCGGACGCGGCATAGGTCGTCGCGGCTTTCAGACGGGCGGCTGGCCGGTAGGCCGCCCCATTCGTCTCGCTGCTCAGAAACGAGCCACCCCGCGCCACGCGCTTGGGCACGCCGGGCTCGGCGGGATCTTCGCCAGAGTCGGGGCCGACCGGATCGAAGTGCCCGCTCTTTTTGTAAAAATCCGCGCGATACCAGTCCGCACACCACTCCGAGACATTGCCCGCCATGTCCGTGAGTCCGTAGTGATTCTCCGGAAATTTGCCGACCATCATCGGCGCGCCGGGATCGTCGTCCGCGGTGAGTCCGAGTTGCTCACGAGCGGGGAAAATATTCGCCTGCCAGCGCCCGCCGGGCTGGAGTTCCGTGCCCCAGACATAGGCCGCGTGCATGATGCCGCCGCGAGCCGCGTATTCCCACTCCGCCTCGGTCGGCAGACGCTTCCCGGCCCAGCGCGCGTAGGCCGCGGCGTCCTCCCATGAGACTTGCACGACCGGATGATCTTCGCGCCCGGCGATGTCCGATTGCGGCCCCGTCGGATGCCGCCAGTCCGCCCCCGGCACGTAGCGCCAGCCGAGCGTCCGATGGAAAACCAGCGCTCCCGCCAACCGGCGCTCCGGCGGCGCGCTCTCATCGGGCGTCCACTCCGCCGCGGTCACATGCCCGGTCGCTTTCACAAACTCCGCGAACTGCCCGTTTGTGACCTCGGTCTTGTCCATGAAAAAGCCGCGCACCTTCACGTCGTGCAGCGGCTGCTCGTCGGGCGCGCCGTTTGTCGCGCCCATCGTGAATCTTCCCGCGGGAATCCACACCATCTCGCCGCCATGCGCCTGACTGCTCAGCGCGCGCGTCTGCTCTTTCTCGCGCTTGATCCGGCGCGCTTCATTCAGCACCCAGAGCGTGGTCAGCACGAACCAACTGAAAAAAAAGACGATAAGAATGACCGCCGAGCGCGTCGCCGGCGGGAGTTTGAACACGGATGCGGGGTCGTCGCTCACAGCGGCGGAACGTGGCGGCGCCCCGCTCTGGATGCAAGCTGTAGCGGCGGCTCTCTGCGGAGCAGGTGCCGCCGTCCGCTCGCACGGGCGGCACGTCCTGCGGACAGAGCCGCCTCTACAGCGGAGCGGCACTCACGGGCCGGAGCGTCACCTGGCGCAGATCCATCACCGCGCCGCCCTTCTTCGACTGCGGCTTCACGGCCAGCGTCTGTTTGCCCGCCGGGAGGTTGACCACGCCGATGGTGCGTAGGATGAAGTGCTGGAAATTCCCCGTGTTCTCGACCGTGAAAGCGAGCGTCTGCCCCGCGACTTCGACGGCCACGTCAGAGCCGCCGCCACTGCAACCTTGCAGCACCTCGACCTCGTACTTGCCCGCCCGGGCCACGTCGAAATCCCAACTCGCCCAGTCCGTCGGATTGACCCAAAAGCCGAGCGTCCGCTTCATCGGCTGGGGCTCGTAGCGCAGCTTTTCGCCATGCACCTGCGCCTCGGCGGCGTGCAGCCGGATGTCGCCGGTCCCAGGCGTCACGCGCGCCGCGCGACCTTGGACCGCGGCATTCATCGCCGCGCGCCAATCTTTCCATTCCGCTCCCAGTTCCGCCGCAGTCTTGCCGTCGGCGAGCAGCTTTGACGGATCGCGCGTGACGTAAAGGGCGGCGTGGGCCGCGGCGTCGAACGCGGGATTCGGGACGCACTCCTGCGCGCCCACGCGCTTGCGCCAGTCATGCAGCTTCTTCTGCAAATCCTCCACGCGCGCCGTTTCCGCTGCCGCGAGATTCGTGGTTTCGCCGGGATCTTTCGCGAGGTGGAAAAGCTCCGCGCTTCCGTCCTCGTAGTTTTCCACGAGCTTCCAATCGCCCTCGCGCACCGCGCCAGCCGGGCGCCCGCCCTGGTTCGTGTAGTTCGGAAAATGCCAGAAAAGCGGGCGCGGCGCGAGCGCGGTGCCCGCGAAAAGTTTGACCAGGCTCACCCCGTCGAGCGGGCCGGTGGCCTTCGCCGGATCAACGCCGCCCCACTCCAGCATCGTCGGCATCAGGTCAGTGAGGACCAGCGGCGTTTCGTTCACACCCGGCATGATTTTGCCCGGCCAGCGGACGATCAGCGGCACGCGCAGACCGCCTTCGTAGAGAAAGCCTTTGCCCGCGCGGAACGGCGTGTTGTGCGTCGCCGGCGTGCCCGGCGATTCGAGGACGTGCAGGCCGCCGTGGTCGCTGGTGAAAATGAAAATCGTCCGCTCCGCGAGACCGAGCGCCTCCACTTTGGCCATCACGCGGCCAACCGCCTCGTCGAGCCGCGCGATGACATCGGCATAAACCGGATTGAAGGAACCGGCGTGCTTCGCCGCGTCCTCGGCGCGGGCGGCGAAGGGAATGTGCGGGCTGTTGTGCGGGAGGTAGAGGAAGAACGGCCGCTCCTTGTTCGCCTCGATGAATTTCTCCGCTTCGGCGGTCAGCCCAAACTCGCCTTTGCTGCCCTCCCCGGCGGTCGGCACCGTCTTCGCCTGCCCGGCGAAAACGAAGTCAAAGCCCTGCGCTTTCGGCCCGAAACCCGCGCCGCCGAGATGCCATTTGCCGACGCACGCGGTGGCGTAGCCGGCATCGCGCAGCAATTCGGCGACCGTCACTTCCTCCAGTGGCAATTGCCCCTCGATCACGGGCTGGAGCAGCTTCTGCGAAGGCGCATCGGCGCGGCCGGGGAGAAAGTTCGTGAGGTGCAGCCGGGCCGGGCTCTTGCCGGTCATCAGCGCCGCGCGCGAGGGCGAGCAGATGGGCTGCGCCGCAGACGCAGAGGTGAAGCGCAGGCCCTGAGCGGCGAGCCGGTCGAGGTGCGGAGTGGCGAGGTCTTTGCGGCCGTAGCACGAAAGATCGTTGGCGCTCAGATCGTCGGCGAAGATGAAGACGATGTTCGGCTGTACCACCTGCGCGCTCAGCGGGCAGGTGGCGGTGAGGAGGAGGAGGGCGAGGAGGCGGGGAAGCATGGCGGGCGCGATGTTTGCGGGGAGCGCGGAAGTTTCAACCCGCAACTTTCCGCGCCCCATGGCCGTAGCGAAAACAACGCACGCGAAGCTGGCAAGCGCCGCACCCAGTCTGCTAACAACCGCCGATGCCCTCTGCGCCTTCTAGGGGAAAACTCTATCTTGCCCTGCTCGCCGCCTTTCTCGGGTGGACGTTTGACAGGATGGAGATGGGCATCTTCGCGGGTCTTTCATACTTCGCAACGCACCCGTGGCACCTGCTGGATTGCGGGCGGGTGCTGGCGGGATTTGGGGCCTTGCAAATGGGCACGCTCGTCGAGAAACTGGGCGGCAGTTACGAGCGGGCGGGCGCGACCATCGTGCTGGTTTATTTGGTCGGGATGGTCGCGATCTGGTTCGCGCCCGAGACTCGCGGCAAACCGCTTCCCGACTAAATGCCCCCCTCGCCAACACCGGGTTCCGACGGCCTGTCAGAGATCCAGTTCGACCTGGCGATGATGGACGACTTTCCGGCGATGGTCTGGGGCATGAAGCTCGACGGAACGGTGTGCTATTTCAGCAAGGCGGCGCTCGCTTTTTTCGGCAAGGCCTCGGTCCTGGAGGCGGGCGGGGAATGGTACGAGCGGGTCCATCCTGACGATCGCGCAAGGTGTTTTGCCGGGATGCACGCGGCGTTTGCCAAACGGGTGCCGTTCGATCTCGAATTCCGCATGCGCCGGCACGACGGCGAGTACCGCTGGCTGGTGGACCGCGCCGCGCCGATGCGCAATGCCCGTGGCGAGATCGCCGGCTATCTCGGCGTGGCGCATGACGTCACCGAGCAGCACACCGCCGATGCATTGCGGCGCGAGAGCGCGCGGCTCGTGCGCATCCTGGAGGCCACGACCGATTACGTGGGCATGTCCTCCGCCGACGGGCTCACCCTCTACCTGAACGCCGCCGGACGCAGAATGGTGGGGATCGGGCCGGACGAACCGCTGGAAGGGCGCATCACTGACCGGCATCCGGAATGGGCGCAGGAAATTTTGAAGGAAGCCGTCCCGCTGGCGGCCCGCGATGGAGACTGGACCGGGGAAACGGCGCTTTTGACCCGCAGCGGGGAGGAGATTCCCGTCTCGCAGGTCATCCTGGCCCACGCGAATCCCGAGGGAAAAATCGAGTTTTTCTCGACGATCATGCGCGATCTCAGCGACCGGAAACGCGAGGAGGTGGCGCGCATCGAGTGGGCCAACCGTTACGACGCGGCGATCCGCGCGAGCGGGCAGGTGCTCTACGATTGGAACTCGCGGACGAACGAAGTGACCTACGCGGGCGACCTCCAGCGGCTCCTCGGCTACACCGCCGCCGAGATGCACGGGGGACTCGAGACGCTCCGCAAGCTGATCCATCCCCGGGACCTTGAAGCCTTCGATCAGGAAGTGCAGCGCGTGGTCGGAACCCGCGACCCTTTTCATCTCGAATTCCGCCTCCGCCACAAAAACGAGTCCTACGTCGTCATCGAGGCGAAAGGCTACTTTTTCCTCGATCGCGAGGGCCAGATCTGGCGCATGGTCGGCTTTTTCGCGGATGTCACCGCGCAGCGGCACGCGCAGGAGGCGCTGACGGAGGCACGTGAAAGTCTCGAGGTCCGCGTCGCGGAGCGCACCGCGGAACTGGGGCGCGCGTATCGCGTCAATCAAGACCGCGCCCTCCAGCAGGAAGCCGTAGCGCATCTCGGCCACCAGGCGCTGCGGGGGGCGACGCTCGACGCGCTGCTCGACGAGGCGGCCGCACTCGTGCGGACCATCCTGCGCGTTGAATACACCTCCATCCTCCAACTCACCCCCGACGGCACCGAACTTATCGCCACGGCGCAGGTTGGCTGGCCCGACCCGCAAAGTGGCAACCGCGTGCCGACGGGTGCCCGCTCGCAGTCAGGCTACACGCTGCGCACGGGCAAACCGGTGATCATTGAGGACATGGCCAGGGAGACTCGCTTCGAGATTTCCGAGGCCGTCGCGTCGAGCGATGTCGTGAGCAGCGTGAGCGTGGTCATCGAGGCGGGCGAGGCGCCGCTCGGCGTCCTCTGCGCCTTTACGACGGTCCAGCGGACCTTCGCGCCGGAGGACGTGCATTTCCTCCAGGCGATCGCGAACGTCATCACCGAGGCCATCCAGCGGCAGCGCGCGGATGCCAGCATCCGCATCGAGTATGAGCGGGCGGAAACCGCGAGCCGGGGAAAAAGCGAATTTCTCTCCCGCATGAGCCACGAACTGCGCACGCCGCTGAACGCAATCATCGGCTTCACCCAGCTCCTGGAACTCGACAACCCCTCCCCGAACCAGGCGGAAAGCATCGACCACATCTCCCGCGCGGGAAAAAACCTCCTCACGCTCATCAACGAAGTGCTGGACATCGCGCGCCTCGAAAAAGGCCCGTCCGTGCCGGCACGCGAACCGGTGCCCACGACCCCAGCACCTGCATCCGCGCCGCCCCTCTCTCCCGGCACCACGCACACGCTGCTCTACATCGAGGACCAGGATCTGAATCTGCGCCTCGTCGAGCGGATCCTCCAGCCCCGCACCCACTACCGGCTGCTCACCGCGATGCGCGGCCGCGCCGGCCTCGATCTCGCCCGGGAGCATCACCCCGACCTGATCCTGCTCGATCTCAACCTGCCCGACATGAGCGGCGACGAAGTCCTCCGCCGGCTGAAAGCCGATCCGGCGACCTTCGAAATCCCGATCGTCATGGTCAGCGCCGACGCCATGGGCGAACGCATCCGGGAGCTGATGGAGCAAGGCGCCAGCGGCTATCTCACCAAGCCCTACAAAGTCGCAGAACTCCTTCGCATCATCGACGAAACGCTCCGCGGCGGCAAAGTTTCCCCTTCTTAATCGCCTTCCACTCCGGCAGCTTTCGCCGCGTGAGACGCGCGATCTATCCCGGCAGCTTCGACCCCGTGACCAATGGCCACCTCGACGTCATCGGGCGTGCCGCCAAGCTTTTCGACGAGGTCATCGTGGCCGTCGCGGTCAACGATCAGAAACGCAGCCTCTTCACCGCCGGGGAACGCACCACCTTGATCGCGGGCGCAGTTGCGGGATTTGAAAATGTGGTCGTCTCCCGCTTCGACGGGTTGCTCGTCGAATTCGCCCGCCGCCAGGGCGCGGCGGCCGTCGTCCGTGGCCTGCGCGCCGTTTCCGACTTTGAGTTCGAGTTTCAAATGGCGCTGATGAACCGGAAACTCGATGAGCAGATTGAGACGATCTTCCTGATGCCGGCGGAGAAATACACCTATCTCAGTTCGCGGATCGTCAAGGAAATCAGCCGGCTCGGTGGCGTTGTGGATGCCTTCGTGCCAGCTTCCGTCGCGTCCGCGCTACGCGAGAAACACGCGGCGAACGCTGCCTAGAAAGCCCACTCCTATGAAAATCCATCTCAACCAAATCCCCGTCGAGGGTCTCCATGTCGAAGGCACGGAGAGTAGCGGAATGCTGGATCTCCACGAGGAAAGCGTCCGGCCGGTGAGCGACGTGCGCTACGCGCTCGACATCGGCGTGAGCGACGGCGGCCTCTTTGCCACCGGCACCATCGGCGTCGATCTGGAACTGGAATGCGTCGCCTGTCTCGACCGTTTTCCTTACCCGCTGGAGGTCGCGGATTTCGCCTGCCAGGTCGAACTGACCGGCGCCGAATCGGTGGACTTGACAGGCATGGTGAGGGAAGACATCTTGCTCGCCCTTCCGCCCCATCCACGCTGCGATTGGAATGGCCGGAGAGTCTGTCAGGGAGCGTCACTTCGGGCCAACGCCGAGACCGCCACCGAGCCTCTCTCCGACCCCCGACAAGCGTGGGGCGCGCTGGACCAGCTAAAAATTACAAAGACCAACTGATATGGGAGTTCCAAAACGCAAAATGTCGAAGATGCGCCTGCGCACGCGCAAGGCCGCCAACCGCTGGCATGCCGCCGCCCTGAACAAGTGCGGCCAATGCGGCAGCGCCGTGCCCTCGCACATCGCCTGCCCCTCGTGCGGTTACTACAAAGGCCGCCAGGTCCTCACGATCGGCGCTGCCTAGGCGCCTGCGGCGGAAATCCGAAATCCGGAATCCGAAACATCCGCGCCTGCGGTGCATTGTTTCGGATTTCGGATTTCGTGCTTTCCCACGTCGGCGGCTGTTCTTTTTTGCACTTGAACAACCTCCGCGCCGCGCCCGAAATGCGCCGATGAAGATCGCGCTCGACGCCATGGGCCATGACGAAGGCCCGGCGAAGCTCATCGAGGGTGCAGCGCTGGCGCTCCGGGAGTTTTCCGAGATTTCAAAGCTCTTTCTCACCGGCGACACGCCCCTCTTGGAGGCGGAACTCAGTCGCATTGGCTGCCACGACCGGCGCATTCAGATCATCCACACCACGCAGGTCGTGGAGATGCACGACAGCGGGCTCGACGCTGTGCGACGGAAAAAGGACTCCTCTGTCAGCCGGGCGGTCGATCTGGTGAGAACGGGCGAAGCCGAGGCGGTGGTCAGTGCGGGAAACACCGGGGCCGCGGTCAGCGCGGCGACCATTAAGCTGCGCACCCTCCCCGGCATCGAGCGCCCGGCCATCGCCGCCCACATGCCCACGGAAAAAGGCGGCAATTTCATCCTCTGCGACGCTGGCGCCAACCCCGACCCGACTCCCCAGCAGATCGAGGACAATGCGATCATGGCCCTGGCCTACTGCCGCCACGTCGTGGGCAAAACGAACCCCACGGCCGGGCTGCTCTCAAACGGCGGCGAGGAATTCAAAGGCAACGAACTCACCCTCGCCGCCCACACGCTGCTCAAAAAATGCGGCATCAATTTCCACGGCAACGTCGAGGGACACGACCTCTTTGGCGGCACGGTCGATGTCGTCGTGACCGACGGTTTCACCGGCAACGTCGTCCTGAAAACCAGCGAGGCGCTCGCCAAAAGCATCTTCCGCCTGCTCAAAGGCGAGCTGATGAAAACTCCCGTCCGCAAAGCCGGTGCGATGCTTTGCAAGCCGGCCTTCCGCGCTGTGCACCAGGTCACCAACGCCGACAACTACGGCGGCATGCCGCTCCTCGGCGTGAACGGCGTCTGCATCATCGCCCACGGCGGCAGCTCCCCCATCGCCGTCAAGAACGCCATCCGCATGGCCGTCCAATCCATCCACCACCAAGTGAACCCGCACATCATCGAGGAGGCCCAACGCTACCATGAATCCGCCCATGCCCCGCCCGCGCAGCAGCCAGCCTAAGCGCACCGTCTCCATCATCGGCACCGGCAGCTACGTCCCGGAACGCGTGCTGACGAATGCCGATCTCGAAAAGCTCGTCGAGACGAGCGACGAGTGGATCGTCTCCCGCACCGGCATCAAAGAGCGCCGCATCGCCGCCGACGGCGAAAACACCAGCGACCTCGCCGCGAAGGCCGCGCTGGCCGCCATGGAAAACGCGGGGATCACCGCCGACGAGATCGACCTCATCCTCGTCGCCACCGTCACACCCGACATGTTTTTCCCGAGCACCGCGTGTTTCGTGCAGACCAAGATCGGTGCGAAAAACGCCGCGTGTTTCGATGTCAGCGCGGCGTGCTCCGGCTTTCTCTACGCGCTGGAGATCGCCCAGCAGTTCATCACCTCCCACACCTGCGACACCATCCTCGTCATCGGCGCGGAAAAGCTTTCCAGCATTGTGGATTGGACCGACCGCAATACCTGCGTCCTCTTCGGCGACGGCGCCGGCGCCGCCATCCTCCGCCACCGCGGCGGCGGGCACGGCGTCCTCTCCACCTTCATGGGCAGTAATGGCGGGCTCTCCGACATCCTCTACATCCCCGGCGGCGGCTCGCGCTTTCCCATTTCCAAAGACAACGCCGACCAGCGGCTGAACTGCATCAAGATGAACGGCAAGGAAACCTACAAACACGCCGTCACCTCCATGCTCGACGCCGCCACCCGCGCCCTCGCCGACGCCAATATCAAGCCCGCCGACCTCGCCTGCGTCATCCCGCACCAGGCCAATCTCCGCATCATCGAAGCGATCGCCTCCCGCATGGACCTCCCCATGGAGCGCTTCGTCATCAATCTCGACCGCTACGGCAACACCAGCGCCGCCGCCGTCGCCATCGCCCTCGACGAAGCCAACCGCACCGGCCGGATGGAAGTCGGCGACTACGTCCTCCTCGTCGTCTTCGGCGGCGGGCTGACGTGGGCGAGTTCGGTCATCCAGTGGTGAGGATAAGTCGCGCCTCCTCCTGATCTTGCTCTTGCTCCTGATCTTGATCCCTTCGTAATCAACCGCCAGCGGAAGAGATCAGGATCAGGAAACGCCGGATCCGAATCCCACCATGCTCACCGACACCCACGCCCACCTCGATTTCCCTGAATTCGCCGACGACCTCGACGCCCTTCTGGAGCGCGCCACTGCCGCCGGTGTCACCCGCATCCTGAGCATCGGCACCTCCGTCGAGAGCAGCCGCCGGGCGGTCGCGCTCGCGGAGAAATACCCGCAGGTCTTCGCCGTCATCGGCGTGCATCCGGGCTCCGCGGACGAAGCCGCGCCCGACTTCATCGGCGAACTCCGCACCCTCGCGCAAAGCCCCCGCGTCGTGGCCATCGGCGAGACCGGCCTCGACTACCACCGGCTGCCCAGCGCCGGCCAGCCGCGTCTCAGCGCTGATGTCCTCGGCGATGAAACCCACGCAGACCTCGACCACGCCCTCCACGACGGTGCCGTGAAAAACGCCCAGGCCATCGTCTTCGAGCAGCAGCTCGACCTCGCCGCCGAGCTGCGCCTGAACGTCGTCATCCACGAGCGCGACGCGTGGGACGACACCGTCTCCATCCTGCAAAACTACACCGGCCGACTGCGCGCCGTTTTCCACTGCTTCGGCAAGCCGCCCGCGCAGGCGCGTGAAATCCTCGCGCTCGGGCATCTCGTCTCCTTCACCGGCATCGTCACCTTCAAAAACGCGCAGGCCGCGCAGGAGACCGCGCGCACCGTCCCCGGCGACGCCTTCATGGTCGAAACGGACTGCCCCTTTCTCGCCCCCGTCCCCTTCCGCGGAAAGCGCTGCGAACCCGCCCACACCCGCGCCACCGCCGAGTTCATCGCCCGGCTCCGCGACGAACCCCTCGCCGCCCTCGCCGCCCGCACCGAAGCCACTGCCCGCGCCTTCTTCCGCTTCCCGCCCTAGTGCTCCGTCACTTGTCGGGTGATGGGGATAGTTTGATGAGTTTCACGCCTGCATCCGCCGTGGTGAACTGCCCGCGGATGCCGGACGCGGCTTGATTGCGGTCGCGCGGCCAGGCGCGC
>Ga0105044_10015064_pt1 | contig 10454 bp, 8 predicted proteins | sample MAT01_FD_78092 | JGI IMG/M metagenome (GOLD analysis project Ga0105044, IMG submission 78092) | Freshwater microbial communities from Lake Fryxell liftoff mats and glacier meltwater in Antarctica - MAT-01 | ecosystem: Environmental > Aquatic > Freshwater > Ice > Liftoff microbial mat | place...
CACCAGCCAGTGCATTCATGGCCAATCTTGGCCTCCTGGCATTCTTCTTCTTTTATGCCATCCTTTTCACCTGGGTATTTGATCGCGTGTTCGGTCTTCCGCAGTCAGCGGCGAAACGCAGTGAGGCCTGACGATCGAGGCGAAAAACGGCCCGTCCACACCCCGAGAGGAAAACATGATCACAGTCATTGTCGAGTTCAAGCTTCAAAAATCAATGTCAGTTGACGAGGCGCGCGTTATATTTCTCAGCACTGCGCCAAAGTACCAGGCAATGCCGGGGCTGATCCGGAAATACTACTTCTTGTCCGAAGACGGTTGCAAGGCCGGGGGCATCTATCTGTGGCAGTCGCGACCGCACGCAGAGCGTGTTTACACCGAGGATTGGAAAACTTTCGTCCGCGGCAAGTATGGGTCAGATCCGTCGCTGACTTACCTTGAATGCCCGGTCGTCGTCGACAACACCACACAGCAGATCATCTCGAATTAGGATCCGAAGGTCATTCACCAATCGGGATCGGTCGTGCAGCCATTGACTTCGGCCATGGCTGCGGCTGGTGCTGCCACACTGCACCTACCTCGTGATGTGAACAATCCTCCGCAAATGACAGCCCCCACTGGCGGCCAGTTGGCTTGATCGTTGGCCTGCGCAACTGCCGCCGCACACCCGCCGCACACCCGCCGCACAGCCCCATCAACCGTTGGCTCCGTCGATGTCGAACCCAAATTCTCTTTTCATACTGATCGGCTTGCTGATGTTTCCGCTTGCAGCCGCATCCGCAGGCAGCGTGCACAAGTGCGTCATCAACGGTCAGACAACCTACCAGAACACCCAGTGCGCACCTGCAGAACCAAGAAAGCAGCCGACGGTCGAGCAGCTGAATGCCGAACGGCAAAAGCGCCTGCGGGAATTGAGCGCCAGTGATGCTGGCCCAGCCAAACCACAGGACATCAACCGCAGCGCACCGGCTGCCAGAGCCGCCGCCGGGGCGCACACGCCAGACGATGCATCCCTGCCTCAAGAACGCCCGCCCCAGGCTGCGCCTGCTGCGTCACCAACCAGGTGTGATGGGCGCACACATTGCTCGCAGATGACCTCTTGCGCAGAGGCCAAATACTTCCTGGCGCGGTGTCCAAACGTTCAGATGGATGGAGACAGGGACGGAATCCCGTGCGAGGACCAATGGTGCCGCCCATAGACTGCGCAACTGCAACGCCACACACCGCCCATGCCAGACATCACGTTTCGAAAAGCCGAATGGCAAGACAAGCGCGTACTCGCTCAATTGCTCGAGTTCTACCGGTACGACATGTGCGAATACTGGCCGGGCGACTTGAACATGCACGGCGAATACGGCTTGGCCGTGGACCGCTACTTGCGCAACCCACTGCTGAGCGCGCACTTCTTTCTGGTCGACGGAAAATACGCCGGGTTCGGCCTCGTCGATCCCGATGTCAGCCTTGCTGGCAATGAATTCTGGATGGGCCAGTTCTTCGTCATGCGGCCGTACCGGAGAACCGGCGTCGGCAGGCTCGGCGCCCGGTTTCTCTTCGATGCCCACCGCGGAAAGTGGGAGGTCGGGCAGATGCCGTTGAACCTGCCGGCTCAAGCCTTCTGGCGCCGCACCATCTCTGAATACACAAACGGCAATTTCGTCGAACACGAATTGCACGATGCGCGGTGGGATGGCTTCATCCAGTGCTTCGACAACCGGCCTGCCCACACCGACGGCCCACACGAACAGCCCGCCTGAAGCAAGGCCCTGACCCGCGCGTGCTGACTGCCAGCGGCTGACCGGCTGCGGCTGGTCTGCACGGTGTCACAGCAACCGCCCCCGCGCTCGTCAATCTGCCGGCCAGGCGATGCCCTTGGGCAGGGCCGCAGCCGGAGGCGCCGCCGCCAGTGGCTCGGCCGCCTGGGGCGCCGCCGGCTGCGGCACGCCGTCCACACCACGCCACCAGGGCGTGTCGACCGGCCCGTGCGCCGGCTCCACCGGCGCGCCCAGCTGCGGCAGCAGCAGCGGTGCGCCGTGCTGCGGGGCCAGCTGCAGCAGGGTTTCCACCGGCTCGTCCCAGGCGTGCATCGCCAGGCTGAAAGTGCCCCAGTGCACCGGCAGGAACAGGCCGCCACCCTGGCCGCTGCCCTGCGCACCGCCCAGCAGCTGCCAGGCCTTCAGCGCGTTCTCCGGGCCCAGGTGGATGTCGCCCCAGCTGGGGTGGAAGGCGCCCACCTCCAGCATCACCAGGTCGAACGGGCCCAGGCGGCGGGCGATCTCGGCGTACTCGGTGGTCAGGCCGGTGTCGCCGCTGAAGAACACCTTGTGCCGGGGTGAACTGAGCACGATGGACGCCCACAGCGTGGCGTTGCGGTCCTTCAACCCGCGGCCGCTGAAGTGCTGCGACGGCGCGGCGGTCACCTCCAGGTCACTGCCGGGCAGGCGGTGGCTTTCCCACCAGTCCAGCTCGGTGATGCGCGCCGCCGGCACGCCCCAGGCTTCCAGGTGGGCACCCACCCCCAGCGCGGTGACGAAGGGCACGCCGGTCTTGGCCAGCGCCCGGATGGTCGGCAAGTCCAGGTGGTCGTAGTGGTCGTGCGAGACCACCACCAGGTCGATGGGCGGCAGGGCGCGCAGCGCCACTGGCACCGGCTGGAAGCGCTTGGGCCCCATCAGGCGCGATGGCGAGGCACGCGGGCTCCACACCGGGTCGGTGAGCACGCGCTTGCCGGCGATCTCGACCAGCACGGTGGAGTGGCCCAGCCAGGTGGCGCGCAGGCCGCTGCCCGGTGGGCGGCGCCAGGCCCCGCGCGGGTCGTGCGCCGGCAGCGGGCCGCATGGCACGCGGCGCTCGCCGCCGAACACGAAGTCGGTCAGCGTGGGCCGCGCGGCGCTGGCGTCACGCAGGCCGGGCAGCACCGGGTGGCGGTTGCGCAGGCCCTGCGGTGTCCACAGGGGGCTGGATTGCAGCCGTTCCAGCCGCAGGCCCTGGGGTGCTTTGCCGAAGGAATTCATCGTGGGCTCCTGCCGGCAGGCGCCGGTGTTCGCCAGCAGTCTGCCATCTGGCTTCAAGTTCTCGCTCCGGGCGCCTGCCCCACACGCATGCCCCGGGCGCATGTCCCGGGCGCATGTCCCGGGCGCATGTCCCGGGCGCATGTCCAAGACGCATGCCCAAGACGCATGCCCCAAGCACTTGCCACAAGTTCCGGCCACAAGTGCCGGCCTCAAGTTCCCGCCAGTGCTGCCGATGACAGTGGTGGCAGGGTCCGTGGTGCGTGATCTGCCGCCGACCGGCGGCGCAATCCGATAGGAGCAGACGAGATGCAACATTCGACGACACGGGTGGCAGCGCTGGGCGCCGCCATGGCGCTGGCTTTGGCCGCCGGCGCGGCAAGGGCCGAAACGGCCGAGGAGGCCAGGAGCCTGCTCGACGGCGCGCTGACCGAAATCCGCACCCACGGGCTGGACAAGGCGGTGAAGGGCTTCAATGCCGGCGGCAAGTGGAAGAAGGACCGCCTGTACCTGGTGGCGATGCAGCTGGACGGCATGGTGCTGGCCAATTCGGCCAACACCAAGCTGCCGGGACACAACATGCTGGAGTCCAAGGACGCCAACGGCCGCGCGTTCTTCAAGGACGCGACCCAGCTGGTCAAGACCAGCGGCAGCGGCCAGGTCGACCTGCGCTGGGGCAACCCGGTGACGCGGCGGCTGTCGGACGCCACGATGTTCGTGCAGCGCGTGCCCGGCCAGGACGTCTACGTGGGCTCACTGGTGTTCAAGTGACGCCCGTCTGACGCGCCAGTGGCGGCCCGCCGAAGCGGCAGCGCCCTGGGCGCTTGATAAGCTCACGAGCACGACGCCGGCCCTGCGCCGGCGGTGTGGCGTTGTGGCGTGGGGCAACGGGCAACGGGCGACAGCCGAGAGGGCAGGCGATGCGGGTGGTGGTGATCGGCGGTGGTGCGGTGGGCGCGGCGGTGGCGCTGTTCCTGCGGCAGCTGGGCGGTGCGGCGGTCGAGGTGCATGTGCTGGAGCCCGACCCGACGCTGGCGCGCTCGTCGTCGGCGCTGTCGGCCGGCTCGGTGCGGCAGCAGTTCAGCAATGCCGTCAATGTGCAGATGTCGGCCTTCGGCCACCAGGTCATCAGCCAGGCTGCGCACTGGCTGGGCGTGGACGGCGCCCCGGTGGACGTGGGCTGGGTGCCCGGCGCCTACCTGTTCTGCGCCAGCGCCGCCGGCGCGCCGGTGCTGCAGCACAACCATGCGGTGCAGCGCAGCGCAGGCGCCGATGTGGCCCTGCTGGCGCCGGCCGACCTGGCGGCACGCTTTGCCTGGCTGCGCTGCGATGACCTGGCCCTGGCCAGCCTGGGCGGGGCCGGGGAAGGCTGGCTGGACGGCGAAGCCTGGGCGCGCGCGCTGGGTGCCAAGGCCCGCGCGCTGGGTGCGCAGTGGCGGCGCGACTCAGTGGTGGGCCTGCAGGCCCGGGGCGGCCGGCTGGTGGCGGCGCAGCTGGCCAGCGGCGCCGTGCTGGCGGCCGATGCATTCGTCAACGCCGCCGGGCCCTGGGCTGGCACGGTGGGCGCGCTGGCCGGCCTGCCGGTGCCGGTGCATGCGCGCCGGCGCACGGTGTTCGCACTCACCTGCCCCACGCCGCTGCCGCCCACGCCGCTGGTGGTGGATGCGTCGGGCTGCTGGTTCCGCAGCGAGGGGCGCGGCTTCATCGGCGGCTGGTCACCGGGCGATGGCGATGCCGACCCCGACGACCTGCCGCTGGACCAGCCCGACCTGGCGCAATTCGACGAGCGGCTGTGGCCGGCGCTGGCGCACCGGGTGCCGGCCTTCGAGGCGCTGCGGGTGCAGCATGCCTGGGCCGGCTACTACGAGGTGCACCCGCTGGACCACAACGCGCTGATCGGCCCGCATCCGCAGTGCGCCAACTTCTGGCTGTGCAACGGCTTCTCGGGCCATGGCCTGCAGCATGCGCCCGCCGCCGGCCGCGGCCTGGCCGAGCTGCTGCTGACCGGCGCCTACCGCAGCCTGGACCTGTCGGCCTTCAGCCCGCAGCGGGTGCTGGCGGGTCAGGCCTTCGTCGAGCAGGCGATCATCTGATTCAAGCCGGCGGCAGGCGCAGCGCCGCGCCCAGGTCGTCCAGGCTGCGGCCCTGCTGCGCCAGCAGCGCCTCCAGCGCCGGCAGCAGCGGGCCCAGGCGTTCGTCCAGCGCGTCGCGCACGGTGTCCACCACCACTTGCGTGCTGCGCTCGATCTCGATGTTCAGCGCGTCGCCCACGCGCTTGTGGCCGAAGGTGGTCATGCGCAGGGTCTCGGGGATCAGCCACACCTCGAACCAGCGTTCACGCCGGTCGGCCTCGGCCACGGTCAGGCTGGCGCCGTTGACGGCGATGTAGCCCTTGGCGAACACATAGCGCATGTGGCTGGCCGGCACGCCGATGCGCAGCACATGGTTGTTCTCGGGCTGGCGGATGGACAACAGGGTGCCCAGGCAATCGACATGGCCGCTGAGCGGGTGGCCGCCGATCTCGGCGCCGTCCTTGGCGGCGCGCTCCGCATTCAACGGGCTGCCCACGGCCAGCGCGCCCAGGGTGGTCAGGCCCAGGCTCTGCTGCATCACGTCGAAGCGGGCGCGGCCGGGGCCGGGCAGCTGGGTGACGGTGAGGCAGACACCGTCACAGGCCACGCTGGCGCCGATTTCCAGGCCGGCATCGAAGCCCGGCGGAAACGCCAGCTCGAAGCTGCGCAGCCCGGGGCGGTCAGTCACGTCGGCCACAGTAGCCAGGCCTTGCACGATGCCGGTGAACATGGAGATCTGGCGCGCGGCGGCGCGGTGTAGGGACAGTCACCGAGGTTACCAGCGGCACCACGGCGCGCAGGCAGACTGGCCTGCACAACCCCTGGCGCCACTGCGATGCACCCCTTGCCCGTCACCTTCGGCACCGATGGCCCGGTGGCCACCATCACCCTGCACCGGCCCGACTGCCGCAACGCGGTGGACGGCCCCACCGCCGCCGCGCTGCGCGCCGCCTTCGCGCAGTTCGAGGCCGATGACAGCCTGGCGGTGGCGGTGCTCACCGGCGGCGGCGGGCAGTTCTGCGCCGGGGCCGACCTGAAGGCGGTGGCCGACGGCACACGCCGCAATGCCACGGCGGCCGATGGCAGCGGCCCCGGCCCGATGGGCCCCACGCGCATGGTGTTCAACAAGCCGGTGATCGCTGCGGTGGAAGGCCATGCGGTGGCAGGCGGGCTGGAACTGGCACTGCTGTGCGACCTGCGCGTGGCGGCGCGCAGCGCGGTCTTCGGCGTGTTCTGCCGGCGCTGGGGCGTGCCGTTGATCGACGGCGGCACGGTGCGGCTGCCGCGCATCGTCGGCCAGGCACGGGCGCTGGACCTGATCCTCACCGGCCGGGCTGTCAGCGCCGACGAGGCCCTGGCCATGGGCCTGGCCAACCGGGTGGTCGACGACGGCTGCGCGCTGGCCGAGGCCCAGACCCTGGCGCGGCAGATCGCCGGCTTTCCGCAGGCCTGCCTGCGTGCCGACCGGGCCAGTGCGCTGGCGCAGTGGGACTGGCCGCTGGCCGAAGCGCTGCAGCGCGAAGGCGCCGGCGGCTGGGCGGCGCTTCAGGCCGAGGGCCTGGCTGGCGCAGCGCGCTTTGCCGCCGGGGCCGGGCGGCATGGCGCTCCGGATGCGGGCGCGGCCTGATTGAAAAGGCGCCGCATGACCAGCACCACCCGCCCATCCGCCCTCGATCGCGCGCTGATCGACGGCTTCAGCCTGGCCAGCGCACCGCCTGCCTTCATCGACGACCCGTATCCGTTCTATGCCGCGCTGCGCGTGCACAGCCCGGTGCATGCGATCGGGAGCGCCAACGGCCCCAGCCAATGGCTGCTGACGCGCTACGACGACGTGGCTGCTGTCTACCGCGCGCCGCAGGCCAAGTCGGACAAGCGGCGTGAGTTCGCGCCCAGGTTCGGTACCGGCACACCGCTGTTCGAGCACCACACCACCAGCCTGGTGTTCAACGACGCGCCGCTGCACACCCGCGTGCGCCGGCTGATGCTGGGCGCGCTGAACCAGCGCGCCATCGCCCGCATGGAGGCCGGCGTGGCCGCAGTGGTGCAGCGCCTGCTCGACCGCCTGGCCGACCAGGCTGCGCCCGACCTGATCACCCACTTCGCTGCCGAGATCCCGGTCGAGGTGATCGGCAACCTGCTGGACGTGCCGCAGGCCGACCGCGCGCCGCTGCGGGCCTGGTCGCTGGCCATCCTGTCGGCGCTGGAGCCGGCGCCGTCGGCCGAGGTGCTGGCGCGCGGCCATGCTGCGGTGACCGATTTCTGCGCCATGCTGCGCAGCCTGGTGGCGCACCGCCGCGCCCACCCGGGCGACCCCGCTGTGGATGTGCTGACGCGGCTGATCCAGGGTGATTCGGACGGCACCCAGCTCAGCGAGGCCGAGCTGCTGCACAACTGCATCTTCCTGCTGAACGCCGGCCACGAGACCACCACCAACCTGCTGGGCAACGGCGTGCATGCGCTGTTGACGCAGCGCACTGCCTGGCAGCGGCTGGTGGACGAGCCCGGCATCGTGCCCAGCGCGGTGGAAGAGCTGCTGCGCTTCGAGAGCCCGCTGCAGTTGAACAACCGCCAGCTCGACGCGCCGCTGACCCTTGGCGATGTCACCCTGCCGGCCGGCGACTTCATCACCCTGGGCGTGGGCGCGGCCAACCACGACCCGGCGCAGTTCCATGCACCCGGCGTGCTGGACCTGGCGCGCAAACCCAACCACCACCTGGCCTTCGGCCACGGCGCCCATGCCTGCGCCGGGTTGAACGTCGCCCGACTGGAAGCGCGCATTGCGCTGGCCGCACTGGCGCGGCGGTATCCAGGACTGGAACTGGCCGGGCCGCCGGTGCGCGACCGGCGTGTGCGGTTCCGGGGCTTTGCGTCGCTGCCGGTGCGTGTTATTCGCGGCTGAAGCCGCCGGGCTCCTGCGGGCCCTTGTGCACGGGCCCCAGTTCAAAACAGCTGGTGGGGCGAACCGGGCTGAAGGCCGCGGGTCTCATGCGCGCGTGACCACTGCGGCGCCTTCGACCTGGACACGAGCGTCGCCAGCCGCACCCCACAGACCCAGGTCCACGAACGACGGCCTGGGTGCAGGCGCTTTCCGGGGCTTGCTGTTGTCTTCCAAGGTTCGCGCTCCTCCGGCTGTGTGGATGAGAAGCATTCTTCGCACCTCGGCGACCGTGGGAAAGGCGCTGCTGGCTGACCGCCTGCTGCGCTCGGCAGGACCCAGGTGGCCCCGTCATCGCTCCCTGCCTGGAGGCCTGGCCGGACTCGTCGGGTAGGCAGTTTCCTACACGCGTTGGCGACCTAGGCCTTCAGCGTCGAGACGAGTAGCCGGATCAAACTCGCGCGATGACGGCTTGACCGCTGAACGCGCCACCCGGTTTCTCGCAGTCTTCCATTGGCATCATTGGCTTCGAGAAACCACCAGTGGCGGGCTGCCTGCGGGGCGGCCGTCGCTCGAGAAGCACAGAAAGGCGACGATGTCTGCCGCTACACCAAAGGCGCCTGCGCTTCCCCCGCGCGGTTTGCGACGTCCTCCATGACTCTGACTGCGTCCCCCGACGAGCAGCTCCGCATGGAGAACGCCGCCTTGCGTGCGCGGCTTGCGCAGGCGGAGGAAAGACTGCGTGCCGTCCTCAGCGGCGCAGTGCAGGTCGCGGCCGGGAGCGACATCAGCTCCTGGAAGCAGGCCGAGACGAATCTGGCCGATGTCACACGGCGTTTCGAAGTTGCGCTCGGCATGGCTCCGGTCACGCTATTCCAACAGGACTCGGACCTTCGCTACACCTGGATCTACAACCCCGCCCTTGGCTACAACTCCGCGCATGTCATCGGAAAGCGGGATGGCGATCTGTTTGACCGGGCGCAGGACGCTGCCAACACAGAGACGATCAAGCGGCAAGTGATGCGCACTGGCGCAAGGGAACGCCGGGACATCCTTGTTCACGCTGGAGGCGTGCCTCATTACTATGACCTGCTGGTCGAACCGCTGGTCGACAAAGGTGGCTCCATCACCGGTGTCACCTGTGCGGCCATTGACATCACCGAGCGCAGGCGCAGTGAGGCGGAAGCTCGACGTGTCAGCGCACTGCTCGACACCCTGCTCCACAACGCGCACATCGGCTTTTGCTTCCTTGACCGGGATCTGCGCTTCGTGCGCATCAACGAACGTCTGGCGGAGATGAACGGCGTACCCGTCGCGGCGCACCTGGGCCGGCATGTCTGCGAAATCGTGCCCGAACTCGCCGAAAGTCTGCGCGAGATGACAGGCCGCATCGTGGCGACCGGCGAACCCGTGTTGGACCACGGGTTCTCTGGTGACACGCCCGCCGCACCTGGCGTGACGCGCTTCTGGAATGAAAGCTGGTACCCGGTGCGCGACGGCACGGGCGAGGTCGTGGGCTTTGGCGGGGTCGTCGAAGAGATCACCGGGCGCATGCAGGCGGAGGAGGCGCTGCGCCAGAGCGAAGGGCGTTTCCGCGCGCTGTCGGTAGCCAGCTCGGAAGTGGGCTACAGCATGAGCCCGGACTGGAGCGAGTTGCGGCCGCTGGATGGCCGGAGCTTTCTTGCCAGTGCACAAGCCGGAAGCCGCACTTGGCTTCAAGACTACAACCACCCGGACGATCAGCCGAAGATCATGGCGCGCGTCCACGAATGCATCCGGGCGAAGCGCATTTTCGAGCTCGAGCACCGGGTCCGTCGCCTGGACGGCACCTGGGGCTGGACGTTCTCGCGCGCAGTCCCGATATTGGATGCGCAGGGCGAGATCATCGAATGGTTCGGCACTGCGAGTGACGTGACCGCGCGCAAAGAGTCCGAGGCAGAGATGCGGGAGACCACGGCGCTGCTGCGGGCCATCAGTTCCTCGACTGGGGACGTGATCTTCGCCAAGGACCGCGAAGGGCGGTTGACCTATGCCAACCCGGCCACGCTGACACTGATCGGCAAACCGATGCAACAGGTCTTGGGCAAGACCGATGCAGAATTCCTGGACGACAAGTCGGCCGCTCGGCGGGTCATGGCGAATGACCGGCGCATCATGGACAGCGGTATCGCGGAGGAAGTGGAAGAGCCGGTACCTCTGCCCGACGGGACAATGCGGATATGGCTGGCGCGGAAGGCGCCCCAACACGATGCAGAGGGAAAAGTGGTCGGACTGTTGGGTATTTCGCGCGACATGACCGAGGGCAAGCTGGCGGCGGACGCGCTGCGCGAAAGCCAGCAATTCACCCGCCGTGTGCTGGACAGTCTCTCTGCCTTCGTCGGCGTGACGACGGTGGACGGAACGGTGACCGATGTGAACCGTGCGCCGCTGGCGGCGGCGGGCATCCCGGCCAGCGAGGTGCTCGGGAAGAAGTTCTGGGACTGCTACTGGTGGAACTATTCC
>Ga0105044_10015072_pt1 | contig 10453 bp, 8 predicted proteins | sample MAT01_FD_78092 | JGI IMG/M metagenome (GOLD analysis project Ga0105044, IMG submission 78092) | Freshwater microbial communities from Lake Fryxell liftoff mats and glacier meltwater in Antarctica - MAT-01 | ecosystem: Environmental > Aquatic > Freshwater > Ice > Liftoff microbial mat | place...
CCACGCTCGAGCGCCGGATGAGCGAACCCTGGTTCGATCCCGACGGTTTCCTGCTCGCCTGGGCCGACGGGACCGTGGCGGGCCGCCCCGCGGGGCTCGCCGGGTTCAACTGGACGAAGATCCATCCGCCCGACCCGGGCGACGGGGATGCGGGCGCCGGGGATTCGGGCGGCGGGTATTCGGGCGACGGGTATTCGGGCGACGGGGGCCTCGGCGAGATCTTCGTCATCGGCGTCGACCCGGAGCACCAGGGCACGGGCCTGGGGCGTGCGCTCGTGCTCGCGGGCCTGGAGTCGCTCGCGGCCCGGGGCGTTCGCACCGGCCTGCTCTACGTCGACGGCGCGAACGCGCCCGCGGTCGGCCTCTACGAGGCATTGGGGTTCGCCGTCCACCGACGCGACCGCGCCTACCGCCGGATCGTGGCATGACGCCGCCCGATCCGATGCCGGAGACCCGCTACGGCATCGACCGGGCAACGCTCGATGCCCTACTCGCCGAGTGGGGTGAACCGCGGTACCGGGCCGACCAGGTGTGGGACGCGCTCTACCGCCAGCGCATCCCGCTCGACGATGCGACCGCGCTCCCGAAGAAGCTCCGCGAGCGGCTGACCTCGGCACTCCCCCTCACCCTCGAGGCGGTCACCGCGCAACGCGACGCGCGCGATCGCACCCGCAAGTGGCTCTGGCGCTGCCGGACCGACGGAGCGGAGGTCGAGACGGTGCTCATGCGCTACCCCACCCGCGCCACCGTGTGCGTGTCGTCGCAGGCGGGCTGCGCGATGGCGTGCACGTTCTGCGCGACGGGCCAGGGCGGATTCGAACGGCACCTCACCGGCGGCGAGATCATCGAACAGGTCGCAGCGGCGGCGCATGCGTCGGACCAGCGGGTCTCGAACGTGGTCTACATGGGGATGGGCGAACCCCTCGCCAACTACGACGCGGTGTGGCAGTCGATCGAACGCCTTCACATCGACTTCGGACTCTCGGCCCGCCACATCACGGTGTCGACGGTCGGGGTCGTCCCCGGCATCCGACGGCTCGCCCGCGAGGACCTCCCCGTGACGCTCGCGGTGTCGCTGCACGCCCCCGACGACGAACTGCGCGACCAGCTCGTCCCCCTGAACCGCCGGTACCCGATCGCCGAGGTGCTCGACGCCGCCGAGGAGTTCAGCGAGGCGCGGGGGCGCCGAGTGACCTTCGAGTACGCGCTCATCGCCGGGGTGAACGACGACACCAACCGGGCCGCCGCGTTGGCCCGGCTCCTCAAGGGATTCCCCGGCGCGGGTGGCGCCCACGTGAACCTCATCCCCCTCAACCCCACCGCCGGCTTCGGCGGCCACAAGCCGTCGCCGCCCTCGATGGGCGCATTCGCCCGCACCCTGGAATCGGGCGGAGTGACCGCGACCGTCCGCCGGAACCGGGGAACGGAGATCGATGCGGCCTGCGGCCAGCTGCGCTCCCGGGGCGTGATCTCCACGGCGATCTCACCCGGACCCGCCCCGTCGACCAGAATGGTCCCGTGAACGAACGACGCTGGTTCAACAACACCCAACCACAGACGCTCCAGATCGCGGTGATCCTGCTCTACATCGACGCGGCCTTCTCCCTGATCTTCGGCGGACTCCTGTTCTTCTTCCCGATCGGACTGATCATCACCGTGGCGATGGCCGCGGGAGCGTTCGGCATCGCGAACGAACAGCGCTGGGGTTATGCGCTCGGGCTCGTCGGCGCCGGCCTCAACCTCCTGAAGCCCCTGATCGCAGGTTTCTCGTTGACCGAGTACATCGGCTACGACCCGCTCGGCCTCCTGCTCGCCGTCGCGCTCGTCGCGCTGCTCCTCCACCCGATGAGCCGCGACTACCAGCGCATCTGGTTCAAGTGAGGGCCGATCCTTTAGCGCTCGTCGCCGATCTCGAAGCCCGCATCCGGCCCCTGGAGATCGCGGTCGGCCGGGCGTGGTGGGACAGCTACACCGACGCATCACCGGAGTCCGAGCAACGCCGCACCGACGCCGAGCTCGCGCTCCGAAGCGCCTACGCCGATGCCGACGCCTTCGCCGCGCTCACTGCCGCCCGGTCCGATCCCCCCGGCGACGCGCTGGTCGCGCGACAGATCGCGGTGCTGCACGACTCGTTCGCACCCCACCAGATCCCCGACGAGCTGCGGACCCGGATCGTCGAGCTCGAGACGAGCGTCGACTCCAGCTTCAACGCCTTCCGGGGCAAGATGCACGGCGCCGCCGTCGACGACAACACGATCCTCGCGATCCTCACCTCGAGCGACGACACCGGCGAGCGGCGTGCCGCGTGGGAGGCATCGAAGCAGGTCGGCGCCGAGGTGGCCGAACGCCTGCGCGACCTGGTGCGAGCCCGCAACGAGGCGGCCCGGGCGCTCGGCCACCGAGACCACTTCGCCCTCGCGCTCGCAACAGGAGAGCTCGACGAAGCCCGCCTCTTCGCCACCCTCGCCGAGGTCGACACCGCAACGGCCGCTCCGTTCGCCGAGTGGAAGGCCGGCCTCGATGCCCGTCAGGCCGAGCGCTTCGGGTGCGGGGTCGACGAGCTGCGACCGTGGCACCTCGACGACCCCTTCTTCCAGGAGGTCCCGGCCGACGGTGCGATCGACCTCGATCCCCTCTTCGCCGACGCCGACCTCACCGACCTCACCCTGCGCACCTACGACGGCCTCGACCTCGACCTCCGACCGGTCGTCGACCGCAGCGACCTTCTTCCGCGACCCGGGAAGAGTCAACACGCGTTCTGCATCGACATCGACCGCGAAGGTGATGTGCGGGTGTTGTCGAACAACACCCCGAACACGCGCTGGACCGACACGATGCTGCACGAGTTCGGTCACGCGCTCTACGACACGTCACTCGACCCCGAGCTGCCGTGGTTGCTCCGGAGTGCAGCGCACGCGCTGACGACCGAGGGCGTCGCCATGATGTTCGGGCGCCTCCCACGCGACCCCGAGTGGTTGCGGGTCGTGGCTGACCGCCCCGCCGACGAAGTCGAGGCGATCGCGCCCGGGCTCGCGGCGTCGCAACGGATCGCGCTGCTCGTGTTCGCCCGGTGGGTGCTCGTGATGACGCACTTCGAGCGGGGCCTCTACGCCGACCCCGACGCTGATCACGACACCCGCTGGTGGGATCTCGTCGAACGTTTCCAGCTCGTGCGGCGGCCCGACGATCGCCACGCTCCCGACTGGGCCGCGAAGATCCACCTCGCCGCGGCGCCCGTCTACTACCAGAACTACCTCTACGGAGAGCTCGTCGCATCGCAGCTCGCGGCCACGCTCCGCCGGGAAGCAGGCGGGATCGTCGACCGACCCGAGGCCGGTCGGCTCCTCGTCGACCGCTTCCTCGCCCCCGGTGCGGCGCTGCGCTGGGACCACCTCGTCGAGGAGGCCACCGGCGAACCCCTCACGGCCGCGCACCTCGCGGCCGATCTGCTCCGCTAGCCATGGATCTGGGGCTGCGAGGCCGTACCGCGGTGGTCGCGGGCGGGTCACGCGGCATCGGCCGTGCGGTGGCCGAGCAGCTCGCGGCCGAAGGGTGCCGCGTCGCGGTGCTCGCCCGCACACCCACCGACCTCGCGGAGGCCGAAGCCGACCTCATCGCTGCCGGCGCGATGGACGCGATCGGCCTGCAGTGCGACCTGCTCGACACCGGTGAGGTCGAAGCCGCGTTCTCGTTCATCGACGAACGGTGGGGTGAGCTCAACGTGCTCGTCCACGCGGCCGGCCCCGCTCACCTCGGTGGTACCGGCGAGCTGAGCGACAACGACTGGCTCGACGCGTTCGACTCCGGCGTGATCACCCTCGTGCGCTGCGTCCGCGCCGGCCTCCCGCTCCTGCGCAAGGCCGCGTTCGGACGGGTCGTGAGCGTGGCGTCGAGCATGATCCGCCACCAGAGCCCCGGCCTGATCGCCTGGACCGCGGCGAAGTCGGCGCTCGCGAGCACCACCAAGAACCTCTCGCGGGAGCTCGCAGGAGAGAGCATCGTCGTGAACACGGTGTGCCCGGGGATGGTGATGACGTCCGCGATCGAGGGCTACCTCGCCGATGCCGACCTCACCGGCCTGCCCGAAGGTCCGCTCGAGGCCGCGTACGCCGCGATCGAACGCGACTTCCACCAGCCGAACGACATCGGTCGCATCGGGCTTCCCGAAGAGGTCGCCGCCCTGGTCGTGTTCCTCTGCTCGGAGCTGTCGAGCTACGTCGTCGGGGCGACGATCCCCGTCGACGGCGGCAGCGACTTCTTCTGAGCGGGTCGCGGTCCGTCGTGTGTGACTGCCTCGTCGCCGTCGGCTCCGCGGGGACCCTGTTCGCCAAGAACAGCGACCGGCCGGTCGGGGAGGTCCAGGTCCTCGAGGCACACCCGCGTCGGTCCGCCGGTCGCGCGCTGGCGACCCAGTACCTCACGATCGCCGACCGGGGTGCGGCCCCGCTGCTCGGGTCACGACCGACGTGGCTGTGGGGACTCGAGCACGGCGTCAACGAACACCGCGTCGCGGTCGGCAACGAGATGCTGTTCACCGCAGAAGATCCCCGGGCCGCGCCGCCCGCGCTGATCGGCATGGACTTCGTGCGCCTCGCCCTCGAGCGCGCGACCGACGCCGACGCCGCGGTCACGGTGATCACGGAGCTTCTGGCTCGTCACGGCCAGGGTGGTGCCGGCGAGACCGATCCCCCCAAGGCGTACTTCTCTTCGTTCCTGATCGCCGACCCGCACCGGGCGTGGATCGTCGAGACGAGCGGGAGCACGTGGGCGGCGCGGTCCGTCGGACCCGGTTCGGGCGTGGCCCTCTCGAACCGCATCACCCTGCGCGACGACTGGACCCTCGCCTCGCCCGACGTCGAACCCGGCGCCGACTTCGACCGGTACCGTCGCCGGGACTCACCCACCGGTCACGCCGATCGTCGTCTCGCCTGCACCCGACCCCTCGTCGCACGCGGGGCCGACCACATCTCCCCCGCCGACCTCGTCGGGGTGCTCCGCGACCACGGCGGCGACCGCTGGGGCCGTCCCGGTGATCCGGTGGAACCTGTCGTCGCACCGCCGGCCGCCGAGGCGGAGCCACCGACCGGCGTCACCGTGTGCATGCACCTGCGGGGCAACCAGACCACGAATGCGGCGATGGTCACCCAGCTCCCCGTCGATCCCGATGCACCGGTCCGAGCCTGGGTCGCGCTCGGGAGTCCGTGCAGCTCGGTGTTCGTCCCGGTGTTCCCGCCCCTCGGTGTCCCCCCGGAGCTCGCCCGACCCGAGCTGTACGCGGCGTTCGACGCGCTCCGACCTCCGGTCGAGGGTCCCGAGGGGGCCGAGGCGCTCGCACGCGTCCGGTCCGTGCTCGGCCCGCTGGAGCGAGACCTCTGGCAGGAGGCCGAGGCCTGCGCGACGCCCGGCCGCCACGCGGCGCGCGACACGTTCCTCGCCGGGATCGGCGACCGCCTGACCGGCGCCCTGCGGCGGATTCGGATGGAATAGCTCGAATTCACCGACCCCCGCTACGGTCGCCGCATCGACGCCACCCGTGCGAGCACCGAGTACAACATCGCCGATCTGTTCGAGCTCGTCGCCGACACGGTGCCCGATCGCGAAGCGCTCGTGTGCGACCAACGACGGCTAACGTTCGCGGAGCTCGACGAGCGCGCGACCCGACTCGCGCACCACCTGGCTGCACGAGGCATCGGCCCGGGCGACCACGTCGGCCTGTATTTGTACAACGGCACCGAGTATCTCGAAGCGATGCTCGCCGCGTTCAAGCTGCGCGCAGTGCCGGTGAACGTCAACTACCGCTACGGCGCCGACGAGCTGCGGTATCTCCTCGCCGACGCCGACGCGCGCGCGATCGTCTACCACGGCGAGCTCGAGTCGCGGCTCGCCCCGCTGACGGAGGACATCCCGGAGCTGGCGACGTTCGTCCGGGTCGACGACGGCACCACCTCTTCGTCGACGGCACCACTCGAGGCGGTCGACTACGAGCACGCGCTCGCCGCCGCCGACCCCGCGCGCGACTTCGGCCCGCGATCGTGCGACGACCTCTACGTGCTCTACACCGGAGGAACCACCGGCATGCCGAAGGGCGTGATGTGGCGACACGAAGACGTGTTCTTCGGGGCGCTCGGTGGTGGCGGCGGTGGCGGCGCACCGATCTCGACCCCTGAGGAGCTCGCGGATCGGGCCCGCGACGGACGCCGCCTCCGGTGTCTCCCCGCCTGCCCCTTCATGCACGGCACCGCACACTGGATGGCCCTCAGCGCGCTGCTCACCGGCGGCACCGTGGTGGTCTCGCCCGACCGCAAGCTCGATCCGGTCCGCTTGTGGCGCCTCGTCGCCCGAGAGCAGGTCCAGCTGCTCGTGATCGTCGGCGACGCGTTCGCCCGCCCGCTCGTCGAAGCCCTCGACCAACCCGACCTCGCCGGGGTCGACCTGTCGCAGTGCTCGGTGATCCTCTCAGGTGGCGCGATCCTCTCACCGGCAGTGAAGACCGCCTTGGCCGAGCAGCTCCCCGGCAGCGTCGTCGTCGACGGGTACGGCGCATCGGAGACCGGTGGCCAGGGGCAGTCGGTGACCGTCGCCGGCGCGGAACCCAGTCCGACGCCGCGCTTCACGGTGAACGACCAGACCACCGTGCTCGACGACGCGCTCGCGCCCGCGGGCGTCGGCGTGGTCGGGCGGCTCGCCCGTCGTGGTCACATCCCGCTCGGGTACTACAAGGATCCCGCGAAGACCGCGGCGACCTTTCCCGTCGTCGACGGCGTCCGCTGGTCGGTGCCGGGCGACCACGCCCGGATCGAGGCCGACGGCACGATCACTCTGCTCGGCCGGGGGTCGGTGTCGATCAACACCGGCGGCGAGAAGGTGTACCCCGAGGAGGTCGAGTCGGCGCTGAAGGCGCATCCCGCGGTGTTCGACGCGATCGTCGTCGGCATCCCCGACGACCGGTGGGGCGAGCGGGTCGTCGCCGTGGTGCAGGCCCGACCCGGCGACTCGCCCGACCTCGCCGACCTCGCCGACCACGTCCGCACCCGCCTCGCCGACTACAAGGCACCCCGCGCCGTCGTGCTCGTCGACGCCGTCGAGCGGTCCCCCTCCGGCAAACCCGACTACCGCTGGGCCAAGGCCACCGCCCTCGACCACCTCACTCCCTGACGCCCCGAGACCTGCTGTGTTCGTGCACTTCGCGGTCGCATCGTCCGCGAACCGCACGAACTCGGCGGTGGTGGGGCGCCGCTAGCTTGAGGGGGTGACCAACCGACTCGCCGACGAGACCTCCCCGTACCTCCGCCAGCACGCCGACAACCCCGTCGACTGGTACCCGTGGGGCGACGACGCGTTCGCCGCGGCCCGCGCCGACGACCGGCCGATCATGCTGTCGGTCGGGTACTCGTCGTGTCACTGGTGTCACGTGATGGCCCACGAGAGCTTCGAAGACGCCGAGGTCGCCGCGGTGATGAACCGCCTGTTCGTGAACGTGAAGGTCGACCGCGAGGAACGCCCCGACGTCGACGCGGTCTACATGCAGGCGGTGCAGGCACTGACCGGTCAGGGCGGTTGGCCCATGACGGTGTTCCTCACCCCCGACGGCGAGCCGTTCTTCGGTGGCACCTACTTCCCGAAGGAGGCCGGCCATGGCCGGCCCGGCTTCGTGCAACTCCTCGAGGCGGTCGACGACGCGTGGCGGAACCGCCGAGACGACCTCCTGGCCGAAGCAGCCAAACTCGGCGAGGCCCTTCGGCGGGCGACCATCGCCGACGTGGGTGCCGACGGCGCCAACGACCTCCCGTCCGACGTGCTCGCGCGAGCACGCAGCGGGATCGCCGCGAACTTCGACCCGGCCTACGGCGGCTTCGGCACCGCGCCGAAGTTCCCCCAGGCGATGACCCTCGACTTCCTGCTCCAACGCGCCGTGCGCGACGACGACGCCGAGGCCCTCGACATGGTCACGACGTCACTCGACGCAATGGCCGCCGGTGGGATGTACGACGTGGTCGGTGGTGCCTTCCACCGCTACTCCGTCGACGAGGCCTGGCTCATCCCGCACTTCGAGAAGATGCTCTACGACCAGGCCCTCCTCCTGCGGGTCTACCTGCACGCGTACCTCGTGACCGGGAGCCCCGACCGGCCCGGGTTCGCTCGCTACCGACGCGTCGTCGAAGAGATCGTCGGCTACGTGTTGCGCGACCTTCGTCATGTCGACGGCGGCTTCTACTCGGCGGAGGATGCCGACTCCGAGGGGGTCGAAGGCAAGTTCTACGCCTGGTCGCTCGACGAGCTCACCGAGGTCTGCGGCGACGACGCGGCCGCGGTGATCGACTGGTTCGGGGTCACCCCGACCGGCAACTTCCGCGACCCCCACACCGGGTTCTCCGGAAACGTGTTGCAGGCCGTCGACCGCACCGCCGACCGGCCCGAGGCCGTGACCCGCGCGCTCCCGCGCCTGTTCGAGCGGCGGGAGGGTCGCGTCCGCCCCGGGCTCGACGACAAGGTGCTCCTCGGGTGGAACGCCCTGTTCCTCCGCGCCCTGGCCGAAGCCGCGGCCGCACTCGACCGCAGCGACTGGATGGACGCGGCCCGCACGAACGCCCACTTCCTGCTCGCGAACCTGCGCCGCGACGACGGTCGTCTGCTCCGGTCGTGGCAGGCCGACGGCGGAGCCCGGCACCTCGCCTACGCCGAGGACCACGCCGCGTTGCTCGAGGCGCTCCTCACGTTGGCCGAGGTCGACGACGTCGCGTGGCTCATTGAGGCCCGCGCCGTCGCCGATGCGCTCATCGACCGCTTCGCCGACCGTGACGGGCCCGGCTTCTTCACCACCGGCGACGACGCGGAGGCGCTGATCGTGCGGCCGAAGGACCTGATGGACAACGCGATCCCGGCCGAGAACTCCCTCGCGGCCGAAGGGCTGCTCCGGCTCACGTCGCTCACGGGTGAGCGCAGCTACGCCGACCGGGCGATCGCGTACCTGGCGACGCTGTCGGAGACGATGGCGAAGCACCCGAGCGCGTTCGGTCTGCTGCTCACTGCGTACGAGCGCGCCATCACCCCCGCGATCGAGGTCGCGATCGTGGGCGACACCGCCACGACCGAACCGTTGCGCCGCGAGGTGCTCGGCCGGTTCGTGCCCGCATCGGTCACGGTCACCGCGTCGGCGGGAACCGGCGCGGATCTCACACCGTTGCTCGCCGACCGCCCGATGCTGCGCGGCGAGGCGACTGCGTACCTCTGCGAGGAGTTCGTCTGTCGCGAGCCCGTCACCGATCCGGCGCGCCTGCGCGACCAGCTCGACGCGGCACTCGCCGCCCGGAAGGTCGGGAGCGATCAGGAGAAGTAGCGGACCCGGCGGACACCCCTCCGAGGGCGCGGGACCGGGTGGGCGGTCGAGCCTGCGGAGCGGATTCGACCAGGAGTCAGGCGGGTCGGCCGAAGGCGGCGAGCTCGTCGGCGAGCTTCTCCGCACCGGCCCAACCGAACACGATGAGCGACTCACCCCGGGTGTGGTCGATATCGGCGAGCAGCTCGGTGGCGGCCTTGGTGCCGCCCTTCACGCTGCTGGCGTCGAGTATCGGTGCGGCGCCGCCGTTGGCACCCACGCGGAACTGACGGTCGTCGTAGTGACCGTCGCAGCCGAACCGGCGAGCGAGGCGTCGACCCCACGCGCGCTCCTCACCGGTCGGGGTGTAGCCGACCCGCGGGACGACGTCGTCGAGCACGGTCAACAGGGTGTAGCCCGCGGGATGCGCCAACCGCCCGGCGACCAGCACGTCTTCGTCGGGGAACGAGATGGCCGCACGTCGATACAGCTCGCCCACCATGGCTCGAACCGCCGGGCCGGCGTTGCGGCCCCGCTTGGCGGCACCGGCACCCCAGAGGATGCACGGCGTGCCCCCGACGCGTTCGAGGGAACTGAACAGGAATCCGTGGAGCTCGTTGTCCGAGGTGATGGTCGCGACCAGTGCGAACCGCTCGACCTGGGTGTCGAGGAGGCCGTCTGCTTCGGGCGAACCGGTAGCAGCGAGCAGCTGGCCCAGCTCATCGAGCTCGGCGGGCTTCAGGGAGACAGAATCGCGGGATTCGACTTCCATCGGACCTGCATTCTTGCCGAAGTGCGGGGGGGTCCGCCAGTCAGAATCCCGAGCCGCTCGGCCGCGGGCCCGGTGCGGAGGCCCGACCTCAGGCGAGGGGCCGGGCCGCGGCCATCTCCCAGTAGGCCGTGAGGCGGGTAATCGGCCGTCGACGGCGGTGCGGACCTGTTCGGGGGATGGGCATCGGCAACCTCCTCGGGGATCGGCAGAGGTCAGTCGATGGCGATGCCGTCGAGCGACTCGAGTGGCGGCGGGATCTCGGGCCGCATCTTCGTGAGCGTCTCGACCAGGAGCCGGGCGACTGCGACATCGCGGGCCCACTTGTGGTCGGCGGGCACGACGTACCAGGGGGAGCAGTCGGTCGA
>Ga0105044_10015073_pt1 | contig 10452 bp, 9 predicted proteins | sample MAT01_FD_78092 | JGI IMG/M metagenome (GOLD analysis project Ga0105044, IMG submission 78092) | Freshwater microbial communities from Lake Fryxell liftoff mats and glacier meltwater in Antarctica - MAT-01 | ecosystem: Environmental > Aquatic > Freshwater > Ice > Liftoff microbial mat | place...
ACCAGGCCCAGATCAACCAGGCCCAGATCAACCAGGCCCAGACACGGGTCGAGTTGACCTACGTCTCGGCCGCTGAGCCAGTGGTTCCTTCGGATATTGCCGAGCAGTTCGCACGCTACGCGCCGGTGGCGCGCCAGGCGGCGGCGGAGTTCGAGCTCTCGAAATGGGATCTGGAGCGGCTGCTGACCATCGGCACGGCGCCCACCCTCGAGTTCCTGGACGGCTCGAACGCCGACGTGGCCGAGCTCACCACCTACGACCAGGAGGTCTGCCTCATCGGGACGCCGCCCGTGGTGGAGCGGGACTTCACCGCCGCCGACCCGGCTCTCTGCGCCGCGCTGACGCCGATGACCCTGGCCCGATCGACCATCGAGATCGACGGCGGGACCGAACCGTCGATGCGGTTGCTCGCCGCGGCATGGGCGACCATCGCCTCGTCGGCACCCCGGGGTGGGCCTGCCGGCCTGGCCGAGGACGTGGTCGCCTACACGTCGTGGATGCGGGACCGGGCGACCCCGGTGCTCGCCTCGTTCGGCACTGACCTTCGTCGGGTGATCCGGGAGGGGACAGCCGATCAACGCCGCGTGGTCAGCGGGTGGGACTCCGAGATCCGCGATGCCGCCGGCCGGGTCGAGCGGTACTCCCTGGACCGCTGCACACTCGACACGACGGCGGAGCCGAACCGGTAGGTTCGCCTCATGTCAGAGCAGGCGAAGAAGCACAAGAAGCACAAGAAGCACAAGGACGTCGACGGCCCCACCACCGCGTATGGCAAGCGGTACCGCAAGGCACTGGTGATGTCCGCCGAGTTGCACGCGGATCAGTACCGGAAGGGCACGTCGATCCCGTACATCTCGCACCTCCTGCACGTCTCGGCGCTGGTGTGGGAGCACGGCGGCACCGAGATCCAGGCCAGTGCCGCATTGCTGCACGACGCAGTCGAGGACATCGGCGGCGAACCCTTGCTCGCCGAGATCCGGGACGTGTTCGGCGACGAGGTCGCGGCAATCGTCCAGGACTGCTCGGACACCACGCAGCCGGACCTCAAGGAGCCGTGGCGTCAACGCAAGGAGGCCTACATCTCCCACATCGCTCATGCCGGTGAAGCGTCGCTTCTGGTGTCGGTCTCGGACAAGGTCCACAACGCAGAGTCGCTCCTGTCCGACCTGCGACTGATGGGGCCTGGGATGTGGGACCGATTCACCGCTGATGCGGAGGGGACGGTGTGGTATCACCAGTCGCTCCACGCAGTGTTCGCTGAACGGCTGGGAAGCGATGATGCGCTCGTGCGTCGCTACGACGCCGCCATCGCCGCGCTGGCCTGGGCCGTCGGAGTGGATCGGTCGCGCGCCCGCCCCCCGCAGGCCGAGCCCGTTCGATCCGGCGACTGAACAGCGTTAACCTCTCCACCGTGATGGAGTCGGTTGATCGAGGTGATGTCCAACGAGGCGACGTCCAACGACGCGACGTCCTACGCGTCGGTGCCGTCGCCGCAGTAGCCGGCGCCACCGGGCTCGGGCTCAGCGCCTGCACCACGCCGACCACGGCGGAGCCGCTGGCCCGTCCGCTGACGGGCGCCGAGCTCCTCGAAGCCCTCTGGCCCTCGGTCAGCCGTCGCCGGCTCGAAGCGGTGCTGCCGCGCGACCCCTCGGCCCCCGTGGCGCTTGCCGTGCCTGGCTCTCGTTCGGCCCTGGTCGTCGGTGGCGGGATCGCCGGTCTGTCCGCTGCGCTGGAACTGGTGGAGCGCGGCTACTCGGTCACCCTGCGGGAGGCGGCGCCGGAATTCGGTGGCCGCCTGGCCACGCGAGACCTGGACCCGGGCCTCGGGCGCACGTTCCGCGTCGAGCACGGCCTGCACATGTGGTTCGACAACTACCGGGTCTTCCGGGACCTCCGCGATCGCCTGGGCATCAACGACCGGTTCCGTCCGTACACCGCAGTCAACTTCGTATTCCGGTCCCTGCTCCCGGAACGACTCGTGTCCGAGCCGAAGGTCTTCCCGTTGAACCTGGCCAACATCATCGAGACCAGCCCGAACCTGGATTGGCCGGACATCTTCTCGAGCCTCGGCATCAGCGCCGATGTGCTGGGGTTCAGGTTCGACGGGCTCTACGAACGCAACGACGCCGAGACCTTCCTTGCCTGGATCGAACGGGTCAAGGTCAACTCCAAGTTCCGGGACGTCGTCATGTTGCCGGCGGCGCACGTCACCCTCAACCGGGTCGAGGACCTCTCGGCATCGGAGATGTTGCTCTATCAGCACCTCTACTTCACTTCACAGCCGTTCGCCTTCGACCGTGAAATCACCACGGTCGACCACGGCACGGCGATCATCGATCCGTGGGTGGCTCGACTCCGCTCGCTGGGGGCGACTGTCATGGCGGCCAGCCCGATACCCGGCTTGCGGTTCGAGGGGAACCGAGCCGTCGGTGTGATCGGGGAGGCGGTCGAGTACGACTGGGTGATCCTGGCCACCGATGTCCCCGGCGCCCGGTCCGTCCTGGCCGGGTCAGTGGGTACCGACGCTGTCAGTGCCGCAGCGCTCGACGCCTGCCGCGCCCGGATCGCACCCATGGGGGTGGCGCCTCCGTACCGGATACTGCGGATCTGGTTCGACCGGCCACTGGCTGCCGAGCGACCGGATGTGATCGAGACCCCGGAGCACTCTCCGATCTCGCTGATCTGTCAGTTCCACCAATTGGAGGACGAGTCGCAGGCTTGGGCGGCCGCCACGGGTGGTTCGATCATCGAGTTCCACCTCTACGCGCTCGACGATGAGGTCGCGATGCTCCCGGACGACGAGGTCTGGGCCCACATCCGACCGACGGTGCTGGAAGTGGTGCCCGAGTTGGCCGCCGCCAACGTGGTGGGCCAGACGATCGGGAACTACGAGAACTTCACAGCGTTCTCGGTCGGCATGGGTATCCTCCGTCCGTTCTGCGACTCCCTCGAGTCCGACGGTGTTGCCAACCTGCGGCTGTGCGGTGACTGGGTGCAGTCTCCGGCACCGTCAGCGCTGATGGAACGAGCGGCCATGACGGGCCGCCAGGCCGCCAACGCCTGTCTGTTCGTCGACGGCGTGCGCGAGGTCGGGTACCACCACGTCGCTCGGACCGGCCCATTGGCCTGAGGCTGGTTGCTGTTCCAGTGCCGCCAGTTCGGCGCGGGCCTCGGCCCGGTGGCGGAGTCGAGCCTGGAGATCGTCGGCCTGCAGTGCCCACGCGGCGCGCGACGGTCGTTCCGGATCGAGGTGGACGGCGTCGTCGCGAAGGCCCGTGGCGATGCGCTCGATCCGCACGACCTCGGAGCGGAGCTGTGCCAGATGGTGGCGTCGCTGGCCTCGATCGGTGTAGCTGGCGGCGATCATGTTGCGGGCCGTGGCAGCCGCCAGTCGCTCGAAGTCCTCGGCAAGCGTCTGCAACGCAGTGGGCTCCGAGCGTCGCCGGGGGACCGGGATGACCAGGCGGACTCCGGCCACAGCCCGCCGAAGGCGTCGGTGCAGGATCGCGGCCTTGCCCGGGTGGATGGCCCACGCCAGCGGTGCGCCCGCCTTGTGACGGACGCTCACCTCGACCTGGCGGCGAGCGGCGCTCAGCGCCACCAGGACCGCGGTCACCGCCAAGGCGATCATCAGTCCCAGGATGATGAGGGGTTCCGACAACGGCATGGAAGAAAAGGTACCGGTTCCGGTCAGCTCCCTGGCCGCGACCAGAGTCGTTCGGTGCGCCGGGAGGTGGCGTCGATGGCGATGGCGTCCAGGAAGTAGCGGTCGAACTGGCTGGGATAGAAGATCCGGCCGGTCTTGTCGCTCCCGATCGACGCGCTGGCGTGACGGGGTCGAAGCAGCGGATCGACCTGGGTGGCTCGGGCCGTGATCTGGTCGTCGGTCAGAAACGATGCGTACGGCCGGTCCTCATAGAACCCCAGATGCTCCGAGGGCACGATTCGTTGGGCCGCTGCCGTCACGATCCGATGGTCGAGGTGGCCCCCGACCCCCAGTGGCGCGAGCACCAGCTGACCGGGGGATCGCCACCCGGAGATGACGTCGACCACCGCTGCAACCAGGTCGTCCGGGACTGGCACATCGGGGTCGAGGAACACGGCGCTGTCGGTCTGGCCGGTGCGCAGGATCACCTCCTCCAACCCGCCGACCTTCACGGAGTACCCGAATCGCCGGGCGTTGAGGCGTTCCTCGGCTCGTCGGATCATGGACACCAGCGGCGTGCGGCGTCGAGTCGGATGGAACCATCGCTGCCAGTTGGATCGGCCGAACACGACCCCGACGACGGGACGTGTCCCGGCCAGCTCGCCGTCGATGAGGGACTGCCCCAACGACAGGGGTGCGTCGTCGAAGTGAGGGGAGAGAATGAGCGTGGGCACAGCGATCCAGTCTGGTCTGTCCGGGGAGGTCGGTCCCGCAAGGCGATTCAGAGGTGTGTTCGCACGGCGTCGAGCATGGCGGTGCGCATCATCCGCTCCCGGTGCCGGACGGGGTCCGCAGTGATGGCCCGCAGGTCCGCTTGGAGCTCGGCTCGACGCACCGGATCGGGTTCGCGGAGCACCAGCCAGTTGGCGTGACTGTCGGCCTGGACGTACTCGGTGGCCACCTCCCGGCGCAGTACGTCGTACTCGTCGAGCAGCGTCTCGGGGCCGGTGCCATGACACACGGACGCGAGACGGCGGCCGGCGGAGACGGCGTCCTGGATCCCGGAGTTCATGCCCATGCCGCCGAGCGGGCTGTTCTGGTGAGCGGCATCGCCGACCAACAGCACCCGGCCCGAACGCATGGTGTCGGCCACTCGTCGGCTCACCACATATTGGCTGGTGGCCAACACATCCCAGTCCCGACCGAGGTCGGCCACTCCGCGCAGGAGCCGCTGCACGCCGCGGTCGGTGCTCGCGACGGCCAGCTCGCCTTGGACCGGGAAGAGGATCCGCCAGTGATCCGGCGTTCGCAACAGGACCAGCCACTCGTCGGGATCGGCGACGTAGTTGACGTGCTCGACATCGCCCAGGATGTCGTGGATCGGGTCGGTGACGCTGACCACGAGGAACTCATCGGGATAGGTCTCGCCTTCGAGGTCGATACCCAACGAGGTCCGCATTGCGCTGTGCGCGCCATCGGCGGCGATGACCCAGGGGGACACGACGTCGATCACCGCCTCGTCGGTGCCGACGCAGAGCGTGATGGTGCCGGCGCTGTGCTGGCGCACCCCGTGGGTCCGCCACCCGAAGCGGACTTCGGCGTCCCACCGCCCGGACGTCAGCTCGGCCAGGGCCAGCTCGGCGTACTTGTTCTGCTCCAGTTGGATCCGGAACGGGAAGTCGGTGTCGCTCGACAGGACTCCCAGGTCGAAGGTGGCCACCGGACCGGTGTTGCGATCCCGGAACTGGGTTCGTGGCGCCTCGAGGCCCAACGCGCAGACCTGGTCCGCCAGACCCATCTCGTGGAGGAGTTCGAGGGTGGGCGGATGGAAGGTCGACGCCCGGGACTCCGGGTTCAGGGCATCGCCCTTCTCCAACACGGTGACGCCGATGCCCGCGCGGGCCAGCGTGAGCGCAGCTGACAGGCCCACCGGGCCGGCCCCGCACACCACCACGCGGTCGAGTGGCTCGGTCCTGTCCGGCGAGGGGAGCGGCGCCCCGCTCGGGAGCCGGTCGCGGGGAGGCACCCTCAGGCGTCCGTGAGGATCCGGCCGAAGCCGTCGATGCGATCGGTGACACCGACTGCACGAAGCGCGTGCCAGAGCGTTGCCGCGTTGATGGCGATGACCGGCTTGCCCAGATCTGTCTCCATCCGGGCGGCCTGGGCGACGAAGCTGAGGTTCGTCCCCACCTGCACGATCGCGTCGATGCCCGGGCCGTCCAAGGCTTCGACCAACCGCGCCAACCGGTCCGGACCCACCTCGGCGATGGCTGTGGCCGTGGGGCAACGCAGTCCGGTGACTGCGGCGACCGCGAACCCCGCTTCGGTGAAGTAGTTGCTGACCTGGTCATCCGCGATCGGCTGATACGGCGAGAACACGGCGATCCGTTCAGCGCTGTAGTGGTCGAGCGCGGCCCGGCAGGCCGACGCGCCAGTGGAGACGTCCAACCCCGACTGCTTGGAGACCCGATCGATGAAGGCCTGGTTCCCGGCCACGCCACCCCAGAACGTCTCGGCCGACATGCCCATGAGCATGTAGGTGGGCTTCGACGTCATGACGTCCCTGATGGCGGTGGTGATCGACGCCCGGATCTGGGTCAGGAGGCTTTCGAAGTCCTCGTTCGACCCCAGGTTCGGGTTCTCGATGAACATTCGACCGGTGTGGAAGGTCACCCCGTCGGGACGGATGGCTGCGAAGTCCTGTTCGACGACCGTGTTGGTGCTCGGGGCGATCACGGCGAACCGGGCCCGGGGGCCGCAGACCCACGGTTCGTCCTGCGGCCGGGGAGCGGCGATCGCGTCGAGCTCCGGTGTCGAGGTGACCCGCATCAGATGATTCCCCCGACCCGCAGCTCGGACATCTCGGTCGGGGTCTTGCCGAGGACCTCGGTGAGCACCTCCTCGGTGTGTTGGCCCAGTTCGGGGCCGACCCACCGGACCTCGCCTGGTGTGTCCGACAGCTTCGGGACCACGTTCTGCATGGGGAAGTCGCCGAGCACGGGGTGGGCCAAGGTCACGATGGCTTGCCGCGCCGCGAAGTGGGCGTCGGCCAGCATGTCCGGCGCGGTGTAGATCTTTCCGTTCGGGACGCTGTGGTCGTTGAGCCGCGTTTCGAGGTCCTCGGCGGTCAGGGTGACGGTCCATTCGCCGATGAGTTGATCCAACTCGGTCTGGTTCAGTCCTCGGGCGGTGTGCGTAGCGAAGCGGGCATCGGGTGCCAGCTCGGGTCGGTCCATGGCCTCGGCCAGGCGCCGCCACACGGTGTCCTGGTTCCCGGAGATCAGGTGCTCCTTGCCGTCCTTCGTCGGATACGCGTTGGCGGGGGAGACGTTGGGGATGATCGAACCCGTTCGAGGTCGCAGGTAGCCGGCGATGGCGTACTCCGGGATGAGCGACTCCATGACCGCGAGCGTGGCCTCGTACAGGGCGGAGTCCACGATCTGTCCACGTCCGGTCTGCTGGCGTGCGTGCAGCGCCACCAGCGCTCCGACGCAGGCGAAGGTCGCAGCCAGGGTGTCGCCGATGGAGATGCCGGCTCGGGCCGGCGGTCGGTCGGGCTCGCCGATGACGGCGCGCAGCCCGCCCATGGCTTCGCCGATGGCGCCGTAGCCGGGGCGGCTGGCGTAGGGGCCGGTCTGGCCGTAGCCCGAGACTCGGACGATGATCAGTCCGGGGTTTGCCGCCATCAGGGTTTCGGGGCTCATGCCCCACTTCTCGATGGTCCCGGGGCGGAAGTTCTCCACCAGGATGTCGGCATCGGCGATCAGTTCCCGGGCGAGCGCCTGGCCGGCCGGCTCGCGCAGGTTGATGGTGACCGACCGCTTGCCACGGGCCACCACGGGCCACCACAGGCTGGCGCCGCCGGCCTTCTCCCGGCCCCACTCCCGCATGGGATCGCCCTGGCCTGGCGGCTCCACCTTGATCACGTCGGCCCCGAAGTCGGCGAGGAGCTGACCGCAGAAGGGCCCGGCCAGGAGTTGGCCCATCTCGATCACCCGAAGGTCGGACAGGGGGCTGGTCATGTGGTCCTCCGAGGGCTGACGGATGTTCCGGTCAGCGAAACAGCGTTACCATTCGACCGTAGGGTTGCCCCCGAAAGGCTGTCAATCGAAAGGCCGTCGCTCATGAAGGAACGAGTCGAGGTCGTCGAGGTGAGCCCTCGCGACGGACTGCAGTCCGACCCGACGATCCTCCCCACCGCAGCGAAGTTGGGACTGATCCGTCGGCTGGTGGGTGCCGGTCTGCGCAGGATCGAGACGGTGAGCTTCGTGAACCCGAAGCGCGTGCCGCAGATGGCCGACGCCGACGACGTCATGGCCGGGATCCGTGCTGCGGAGTGGTGGCCATCCGATGCCTCGGCCATCGGTCTGGTGCTCAACGACCGTGGCCTGGCCCGGGCGATTGACACCGGCGTCGACGAGATCAACGTGGTCGTGGTCTGTAGCGACACCTTTGCCGAGCGGAACCAGGGACAGTCCACACAGGGGCTGATCGACGCCTGGCTGTCCATCGCCGAGCAGGCTCGCAACAGCGGTCTGGCGACCAGCGTGACCCTGGCGGCCAGCTTCGGTTGCCCGTTCGAGGGTGAGGTTCCACCGGAGCGCGTGGCCTGGGTCGCCGAGCAGGTGTCGGCCGGTCGTCCCGACGAGATCGCGCTGGCCGATTCGATCGGCGTGGCGGTTCCCACCGACGTGACCGAGCGGGTCGAGCTGGTCGCCGCTGCGGCCCCCGGTATCAGGTTGCGGGGGCACTTCCACAACACACGCAACACCGGATTCGCCAACGCCGTGGCCGCTGTGCAGTCCGGAGTCCGTGTGCTCGACAGTTCCTTGGGAGGGATCGGCGGTTGCCCCTTCGCTCCGAACGCCACGGGCAACATCGCCACCGAGGACCTGGTGAACCTGCTGCATCGGATGGGCTGGTCGACCGGCGTCGACCTGGCAGAGCTGAGCTCGATCGTGCCGTGGGTCGAGGGCGAGTTGGGACATGGCACCCCAGGACTGTTGGCCAAGGCCGGGATCTTCCCCGACGTGGCCCGCAACCGTGCCCAGGGAGATCGTGGCGAGGTCGACGCGTGACCACGATCCGGGTTGCTGCGGTCCAGTTCGCCACCACCTGTGACGTGGAGGAGAACCTGGCGACCGCCCTGCGGATGATCGACACAGCGGCCACCGAGGCGCCGCTGGTGATGGTTCTGCCCGAGTTCGCCAATCACCTGAGCATCTACGATGACGGCGGTCACTGCTGGTCGGTGGCAGTGGAGCTGGACGGCCCGTGGGTGACGGCGATCGCGGCCAAGGCTGCGGAGCACGGGTGCTGGATCCAGGTGAACGTGACCATGCGCCGCGATGGTCCGTCGACCTCGCGCCAGCCGGCACCTGGCCGCATCACCAATACCAATCTGCTGTTCGACCCGACCGGTTGGTTGGCGGCAGACAACGACAAGACCGTCCTGATGGGGGCCGAGGGCGACTATCTCTCTGCCGCCGAGGCCCCAGCCGAGTTGGTCGACGCCGGCTTCGCGCTGATCGGGACCTACGCCTGCATGGACGGGGTGATTCCGGAGGTTCCCCGCGGACTGGCCGTGCGGGGCGCCACGCTGATGCTGAACAGCCTCAACTCTTTTGCGCTGGACGAGGCCTCGTTGCACATCCCGGTCCGGGCGGCCGAGAACAAGGTCTGGGTCGTGGCCTGTTGCAAGGTCGGCCCCTTGCTCCCACCCGAGAAGATCGAGCTCTTCTCGGCGGCCATGGGCATTCCCGGCTCGGCCCTGTGCGGCGCAGGCGAGAGCCAGGTCGTGGCGCCGGATGGGACGGTGGTGGCCATGGGGCCACGTCACGGTGAGGCGGTGGTCGTGGCGGACATCGACCTCGACGTGGCGTTGGACAAGCTTCGTCCGGACGGCACTGACATCATGTCGGCTCGCCGACCGACGGCCTATGTCGCGCTGGCTCATCCGACGCCTGGAGTCGATGATCATCCACGAGCCGAGGAGCTCACGGTTGCCGTAGTGGGCGCTCACGCGGATCCGGTTGCTGCGGTGACCGAGGCGGTCGAAGCAGGTGCCCGACTGGTGGTGCTGGGCGAACTGGTTGGTGATGGTCAGGTCCAGGATCTGATGGCAGTGGCCGGTGAAGCGGTGATCGTGACCACGGTCCGCGAGGGCGACGCCCACGTCGGGCTGGTCCTCGACAACTCCGGCATCGTCGGCCGGCAACTTCAGCTCCACCGGATCGAGGCCCATGAGTGGCAACGGACGCTCGGCGACTCGCTGGTCCCCGTGGATCTCCCGTGGGGTCGACTGGGCGTGCTGGTCGGCGACGACGCCGTCTTCCCCGAAGTCGGTCGACTGGCCGCGCTGGCGGGGTGCGATGTGGTTGCGGTGCCGTTCACCCGACGCGAGGAGTGGGAGACCACGACCGGGTTGATCGAACGAGCGGCCGAGAACCGGGTGTGCCTGGTCGCCGCCGATGCGAGTGGGGGACCTGGGCTCATCGTGGACCTTCCGCCGGACTTCACACTGTGGGCGCCCTCGCGCGAGCGGGTGTTCGATGGGACGATCAACCGGCCTGATGTCACGCGAAGCGATCCAGCAGCGCGGGTGACGATGGGCTCGATCCACCCGGCCCGCTCGGTCAACCGGCAGATCTCCAAAGGCACGAATCTGGTCGATGATCGACCGTGGCGGCTCATGGGCGCGTTGGTCTCATTCGCGTAGTTGGGGAGTGGGTTCGGTGGTCGGGTCGGGGGGTGGCGGTCCTGTGCGTTGTTGGCCGTGGCGTTGGGACCAGATGTGTTGGCCGGTG
>Ga0105044_10015074_pt1 | contig 10452 bp, 10 predicted proteins | sample MAT01_FD_78092 | JGI IMG/M metagenome (GOLD analysis project Ga0105044, IMG submission 78092) | Freshwater microbial communities from Lake Fryxell liftoff mats and glacier meltwater in Antarctica - MAT-01 | ecosystem: Environmental > Aquatic > Freshwater > Ice > Liftoff microbial mat | place...
ATGGTTCACTCGGAGGGCTTACGCCGCTCCGCTCGCCAGGTTGTTTCTGCTTCGTCAAACGTTATCATTTGCTTTGCGATGAACTCACTCATTCAAGCTGGCGAGCGGAGCGGCGTAAGCTCTCCGAGTTCACCTTCGCATATTCGTTGTGTCAGCGTGATCTCGGGGACTTACGCCGCCCCGCTCGCCAAGCTGAAACTCGGTCGCCGGAGTGATATAATCCCAGCATGTCGCAGAACACGCCGCCCGACGTTCCGGCCCTTGTCCGCCGTGGCCACACCTACAGCCGGCGGGGTGAGTACGCCCGTGCCGCCGAGGCGTTTACCCAAGCGCTCGAAATCGACCCCACCGACGCGGACCTCTACTTCCACCGGGGCAACGCCCACACCGCCAATGGCGACTTCGCCGAGGCCGTGGGCGATTTCACCAACGCTATCGACATCCGCCCCGATTACTCCGCCGCGTACCACAACCGCGGCACGGCCTACGTCGATCTTAACGAACTCGACGCGGCCCTGCCCGACTTCGCCAAGGCGATCGAACTCGCACCCGACGACCCGGACCCGCTCAACGGCCGTGCCGCTGTTCACAGTCGGCAGCGAAACTACGACGCCGCTTACGCTGACTTCGAGGCGGCCATCGCCCTCGCGCCACGCACGTTCCGGTCGTTCTTCAACCGGGCAAATGCTTACGCCGCACAGGGCCGCCACGAGGAAGCCTACACTGACTACACCGCCGCGCTTGGCGTGAACTCAAGGCATGCGCGGGCTTACATCTACCGTGGGCTTTCCCTGGAATCGCTCGGCCGACCTGATGAGGCCGTCGCCGACTTGACCACCGCGTTGCGATTGTTGCCCAACTCGATCGAAGCGTTCTGGCATCGCGCCCGATTGTGGAGCGAACAGGGCAACCACTCAAACGCAATCGGCGATTACACCTGGGTGTTGAAGCTCGAACCGAAACACGTCGGCGCGTTGAACTTGCGCGGCGTGGCCTACGCCGATACGCATCAGCACGCGAAAGCCATGGCCGACTTTACGACCGCCATGCGTCTTGACCCGACCGATGCCGCGCCGGTGTTCAACCGCGGGTTGTCGCACGTTCGCACCAAGGACATGGAAGCCGCCGTCGCCGACTTCACGGCCGCGATGCTGCTCACCCCTGACGACCCCGCCGCGTACATTCAGCGTGGATACGCCTATCACGAGTTGCTCGACCCCGAACGGGCCATCGCCGACTTCACCGAAGCGATCCGCCTGAAGCCTGAGTCGGGGCGGGCCTACTTCGCGCGTGCCTTAGCATACCGCCGTAAGGGCGACTTCCCCGCAGCGCTGGCCGATGCGAGTGTTGCAATCGAACGGAACCCGAAGTCCGACTCCGCGTTGAACCTCCGGGCATCGATTCACGCCCGCCTCGGCGACTACCCCGCCGCCATCGCCGACTTCCTGGCCGCGTTCGAGATCGACCCTGACGACCCCGCGACCCTCAACCACCTGGCCTGGCTTCGCGCGACCTGCCCACTCGATGAAGTCCGCGACGGCGCGGCCGCCCTCCGCGATGCAACCCGCGCGTGCGAACTGACCGACTACAAGGCTCCCGGCTACCTCGACACACTCGCCGCCGCCTACGCCGAACTCGGCCGCTTCGAGGACGCCGTGCGCTGGCAGGAGAAAGCGGCGAACCTCGTCCCCGGCGATCAACAACCCGACTACGAAACGCGACTTGAGTTATACAAGGCCGGCAAACCGCACCGCGAAGGAGTGAAACCGATCACCGAGGCAAGTGAAGCGGGCGAGCCAGAGCCGACTCCCGACGCGCCGTAAACCCTCAGCGCTCACAGCAACAGCAGCCATGCGGCCGAGAAGAAGATGAAGATGCCGCTCACGTCCACGAACGTCGCCACGAGCGCACCCGATGCAATAGCGGGATCCCAGCCCACTTGATCCAGTACAAGCGGGATCAGGCAGCCGATCAGCGTGCCCCACAAGCAGATTCCCAGCACGGCCAACGCGATCACCGTGGCCAGCGACCACCGGCTAACCGGCTCCGTCCTCACCTCGCAATTCGCCGGAAACTCGTACTCCCAGCCGTCGGCGTGCTGCTTCGGGGCGTCGAGTTGCTTCGCACCTTCGGGCAGCCGCACGCGGGCGTTCTTCTCCATCGCCACGGTCTGCGGCGTGCCAGCCATCAGTTGCACGTCGCGGTGGTCGTTGGGCGTCAGGACCGTTCCGGCGGTCACGCGAACCGTGAAGGTTTCCCCCATTTTGCGAGGGCCACTTCTCGTGTCGTCGGGCGTCAGCGCACCGCGGGCGAACGCGATTAGCCCGAGGGTGCCGCCGAGGGCCAACCCCATCAAGAGTTCGCGGCGCAGGACACGCCGCCAGTCGCGCGGCTTGACGTGCCCCAGCGCCATCGCGCGGGTCACGAGCGTCGCGGCTTGCGTCCCCGAGTTGCCGCCCGTCGAGATGCAGAGCGGCACGAACAGCGCGAGAACCACGATGGCCGCAATCAGTTCCTCGAAGTGCGCCATCACCGTGAACGTCGCCAACTCCGCGACGAACAGGACCGCGAGCCATTGCACGCGGCTTCGCCAAAGGCGGTAGAAACTGGCGTTCAGGTAGTCCCCGGCGATGGGGCCGACGGCCGCCTGACGCTGTAAGTCTTCGGTCGCCTCGCGGGTCACCACGTCGAGAACGTCGTCGTGAGTCACGATCCCGAGCAGGCCGAAGCTGTCGTCTACCACGGGGGCGGCGAGGAAGTCGTAGCGGGCGAACAGGCGGGCTACTTCCTCCGCGTCCTGATCGTAGCGAAGCGTAGCGAGGTCGGTTTCCATCAGATCGCGGACAAGGGCGTGCCGTGAGGCCAGGATCAAGTCGCGGAGTGTGATGACACCCTGCAAGCGGCGTGGCGCGAGGCTGCCATCGGGCCGGCGGGCCGCGTCGTCGAGCACATAGATGTAGTAAATGGTTTCGCGGTCGGGGGCTTGCACACGCAGTTGGTCGATGGCTTCGGCGGCGGTGATGGTGCCCGGTAGCCAGGCGTAATCGGTCGTCATCAGCGCGCCGACGGTGTTCTCGCCGTAGTGGAACAGCGTAGCGATGTCCTTGCGGTCGGCTTCATCGACCAGCCGCATCACGGCTTCGGTCACGCGACCGGGCAAGCGACGGAGCAAATCCACGCGGTCGTCGTGCGACATCTTCGTGATGAGTTGCCCCATTTGCGGGCGGGCCTTCTCGGCCATCTCAACCTGAAGGTGCGGCGGCAGATACTCGAAGATGCTCGCCTGCGTTCGGATATTCGCTGGGCTAATGACTTCCCAAATCTGCTCTGGTGTGAAGTCCCCATCCAGCGCTTCGGCGACGGTCGCCGGGTGGAGCGTCTCACAGAACTCCCGCAACCCGGCGACGTTCCCCTCCGCGAGCATCAACTTGATTTCGGGATCAAAGAGTGGATGTGGCATGGCTCGCCGAGTGATGAGTAATTGGGTTCGATTGATTCGCTCGGTTTGGCAAGCGAGCGCCACTGAACAGTGCCCTCACGGGCACCGCTCGCCAAGACCCTGGCGTCAAATTTCAAGGTTGTCGATGAGGCGGGTCGTACCCAGAAACAAGGCGATGGCGACCAGGGCTTTGCGGTCGAGGCGGGCCAGCGGTTGGAGCGTGTCGGCGTCCAGGATGCGGGCGTAATCGATTCGAGCGCCGGGGATCGCGGAGAGTTCCGCGTGCAGTGCGGATTCCAGGCGAGCGGCATCGATTTCCCCACCGAATGCCATCGTTTTCGTGTGACGTAACGCCTGGTAGATCGCGGGTGCAGTCGCGCGTTCGGCCGGCGAAAGGTAGCGGTTCCGCGAACTCATCGCTAACCCATCCATCTCGCGCACTGTGGGCTCGACCCGGACCTCAACATCGACGTTGAGGTCTCGCACCATCTGCCGAATGATGCGGGCTTGTTGTGCATCCTTCGCGCCAAAGTGAGCGGTATCAGGGCCGACGATATTAAACAGCTTCATCACGACGGTGCAGACGCCGCGAAAGTGCCCCGGTCGGCGCGGCCCGCACAACTCGGCGTCAAGTTCCGTGACTTCCACAAAGGTAAGCGAGCGCTCGGGGTACATCTCTTCGGCGCTCGGCGCGAAGATGACGTCCGCACCCGCATCGTGGCACAACTTCTGATCGGCTTCGAGGGTGCGCGGATATTTGGCGAAGTCTTCTTTCGGCCCGAACTGCGTCGGGTTCACGAAGATCGACACGACCACGAAGCCCGACGACGACCGGGCGGCCCGCACGAGCGCCGCGTGGCCTTCGTGCAAGGCTCCCATCGTGGGGACGAATCCGACGGTCTTCCCCACACGGCGCGCGGCCGCGCCCGCCTCGCGGATTTCGGCAATCGTCGTGACGACGGGCGTGAGCATGAATTCACTCCATCCTTCCCTGTGAGGCCAAGACCATGCCGATGTAAGAGCGGGTTTCCTTCTCGGTCAGGCCCAACTCAGCGGCGGTGGTGAGCAGCACTGCCTTCGCGGCTTCGTAGTGCGTTTCCCCGGAGAGTATCTCCAGTTCCACGAACGGGCCGACGCCTTCGAGGTCGTCGAAGCAGACTTCCATGTTGAACTCGCCGCGCAAGAACGCGTAAACGAGGCGTTTCTTGCGCACCACGACAATCGGTTTGTAGCCAAGCGCCGTGAGAAGGCGTTCGGTGTCTGCGGCGGTTGCGTCCCCATCGCCAAGGGGAATTTCGATCTCCGTGCGGGTGCGAGTCTCGGTGTCTCGCCGCGGCCCTTTGTAAGTGAGCATATTCGCGGCACCAATGCGACGCAGCCTGAACGCTTCGTCGGTGGTTTTGAGCGAGCGGTCCGGGGCGTCGAAGTAGAGATCGACGTCGGTGCGGTCCTGCGTCAGGGTCGCGCCCCAAGCAAGGAGTTTGGCAATCACACCGGGCCGGTCGTCGGTGCGGTAACGGACTTCGACTTCAAGCACGATGAACCCTCGCGTGAGAATGGTACAATAGCTGTGTTGGGTGGGATGTAAACCGGGCGACACGGGAGGACGCGGCGTGAGCCAGCGCGTGACAATCGGAAAAGTGACGGACGTTCCGGCCGGCGCAAGCGTCGTCGTCACCATCAACAAGAAGGACGTAGCCGTCTTCAACGTGAACGGCCAGTTCTTCGCCATCGACGATCTATGCCCTCACATGGGTGCATCGCTCTCCGGCGGGCACATCGAGGACGGCTGCGTCACCTGCCCCTGGCACTACTGGCGTTTCCGCCTCTCCGACGGAGCCTGGGCCGACAGCCCGCGTGTGAAAACCGGGTGGTATCCCGTTCATGTGGTCGGCGACGAATTGCAACTGGAACTGCCGAGCTAGGAATGAGACAGAAGACAAAGGCAGTTTGGCCACAAAAAGGCACAAAAGGACACAAAAAGAAAACAAGAACAAGAATGAGATAACTTCTGTTCTCTGTTCTCTGTCCTCATTTTTGTGGCTTTTTGTGCCTTTTTGTGGCCAAACTGCCTTTGTCTTCTGTTTTTTGTGTCCACCTGTCTTTGCCTTCTGTTTCTGTGCATTGTTGGGAGTAACGACAGCACCAAGAGGCTCACCCCATGTCACGCTTCCGGTTCCGAATTGTCGCGGGTCTTGTCGGCGTGGCGTGCTTATTCGCTCCGTTCGTGCAGTCGCAACCGGCCGCCAACAAGGCGAAGCCGATGCTGGAACCCGTTGCCGAGACGAAGTTGCTCATGGAAGGGTTAGCCGCGTCGAACATGCGGGGCCTCGGGAAGCTGCTGCGCGAAAAGCCAGCGGACGCCGAAGCGTGGGGCTTCGCCCGTGGGCAAGCGCTGCTGCTCGCGGAAACCGGAAACTTGTTGCTCATGCGGCCGCCGCGAACCGCAGCCGGCCAGGATGCGTGGCTCACTCACTCGGCCGACCTGCGAGAAGCCGCCGGGAACGTCGCCCGCGCCGCCGCCGCCAAAGACTACGCCAAATCCCGCACCGCCCTTGCCAGTGTGGCGAACGCCTGCAACCGCTGTCACCAAGTGTTCCGCGTGCCTGCTCGCATTGATCCGTTCGCGGAAGAATGATGGCTCAGAGGAATGATGGCGAAGCCGCAAGCGGCTAAATCTTCGGCCGCTTCTCGGGTGGCCAGAGCCAGAGCATCACACACAGCGCGAGCAGCGGGAAGATGCCGATGCCGCCCAGCACCCACTCGTAAGACCCAGTCGCGTCGCAAAGCCAGCCTTCCACGGGGTAAATCGCGGCGAGCGAGATGTGGGCCGACGCCCCGAGTGTGCCCGTCACTTTGCCCTGATGTTCCATCGACACTTCCTGAGTCAGCGCGAAGTACGTCGGGAACAACCCCAGCGCCCCGAACGCCACCACGAGCAGCCCCGCTTGCAAGGGGTAGCCATCGGGCAGGAACGGCACCGCAAGGGTCGCCACAGTCAGCACGGCGCAGCAACTGAACGCGAGCAAACGGGCGGCGTGAACACCCATCCCGCGCCGACACAGCAGCAGCGTCACCAGCCCCACCGTCCACGAGCCGACATCCGCGAAGAGGTAATACACCGTCGTGAAGTTGCTCATGTCTCTCGGCGAGTAGCCTCGCTGATCTTGCAAATAGAGCGGCAACCAGGTCCGGTAGCCGTGCCAGGTGATGTTCACTGCAATGGCCATCGCCAGCAGCGCCCAATACCGGCGGTCGCGGAATACAGCGGTGAACCGTGGCGGGGGCGGGGGCGGAAGAACCTCATCGAGTTCCGCGTCGATCTCAGAGGCGGGGGGTGGTGCCGGAGCCGGAACAGCGGCCACGAGCATCTTCCGCGACACCGTCAAGAACCACAGCGCAACCCAGACCAACCCCAACATACCGATGACACGGAAGGGAACACGCCAACTATCGGGCGTGCCGTCCGCCTCCGCTTGCTGCAGGATCGCGAACACGAAAAGCGGCGTGATGACCGCCCCGAGCGCCGTTCCGCTCTGAAATAAGGAGTTGCCGAACGAGCGCTCCTCGGGCCGCAAAATGGCCTTCGTCGTGCGGATGCCACATGGCCAGTTGCCGGCCTCGAACAGCCCCAACAGGAACCGACAACCCATCAGCATCCAGAACGCCGACGCCATCCCCGTGAGGATGCCCGCCAGCGACCAACCCACCACCACGATGGGATACACCCACCACACGCTCACGCGGTCCACGATGTAGCCCGTCGTAATGGCTCCGATGGCGAACGCGAGGGAGAACACGCTTTCGAGTTGGCTGTAATCCTGGTTACTGAGGTCGAAGGCTTCCTTGATCGGCTTCGCCAACTGGTTCAACGCCATGCGGTCCATATAGTTGACGACGGTTGCCAGCATCAGCAGGATGCACACCCACCAGCGCCACGGGGACGCGGGACTCAGTTGCGCTTCGGCCGGAAATGCGGTATTCATTCCGGACACGGTACCCGAGACAACGAGCCGTTGCCAGCGTGTGGATTCGCAAAAGAGTGCCGCACAGTTCAGAACGCCTCACAATGGCGAAGCGATCAGTCGCACCAACAGAACGCCGAATCCCTGCGGAGAATGTCCGATGACCACGCCGCGTGACACCAAGAAGTTGCCGGTTCACAGCATGGCCTGGGTGGCATTCGCCGGGTCGATTGTCGCTGTCGTGTTCGCGTTTTATGGCTCGCTTCACGCTGAAAAGCACTTACCCGATAGCCCACTGCGGCAGGCACGCGGTTCGGCCGGCTTGCCCGCACAGCCAACCCACTGGTACGAGCGTGTGCTAGCTCGCGGCGAAACGAGTCTCTTCGGCGACCGTGCGGACCGGGCGATTCTGGCCCTCACCACCCGCTCGAACGCCGCATATTACGCCGTCCACATCATCGCGTATGTGTTCCCGTTCCTGCTGGGCATCGGTTCAGCGCTACTCGGCGGCTGGGCGATGTCCCTGATTGAAGGGAAGAAAGCAACGCACGGCGGCGACCTCCAGGCCGTGTTCTCGATGATGATCGGCTCATTCGCCGCGATCATCGCCGGGTGCATGATGATGAGCCTGTATGTGTGGAAATGGGTGCCCGCTGGGTACAACTGATCGGTCTTTGGCCGCGATGCCGCAAGCGGCGAACCTCACAGTCTCCAACTTTAACGCGCTCCATTCTTGCCGCTTGCGGCATCGCGGGCACTACATCGCGTCGCCGCTTCGGCTTGCTTCATTAACTTTGCCGCTTCGCCCGCATTCTTCCGAAGCCAGGCCGCCACGAGAAGGACGCTATCAACCGCGCCGCCAGTGAGGATCGGCGATTCGGGCAGCGTGGTGAATGTGGCCGTGAGCAGCGCTGCGGCGCGGTTCCGAGCGTCATCGTTCTTTGGCGTGAAACAGGCGGCACGCACTTGCCCGCGATGGATCAGATACCAGCGCTCGCGGCCATCGTGGCCTGTTAACGGGTAGACAAACGAGTTCTTCGTGCGGGCTTGCCGCAAGAGCGTAAGGCGGGCGTCGAGCCATTCCAACGATTGCAGCCGGTCACGCAGCGCGGTGGCCTTCTCGAAGGCGAAGTTGCTCGCGGCGTCGTCCATGAGGCGCTTCAACTTCGCCAAGATGGTGCGGTCACGGCCGTCGAGGAAGGCTTTCGCGGCTCTCACACCGGCCCCGTAGTCCTTCTGCGAACACGCTGCGGCGCACGGCCCCAGGCAGTTCCCGAGTTCCATCCGAAGGCACTTGGCCGAACGCGGTTCCGGGAACAATTCGGGCTGATCCGAGAACGCCAGCGACACCGTTTGCGGGCAATCGCGGAGCTTGAACCAATCGTTGAGCCGACGAGCCGTGTCCTCGGATCTCCAGCGAATCACGAGTGGGCCGTACACGCCGAGTTCCTTCCCGGTGGGCTTATTCGTGACGAACACATACGGCGCGGGCGACTTCCCGATACACACATAATGGTGCCGTTGAAGGCCGGGCACGCCGAGGACGTTGAACTTGGGGCGAAGCGTTTGGATGAGTTCCAGTTCACGGAGCAGCGCGGCGAACTCGTCCCCAGTTTGCTCCCAGACCAACACCCGTGTGTTGCGAATGATCTTGGCGGCTTTTGGGTGTCGGCTGTTCTCGCGGAAGTAGCTCAGCAACCGAGAGCGAAGGTCTTTCGCCTTGCCGATGTACACGAGCCGGCCGCGCTCGTCGATCATCCCATACACGCCGGGCGAACGCGGGGCGTGCGCGCGGACAGCCTTCCGAAGTCGCTTCGGGTGCTTCGAGCGAAACTTGCGGCCGACGACGGATTCATCCGCGGGCCGGAACCGCGACGGACCAAACCCATCGAAGGTGTTGCCGACAAACAATTGGGGCTGGGCCGTCCCATCCGTGGGGGTCTTCTTCATGAACCGTCCGGAACACGATAGGTGAACGGGCGATTATAGTAACCGCAACCCGGCCTGTGGGGAAACCGCGATTTGAAAGAAGAATTGCCTAATCGCGGAAAGCGTGAATCCGCCTCCCGCAGAGGTGCGAACAGCCTCATTCGCGCTGTGGTGCGATCACAACAATCCCTGGAAATTCCAACGGAAAATTACCCGCGAGCTTGCCTCGCCACTGCCCACCGCGTCTATCAATCGTGAGCCGAGCCGGAGAGAAGCCGGACGGTTCACACCACAATGGAGTTTTTACGATGAAGGCCAAGTTGTTCGCCGCCGTTGCCCTCGCAGTGGCCATCGGTTTCACCGCCAATGTCAACGCCGCTGACCAGAAGACCATCGCGGAGACCGTCGCCGCCTCGAAGGATCACACGATCCTGCTCGCCGCCGTGAAGGAAGCCGGCCTTGCCGAGACCCTCGGCAGCAAAGGACCGTTCACCGTGTTCGGCCCGACCGACGCGGCGTTCAAGAAACTCGGCGAGGAGACCATCAAGAAGGTCATCGCCGACAAGGAATTGCTCAAGAAGATTCTGCTCACCCACGTCGTCGAAGGCAAAGTGATGGCGGCCGACGTGAAGAAGCTCGACGGCAAGGAAGTGAAGACGCTTCAGGGCACGTCGTTCAAAGTCGATCTGGCCGATGGCGTGAAGTTCGGCGGCGCGAAGGTGACGACCGCCGACATCGCGTGCAGCAACGGCGTGATCCACGTCATCGACACCGTGCTGATGCCCGCCAAGGACAAAGAGTGAACTGCATACAACTGATACCCCCCGGCAAGCCCTGTCTTTTTACGTTGGCAGATGTTCACAATAGGGCGACCGATTCGTAGGCATTTTCGCTCAGGGTGGTTGTTGTTGGAGAAGTTGTTGGTGCAGTTGTGCTCCTTGCACCAACAACTGAAGCTTATCATATCCACGCCAGATGGTTTTCCACCCAGGCTCACGGTCACACTTTCGGCCTAAAAAGCCGCCTAATTTGGCCATTGCCCGCACAAACTGTCGCACCATACACACCGCTGTAACCACACCCAACGCCTGTTGCAACATCGCGATTTCTAGCTCGCTC
>Ga0105044_10015076_pt1 | contig 10452 bp, 10 predicted proteins | sample MAT01_FD_78092 | JGI IMG/M metagenome (GOLD analysis project Ga0105044, IMG submission 78092) | Freshwater microbial communities from Lake Fryxell liftoff mats and glacier meltwater in Antarctica - MAT-01 | ecosystem: Environmental > Aquatic > Freshwater > Ice > Liftoff microbial mat | place...
ATCCATCCGGTCGTCGAAGCGGTGGTCCCCCACGAAGGTGGCGTAGACGGGGGAGGCGACCATGATCGCCTCCCAGTAGTCGTCGGCGATCCGGCGCAGTTCGGGATCGTTCATGGCCCCCGTTCTACCCCGGGGCCGACCGGGAGTGACGGGGTTCAGCCCCAGTAGCGCCCGGAGGTCAGCACCTGGATGGGTCCCGTGGCGGACCACTGACCGTTGCCGACCACGAGGTCGTCGATCCCGTCGCCGTCGATGTCGAGGGCCTCGGCGGTGTCCCCGCAGCCGGCGACGCCGGTCGGCAGGCGGGCCTCGTCCCAGGCCCAGCCCGGGCCGGCGTCGAGGTAGAGGCGGTCGTCGAGGTTGAGGCCCCGCGGGCCCCCACAGGCCTGGACCACGAACACGTCGAGGCCGCGGCGACCGTCGAGGTCCGCGATGGCGACCGAGTGGCCGGCCTGCAGGTCCTCCCGGAAGACCGGGAGACCGAACCCGCCGCCGGCCGTGCCGGGCCAGATGCTGACCGAGGTCCGCTTGACCACCACCAGGTCCATCAGGCCGTCGCCGTCCAGCTGGGCCAGGCGGGCCCCCTCCACGCCGGCCAGCGCGATGCGCAGTCGGGGGGCCACGTCCACCAGGCGGCGCCCGCCGTCGGGGCGCCGGATGTTGCGGAACAGGTGCAGCCGGTTCTGGATGGGGTTCCAGCCCACGGTGGCCAGGCCGGCGCCGCCGCATACGAGCAGATCGTCCCAGCCGTTGGCGTCCTGGTCGACGGCCTGGGCGCAGAGGCCGCCGATGTCGCTGCGCATCCCGAGGCGGGCGTCGACGAACCCGGCCGCGACCGTGTTCAGGTACGTCCGGTTGATCGACTGGTTGTCGTCGGAACGGGGGTTCTCGTTGCCGACGAAGAGGTCGATGCCCCGACGGTGGTCGAGGTCGACGAAGGTCGGGTGCCGACCCCGCCCGAAGGGGTCGTCCACGCCGTACTGCTCGGCCCGGTTGGGCCCGAAGCCCCCGTCGGGCTGTTGGAGCCAGAGCCGGTTGCGCTTGGAGGCGGTGCCGTTCTCGGCGCCGACCGTGCAGTAGACGTCCGAGCGGAGGTCGCCGTCAGCGTCGCCGATGGCACACGCGTGGATGTCGCCGGGGGACCACGTCTGGACGGTCTCCAGGCCGGGTTGGTGGTTGAGGAGGACATCGACCCGGCCGTGGGTGCTCAGCACGAGGTCATCGATGCCGTCGGCGTCCACCGGCCCGGCGTCGAGGTCGAAACTGTGGGTGTGGCGGGGCAGGCCCAGCGCCAGGCCGACATCGTGGAAGCGCACCGGCGCGGGGCCCCGGGTGACCACGGCCCGGACCCGGTCCCGGTCCCCGCCGGCGAGGACCTCAGCGATGAGGGTGCGGCGGAGCGCGAAGCCCTCCGGCGCGGTCCGCCGGATCGTCACGCCAAGGGTGAGGTCGCGGTGCTCGCCGGCACCGACCAGGACGCGGAGGGCGCCCCGGTCGACGGCGTCGGTGACGTCCTGGCCGTCGAAGCGCCACACCACCTCGGCCCGGGGATCCCGGCCCTGCGCGGTCAGCTCGACCATTGCCGGATCGGGGCCGCCATGGCGGACGCGGAACACGAAGCTCACCCGTTGGCCGGCGCGGGCGGGGGCATCCACCGTCACCGGGACACGGCTCAGGGGTCGCCCTTGGCCGAGCCACGGCCCGTCGGGCGCTCGGCGGAGGGTGAGGTCGGGCCGGACCGGGAGCGCCTCGGGCGGGGTCGTGACCGTCGGCATCGTCGTCGACGGGGCCATCGGGGCCGGGGCCGTGGTGGCCGGGACCGTGGTCGGGGCCACGGTCGTGGCCGGGACCGTGGTCGGTGTCCCCTCGGCCTCGCCACCGGCGGGCTCGGTGACCACGAGGGCGAGCGCGGCGACGACGGTGAGCGCGACCGTGGCCAGGCGCGCGGGCGTCCGGGCTCGGGCTCGACGGGTCACGGGGGGCAACGGTAGCGACCGCCTGCCGGTCCCGACGGGCAGCGACGAGCCGTACCATCGGGGCGTGCAGTTCCCCGAGCGCCGGATGCGGCGCCTGCGGCGCACCCCGGCCCTACGCCGGCTGGTGGCCGAGACCCGATTGTCGGTCGACGACCTGATCGCCCCCCTGTTCGTGCGGGAGGGCATCGACGCGCCCCTGCCGATCAGCTCGCTGCCCGGCATGGTCCAGCACACCCGCGAGAGCCTCCGCCAGGAGGTGGCCGAACTGGCCGCCCTCGGCGTGCCCGCCGTGGTCCTCTTCGGCATCCCCGAGCACAAGGACGACGAGGGCTCGGAGGCCTGGAACCCCGACGGCATCGTCCAGGTGGCCCTGAGGGACCTCCGGGACGACGTCGGCGACGACCTCGTACTGATCCCCGACCTGTGCCTGGACGAGTACACCGACCACGGCCACTGCGGGGTGCTCACCACCGACGGCCGGGTCGACAACGATGCCACTGTCGAGCGCTACGGCCTGGCGGCGGTGGCCCAGGCCGAGGCGGGGGCCGACATCGTCGCCCCCTCCGGGATGATGGACGGTCAGGTCCGGGGCATCCGGGCCGCCCTCGACGCCGCCGGTTTCGTCGACGTGGCCATCCTGGCCTACGCCGCCAAGTACGCCTCGGCCCTCTACGGGCCGTTCCGGGAGGCCGTCGACGTGGAGATCGCGGACGGCGGGGACCGCCGGGGCTATCAGCAGGACCCCCGCAATGCCCGGGAGGCCCTGGAGGAGATCCGCATCGACATCGAGGAGGGGGCCGACCTGGTCATGGTCAAGCCCGCACTGGCCTACCTGGACGTCATCGCCCGGGCCCGGGCCGAGGTCGACGTGCCCCTGGCCGCCTACCACGTGTCCGGCGAGTACGCGATGGTCAAGGCCGCGGCCGAGAAGGGCTGGATCGACGGCGACGCCGTGTTGGCCGAGCACCTCACGGCCATCCGGCGGGCGGGGGCCGACATGGTCCTGACCTACGCCGCCCGCGAGATCGCCCCCCACCTGTGAGCCCCATCCGGTTCTGGGTGACGCCCCGTGTCGTGGGCAACACCACGCGTCACCCAGAACGAGTGGAGGGCCGATGACGGACGAGACGAACTCGGGGCTGTTCGCCCGCGCCCGGAGGGTCATCCCGGGTGGGGTCGACTCACCGGTACGGGCCTTCGGCTCGGTCGGGGGCGAGCCGTACTTCGTGGCCCGGGCCGAGGGGTTCCACGTCTGGGATGTCGAGGGCCGGCGCTACACCGACTTCGTCCAGTCCTACGGGGCGGTGATCCTGGGCCACAGCCACCCGGTGGTGGTCGAGGCCGTCCAGCGGGCGGCGGAGCGGGGCACCTCCTACGGGGCCCCGACCGAGGGCGAGGTCCTGCTGGCCGAGGCCATCGTCGAGCGGGTCCCGTCGGTGGACCGGGTCCGTCTGGTCAACAGCGGCACCGAGGCCACGATGACCGCCCTCCGGGTGGCCCGGGGCTTCACGGGCCGGGACCGGGTCGTCAAGTTCGCCGGCAACTACCACGGCCACGGTGATGCCCTCCTGGCCGGCTCCGGCAGCGGCGTGGCCACCCTCGGGCTGCCCGGCTCGGCCGGCGTCCCCGCCTCGGCCGTGGCCGAGACCCTGGTCGCTCCCTACAACGTGGTGCCCGAGATCGGCGACGACGTGGCCTGCGTCATCGTCGAGCCGATCGCGGCCAACATGGGCCTGGTCCCGCCGGTCCCCGGCTTCCTCGAGGGCCTCCGGGCGGCGTGCGACGCGGCCGGGGCCCTGCTGATCTTCGACGAGGTCATCACCGGCTTCCGCCTCGGCCCCGACGGGGCCCAGGGCGCCCTCGGCGTCACCCCCGACCTGTCCTGCTTCGGCAAGGTCATCGGTGGCGGCCTGCCCCTGGCTGCCCTCGGCGGCCGGGCCGACGTCATGTCTGTCCTCGCCCCGGAAGGCCCCGTGTACCAAGCGGGGACCCTGTCGGGGAACCCCCTGGCCACCGCCGCCGGCCTGGCCGTCCTCGGTGAGCTGGACGACGGGGCATACACGATGCTGGCCGGACGGGCCGAGATGCTGGCCGGCTGGCTACGGGACGTGATCGCCGAGGCGGGACTGCCCATCCGGGTCCCGGTCGTGGGCCCGCTGCTCGGCCTCTACTTCGGCCTCGACGAGGTGACCGACTACGACGGGGCCAAGGGCACCGACGAGGCCCTCTACGCCGCCTTCTTCCACGCCATGCTCGACCGGGGCGTCGCGCTCGCCCCCGGGGCCTACGAGATCCTCTTCCCCGGCCTGGCCCACACCAAGGACGAACTGGAGCGGGTCACCGACATCGCCTCCGCCGCCGCCAGGGAGGTCGCCGCCGCCCGGGTTTGACCGAAATGGCGTGAGTCGGTCACGCCAGGCATGACCAACTCACGCCCGATCGGCTCACCAGAGGTAGAACTGTGGCGTGAGTGACGAGCCCGCCCGGAGTGACGCCCTCGTGCTGTTCGGGGCCACGGGGGACCTGGCGGTCAAGAAGATCTTCCCGGCCGTCTACGAGATGGCCAAGAGCGGCACCCTCGGCGAGACGACGCCCGTGATCGGCGTGGCCTCCCGGGACTGGACCGTCGACCAGTTGCGTGACCATGCCCTCCAGGCGATCGCCGCCCGGACCGAGATCGACGAGGCCGTCTGGACGGACCTGGCCGCCCGCATCACCTACGTCAGTGGCGACTACCGGGAGGCGTCGACCTTCACCCGTCTGGCCGAGGCCATCGACGGCTGTCAGCACCCGCTGTTCTACCTGGCGATCCCGCCGGCGCTGTTCGACGACGTGGTGCACGGTCTCGACGCCGCGCGGTGCACGGCGAACGCCCGGGTGGTCGTCGAGAAGCCCTTCGGCCGCGACCTGGCATCCGCCGAAGAGCTCAACGAGGTGCTGCACCGGGCCTTCGGCGAGCAGGACATCTTCCGCATCGACCACTACCTGGGCAAGGAGTCGGTCGAGAGCCTGCTGGTGTTCCGCTTCGCCAACTCGCTGCTGGAGCCGGTGTGGAACCGCAACTTCGTGTCGAGCGTCCAGATCACCATGGCCGAGGACTTCGGGGTCGGGGGCCGGGGCGCGTTCTACGACAGCGCCGGCGCCATCCGCGACGTCGTCCAGAACCACCTCCTGCAGATCGTGGCCCTCCTGGCCATGGAGCCACCGGCCGGGGCGGGCGCGGACGCCCTCCGGGACGAGAAGGTGAAGGTGTTCCGCCAGATCGCCACGCTGGACCCGTCTCAGGTGGTCCGGGGCCAGTACCGGGGCTACGTGGACGAGGCCGGGGTCGCCCCCGGCTCCGACGTCGAGACCTTTGCCGCCCTCCGTTTCCAGATCGACTCCTGGCGCTGGTCGGGCGTGCCCTGGCTCATCCGCTCGGGCAAGGGGCTGCCGGTGTCGGCCACCGAGGCCATCGTCACCTTCCACGAACCACCCAACCTGCTCTTCGTGGACCGGGACTGTCCCAACCCCCAGCCCAACCGGGTGCGCTTCCGCATCAGCCCGACCGACGGGGTGGTGCTGCACATGTTCTCGAAGGAGCCGGGCGAGCGCATGGTCAGCGAGCCCGTCGACCTGGCCGTGGAGTACGAGGCGGTCTTCGGCCACCGCCAGGAGGCCTACCAGCGCCTGCTGGAGGACGCCATGGCGGGCGATCCCCGCCGCTTCGGTCGGGCTGACACGATCGCCGAGCAGTGGCGGGTGGTCAGCCGCATCATCGACGGCCCCCGGGACCACCCCCACCTCTACGAGCAGGGCACGTGGGGCCCGGAGGCGGCCGAGGCCCTGGCGGAGGACGTCGGCGGTTGGAGCGACCCGCTTCACGTTTGACTGGGTTGGTGGACGCCATGAGCAAGACCAGAGCCGAGCGAGCCGCAGCGCTGGAGGCCTGGGCCGTCGGCGTCGACTCCGCTGACCTTCAGGTCGCCGACACCGAGGTGCTGCGGGTCATCGCCGAGCTCGCCGGGCAGCGAGAGCTCGTCGATGATGCGCTCGCCGAGGCGGTGCGGCGGGCTCGGCGTGGCAACCGGACCTGGTCGGAGATCGGCGCCATGCTCGGTGTGTCCAAGCAGGCGGCCCAGCGCAAGTACGCCGGCAAGGCCGATGCGGCGCAGACCGTCGCAGACTGACCGTCAGGCGGCGGAGCGCTCCGGGACGAGCTTGGCGATGTTGGCGACGGCGGCGTAGGCGGCTTCGGCGGGGCCGATCTCGTCCTCGCGGAGGAGGTTGGCCATGATGCGCAGGACCCATTCCATGAGGGACTGGCTGTGCATGCCGACCCGGGTCAGCTCCCGCATGAGAGCGGGGCGGCCGATGATCTTGGTGAAGGCCCGGGCCACCCGGAAGTAGAGGCCGTACTCGTCCTCGAGCAGCTGGGGGTAGGTGAGCAGCGGTCGGGCGTCGCCGGTGGTGAGGGACTGGTCGAGGAGGTCGGCGGCCATGCGGCCGGTCTCGTAGGCGTAGTCGATGCCCTCGCCGTTGAACGGGTTGATGGACCCGGCGGCGTCGCCGATGACGATCCAGCTGGGGCCGACCTTGGGGGAGACCGAGCCGGCCATGGGCAGGCGGCCGCCGGTGGCTTCACCGACCTTGGTCTCGGGGCCGATCTGCCAGTAGTCCGGCGCGGTCAGGGCGAACTCGTCGAGCAGGTGGGTGGTGTTGATGCTGCGGTAGTCCCGGAAGGTGGAGAGGAGACCCACGCCGACGTTGATGGTCCCGTCGCCGACGGGGAAGATCCAGCCGTAGCCCGGCAGCGAGTTGCCGTTGCGGTCGACCATGTCGAGGGCCGACTCGATCCAGGGGTCGTCGTGCAGCGGGCTCTCGTAGTACCCCCGCAGGGCCATGCCCTGGGGGTAGCTGCGGTCCCGGGCGGTGCCCAGGGCCCGGCCGAAGCGGGAGTTGGCCCCGTCGGCCACGACCACGTAGCGGGCGGTGAGCTCCTCGGTCTCGCCGGTCTCGTGGTCCTTGACCACGGCACCGCGGACCAGGCCGTCCTTGAGCAGAGGGGTGAGGGCCTCGCACCGGGTGCGGAGCCGGGCGCCGGCGGCCACGGCGTGGTCGGCGACCATCAGGTCCAGGTCCCGTCGGCGCACGACGTAGCCGTGGCTGGGGAAGCGGGGGTGGTCGGGCCACTGCATCTCGAGGGTGATGCCGTGGGCCAGGGCCCGGAGGCCCTCGTAGCGGTGGTACTGCTCGAGCCCGGCGGCCAGGCCCATCTCCTCGAGCTGGTGCACGCCGCGCGGGGTCAGGCCGTCGCCGCAGGTCTTCTCCCGGGGGAACGCCTTGCGCTCCAGGACCAGGACATCGTGACCGGCCTTCGCCAGCCAGTACCCACAGGCCGCGCCCGCCGGCCCCCCGCCGACGACCAGGACGTCAGCATCCAGGGCCATGGCGCTAGCCCGCAGTGGCGGGGTCGAGCTCGCCGGTCTCGGGGTTGTACACGACGAGCAGGTTGCCGGCGTCGTCGACCAAACCCTCCTCGACGGGATCCAGCCCGCTGAAGGTGGTCCGCTCGTACACGATCACCGAGGTCAGCTCTTCGGGGGTGAGGGACTCGGCGAAGGCGGGCATGCCACCGTTGACCGGTTTGTCGGTGTCGCCGTAGGTGTCACCGACCTCGGCCTGCCAGCCGGTGGAGCCGAGCGCCACCCAGTGAATCTGGTCCACCGGTGCCGAGAACACCTCGCCGAGTGCGTTGAGGGCGGGGCCCACGCCACCGCCGCCGTTGGCGCCGTGGCAGCTGGCACACGTGCTGTAGACCTGCTCACCGACCACGAGGGCACCGGAGGCCTCCACGGTCGGGGGCTCGAGCGTGCCGGCGTAGACGTAGCCCCAGAGCGGCAGGAGGGCGACCACGGGCAGCGCCCACAGGGGAACCCGCTTGCGGCGGAGGGCAGCCTGGACGTTGGGCGCCGGGGCCGAGGGCTCGGGGTCCGGCACGCCCGGGGCGATGGGAGCCGGGGCGGCGACCGCCGGGGTGGCCGAGGCCGCCGAGGTCGCGACCGGGGCGCCGGCGTCGCTGGTGGTGGCGAGAGCACCACCGTCCTCGTCGCCGCCGAGTCCGAGCGCGGAGCGCCGCTCACGCGAGCGCTGGAGCAGATAGTCGGGAACCTCGGTCACCACGCCTCCGGTGAGCGTCCTGTGGGCGTGGTCACTCTAGGCCCGCGCCCGGTGTCGGGACCAAGCAGGCGAGGGCGGGTCCGGCGGGGGCTCACCCGCCGGGTCCCCGACCCCTGCCGCGATGTGTTTCGGTCGCGGGCCCCGTGCTAGACCACAGATCTCGACGCACCACCGGCCACACCCGGGCGGTAACCTATGTGGGTCGATTGTGATTCGTTTCACGAAGTCCCGGCGAACCAGACCCCGAGGAGGTGACAGCAGGTGGTTGCATTCGTTGCCTCCGTGCTGATCAGCATCGGACTCTTCGGAGTCGGCATCTGGTACATGCAACGCCGCCCCGTCGACCCCAAGGGGACCTGGGGCGAGTCGATGGTCGGTGCCGTGTACGTCTTCGGCACGCTCTTCTGGATCTTCGGCGTCGTGCCCCACCAGTTCATCCTCTGGGCGGACTCGGACCTGGGCTGGAGCGTGGACCGCTTCCTGGTCGGGCCCGGCGAGATCCTCACCAACCTCCCCGTCGTGATCCCCTACTCGGCGCTGCGGGACATCATGGTGGTCAACATCCACGTGGTCTACGTCGCCGCCTGGCTGATCGTCTGGGCCAAGTGGCAGAAGCGGGGCGCCGCCGCCCCCGTGGCCGAGCCCGTAACCTCCGACTACGGCCGCCCGCTGGTCAAGGCCGACGCATGACCACCACCGACGCCAACCCCCCCATGCCCGAGTTCCGGGCGGACTACGTCCTCCAGGAGGTCGACGCCGCCTGGCTGGGCCAGGTGGTGAAGCCCAAGCAGTTCATCCACATCGACCAGTCCGAGTGCATCATGTGCGAGGGCTGTGTGGACATCTGCCCGTGGAAGTGCATCCACATGGTCACGCCCGACGCCATCGACGAGTCGATGGGCACCGAGCTGCCGGGCCTCGATCCCAGCGACCACGTGATCTTCACGATCGACGACGACGTGTGCACCCGGTGCGCGCTGTGCGTCGACCGCTGTCCCACCGGAGTCATCATCATGGGCAAGATGGGCGCCCCCGCCCCGACCGGTGACGCCCATCAGCGCACCAACGCCCACGGTTACGCCTACGGCTTGCGCCTCGGCTGACCAGGTAGATCAAGGAGCCCCCCACAGTGGCAAAGGCGATGGAGAAGCGGCCCAAGCCGGGCGAGTTGGTGACCCAGAAGGTCGACGACTTCAAGGGCGGCCAGGTCTGGAGCTCGATCTTCCGACCCGGCTCGATCTTCCGGAAGGGCTACACCGACAGCCCCCGGAACCGGTCCTACGTCATCATGAACAGCGTCCTCTACCACCTCCACCCGGTGAAGGTGAAGCGGCACGCGGTCAAGGTCAGCTACACGCTCTGCCTCGGTGGCCTGAGCTTCTTCCTGTTCATCCTGCTGACGGTGACGGGCATCTTCCTGATGTTCTTCTACCGACCCACCGCCACCCAGGCGTGGGACGACATCGCCGCCCTGCACACCTCGGTGGCCTTCGGGCTGCTGGTGCGCAACATGCACCGGTGGGCCGCACACCTCATGGTGATCTCGGTCTTCCTGCACATGGCGCGGGTCTTCTACCACGGGGCCTACAAGCCCCCGCGGGAGTTCAACTGGGTCATCGGCGTGGTCCTGCTGCTACTGACCCTGCTCCTGTCCTTCACCGGCTACCTCCTGCCCTGGGACCAGCTCGCCCTCTGGGCGGTCACCGTCGGCACGAACATGGGTGGCTTCACGCCGGTGTTCGGCGACCAGGTCAAGTTCGCCCTGCTGGGCGGCGCCGAGATCGGATCCGAGACGTTGTTGCGCTGGTACGTGTTGCACGTGCTGTTCCTGCCCTTCGTGATCGTCATCTTCATGGCGGTTCACTTCTGGCGGGTGCGCAAGGACGGCGGCATCAGCGGGCCTCTGTAGGAGCGACGCAGCGACATGGTCGAGATCCCCGAACACCTCCGTAAGCGGGCCGAAGAGGCCCGCGCCAAGGCCGAGGCCGCCCGTGGTGGCGGCGACGGTGGCGGCGAGTCCGACGCGGGCGCGGCCGACAGCGGCATCCCCTCCGAGCTCCTCGAGCGCTCGAAGGCGGCCCGCCAGCGCGCCGCCGGCGGCGCGGCCGAGGCCGCCCCGGCGGCGTCAGGGGGGGGCACCGCCGTGGCCACCGCCCCTGCGCCGGCCGTCGCGACACCCACCGGTCCGGGCGGCCACACCCAACGCCTGCTGACCGTGGTGAAGGCGGGCTCCATCCAGGATGTCAAGGCCACCCCGGTGGACAAGGTCCACACCTGGCCCCACCTCCTGCTGATCGAGTTCGTGGCCGCGCTGGGC
>Ga0105044_10015079_pt1 | contig 10450 bp, 3 predicted proteins | sample MAT01_FD_78092 | JGI IMG/M metagenome (GOLD analysis project Ga0105044, IMG submission 78092) | Freshwater microbial communities from Lake Fryxell liftoff mats and glacier meltwater in Antarctica - MAT-01 | ecosystem: Environmental > Aquatic > Freshwater > Ice > Liftoff microbial mat | place...
CCACGGGTGCGACATACGATGGGTCCGATTTCATTTCAGGCTCGGGCAACGCAACGCGGTCGACTTTACCATGATGGTTCAACGGAAGGCCGTCCAGCCTTACAAAATGTAAAGGCACCATGTACTCCGGAAGGTTTTCGCGCAAGTAATTTCGCAGGCGATTCTCATTGAGGTGAACCGATACATAATATAATACCAGGACACTTTCCAGCCCAACCGCTCTTTCGACGACAACACATTCCCCGACATCGCCTTGTGCCCGTGATACTCTTTCAATCTCACCGAGATTGATCCGAAAGCCTCGAATCTTGACCTGATGGTCCAGTCGCCCGAGGTACTCTATTGTCCCATCGGGTAACCACCTTCCCGTGTCGCCGGTATTCCACCTTCGCTGATCGCTGAAGTAAGCGCATTTGCCAATGTCGCCGTCAAGCGATTGGCCATTGACGTATCCTGTTGTTACCGAGTCGCCGATCACAACAATCTCTCCCCTGACACCGATCGGAACGGGCTGGCTTCTTTTGTTAAGTATTAGAATACGAGTGTTAGCGATTGGTCTGCCGATTGAAATACCGTAGACCGAGGCCCTTTTTTTACTGTAGCAACTGTCCCCATCCGCGTCCGAGCCGTTCCCTTTGAATATGCAATCAGCGTTAAAAAATGTAACGTCCGCACTTACCTCTGTTGACCCATAAATGTTGACCAATGAAGCATTGCTGAACTCATTGTAGAAATCCTCGGCCAAATCAAACGGTAAGCGCTCACCGCTGCAGAAAACATATCGAAGGAACGAAAGTTTCTTATTCCTGCTCGCATGGCACTGGATGAGCGATCGGAGCAATGAGGGGACGAGCGTAATCCTGCTTACATGCTTTTTCCGGAGTACATTCATCATATTGCTCACATCGAATGCCTCCTCATCGTCGATGACGTACAATGGAATGCCCATCAAAACGGGCGAAAATAGCTCCGCAACATGATCGACAAAGCTGATACTGGTTTTCATACAGCAAACCTCATCCCCTGAATAAGGGAAAGTATTCCACCCCCAGTGCAGTCGGTTAAGCAAACCCGCCTGTGTCCCCCAAACACCCTTCGGTATTCCTGTTGAGCCGGAGGTGTATATAAGGTATATGTGAGCCGCGGACATCCGTTGCAGGTTATCTCCAATATGGCCTTCGATCATTTCCTTGCAGTCATCAAGGGCGATCTGCGCGGAATGTGAGTTCAGGATTCGTTCGTTAAATATTCTCCTCTTTGAAATGACCAGACTGGCGCCGCTATCACTGAGAATATATTTGATCCTCTCGACAGGCAGTCTTGGATCGATCGGTAAATAAGCGCAACCGGTTTTCAAAACCGCCAACACGCTAACGATAAAATCAATAGAACGCGCAAGGACAACGGCCACCGGTTTTCCAGGTGCCGCACCGCTGTTGACAAGGCATCTTGCCAGCTTATTTGCCCGGATATTTAAGTCTTCAAAGCTGATCTTTCGATTATTCTCGTCAATTGCAGCCACGCGTGGGCTCGTCTGCACACGTTCTTCGAACAGGTCTATAATACTTTTGGTTGTGTCGTACTTAGTATCTGTCCGGTTAAATCCGTTAAGAATAAGGTCCAGGGCCGGGCCTGCGGTTAGAGGAACATTGTCAATTGTCTGTTCCCTGTTGACAATCAGTCTTTCAAGTAAGCAAAAGTATAGTTGGATGAGGCGTTCGACAGTTCCTCTGTCGAAGAAATCCCTGGCGTAACAAATCCGCAGTGACAATTTGCCGTCGACTTTAAAAGCAAAGAGGATGTCTGGCCTTAAGCTGTCAAATGAATCGTCGGCGTGAAGACCCTCAATCATCATTGCAGTGGTTGGAACATTCCTGATAGAACCCGATGTCATCGCCAGCAGTTTTTCCATTGGATATAATCCACGCCTTTGATCTTCCGGAAGCTGATTTTTCAGAGTAGAAAGCAAACTCCGAAAGCTCGGGCCGTCAGACAAATCCATTCTGACAGGAACAAGGCCGAAATCCGGTCCGAGAGTCGCCGGTCGGTTATAAACCGGTGTTATGATTCCGACATCATCGATGGCAGAATAGTTTCTGGCAAGCACGCCTAGGCATGCAAGCAACAAAAGGTGCTTTGCTTTTGCGGACGGAGCGCAGTTGTGAACTTGCTCGAATTGGAAATCAGTTGCTACAGCCTCGACCTGTGCGTATTCGATGTCGGAAGGCCGTTGAGCTATCTTCGAGCCCTCACCAAAATAATCCGAAAAGTTAAAAGCTGCGAGGCGTGTCTTCCAGTAGTTCCGGGCCTGAATGTCCTTGTTTGTATTTAGAACCTTATGGTCTAAGGCAGAAATTTCCATATGCTTTGGAGAAAGTGGATGATACCAAGGTTGGTTGACGTTGAAGAACCACGATGCGTGGTGAAGTGGATCAAAAGTTGAATGTTATATCGTCGTCTACCGGTTGTTCTTCAGGTGAAGAATTCCCAATAAGGCATGCTAAGCTCGAGTCAAGACCCTGGCATATTCGTTCGACTAATGACTTGAACTGTACAATCAGGAAGTCCATGTCTGTCCTAGTGAAGCACGACGTCGAGTATTCGAACCTGAAGTCGAATTTATCCTCCGACTGTAGCGCAAACAATGAGATAGGGTACTTGGCACTCCTGTTTTCGAAATCGAAAAGAGTAAATTCCTTGTTGTCTGTATTAAGTTTGTTCAACGCGAAATTCTGGAACACAAAAAACGCTTCGAATAGGTTCTGAACGGGTGTCTCCCTTCCCTGGTTCAGCTCAAGCAGGATGTCAGAGAGGTCGTATGCCTGCTTAGAGTTCGCCTGCACCATAAAATCATGCAAGTTGCCAACAAATTGTTTGAACGACTGGTCGGATTCAACGTGCTGCCTAATAGGGAGTGTTTTAATGAACATCCCGACAACATTGTCAAGTTCGTCCTGGGTTCGACCGGAAGTCGCCGTACCAATTACAATATCCTCTTGACCGGTCAACTGTGAAAGGAAAACAAAGTAGGCCGAAAGAAGTCCGGAAAATATCGTCAAGTCTCGGTCTTTGAGGTGGTCCAGCATTGGTCTCAAAACGTCCTCGGGTATTTCGAAGGTGACATTACCCCCAACGCCGGTGTCGTCTGTCTTGCGTGCCACCACCGGCAGTTCGAGCATCGGTATTCCACGCTCGAAACTGCGCATCCAGAATTCGCGTTGGGCTGCATACTCCTGCGTTGCCTTGAATTTATACTCCCACTCCGCGTAGTCCTTATACTGAATTTGCAAGGGCCTCAACCCGGATCCTCGGTAAAGTGTGAGGAAATCAGAAAGGAGGTTGGCATGGGAGATACCGTCGCACACGATATGATGGAAATCGACAAAAAGGAACTTCGCCTTGGAACCGGTGATAAGGTGGCAATGGAACAAAGGTGCCTTACTCAGATCGAAAGGGCGAATAAAATGCTGAACGATATCGTTCGGGCTCTGACCGTTGAATTCAATTTCCTCAAGGTCAAATTTAATAGCGGACCTTATCACCTGGTAGGGCTTGCCGTTTTCCGTTATAAACTCCGTCCGCAGAGCTTCGTGCCTGTCGATCAGCCTACGGAAAACATCTTCTATCCTAGCTTTATCAAATTCTCCATTGATCTGCCACAACGTAGGCCAGTTATAAGCCGTACTGTTTTTATTCAAAAGATAGTTGAAATATAGTCTCTCCTGCGCCGATGAAAGCTGGTAAGCCGGTTTGATATCTGAAGCTCGGATCTCAAACCGATCGTTTTTCGCAGACTTTCTTATCAGTTCCGCCTGCTTTCTGATCGTAAGATTTTCGAACAGGTCACTTAGAGAGATTCGCACGTGATACTCCTTGTAGAGCTTACCGATCAGCCTCATGATTCCAAGTGAGTTGCCACCTGCCCTATTAAAGCTTTCATTGGTGGATATTTCCTTGTCACCAAGAATTTCCTTCCACACCCGCAGGATATTTTCTTCCGTTTCATTCGCTGGCGCCGTAATAGTGGCCGGGGTCAGACCATCGATCAACGCCTTGACATTGATCTTGCCATTGGGCAACATCGGATATTCCTTTACGGCCACTATCGCCGACGGACGCATGTAATCCGGAAGATACTGGCTCACATGGTTCTCAATCATTCCTATCCGATCGGTGTCCGAATTGTCGCCCGTAACAAACGCAACAAGGCTGTCGTCGCCTGTAACTGAACTATGAAGAACTACGAGCGCAGTGTTAGCCAAACCAGACGCAAAGATGATATTCTCAATTTCGTCCAGTTCGATCCGCATACCCCTCAACTTAACCTGTCGATCGTTGCGACCTATAAGGTCAACGGCACCGTCTGCAAGAGTGCGCGCTACATCCCCGGTCCGGAAAGCGATTGACTCAGTACCATCCTTCAGCTTCATTTTGAGGAACAGTTGGCTGGTGAGCTCCGGCGCATTGAGGTAGCCTTTCGATGAATAGTTCGAAAGTATGTACAGATCGCCGGGCACCAATGGGTGGCAGGGGTTCATGTCCTTGTCAGCCACTAGTAATTCTGTGTCGTCGATGCCCGTGCCAATAGGGATCCTAGTCTTATGAACGTCTTCGGGACGGATCTCGTAACACGCACGGATCATAGTAGTCTCAGTGGCTCCGTAGAGATTGATAAGTTTTATTCGGTTATCGAATACCTTATACCACTTTTCAAGCTCCGACGGAATTATTCGTTCCCCGGACAAAAGTACGTGTTGCAGCCCAGCAAGTTGTTCGGGTATTAACCCATTTACATTAATCGTACGAAAGACACTCGGAACGCAATGAATCAGGTTGATACCCGAGCGATCAATCCAGTCGATAATTTTTTCAGGCGTAAAAAAATCTTCTTGGGCAGATGGGATACAGACGGTTCCACCCGAGCACAGCGGCACGAAGACATCGCGAAGAAAAGCATCGAAATATGGGCTAATGAACTGGCTGAACCTGGTACCCTTCGTGAGACCAAACCGTTTGATCTCCCAGTTCACAAATTGAACGAGGCTGGCGTTCCTGCCTACAATACCCTTGGGCTGACCAGTGGATCCGGAGGTGAAGTACACGTATAAAGAATCATCCTGACCGGCATCAGCAATCGGGACTTCTCCCGAACCATTCGAAGAGATCTCCTCGAAATCAAACTCGTCAACTGCAATATCCTGAAATCTTTTAGAGAGCAATGAACTCATGGAACTGATCACATATTTGAGATCAAGTTGTCGTATAATGGTGGCAAGTCTCCTGTCTGGCAATTTTGTATCGAGCAGGACAAACACATGTCCCGCATTGACCACGCCGATCATCGCCACGATGATGTTCAGCCGGTCGGAAAGCGGAATGCCGACTGTTGTTCCCTTGTTTAAATCTTTAGAAAGAAGGAAGCGGGTAATTCGGTTAGCTCGTTTTTCAAGTTCACTGTAGGTGATTGACAGGCCATCTTGTTCGATTGCAACGCTGTCTTGGTTGATATCGAAACTTTTCTTGAGCTTGTTTTGGATAGTCATAAGTCTATTCATTAAATGATTTTTATGCGGTAAAGGGAAATCACAAGCTTAATGGCCACAAGGCCATCGGTGTCTTTGCAATCGTCAGTAGAATTTATCGAAAGAATGTGTCCAGCAGTATCCCGAAGGTGATCACAATGATCAACAGGTCATCTTCGTAAGGTGCATTGACTGTATAGCCTTCCTTAGAGTAGATTAACTTTAACCTCTCAACTTCATTGGGATCGAAATACCCTTGTCGTCTAATGGTATCGTTAGACAATAGGTCGTTGATGTATTCCACTTTGTTCTGAAGAAGAAAAGGACTTCCTGGAGCGACGAAATGAAATTTCTCACGATCGTAAACCGCTCGGGGCACAAAACGGGTGGCTAGTTTTTTGAGTATATATTTTTCCTTGAAGCCTTTAAGCTTGAGTCCGGACGGAACGAGCCTGGAGAACTCGACCAGATTTTTGTCGAGGAACGGATACCGGACTTCGACGGAATTCGCAAGGGCCATGCGATCGCCATGATCGGAGAGGAGATGGTCAACCAGTCTGATCTTGTAGTCGATATATGCCCGTTTTTCAAGTTCATTGCGCCCGGCAATACGCTCTCGTTTGACTAATGGATGATTGAGGCAGTCAAATTCCCCGAAGGTCGCTTCCATCTCAGGAGAATAAATCTTTTTCTTGGTCTTATTGTGGTCGACGAAATTCTTTTCATAATAGAACGAGGCGTCGCCCCAAATACGATCCCGGAGTTCTTCCTCGGCCGGATCGACCTGTGCCTTGCTGAATCCGAGCTCTTTCATTTTATCGAAACGGTAGCCGACATAACCTGCAAAAAGCTCGTCGGCGCCTTCTCCCGAAAGGATGACTTTTATACCCTTCGACCGGACAGTTTCGGAAAGCGAAAGGGACGCTGTGTTATATGTTTCTTTGATGGGGCATTCACTATGATAGACCGACTGGCGCAGCCGCTCACTGATATCGTTGTAAAGGAAGATCTTCTGGTGATGATTAACCCGGGCTTCGCTGGCAACCAGCCTCTGATAGAAACTTTCTGAAAGATCAGATTGAACAAAGTCTATCGAGAATGCATCCTGGGTGATTCCCGGCGTCAATTGACTGACCTTCATGGCAATCATCGATGAATCAAGGCCCCCACTGAGATAAAGACCGGTGGGTACGTCTGCCCTTAGACGGAGTCTGATAGAATCTTCGAAAAGTTGTTCCAACTGATCGACGTAATCTTCCTCCTGCAGGCCATCTTGGTCTGAATTAAACTTTGGGTATATCAGGTCCCAATACTCCTTGTCTGCAATGTCACCCTGCTCGTTAACTAACAGGTAATGGCCATTCTCAAGGCTGTAAATATCCTTAAACATCGTCCTCGGGCTAACGAGGCCTGCAAACGTCATGATCTGGTCAAGGCCAACACGGTCTACCGTGCGCGTGGCCTCGGGATGTTCCAAAATTGCCTTTATCTCGGACCCAAAGATGAACACGTTATCCTTTCTTGTGTAAAAAAAAGGAACGATCCCCATTTGATCCCTCGCGCAAAACAGCTTCCTACGATTCTTATCATAAATAACAAACGCAAACTGGCCATTCAACTTGTCGATGAAGTCTATTCCAAAGTCCTCATACATGTGGACCAGCACTTCCACGTCAGATCCCGTCTTAAACTTGTGGCCCTTTTCGAGAAGCTCTCGCCGAAGCTCGATGTAGTTGAATATCTCGCCGTTGCATATCACGACTACCGACTCGTCCTCATTCGTGATAGGTTGCATACCGTTCTCCAATCCGATGATACTTAATCGGCTGAATCCAAGCGCTAGGTTATCGAACATGAGCGTGTCCTGCGCATCTGGGCCGCGATGTACGAGCTTCCTGTTCATCCTTTCGATCGTGAGAGCATCTTCGCCACCCACAAGCCTGTCAAATCTTATAAATCCACAAATGCCACACATATATCGTTAGTTTTCGATTTTAGACAGGATGCATTTCGTTAATACGATCTGGATGTCCTCTAGTATTGTTGAGGCATCATGCAGGACGGACCGCAAGACATTGTAATAGTATTGGGTAAAAAGGTCGATTGTCTCGCTGTCATACAGCGCAGAACTGTATACAAATGTTATCATCAGTTCATTGGCTTTGTTTTCGACATTGAGTTCAAGCTCATAACGGGTCGACCGTTTTCGGTCAACACTGATGGGCGCAAAACTGACTTCATCCGTATCCGATTCACTTTCGAAGACATCAGCGAACGATAGATAGACGTCAATGATCCGTTGACGCGCGTCATCGGCAAGTAAAGAAGACATCTGGTCAAATGGATACTCCTGGTGTTCAAAGGCCTCGAGTACAGTATTGCGTACTTTATCCAGGAATTGATCGTAGGGTATACTATAATCCAAATGCTGCCGCAACGGAACCACGTTTACGAAAGTACCTACTACTTTCTTCAAAGCTGCTTGTACCCTGCCTAGGGTGTCGGTACCTATCAGCAGGTCTGTTTTACCTGTGACTTTCGACAGGAAGATAAACAATGCCGAAAGCAAGATCATGTACTCCGAAACTTTTGAACTTTCCGCAAGCTTCTTCAGATCTTGGTAATCGGTACCTCCGATGACAAGTACATTTGACCCAGCATCTGAAATCTCCACGGTCGTCCGATCGCGTACGGTCGGCAGGTCGACTACAGGAAGTTCTCCCGATAAGACGTTCCTCCAATAACTTTCCTCATTGGCAAGATTGCCTTTTGTGTCTCTTTGCCAGGCGGCATAGTCAATGTATCGCACGGCTGGGGGTTCAGGTTTGGTTCCATTGTATATTCTCTTGAAATCATTCATCAAAATATTCAATGAATACCCATCGCTCACGATGTGATGGAGGTCGACAATCAAAAATGCACTCCCATTTCGTTTTTTCAGTATTCCGACGCGAATGAGCGGACCAAAGAAAAGGTCGAACGGCCGGACGAAGTCCGTCAGGACGTGGACAAGATTGTCATACAACAATTCGTCCAGTTGCTCAATTGCGAACCGGACCTCATCGCTGACGATTTGTACCACTTGGCCGTCGGCTAGTCGGAAGGTAGTTCGCAGTCCTTCGTGAATGGCAATCAGATCACGAAAGCATTCCTCCAGTTTCGAAATGTCCGGATTGCCCATAATTTCATAGACCGCTGGTATATTACTCGTAAGGCTTTCGGGATTCCGCCATTGTTCGTAGTAAAGCCTTTCCTGGGCGGATGACGCAGGGTAGAAATCCATTTTGTCAACACGGGCGAATACCGGAACGCTTGCCGGCCTATTCTGTTCAAGTAACTCCGATAAGGTTTCGATGGTCGCATTCTTGTATAGTGCCTTCAGCTCGAACTGTACACCGAACTCTTCCTGTATCCGGTGGATGAGATGTACCGAACGAATCGAATGACCACCAAGATCAAAAAAGCTCTTTCGAATGTCAATGACCGACTCGTCAATTTTAAGTATGTCGGACCAAATACGCGCAAGCTTTTCCTGACGCTCGTTTGATGGATAGCAGCGATTCTCGGCTATCGTGGTGACAGGCGTGGGTAGCGCCTTCCTATCAAGTTTCCCATTCGACGTCAACGGAAGTTTCGCCACCTCCATGAAATATGAAGGGATCATGTGTGCGGGTAGCCTGCCCGAAAGAAAGTTCATCAGGTCAGACGTATTGATAGGTTCCCTGGCAACAAAGTATGCAATCAGGAACTTGTCTTCCTCTTTTCCCGATGCAAGGACAACAGCTTCCAATATTTTAGGGCAGGAATGTAGGTGTTGCTCGATCTAACCCAACTCGATCCTGAACCCGCGAAGCTGAATCTGGTGATCAAGCCTTCCCAGGTATTCGAGTTCTCCGCTTGGTAATATTCTCGCCAGATCACCGGATTTATAAAGCCGTTGCGTTGAATCATAAGGGTGTGGCACGAACTTCTCGACTGAAAGAGTTTCCTGATACAGGTAACCCCGTGCAACTCCATCGCCCCCGACATACATCTCGCCAATAACCCCTGACGGTACGATTTTACGATACTTATCGAAAACAAAGACCGATGATGTCGGGATCGGCCTGCCAATATTACAAATACCTTTTTTTATTTCTTCTTTACCTATGTCCTTGTAGGTCACATGAACCGTCGTTTCTGTTATACCGAACATGTTGACCAAGCGAATCTCCGGGTACCTTGAATGCCAGTCGCGGAGCTTGTCGGTGTGCAGGGCCTCGCCGCCGAAAATTATATATCGCAAGCTGAGTGCCGATGGGCGTCGCGAAAGCTCAAAGCGAATAAGGTTGTAAAAGGCACTCGGTGTCTGATTAAGAATTGTTACTCCCTCTTTCCGGATAAGGTCCAGGAATGCTCCCGTATCACGCGACGTCATTTTGTCTACAACGACGACCTTACCACCAAGCAATAACGCACCGTAGATCTCCCAAACACTGAAATCAAAGCAATGACTATGAAACATCGTCCAAACATCATTGGAGTCAAAGTCAAACTGGAACTGGTTGTTGAACAATAGCCTGACCACATTCCCGTGTTCGACCATAACGCCTTTAGGGAAACCGGTTGTCCCCGAGGTATAGATAACATAGCAAAGATCGGCAGGGCTATTGAACGACACAGAGGAGTCTTCATCTACATCTTCCTGTTCGAGTTCTGCAGTATAGATAGCCTCTACCCCAGCAGGCACCCGGTTAACAAATTCGAGGGTGGTGAGTGCAAACTTAATGCGGCTGTCGTCCGCCATATACTTCACGCGATCGTCGGGGTAATCAACATCGATGGGTACATAAGCGCAACCGGCCTTAAGAATAGCCAGCATACCAACAACTGTTTCTATCGACCGATCCATGAGAAGGCCAACCAGTTCGTTGTGCCTCACTCCTTTA
>Ga0105044_10015081_pt1 | contig 10449 bp, 11 predicted proteins | sample MAT01_FD_78092 | JGI IMG/M metagenome (GOLD analysis project Ga0105044, IMG submission 78092) | Freshwater microbial communities from Lake Fryxell liftoff mats and glacier meltwater in Antarctica - MAT-01 | ecosystem: Environmental > Aquatic > Freshwater > Ice > Liftoff microbial mat | place...
GCCGGGCGTCATAGCCGCCCGGTGTGTTGCGCTCGGCGTGAAAGCCGATGCACCAGCAGCCGCCAAACACCCCGCCATGCACCTCGATCAGCGCGGCACAGGGCGCTCAGGTGTCAGGCCCCAGCGCCTTTGTCGTCAGGCTCAGGCCCACATCTCGACCTTGTCACGGTCGGTCAACGCGTCGATCTGGTCAAGTTCGGCGGTGGTAAAGTCCAGATTGGCCACCGCGCCGGCGCAATCGACCACCTGTTCCGGCCGGCTTGCGCCGATCAGCGCGCTGGTGATGCCGCCCTCGCGCAGTACCCAGGCCAGCGCCATCTGCGCCAGGGTCTGGCCGCGCGCGGCGGCGATGTCGTTCAACTTGTGCAGCCGGATGACAAAGCCCTCGGTCACCGCCTTGGGGTTCAGGCTTTTGCCCTGCGTGGCCCGGCTGCCCGGCGCGATGCCGTCCAGATACTTGGCCGTCAGCAGGCCTTGCGCCAAGGGCACATAGGCAATCGACCCGATGCCCAGGTCGCGCAGCGTATCCTTCAGCCCGTCGCGTTCAACCCAGCGGTCAAGCATGTTGTAGCTGGGCTGATGGATCAGGCAGGGCGTGCCCAGATCCTTGAGGATCGCCGCCGCCGCCCGTGTCTGCGCCGAATTGTAGGATGACAGCCCGACATGCAGCGCCCGTCCCGACCGCACGATATGGTCCAGCGCGGCCATCGTTTCTTCCAGCGGCGTATCGGGGTCAAAGCGGTGGGAATAGAAAATGTCCACATAATCCAGACCCATACGCTTCAGGCTTTGATCGCAGGAGGCGACCAGATACTTGCGGCTGCCCCATTCGCCATAAGGCCCCGGCCACATCAGATAACCCGCCTTGGATGAAATCAGCAGTTCGTCCCGCAACCCGCGAAAATCGGCCTTCAGGATCGCGCCAAACGCCTCCTCCGCGCTGCCGGGCGGCGGGCCATAATTGTTGGCCAGATCGAAATGGGTGATGCCATGGTCGAACGCGGCGCGGCAGATCGCCTGTTTGGTCTGATGCGGCGTGTCGTGGCCGAAATTGTGCCACAACCCCAGGCTGATCGCAGGCAGCATCACCCCCGAGACGCCCGAGCGACGATACAGCATCCGCTGATAGCGGTCGGTTGCCGGCAGGTAAGTCATGGGCAGGGCTCCATCCGGGGGCGGGCTCAAATGATGATGACCAAGGACCATGCAGCCGCGAAAGAGTCAAACCCCGCGCAGTTTCCCACTGCCCATTTACGGCCTGACAATCCCCCGTCGCCTAAGGTGCCCCGGTCTGTCAGACATGGCCCAAGCCTTGCAAACCGGTGTGTTTTTCTTGATTGCGGTAGCCTGGCCATTGGCGGGGCTGTGCCTGGTGCTGGCCGCCGGGCTGATTGTCTTGCGCCGTCGCCAGGGCCGCACGGATACGCTGATCCTCGCGCTGGAACGGAACGCGCGGTTTTACCGGATGATCGCCGAACATGCCAGCGACGGGGTTGTGGTGCATGGCCTGGATTGCCGCGTGACCTGGGCCAATCAGGCCTATTGCACCATGATGGGCCGCCCGCTGGACCAGATGATCGGGCGCAACCCGCTGTCCTATGCGCTGCCCCCCGACCTTGCCCTGTCACCGCAGGTCGTCGATGCCTGGCGCTATGACCCGTCAGACCCGCGCCAACCCGAAACCCGGACGCTGCGCAACATGCGTGGCGACGGGGCCGTATTCTGGAACCAGATCAGCGTGGCCTTCTTTGGCGATGCAGGGGCGGCCGACACGGTGATCCTGGTCTGCCGCGACGTGACCGCGCAGGTCAGCCGCGAAAACGACCTGCGCACGGCGTCGCTGCGGCTGGAACACACCGCCGCGCATGACGCGCTGACCGGGCTGGCCAATCGGGCCGGGCTGCTGGCCTTTGTCCAATCCGCCCTTGCCGACCGCCGCCTGTCGCGGCTGGGCCTGCTGCATATCGATCTGGACAAGTTCAAGGAGATCAACGACACCCACGGCCATTCCGCCGGCGACGCGATCCTGGTGCATGTCGCGGGCGCGCTGAGCGCCATCCTGCGCCCCGGCGATCTGGCCGCGCGGCTGGGCGGCGATGAATTCGTGGTGGCCTGCCCCGACCTGATGTCGCTGGACACGCTGGCCCTGATCGGCGAACGCCTGATGGAGGCGATTGCGGTGCCGCTGGATTGGCAGGACCGCACCTTGTCGGTGCGTGCCAGCATCGGGGCCGATCTTGCCCCGGCCGGCGACACCGATATGGAGGCGCTGTTCCAGCGTTCCGACTTTGCCCTGTACGAGGCCAAACGCGCCGGGCGGGCGCAACTGGCCTGCTATGACGAAGGCGTGCACCAACGCCATGCCGACGCCAAGGAACTGGCCGCCGATCTGGTCGAGGCGATCCGCACCGGCGGGCTGGTCTTTGCGTTCCAGCCGGTACTTGACCTGGCGCTGGGCCAGATCACCACGCTGGAAACGCTGGTGCGCTGGAACCACCCCCGGCGCGGCCGGCTGTCGCCCGCTGATTTCCTGCCGTTGGCAGACGAGCTTGGCCTGATGGCCGACCTCGACTTTTGCGCGATGGCGGCGGCGCTGAACCTCAAGGCGCAATTGAACGCCCTGCGCCCGTCGGCCCTGATCGTGGCGCTGAACGCCTCGGGCGCGTTGTTGTCGCATCCCGATTTCCTGCCCCGCCTGTCGCGCGGCATGGCCGAACGCGGCCTGAACCCGGCCGAAATCGGGATCGAGGTGCTGGAAACCGTGGTATTCGCCGCGCCGGGTGCCACCGACCTGGCCACCGAGGTGATTTCGGCCCTGCGCGCTGCGGGCCATCCGGTGGTGCTGGACGATTTCGGCGTCGGCTATGCCGGTCTGGCCCATCTGGCGCATCTGGAGGTGAGCGGGATCAAGATCGACCTGTCGCTGGTGCAGGCCGCCAAGACCGACCCGACGTCGGTCCAGATCCTGGAAGCGATGATCGAGCTTTGCGGCCGGCTGGGCATCACCTCGATCGCCGAAGGGGTGGACACGGTCTGGATGGCGACGCGCCTGCAGGACATGGGCTGCAGCCGGGTGCAGGGCTGGTGGCTGTCCCCTGCCCTGCCTGCGGACGAGATCATCGCCTGGCTGGACGGCCATCTGCTGCCGCCGCCGACCCAGGCGACCGACATCGACGCGCGGGCAACCGTACGACCGATCAAGGCCGGCCGCTAGGGCATGACTTTATGCCGTCCGTGACGATCTGCCGGCGGCAACACCCGATTGCCCCCGCCTGCCCTTGCGTCTATCACCCGGCCAAGCTGCGAAAGGGACCACGATGGCAAGCTATCAGTACGTCTACCACATGGACCAGGTGTCCAAGGCCTATCCCGGCGGCAAGAAGGTGTTCGAGAACATCCGGCTTAACTTTCTGCCCGGGGTCAAGATCGGCGTCGTCGGCGTCAATGGCTCGGGCAAGTCGACCCTGCTGAAACTGATGGCCGGCATGGACAAGGATTTTCAGGGCGAGGCCTGGGCCGCAGAGGGCGCGCGCGTGGGATACCTGCCGCAGGAACCGGGCCTGGATGAAACCCTGACCGTGCGCGGGAATGTCATGCTGGGCGTGGCGGCGAAACAGGCGATCCTGAACCGCTACAACGATCTGGCGATGAACTATTCCGACGAAACTGCCGACGAGATGGCCGCCCTGCAGGATCAGATCGACAGCGCCAACCTGTGGGATCTGGATTCGCAGGTGGACATCAGCATGGAGGCACTGCGCTGCCCGCCCGATGATGCCGCCGTGTCCAGCCTGTCGGGCGGCGAACGCCGCCGGGTCGCGCTGTGCCAGTTGCTGCTGGATCAGCCCGACATGCTGCTGCTGGACGAGCCGACCAACCACCTGGACGCCGAAACCATCGCCTGGCTGCAGAATCACCTGATCGCGTATTCCGGCACGATCCTGATCGTCACCCATGACCGCTATTTCCTGGACGACATCACCAGCTGGATCCTGGAAATCGACCGAGGCCGGGGCATCCCCTACGAAGGCAATTATTCCGCGTGGCTGGAACAAAAGGCCAAGCGCCTGGAACAGGACGGCCGCGAGGACAAGGCCAAGCAAAAGACGCTGGAGCGTGAACTGGAATGGATCCGGCAGGGCGCCAAGGCGCGGCAGGCGAAATCCAAGGCGCGTATCGCAAAGTACAACGATCTGGCCGATCAGTCGGAACGCGAAAAGATCGGCAAGGCGCAGATCATCATCCCGCACGGCCCCCGGCTGGGCGGCAAGGTGATCGATGTCGCCGGGCTGAAGAAAGCCATGGGCGACAAGCTGCTGATTGAGGATCTGAGCTTTTCGGTGCCGCCCGGTGCCATCGTCGGCGTGATCGGCCCGAACGGCGCCGGCAAGTCGACCCTGTTTCGCATGCTGACCGGGGGCGAAGCGCCCGACGCCGGCACGATCACCTTTGGCGACACGGTCAAGATGGCCTATGTCGATCAGTCGCGCGATACCCTGACCGCCGGCGCAACCGTGTGGGAAGAGATTTCCGGCGGGGCAGAACTGATCGTGCTGGGCGACGCCACGATGAACAGCCGCGCCTATTGCGGGGCCTTCAACTTCAAGGGGTCCGACCAGCAAAAGAAGGTGGGCCTGCTGTCAGGGGGCGAACGCAACCGCGTCCACATGGCCAAGCTGTTGAAATCGGGCGGCAACGTGCTGTTGCTGGATGAGCCGACCAACGACCTGGACGTGGAAACCCTGCGCGCGCTGGAGGATGCGCTGGTCGACTTTTCCGGCTGCGCGGTGGTGATCAGCCACGACCGGTTCTTTCTGGACCGCATCTGCACCCACATCCTGGCCTTCGAAGGCGAGGCGCATGTGGAGTGGTTCCAGGGTAATTTCGAAGACTACGAAGAGGACAAGAAGCGGCGGCTGGGCGTGGACGCGCTGGAGCCCAAGCGGGTCAAGTTCAAGAAGTTCGCGCGCTAGGCCGGTTCCCGTAGGGTGCGCATCTTGCGCACCACCCCCGTCGCAATGGTGCGCAAGATGCGCACCCTACGCGGCAGCCAAGCCAGGCGCCCTGTCGCGGCGGTAAGAGGAGTACGGCCAGTCCTCTGGTGCGGCCACAAATCCATGCTTGACCGGGTTCATCCAGCAAAAGTGCAAATGTCTTTCGGCATCGGCAGCCGAGCGCAAATGATGCTCCCAGAATCGTCGCTGCCATATCGCCTTTTCGCGCCGCAGCAGATGGCTGCCTCGCTGTTGACCAGCAGGCAAACCGCGCGCGAACCGCGCCTTGATCGCGCCCCACCTGACAGAATACTCCGCATCCCCCTCGGGCAGCGTCCAGATCGCATGCAGGTGGTCCGGCAGCACCACCCAGGCATCAATCCGGAACGGCCGTTCCGCCATCGTCTGCCGTACCGCCACCCGCAATCGTTCGATCTGATCGGTCAACAACGTCGCCCCGCGCTGTTCCAGCGCAACGGTGAAGAAAATCGTTTGGCCGGGCAGGCGGGGGCGGATGTAAGCTGACATGCGCGAACCCTGCCGCAACAAGGTTAACAATTTCTTTCGCGGCGGCGGTCCGCGTAGGGTGCGCTTCAGCGCACCAGCCCCCCGCTATCCCATATCACCACCCCGTTCTTGCCTGTCATCTGCCTCCGACCCCAACCTTGGCACATCACACCCCAGGTCAAGGTCACCGCGATGCATTCCCCTCCCCCGCCGCCTCCGCCGCCGCCGCCCTATCGTTTCACTGATTGGGCGAGCATATGATCCGCCCTCGAAACCAGCCGCGCCGCGATCCCCCCCGGGGTCCGTGTCGTCCGTCTTGCCCCCGTGCCTGATGCCAGGGTCAGCCCCCGGACCGGCAGCGCCCCTTAGCGCTCAACACGCGTCACCGTGACCCGTCAAGCCGACGCTTGACTTGCCTGTGGCCTTGGATAGCTTTTGACTTGGGTCACGAACGGGGGCAGGTGCCATGACAATCGACTGGATCAACTTCACGCCGGGGTCGGCGTTGCTGGGCGGCGCGATGATCGGACTGGCGGCTGCGCTGCTGGTGATGCTGACCGGCCGGGTCATGGGCATCTCGAGCATGGTGGGCAAACTGCTGGGTGGCGCCGAAGGCGAAGCAGCCTGGAGCATTTCATTCATCGCCGGGCTGGTGATGGCGCCGATCGTGCTGCTGCTGTGGCAACCGGCAGGCAACCTGCCCCCGGCAACCGGGCTGAGCCTGCCGATCCTCGCGGCGGGCGGTCTTCTGGTCGGCTTTGGCACCAGGCTGGGGTCGGGATGCACCAGCGGGCATGGCGTGTGCGGTCTGGCGCGGTTGTCGCCCCGATCGCTGGTTGCGACCCTGTGCTTTGTCGCCAGCGGTGCGTTGACGGTCTACATGGTGCGCCATGTGATCAATTCCGCAGGTGCCGCATGATCCGGCTGGCAGCTTTGGCTTGCGGCCTGCTTTGCGGGTTCGGCCTGATGGTCGCGGGCATGACCGATCCGGCCAAGGTCCTGGCCTTTCTGGATGTCGCCGGTGCCTGGGACCCCTCGCTGGCGTTGGTGATGGCGGCGGCGGCGTCCATGGCCTTGGTCGGGTTCCGTGTCGCCGGCCGGTTGGCGCGGCCCTTGCTGGGCGGCAAGGCGGACCTGCCCGCAACCCGCGGAATCGATCCGTCGCTGGTGGCCGGCAGCGTGCTGTTCGGGGTCGGCTGGGGCCTGGTCGGGTTCTGCCCGGGCCCGGCACTGGTCGCGCTGGGGATGTTTTCCGGCGACGCGGCCATCTTCCTGGTCGCGGCACTTCTGGGCAAGGTTCTGCATGATCTGGTGATCCCCCAGGCCGGTGGCGGCCCGATGCTGCGGTTTCGCGGCCAGGGGTAAGTTCCGGGGCCGGACCTGATCGACACGGCCCGACGGCGACTTTTTGGTTTGCCACTTGCATTCTGCGGACATTTCGGCCATATGCGCGCTGCGAACGATCTTCTCTATCGACTCCTGCTGTCTTCCCTTACCGGCTTACAGTCCTCGATCCAGACGTGAATTGGCCAGGCTGTCGCACGCTGCGGACAGCAAAAAAAGACAGAAGGAATATCACGATGGCCACTGGCACCGTGAAATGGTTCAACACCACCAAGGGTTTCGGCTTCATCGCCCCCGATGGCGGCAAGAAGGACGTGTTCGTCCACATCTCGGCGGTCGAGCGTTCGGGCCTGACCGGCCTGCGCGACGAGCAGAAAGTGACGTTCGACATCGAAACCGGCCGCGACGGTCGTGAATCGGCGATCAATCTGAAGGCGCAGTAAGCGCCTTTCCGGGCGATGCCGGCATCAGATGCCGGGGTCGCCCGTGCCAATTTCGCCCTTGTCGCCGCGATCGGGCATGCTCGCGGGGCCGCAAAGGGACGCATGCGATGCCCCGACCCGACAAAGCCGCCAAATACCTGACGCCGCGCCGGGGTATCCGGTCCGCCCGGCTGTTCTTTGCGCTGAAAACCTGGGATCTGCTGCGCAAGGCGCGCCGTCGGCTGAACCGGGGCCAGGATCCGCGCCGTCACCCCGCCGTCAGCCTGGCCATTTACGAAACCTATGACGACTGGGAAATGCGCGCCTATGAACAGGGCGCGACCTGGACCTGGATTGAAGGGCGGATGGATCTGGTTCGTTTCACCGCCATTCGCGCCGCCTATCTGGCCCCCGTCATCGCTGAAATGTCCCGCCTGGCCCCTGATGGCGGCGCGTTGCGCGTGCTCGAGGTCGGCTGCGGCAATGGCACCAACCTGATGCTGTTAAGACAGGCGCATCCCGGTGCCAACCTGTTCGGCATCGACATCTCGCCCGAGCGGATGCGGCTGGGGCGGGCCTATTGGGGCGACCGGCTGGCCGGTGTGACGATGACGCCAGACAGCGCCATCACGCTGGAAACGCTGGCGGATGCCAGTTTCGATCTGGTATTCAGCGTGCATTGTCTGGAACAGTTGCCCTATCATGCCGATGCGTGCGTGGCGGCGATGGCCCGGGTCACGCGCGGGCCGCTGGTGCTGGTCGAACCGGTGTTCGAGTTCGCCAATACCGCCCAGCGCCTGTATGCCATCCTTGGCGACCAGTTGCGCACCCTGTTGCCCGCCCTGCGCGCGCAGGGGCTGATCATCCGGGCGCAACGTCCCGCCACCGTTCTGGCCAATCCGGTGAACTGCACCGGCATCATCCTGGCCGACAAACCGCCCGCCTGACCGGCCGCAACTGGCCTTGGCCGCGCAAACTCCGCAACCCTGCCACATTCGCGCCCGAATTCGCCGCCAGCGTGATCCTGTCAATCCCACGGGGATGGAGGATGCGATGGCAACGGCGTTTATCCTGATCGGCAGCCTGCTTGGCCTTGGCGGCGGTGTCGCGGGCTATCTGGTGTTCGATGTGCCGCTGGCCGCCGCGCTGGCGATCTGGATCGGCGCGGGGCCGCTGTCTGCGCTTCTGGCCCTGGCCGCGGCCAGCCGCCCGGCCCGGCACGCCCCCACCAACCGCCCGGTGGGCGAGGCGGCGTGACGCAGCGTTCTTGATTTCTGGCGCGAAACCGGTATCCTCCGGCACGCCACGTTACCTCTATCGACCACTGTCTCCTTCACGGCCCAGTCAATCGATCAGCACTGACGAGCCGGTCCGCTGCATCCTGCGAGCGGAGACAAGGAAGGAGACCCTCACGATGGCCACCGGCACCGTGAAATGGTTCAACACCACAAAGGGCTTTGGTTTCATCGCGCCCGATGGTGGCAAGAAAGACGTGTTCGTGCATATCTCGGCGGTCGAGCGTTCGGGCTTGACCGGGCTGAAGGACAATCAGAAAGTCACGTTCGATATCGAATCCGGCCGTGATGGCCGCGAATCGGCGATCAACCTGAAACCGATGTGATCTGAACAATGCGTGTTGACATGGGCCTGGCCCGATTCGGGCCCATGTTTCTGGTAGCCCTGTCCCTGATTGGTTGCGATCTGGCCCAGTCCGGTCCTGCCGAAACGGGGCAGCGGGCAGCCGTGGTGCAGACCAGCGGATCGGCCGCGCCCAAGGGCCAGTCGAACGTGCAGGCAGGCGCGCTTTTGGCAGGGGGGATCGGCGGCGGCAACAGCAGCCAAAGATCGGCCGAGGCGACGGGCAGCGGCGCGGAACTGGCCTATGTAACGGGCATCCTGCGCGACCTGCAGACCCGGTCGTTTGTCGCCAATACCGAGTTCTGCGGCTATATCGGCCGCGATCCGGCGGGCAATCTGATGGCGACCCAGGCGCTGCAAGGGGACGAGGCATCCTGCACCCTGCCGCAGATACCGGCGGGGATGACGCTGCTGGCGTCATTCCATACCCATGGCACCTACAGCCCTTATTACGCATCCGAATTTCCCACCACGACCGACATGCTCAGCGATGCGTCCGACAGCATCGACGGCTATATCGCCACGCCCGGCGGGCGGCTGTGGTATGTGGATACCGACACGATGACCACGCGCCAGTTGTGCGGGCGCGGTTGCCTGCCGCAGGATCCCGGCTATGACCCGACCGATGACGGCCCGGTCCAGCCGGTGTTCACCCTGCAGCAGTTGCGCCAGTGGGAGGCGGGCTGACCGCTACGCCCCGTCCCAGTCGATGCCTGTTGCAGGCGTCACCGCCAGCATGCCGTCGGGCCAGGTCTGCAGCAATGCGCGCGCCTGTTCGGGCGGCGCGGTCAGCCACAGCGGCACGTCCTGTGGCCGCAACAGCACGCCCATCCGGTCGTGAATCGCCACCACATCACCCGATGGCGCGCAGGTGACGGGGGCCACCTGCGGCACCTGCACGCCACCCGGCCCGGTCCAGACATCGTGGATGGCGGCAAAGGCCAACAGCCCGCCGCCCCGGGGCCGGATCGCATGGGCGGTCTTGCGGCCGGTCGTGCCGGTCCATTCGTACCAGCCCTCGGCCGGGATCACGGCACGGCCGACGCCGGCATAGGCGGATTTGTCGAACACCGTCTCGGACCGCGCGTTGACGATGGTTTCCATCACGGGCCGACCCCGCGCATTGACCCGCCCCACCGGGATGATGCCCCAGCGGGCGCGGCCCCAGCCTGCGGCGGTCAGGCACAGCACCGACTGTCCCGGCGCGATGTTGCGGCGCGGCGGGTCGGCGGGCGGGGCGTCCGCCGACCCGAACCATGCGGCAATGGATGCGGGCGACAAGGTCAGAAACAGCCGCCCCGGCATCTAGTCCACCCGCCCGATCAGGGCCAGAACCGCCGGCCCTATCGCGGCCACGATCCGGGCCACGCCATCGGCATTGGGATGGATCCCGTCCTGCTGCATGTAGGTTGTGCGCGCCACTGCGATGTCATCGCCCAGCAGGCCCTGAAAAAAGCTGGGGAACAGTTCATCCCCGTACTGCGCCGCCAGGTCGGGATACATCGCGTCGAATGCCGCCTTGTACTCGGGCCCATAGTTGCCGC
>Ga0105044_10015086_pt1 | contig 10449 bp, 6 predicted proteins | sample MAT01_FD_78092 | JGI IMG/M metagenome (GOLD analysis project Ga0105044, IMG submission 78092) | Freshwater microbial communities from Lake Fryxell liftoff mats and glacier meltwater in Antarctica - MAT-01 | ecosystem: Environmental > Aquatic > Freshwater > Ice > Liftoff microbial mat | place...
GAAAATAATCAAAAAAATACAAACGATATTTCAAATTCAATTTCTAAAACCTCTCAATCAAGGAGAGATGCACTTAGGCTAATAACTCTTAGTACTGGATATGCACTCTCATTTAGTGCTTCATCTGCATTTTTGAGTGGATGTAAGGCTGACACTTCCACAGGATGGAAGCCAAGTTTCTTTACCCAAGAAGAAATAGACATCATCGAAAGTGCTTCTGACAGGATACTGCCGAAGAATGAGACTGTTGGTGCGAAAGATGCTCTTGTGCACAGGTATGCAGATATGACAATAATGAACAATTATGGTACAGAGGAACAAGACGCTTTTCGCAAAAATTTGAAAAAATTTGACGAGGTGGCTAGAGATAAATACAAAAAGACCTTTGTAAAACTTGATGATGCAAGTAAGGATGATGTGCTACAAATAATGGCAAATGAATGGAAGGCCAATAAGGACAAAAAAGATGCACCCAGATCCGCTTTTAAAGACATGAGAGACTTAACTATTGCTGGATTTGCTTCTAGTGAGGTGGGAACAAAAGAGTTTTTTATTTATAATCCTGTGCCAGGACCTTATCAAGGATGTATTCCATTCTCGGAAGTGAACGGTACTTGGGCTTAATAAGTCTGGTAGACAAATAAGGTTGATATACGGATGGTTTTTTTAGATTGAAATACCCGTTTTAATTACAAGTTTTAGAATAGGGAAAGACATGTGGATTCATGTCTTTCTTTGTTTTACCAAGTATTAAGGTCATAGTTAGTGCAAATTATAATTGGTATTAGACAGCATTTGCTTTGTAACGTAAGGCTGTTTCATCCTGAGTAAAACCGACGAACTACTTTTCTAGGAATTAGAGATGAAGCACATACCATTATTTACAATTCTTATTTTTATAATATCGTGTAGTAAGGAACCTACACGTGTTGTGTTCACGTCTACACCAAAAGATATAGTTGTAAAAGATACTGCAGTGATAAAAGATAAAATTGAGCAATGTGTATCTGGTGAATTTTTTTTAAAGGGTATTGTGAATGACAAATGTTGGGTCACAGAAAAAATAGAAACAACACTTTTAAATGGAATTTTTGGCTTGAATTCAAGTTTGGATAGTAATTTTATTCAACATAAAATAGCGATCCAAATGGGCAGCAATTTAGAATTAGGAAAAATTAATTCTCTTGTCAGATATAATTCAGGGAGGGATAAGCGGTTTATAGCCTATAATTATTGTGACTATGATGCAGGTATTGGTTATTTTGGAAATACAAGTGTCCCTGATTCCATCCATAATTATTTTATTATTGATAAAATAAATAGTGATACTTCCATCGTGGAAGCTAGATTTGAAGCAATAATACAAGAATTAAGGATAACATCAATTACAAACTACCAGATACAATATTCATAAAACATGGAAGTTTTAGGACAAGAGTTCGTAGAATAAGGTAATAAGAAAAGTAGATTTGTAGAAGTAGGTCGATGGTTGACTGGCGTATTTCTAAACAATTGACTTCTTATTTCAGGGTAGTATATTGGTATAATCATTTGATACATTCTTCAATCAAGGAGCTTAGTTTTGATTCAACATCTTTTTGGGTTAGGTGATAGTAGTTGTCTTTACGAGTATGATGTTCTGCTAGGTATTCTTGCTCTGTTTGGCCGGGAGTTGGAATGAGTATGACCTTGCCCTTATACTCCGCTAAATCCATGATGGTAGTGTAGCCACTTCGGGTGATGATCAAATTAGCAATGTTTATTGCTTGCTGTACAGTATTGGTATCCGCAAAATCTACCACTTTGATATTGGAGTATCCAGCGTAATTTATTTCAGATTCTTGTCTGCTACCTCTAATGATCTGGTACTGATGAGAGGTTCCTTTGATAGATTGATAGATAGCTTGCTCAAGGTAGGTGCGCTGAGGCTCTGGTCCAGAGAGGAGGATTAAAATCTCATGTACATTAAATTGAAAATCCATTTTATGATTTACTATTACCCTCGACAATGCACCAATGTACTTTACCTTTTTTGCTAAACTTGCAGAAGTGGTAGCTGATAAAGATCCTGCAAGAGTATGCTCTTCATCGTCAGGAACCCATACTTGATCAAAACTTTTGATTAGAAATCTATTAACCAAAGTTGCACCATAACTTATCCACCCTATCTTACTATATATACTAAGTTGATGGGTAATAAAAATATTATTTGTAAAGTCAGTTTTACAGCCATACCTGTTATCGGATATGATCATATTTGCTCCAACCGATTTTGCCAATTTGGCTATTTGATCTTTCTCTGTTAAATAAGCTTTCAAAATTTTAAAAAACTGGAGGGCGATATTAACGAATATTGATTCATAAGGATATTGTACATTATAGCCCTGTAGTTCATAAAATGTCAGGCTTGGAAATTCTCCTTTTAACAATGCCAAAGCTTCTCCATCTGAGGCTACCGTTACTTTATTTCCTTTTGCCAGTGCCTCATTAATAACAGGTATAGATCTAGTAGCATGACCCAAGCCCCAACACAAAGGAGCTATAATGATAGTTTGATTTTGTGGTAGTAAGTGTTTAATATTTTTGTGATTAGCCTTCACTTTTATCTAGAATTGTTAATTTTGTAAATATATCAAAACATTTCGATTTCATGATACGGGGGTTCATTATAACATTACTCATTTTTTTATCATCACTTTTAGATGCTCAAGGCGGGACTGAAATCGAGTTACGAAGCCCGTATTCTACCATTACCACCCATATCCTTAATTTATTATCCGACGATTTAAACGAAAACAAAGCAGCACTCACCATTCACCCATCTATCAAAAATGTGAAAGTTAGAAAACAATTAGCTGTCAATCTAAAGCATATTTTTGATGCCAAGGGTTTAATTATAGTGATGGGGGATCTGCCTAAAGACCCCGACTTTAGAGATTCTACATCAAAAAACGAAACTTTTACCCCTTTCCCACTCTATTTGCCCGAGGTTTACATAGAAAAAATAGGCAATAATTGGTATTATTCTGAGAGCACTTGCAATGCAATAGATAGAATGTATGATAATTTATTTCCCTTGTCTATAGGGCAGTTGATCGGGAATATTCCAGAATATCTGAAGGGTGAAATGTTTTCTATTCAATATTGGCAGTACATATGTCTTTTGCTAATGTTAGTTTCAGGTTGGGTCTTACACCAAATCTTCAACTTCGTCTTTGACCAAATCATATTGAGATCCAGATTTTACAAAAATTTAAAATTAGGATTAGCAGGCCAGAATAGGTTGCACAGCTTTGTGGGATGTGCCGTTATAATCTTTATCATCTATGTTGTAAAGGTATTTATGCCTAGTCTTTTGTTAGAAGTTCACATTGTAAAGGGTATATATGTGTTACTTAGTTTTATGATGACAATTGTCATTATGTTTGGGCTATTCAATTTGATAGAATTAATGAGCCTTTACTTCAAAAGAATTACAGATGCTACAGAGTCAAAGCTAGATGATCAATTGCTTCCTATCGTAACAAAACTAGCAAAGGTTATGGTGGGGATTATCTGTTTTTTTAAAATATTGGCAATCACGGGAGTAAATGTCACTGCGCTAGTAGCAGGTATATCCATAGGTGGCCTTGCCATTGCTCTCGCAGCACAAGAAACGGTAAAAAATTTCTTAGGATCTGTTATGATATTTTTTGACAAGCCATTTCAAATTGGTGATTTTATCAAGGTTGCAGATATAGAAGGTACAGTAGAAGAAGTAGGTATACGCTCTACTCGAATCAAAAAAACAGACCTCTCTATAGTGACAGTGCCCAATGGCAATCTTTCCAATATGTCACTTATTAACCTTGGTATAAGGCCAGAAAGAATGGTAGAATTCAATATCGGTCTGATGTATAATACACCACTCGCCTCTATTAATAAATACGTAGACGACCTTCGAGACATGGCTCAAAAACATGATAAGCTCAATAAGTCACTGATATTTATTTACTTGAGACACATGAGTGCTTCATCTCTTGATATTTTTTTCAGAGTGTACGTTAATACGCTTGATTTCAAGGAGGAACTAGAAATAAGAGAGGGAATTATCAATAACATCATTGCACTAGCTACTAAAAATAAAGTTTCTTTTGCTTTTCCATCTACATCAGTGTACATTGAGCAAATAAAAAGCGGTCAAGAGGATGGAATCGAGAAAAAAAAGCAAGACTAAAAGCTTCTAAAAAAGGGTGTGAGTAAGTTCGTTGAGTTACAATCAGGATATAAATGACTGTACAATGCCGATTTCTAATCTTTAACAGTATTTTTTTATCAATAAAGATCAATTTTCCATATATAATATATTCTGACATTGTACTTTTGCCAGTCATTAAAGCCGAAATAAATAAATGCTTAGATTTATGAATTCTTTTTAAAATCTGAGATTAAAACAATAACAATAGTTGTATGAATGTACTTAAGTTTGGTGGGTCATCTGTAGGGTCACCCGAGAGGATAAATGTAATTATAGAGATAGTAAAGTCAAGACTTGAGAGAGGTGAGAAATTGGCCATAGTATTGTCAGCATTTAGTAAGGTGACAGATCAACTTATAGAGATGGCTGATGCAGCATCCAACAATCAAGACTTTATTCCTACCCTTAAAGCATATAAAAGCAGGCACAATGAAGCTGCACTAGAGCTATTAGGTCAAGAAGGAATCCAGGCAATAGCTCCTATCTTAGAAGAAAATCATAACACGTTAGAAAATCTACTACGCGGCGTGCAATTGGTCAGAGAAGTATCACCTCGTACTATGGACTATGTATTAAGTTTTGGAGAAAGAAACTCAAACATGATAGTAGCCGCAGCATTCAATAAAGCGGGCATAAAGGCTGAATACCTAGATGCTCGCCACATTATAAAGACCAATAAAGAATTTGGTGCTGCAAAAGTTAATTTCGAACTTACAAACCAAAAAACGAAGGAATATTTCAAAAGCCACGGTAATGCATTGCAGGTGGTAACTGGCTTTATAGCAAGTGATGTAGGAGGACTTACTACAACACTAGGCAGAGGAGGTTCTGATTACACGGCAGCCATAATAGCTGGTGCTTTGGATGCCGAGGTTCTGGAAATTTGGACAGATGTAGATGGAGTACTTACTACAGACCCACGCAAAGTAAATAAGGCTTACACCTTGCCCACCCTTACGTATGCAGAGGCGATGGAGATGTCGCATTTTGGAGCAAAAGTTATTTACCCTCCTACCATTCAGCCTGCATTATCCAAAGGAATACCTATTTACATCAAAAATACCTTCAACCCTACTTTTGAGGGAACATTGATAAGCAAGGATGTTAAAGATGATTTTCCAGCGCAAATAAAGGGAATTACAGCACTTCCAAAGATGGCTTTATTGAGAATGCAAGGCAGTGGTATGGTGGGTGTACCTGGTGTGTCCGCTAGGCTTTTTGGTGCTCTTGGCAGGGCAAATATCAACATCATTCTCATCACTCAAGCATCTTCGGAGCATAGCATTTGTTTTGCCGTGTCAGACAAAGAAGCCAAGAATGCTGTAGAATCTCTGAATACAGAGTTTGAAAAAGAAATGCAAGCCTCTGCCATTGATGCTGTCTTGGTAGAAAAAAATCTTACCATAATGGCAATAGTTGGTCAAAAAATGAAGAATGTCCCGGGTATAGCGGGAAAACTATTTGAATCATTAGGTAAGAATGGCATCAATATAGTGGCTATTGCACAGGGATCATCTGAGATCAACATTTCATTCGTCATAGATTCAAAAGACGAGTCAAAAGCGCTCAATGCCATTCACGATGCATTCTTTTTATCTGACAATAGACGAATAAATATCTACCTAGTGGGAGTGGGTCTAATTGGCGGCACACTTCTTCAGCAAATCCAACAACAGAAAGAAGAACTCATTGCCAATTTTAAACTAGAAATGAATGTGGTGGGAATAGCCAATAGCAAAAAAATGTATTTCGATGCGCAAGGTATTGATATCTCAAATTGGAAAGTTAAACTGGATACTTCAGATTTGGTTTCTAGTCCAGAAGAGTTCATAAAACAAATGACATCTCAAAATCTACCGAACAGTATATTCTTAGATTGCACAGCTAATAAAGATGTCCCAACATTCTATGATGTGATTTTGAAGTCTAATACTTCTATTGCAACGCCTAACAAAGTAGCAACTTCCTCTTCTTATGCAAAGTACAAAGAACTTAAGAAAATAGCTGCTGATAGAAAAATACACTTCAAGTATGAAACCAATGTAGGCGCGGGCTTGCCAGTGATATCTACCATTCAAAACCTGATCAATAGCGGTGATAAGATACACAAAATAGAGGCTGTTGCTTCAGGCTCACTTTCATACATTTTTAATAATTTTGATGGAACTCGCAAATTCAGTGATCTAGTAACGGAGGCCAAGAATCTTGGTTTTACTGAGCCTGACCCAAGGGAAGACTTGAGTGGTGCTGATGTAAAACGTAAATTAATTATCCTCACACGCGAATGCGGGTATGCAACCGAATCTGATGATGTGGTGGTACATCCAATCCTATCTGATGAAGTAATGAATGCGAAAGATGTAGATGCATTTTTTGAATTACTTAAGAAGAATGATGACTACTTTGATAACATGATAAAGGAAGCAAAAAAACTTGGTAAGGTAATACGCTTTGTTGGTGTAACTGAAAATGGCAAAGCAAGTGTTTCTTTGCAAATAATTGGTCCAGAAAGTCCTTTTTACAGTCTTGAGAGCAGCGATAATATGTTTGTGATAACTACCAAAAGGTATGCAGTAAGGCCACTAAAAGTAAGTGGCCCAGGAGCAGGCGCTGAAGTTACTGCAGCAGGTGTGTTTGCTGATATGCTGACCATGTTTTCGTGATTGTTATGAGTATTTATTGATTTTAACACTTTGTCAATATCCTTTTCATCATCAAATAAACTACCCTATCAGAAATCAATTATTGATTATTACTGTTGATACTATCATCAAAATTGATTTCACTTGCTCAAATTTTAGGTAATTTTGTTAGTCGCAAGGTAAATAATAATAAGTAATATGGCATTCAAGCTAGAATCCAAATATCAGCCAGCAGGCGACCAACCCAAAGCCATTGACCAATTGGTGCTTGGGTTGAATAGAGGAGACCAATCTCAGGTCTTGCTTGGTGTCACAGGCTCGGGTAAGACGTTTACCATGGCAAATGTGATACAAAAAGTGCAGAGACCAACACTTATTTTAACGCACAACAAGACACTTACAGCACAACTTTATGCTGAATTCAAGGAGTTTTTTCCAGAAAATGCCATAGAATTCTTCGTGTCTTATTATGATTATTATCAACCCGAATCTTACCTTACACATTCTGACACTTATATCGAGAAAGATCTTTCTATCAATGAAGAGATTGATAAATTAAGACTTAGGGCTACCTCCTCTCTACTGAGTGGAAGACGAGATGTGATCATTGTTTCCTCGGTCTCATGTATTTATGGTATGGGCAATCCTGAAGATTATGCTACGGGAATCATACGCCTCGAGAAGGGACAAACGATCAGTCGCAATAGCTTTTTATACCGCCTCAATGATAGTCTTTACAGCCGTACTGAAACAGATTTCAAAAGGGCAACATTCAGAGTGCGAGGTGATACAGTGGATATTAATTTGCCTTATGCAGATTATGGCTACAGGATTATTTTCTTTGGCGATGAGATTGAAGAAATAGAGCGCATTGAACTTACCTCAGGTAAAAGGATAGAGAGCATGGATTTTGCAGCAATTTTCCCTGCAAATCTCTATATTGCGCCTAAAGATAAATTGCAATTCATCATAAGAAACATAGAAGATGAACTTAGTGCACATGAGAAATTTTTTCAAGATGAAAGGCGATTCATAGAAGCACAGCGAATAAGGGAACGTACAACTTTTGATCTTGAAATGATTAGAGAATTAGGTTATTGCAATGGCATAGAAAACTACTCAAGATTCTTTGATGGGAGAAAGCCAGATACCAGACCATTCTGCTTACTAGATTATTTCCCCAAGGATTGGCTGCTCATTGTAGATGAAAGCCACGTCACCCTACCCCAAGTTAGGGGCATGTGGGGAGGCGACCGTGCCCGCAAGATCAATTTGGTCAACTATTGTTTCAGGCTTCCATCTGCGATGGACAATAGGCCACTTAATTTTGGAGAGTTTGAAGGGCTCGTGAAGCAGACTATCTATGTTAGTGCTACTCCTGGAGACTATGAATTAGAACGAACAGAAGGTGTAGTGGTAGAGCAGATCGTAAGACCTACGGGATTGCTTGATCCACCAATACAGGTTAGGCCAGTGCATAATCAAATTGATGATCTTCTAAATGAAATTCATATTCGTGTAGAACTTGATGAAAGGGTACTTGTAACCACACTTACTAAAAGAATGGCAGAAGAGCTTACCAAGTACCTCTCAAAGCTAGATGTAAAAGTGCGCTATATACATTCTGAGGTTGATACTATGGAAAGGGTAGAAATTCTCCGAGACTTGAGATTAGGGGTATTTGATGTTTTGATAGGTGTGAATTTACTCCGAGAAGGTCTAGACCTGCCAGAAGTTTCTCTTGTAGCAGTACTCGATGCAGACAAAGAAGGTTTTTTGAGAAATAACAGGTCTCTGACTCAGACTGCTGGTCGCGCAGCTAGAAACTCAAGTGGTCTCGTAATCTTTTATGCAGATAAAGTAACCCAAAGTATGCAAACAACTATGGATGAAACCAATAGAAGGCGTGCCATACAAATTGCTTACAATGAGAAGCATAATATGACTCCAACTACCATTACAAAGTCTAAGGAAGAAATCTTAGCTCAAAAATCTATCCTCGACATAAAAGGTAAAAAATCTAAGCAATACCAAGAGGCTGATTCTGAAATATCACTCGCTGCCGACCCAATCATAGCATACATGTCAAAAGAGCAGCTAGAGAAGATGGTCAAAGATACCGAAGCCAAGATGAAGCAAGCTGCTAAAGACCTGGACTTTATTACCGCTGCCACCTATCGAGATGAGTTATTCGCTTTGAAAAAGAAATTGACCTCAGCATAAAATCAATCATAGAGATTAATTAACGCTTTCTAGCACTTAGGAGTAAAACAAAATTTGGTACTTTATATCAAAATTAACTACCTTTACCTATCATATTAATCAACAAAAATTTAATTAAATGACAATACAAGAACTTATCAAACTAGAAGATAAAGCGAAAGAAGTATGGGTTATCAGTCCATCTCTTCATTACGATGTAGAAAATGCTGACTTTTCTGAACTTGTAAGTGTGAATCTAGGTGAAAAAACTAAGTATAGATACATCGTACCAGCATCTAAAACTGTTGTTAAAAACTTAGACCTCTATCAAAAGAAATATAATCTCACCGACGAGAATGTGATAAGTAACTTTCTACTCCTACCAGAGAGTGAGTTTAATCCATTCATCACAGAGATCGCTATTTATGATGCAAATACAAATTGCAAAGCATGCAGCGCTGTGGGCAATGAAGATGGAAAAGACATCATGGAGTTTAGCCCAGCGGCGTCAAAATCTATGGCTGACAGCTTTGCTGAGATTTGGAAAAAATATAAAAGAGTGAAGCCGTAAACATTTGTGTGTTTCCTAATTGAAGAAAAATTTTTATTTTATCAATATGGATAAGTTTATCATCCAGATATTCTAATTCTTGCCATTATCTCTAATTAATTGCAACAACTTTTCAAAACTAAACTATCAGAAAATGGAAAACTTAGAAAACCACGATGAATATAAGCCAACTCCCGTCAAAGAACCAAGCAACCTCAGCTTTTATCTTAAAGTGATATTAGCTGCAGCCCTACTTGGTACTGGCTATTTTGCTTTTGATAGATGGGGCAATAATTTATTTGGATCTGAAAAGAAAAACAATGACAGTAAGCTGGATCAAAAAAATATTATTGGCGAAAATGGTGACTTAAAACTGTCAGATACTATAGCCTTGAATAATGCAATAGACTCTTCTTCTGCCCTCTATGTAGACAGCTCTTCAAAAATTAAGAGTAGTTCTACTGACGATAATAATATAATCAAAGCTGATCCTGAGTTTGATTCTCTTTTAACTCTTAAAAAGGAAGCAAAAATAACTAGCATCGTTAACAAATACGCCACTGACGAAGCCGTATTTGAAGCATTGACATCTTCCAATGGATATAATGACAAAAAGCAATTTCTCTTGAACAAGTTCAGAGGCAATCAGATATTTTCACTAGAAACAAGCTTGAAATTACTTTCGATGGCTGGATTAAATATATTGACCAACAAGGAAACTGACGCAGACCATACCATACTGTCTTTGATCAAAGACCAAAAAAACCTCTCAAATTTCTACGTCATAGACAAAGAAGGCGTTATATACTACGATGCCA
>Ga0105044_10015092_pt1 | contig 10445 bp, 1 predicted proteins | sample MAT01_FD_78092 | JGI IMG/M metagenome (GOLD analysis project Ga0105044, IMG submission 78092) | Freshwater microbial communities from Lake Fryxell liftoff mats and glacier meltwater in Antarctica - MAT-01 | ecosystem: Environmental > Aquatic > Freshwater > Ice > Liftoff microbial mat | place...
CCCCCGCTCACGTTCAGCGTGCCCGCGCCCCCGATGCTGGCATTCCCTGTGAGTGTGACCAATCCGGCGACTGTGCCGGTGCCGGCGCTGGCGACCAGCGCGCCAAGTCCACCGACGCCTGCGCCCTCCACGCTGATCGTCTCCGGGGCGAGGCTCGCCTGGACGTCGAGGGTCGCGCCGCTGGCCACCGTGGTGCCCGCGGTGGTGGCGCCGAGGGCCGCGGCGTTGGCCGCAACCAAGGTTCCGCCATTGACCGCGGTGGCGCCGGCGTAGGTGTTCGCGGCGAAGAGCGTCACCGTGCCACCGGTGGTCTTGGTCAAGGCAACCGCACCGGCGAGAATCGCGCTGGCCGAGCCACTCTCCACGGCGAAGGCACTGCCAGTCAGCGTGCCGTTGTTGATCTGCCCGCCGCCTCCCAAAGTAACCGCTCCGACCGTCCGCGCGAGTCCGCCCAGATCAAAGATGGCGGTCCCTCCGTTCACCGTCAGCGCCGCCCCGGTGTTTGAGCCGAGCGTGCCGCTGCCCGAGAGGGCCAGCGTCCCGGCGGTGATCAACGTGTCGCCCACGTAGGTATTGGCGCTGGCGAGAGTCTGCATCCCGGAGCCGGACTTGGTCAGGACGACGCCCGCGGCTGATCCACTGATCACCCCCGAGTAAGTGGCGGTGGTCGCATCGCCGAGAACCAGGGAACCGGTTCCGAGGGTGACATTGCCGCCCGTCGCGCCACCTCCGGCGAGGGAGCCGAGGGTGAGGGTGAAGTTATTCGCATCGGCCACGACGGTTGCGTCATCGGCGAGCGAAGCGGCAATATTGGCATTGCCAGTCGCCGCTGAAATCCGGATGGCACCCTTGTTCACCAGCATCTGGGAGGTGCCGGTGGCATCGAGCTTTGCCAGCGTCAGCGTGCCCGTGCCGAGTTTCTCAAAGACCTTGCCGCTTAAGATGCGGAAGCCGGCGCCAGTGTTGCTCAGCGTCAGATCGGTGTCCGTTTTGATCGTTCCGTTGGAAAACAAGAGATTCCCGTCCCCGGCACCGCTGACCGTCACCGGGCCACCGTACGTTTGGCTGGCTGTCGTGACGAGCCACTGGCCATCCACGTAGATCCCGGTGAGACCATCGGCGGTATTAAACCCGGTATCCTGGCCACGAGGGACAATGTTGTTGTTAAAGTTATTGGTATTCCGGGTTTCGAATATCGCGAGGTTGCCGATGCTGACCGCACCCAGATCCCCATCGTTGAGGGTGTCAAATGTTGCGTCCATGATCACTGATGCGCCCGCCCCGGCCACCGTCAGGCCGTTGCCACCAATCGTCACGCGACGCCAGTTATTGCCGTTGTAAGTATCGAGGACAGCAGCGGAGCCGACGGTGATCGATCCGCCGTCATAGGCACCAAGATTCTTCCCGGAGTTTACATGATTGATAGTGCCGTTGAAGCTCACGGTGCGACCGATTGCAGTGAGCTGGTTGCTGCCTAGGTCGCCGTTGGTGGAGACCGTGGCGTTAACGGTCGCAGCGCCGGCACCTTCGAATACGAGACCGGAATAGAGTCCGCCGCCATAACGCTGGGTCTGGACGACCGAGCTGGCGGTATCTGAATAAGTCCCGGAGACGATCAGTGCCGTCCCGTTGGTGCTGCTGATGAGATTGACGGTTGAGTTGGACGCGAGGACCAGGTTGGTCACGCCCAAATTGTAACTGCTGGAAGAATTGACATTGAGCGTCTGGCCCGATCCCACTGTGGTCGTGCCCGTGAAGGAGAGCGTCTGGTCCGTGGCCGAGGTGATCGGCGCAACCGTGACGTTGATGCTGCTGCCGGCCACGTTATCAAAGGCAAGGTTGCCGAAAGCCACGCCGGTATCGCTCTTAAGGCTCAACGTCGTGCTCGGTCCGAGCGTGAAATTGGTGCCGCCCGCAGGTGCGCTGTTCAAGCCCAGCGTGCCCTGGTTGACGGTGATCGTGCCACTCAGACCGCTGTTGTTTCCCGCCAGGGTAAGAGTTCCGGCACCGAATTTTGTCAGTCCACCCGTGCCGGTGACAGTCGTCGTCGAGCCGATGGTGAGCGTGGTGCCGGACTTGGTGTACACGACCGCCTCGCGGGTAGTAAAAGCGATGGTGCTGGTATCGGTCCCATCCGCACCGATCGTCGCAGTGGCATTTCCAATGATGCCAGCCTCGGTGTCGCCAGCGCCACCGATCGTCAGGGTCGTGGACGTGGCAGCGGCCTGCGTGATGTTCCCGCCCACCTTCAAAGCCCGAACCGCGGCGTTCGCGACCGACATGCTTTCGCCGCCCGTGGCGTAGATGTCCGTATTGGCAGCCGTATCGATCGACGCCCCCCCGTACGTTGCCGTCACGAAGCCTGTGCCGCCGGAAAAATCATACTTGAGGAAGTCGGCCGTGTCGCTGGCCTGGGACACCACGCGGATGACGTAGGGATTCACCAAGGCAACATCGGCCCCCTGTGTGGAATCCAGCAGCTTGTTAGTGGTTCCAAGCACCCCGGTGGCGCTGGGTTGAACGACGAGCGTGCCTTTCCCGATCCGGGCCAGGCCAGTGGTCGCCGTGAGGCTCACACTGCCGCTCGCCTGTTCGGTAAGCAGCACGTTATCCGTGCCTTTGAACTTGAGCTGGCCCACGCTCAGGGCGGAGGAGGGTGCGGTGCCGAGACCCGTTAGGTTCCCATAGAAGAGAGTAATGTCACCGCCGACTGAAGCCGTGAGTTGAAGATTGGCACCTGCGTTGAACGTGATTCCGGTGACCCCGGAAAGGTTCAGGTCCGGGTCATCGAACCGCACGGTGCCGCCGATGGTGAGGCCAAATCCACCCGCGAATGTCGGAGCCGCACTGTTCGCCACTCCGTCACCGACGATCAGCACCTTGCCATTGATGCCCTGCAGGGTGATGTCACCGCTCAGAGTGATTGTGCCCGCAGAGTACCTGCGGTCGGAGACAGCATCGGTGCTCATCCCGGACCACGCGGTGCCGGCACCGAGGGATACGTTCTGGGAGTAATCCGTCCCGAGACCAAAAAACAGGTCAGCCGCTGTGCCCAGGCCTCCCATGGTCGCGGTGGTATTGTTCTGGTGGGCGACGATGGCGCCGGTGGCGAAGTTCACGCCGTTGGTTCCGCGGACGGGGGCATTCGTCACCGTGCTCCAGTTTGCACTAAGGACGTTATTCGCAGTCACGGTAACGCTCTGGATTCTGCCGTCCACCAACTCGATCTGCGCACCCTGGGTAGGCCACTGGATGAGGTTGTTGAAATTGATCGTGCCCGTATTCGCGGTCTTGCGGAACCGGGTGTTCGTCTGGAACACCGGAGCCGAGGTTCCGAAAGTCATCGTGAGCCCGGCATCGACATCCACATCCACCAGACGGCCGGACGTTGAGCCGAATAGATCGCCGAACGTAATCGTTCCGCCATTGAAGGTCTGACTGTTGTCGCGAATCTGCCAGATGGCGTTGTCGCGGTGGAACCCGAACGCCGCCCCTGAGTTGAAGGTGTTGGTCGCGGCACGGGTAATCAATGTGATCAGGCCGATTTGTGCGCCCGCAGTCCCGTTGCCTAGAAACCTCCCGGCATCTCCTTCAAAATCCACGACGCTCGTATTGCTGTTGCCACCGATGCGGGTGGCGCGATTGTTGCCGCCTTGGTCCCAAGTGGTGCTGTAACCCGAACCAAAGACGAACTTGCCCCCGTCGCGCACGACGATCCACGGCTGGCCATTGGCCGGAACAAAGCGCAGGTTTCCACTCAGATAAACCGACGTGCCAGCACCAGCGACGGTGAAGTTTCCTGCGGCGTTCTGATAGCGAATGTTGTTGATGACGTTGACGCCCGTGCCGGTGTTGTAAGCATCTCCGTTGTTGATCAGAAACTCGGTAGTCACAACCGTCCCATCGAGATTCCCAGCAGTATTGCGCAGGTCGATACGATTGGCCGCGCCGCCGGTGTAGTCGCCGGAGATGGTCACGTTGACGCTGCCACCGGAGTTGGAAGCGTTGAGTTGGCCGTTGTTCACGATCGCCGACGCAGCCGAGAAGGTGCCGCCGTTGAATTCAAAGGTGGACGTAGCGGCGACGTTCAAGGTGCCGCTGTAGGTGCCGATGGACGCCCCCAGATCCAGCAGACCCGCGCTGACCGTCAGGTTGCCGGAGACCGGCGTGGCGGTCAGGTTGAGCGTATTGGCCCCCTGTTTGGTCAGGGTATTCGCGCCGCCGGTTATCGCGCCCAGTGTGACGATGCTATTGGTCGTATCAATGATCGCGTTGCCGGTCAGCGTCGTCGCTCCGAAGGCGAGCGTCGGCGTGGAGGTGAAGTTGGCGATCTGCGGGGTCAACAGCACGGCACCGATGGAGAGCGTGCCCATGGTGTTGGTGGCCGCGCCACCGCTGGTGCTACGATCGTTGATCAGCGAGCCGCTGGTGTAAACTAGGTTGCCGCCCGAGTTGATACCGTTGCCGAAGACCCGCACCGTGCCGCCGCTGAGGTTGATCGTGGCACCGTTGAGCGTCGTGGCCGCCGTGCCGCGGAGTTCCCCGGTGCTGGTGACATTGACGGTGCTGGTGCCGAGGGCATTGGCCGCCGTCGCCTGGACCCGGCCGTTGGTCACATCGACGGAGGAAGTTGCACCGAAGGCCGTGGCCGTCGAGCCAAGCTGGAGGGTGCCGGTGCCGTTTTTGGTGATCGTACGGGCCACGCCGCCGTCATTGAGGGCACCGAGATTAAGTTGGGTGCTGGCACCGGTATCGATGATCTGATTCGCTCCGAGAGTGGTGCTGCCGAGCGTCAAAGCCGCCGTGCCGGAGGTCACGTTGGCCCCGGCGGCGAGGGTCAGGGTGCCGCCATTCAGGGCTGTCGTTCCCCCACTCATCGTGTGCGTGACGCCAGCACCGGCTGCGACGCGATTCAAGGTGATCGTCGTTGTAGCGTTGATGGCCAGGTTGTTCAAAAAGGCGCGGGCGGTGTCGTCCTGAATGAGCAGAGCGCCGCCATTCATGTTTAGAGTTGCCCGGTTCGTGGCATCGCCGAGAGCGCTGGCATTGCCGCTGACTCGCAGCGTACCCGCATCGACGCGGAGCACTCCGTCCAGACCGGTCAGGGCATTGGTGATCGACAACGTGCCGGCACCCGCTTTGATCAAAGTCCCGGTCGTGCCTTCCGTGATCTGGCTAGTGCCAATGGTCACAGTCCGGGCGGCGTCAACCACGTCGAGGGTGCCAGTGCTGGCGCCGACAATGAAGGTGCGCGTGCTCGCCGGAGCCCAGTCCGCACCGGCGTTGGCATAACGCAGGGTGCCGCCGCCGAAGGTGATGTCGTTATTCACGTTGCCGAGGTTGCCATCCACGGTGAACTCCACCGTCCCGTTATTGATGATCAGCCCCACGCCGGCGGTGGTCGAACCACCCCAGGTGTTGGTGTTGCTCAGCGTCAGTTTGCCCGCGCCGACTTTGGTAATTGTCTGCGTATTCAGCGTGGCGCTGACCACCCCCGAGAGCGTCAGGTCACCCGCTCCGCCAATCGAGGAGTTGCTGGCCAGCGAGACGGTGCCGGAGTGCGATGCCGTGCCGGTCGTGTTGACCAGCGCGCCATTGGCACCCACCCCGGTACCATTCACGGTCAGGCCCTCGGCACCGACCGTCTGACTATTCAGATCCAGCGTGCCGCCACTGCTGATCACCGTGCCGCCCGCCGTGGTCCCGAGCGCACCCGCATGGGAAATCTTCAGCGTGCCGCCACTATTGATGGTGATGATGCCGGTGAGCCCCGTGTTATCGCCCCCCAGCGTCAGGACGCCACTGCCCGAGGCGATCGTCAGGGTGGTGCCAACGATGGCTGAATTGATCGCGGCATCGGCGTTGGCGGTGAGCTGCGCGGCCGTGGAAAGCGTGAGCGTCTCGGCGGCGTTGCTGACAATCGAGTATCCCGCGGTGTCGAAAGTAAGGTTCCCGGCGCTGATATTGTCCTGGAGCGTGACCGTGCCGGTGGCACCGCCAAAGACGGCGGGATTCGTGGCGCTCCACAGGCTGTTAGTTAGGCCCCCGTCGTTCGTCCAGTTGGTGGTGGTCACGTTATCCCAATTGCCCGAGCCACCGACCACCGTGTTGTCGCCATTGGTGATATCCCAGGTCAGGGCCGAGGCCCGGAAATGCGCTGCGAACAGGACGAGGGCGGCGACGCCGATGGTGGTGGCGAGCGGGGAACGGGAGCGGGTAATTTTTTTCATGAGCTTGGATGACGGAACTGAGGGGTTGAGAGCTTTCTCTGAAGCTCTTTGACGTGATCCTGAATTATTATTTTCACTCGTATAGCAAGAATCTATGCACCACGGTGCATCACCATGAGTCGCGCTCCCACACTACGGGATATCGCCAAGCAAGCCGGCGTCCATCACACCACTGCGTCCCGCGCCTTGCGCGGGCATTCCGGCATTCCCGCCGTGACGCGCGACCGGCTCCGCGCGCTCGCCGCCGAGATGGGCTATCGCGCAAACCCGCTCGTCTCCGCGTGGATGAGCCACCGCCGCGCCGCGAAGCGCCCTGCGGCGTCGGTGAAAATCGCCTTTCTCATCCGCCTGCGCGACCGCACGCAGTGGGAGGACGCGCCCTCTTTCACACGCTACTGCCGCGGTGCGGAGGCCCGTGCGTGGGACTTGGGTTTTGAGTTTGAGGAGCTGTGGCTGGGCGCTCCGGGCATGACCCAGGTGCGGATGAATCGCACCCTCGTTACCCGGCGTGTGGACGGCGTGATCGTGGGCTCATCCACCATGCCGCGGTCCTCGCTGCGGCTGGACTGGGCGAAATTCGCCGCCGTGGCGCAGGGCTTCAGCCTCACGCGGCCGGCACTGTCCTGCACGGCAAACAACTACGCCCATACCATCGAGATCGCGCTCCGTGAGTTGAGGCATCTCGGTTACCGGCGCATCGGTTACTTCATCACGCCTGTCGTGGACGCCCGCTGGAGCCCGCTCGGGCCGGGCGCTTTCCTCGTCTATCAGCAGCAAATCCCGGCGCGCGACCGAGTCCCGCCATTTCGCGGAGACGCCTCCGACAAGGCGCAGTTCCACCGCTGGGTCGGCGCGGTGCGGCCCGACGCGATCCTGACCATCCACGTCGCCACGGAGCCCTGGCTCGCCGAACTCGGGCTCCGCGTGCCGGCCGACATCGGCGTAGCCTACGCGGACTGGAACGCCGGGGACACCGGCCACGCGGCAGGTGTGGATCACCAGCTCGAAGCCGCCGGGGCCGCCGCGGTGGACCTGCTCGCCGCGCAGCTCCACACGAATGAACGCGGCATCCCTGCGGTGCCGCGCAGCGTGCTCGTGCCGGGTCGCTGGATCGCCGGAGAAAGCGTCCGCAAGATCGGGCCTCCCGCCCTTCTCCGGAGTCGCCGGCCCCTTCTGGCCCTCCATCACCATCACCATCCGCTGGTCGCGCACCGTGGTGCATAAAAGAAGTCTCGGCGCTCGCGCGCAGCCGCATATTTTCGCCGCCCCACCATGAAATTACTCATCTCCGCCCTCACCCTTGCACTCGTCGCCCCGCTCGCTGCCAGCCAGGGCGTGTTCATCGACGCCGAACGCCAACTGGCCGCGCGCTTCGGCGAAGCGTGGACATCGCAGCCGCAGGACACGATCTCCGCGGCCCTGGTGGAAATGGCGGAGTCGCTGCCGGTGAGCGGCGCGATCGATCTGCCGGGCGGCGTGCCGAGCGGCGTGCTCGATTTCCGCCGCGTGGCGGATGGCGTGCAGATCACCGGCGGCCGCGATGGCCGCGTGATTTTCGGCAGCGGCCAGCACGGATTGGCGCTGATGTTTTCGCACCTCGACCAGGAAGTCGCGCCGGGCCTCGAGCGCTCTTTTGCCAAGCACGATCCGTTTCGCGCCGACCGGCAGCTCGCGGCGAAGACGTGGACTTTCAAGGACGGCGCGGTGATGGGGCGCAACCTCGCGCCCATGTCGGACTTCCTCGCGCTGTTTTGCAGCGGAGGCATCCGCATCAAGGCCGACGTGAAGAACTGCGCGTGGATCGCGGGCGACAATGCGTTTGGCGACCACGTCGTGACGGCGGAGGCGCGCGTGGACGATTCGCTGTTCCTGTGGTTCGGGCTGAACTGGCCGTTCCGCGACTACAACGCGCACTGGACCGACGGCGGCAAGAGCGACTGGCTGAAGCGCAACACGCAGATGCACTTTGATCTCAAGGGCGGCGGCGCCGGCACGCGGCTCTACCACATGGTCGAGACGAACTACGGCAACCCGGGGCCGGGCGTCATTTTGGAGAACACCAAGGGGCTTTCGCTCATGCAGGGCAGCACCGAGCGGAGCAGCGCGCAGGGGCCGGGCGTGTATTACCTGAAAAATTGCGAGAACACGCTGCTCGGGCTGCGCGGCATCAACGGCTTTGGCAGCAACAAAGGTGACATCCGCAATGCGGACGCGAATCGCGACATCACGATCGAGGGCGGAAAAGGGAACATGCTTTACGCGATCCGCTCGTGGTCGAACTCGAACGAAGTCTCGATCTGGAACAGCGATCCCGCGCTGCAAGTCTGGGGCGTCGCCGCGCAATACGGGGCGACCGGTTTGGAGAACGCGCTGCGCTTCGCCTTCACGCCCTACTACAACCGGCCGACGCCGGAGTTCCTCGCGAAGTTCGACGTGAAGGCGCACGCGCAGGGCATCTACGACAAACGCGCCGCGGCGTTGAAAAAGGAGTGGGACAAAAAGAAAGGGGACGCGGAGAAGAAAAAGCAGGCCTTCAACATGCCGGAGCCGAAGCCGCACGAGAGCGTGGAGCAGCTCATGGCGAAGATCAAAACCGGGCGGCACCTGAATGCCCCCGGCGACATCGACATGAACGCGACCGACGAGGAAACCTTCATGCTCGGCAAGGCCGACCTCACCAAAGGCCAGAAGCCCGCGGGCAAGCTCTCCGCGCCGCCCGACGTGCCGCCGACCGACGCGCCGCGCACCCGCCGGCCGATCGCCTTCACGCAGGCGCCGGACTTTGGCAAAGCACTGCTCGCGGCTGGCGCGGATCCGACAGGCAAGAAGCCGAGCGACGATGCCTTTGCCCAACTCATGTATGGAATGAGCCGCGCGGATTTGCAGAAGATCCTCGATGAAGCCGACGCGCTCGACAAAACGATCTGGGCGATGCACGGCGGCCCGGAAGAGAAGCTGAAAGCGGCGCGCGAAACTGCGCCGTATAAGGAAGCCCGAGCGAAGATCGGCGAGCTGATGAAGCGCCTCCGCACCCGCGCCGAGACGGCGAAGACGGCGGGCGAGGACAAACTCAAAGCGCTCCAAACGGCCCTCAAGGACGCAAAGCAGGCGAAGGACAATGCGAAGGCAACGCAGATCGAGGGTGAGATCAAACTCGCGGAAGACAAGAACAGCCGCGGCACCGTGCGGCTGGATATTCCGGCCGGCACCTTCCTCCTCCAGCAGCCGATCTACCTGATCGACGGCATCAGCGGCGTCTTCGGCGCGGGCGAAAAATCCGTGCTGCGGACCGACGCGCCCATTCACGTCCTGAAAATGCAGGAGCGCTGCACGGTCGCGAACCTCGCCATCGAGGGCGGCACCGTCGGCCTCGCGCTGACCGGCGCGGATCACCATTACGGCGACGGTGCGCCGACGAAGAAGAGCTACGTCGCGGGCGAAAATTTCTACGCCATCACCTTCCGCAACCAGACGCTCGCCGGGATGCTCGTGGGGAATGACGACCCCGGCGTGATGGGTGGCGCCGAGCACGACCAAAACAAATACGTGGATCTGAAATTTGAGAACACCGGCGACTACGGCATCTGCATGAACGGCTCGATGCTCGACAAATGGCTCGTGCTCCACAGCGAATTTCGCGGGCAGAAAAAGGCGGGCATCGCGGTGAAATTCAACAACCTCATCCACGGCATGATCGTCGGCTCGAAGTTTGAAAACATCGCCGGGCCGGGCGTGGACACCTTTGGCGGGAACATCGAAATCGGCTACCGCCCGTGGGAGGTGTGGATCGACGAATGTGAATTCATCGAGTGCGGCAATGAGCGCGAGTTTGCCGTCGAGATGGGGATCACCGAGCTGAGCGCCTTCACGCACAACAAGATCGTCACGACGAAGAAAACCATCGCCGGCGGCTACGCGGGCAGCCCGCAGATCTTCGAGGACTGCACGATCGACGTGAAGCTCGTCGCCGGAGCGCCCGCGGTGAAACTCCGCGGCGTGCGCACCGAAAGTGTCGTCCGCGCCAACGGCCATGTCGTGCGCAACGTGAAGGCGAACGGCCCGCTCGTCTTCGTCAACGACGCTGACTCGCAGACCGGGCACTTCGCCAAAACCGTGGCGATGCTCACCGCGCACGGAAAGCCGCACGTCGCGAAATGGGACACCAACTCCATGGCCCACGCGCTCGCGCCGAAGAACGGCTGGGTGCATCCGTTC
>Ga0105044_10015093_pt1 | contig 10445 bp, 5 predicted proteins | sample MAT01_FD_78092 | JGI IMG/M metagenome (GOLD analysis project Ga0105044, IMG submission 78092) | Freshwater microbial communities from Lake Fryxell liftoff mats and glacier meltwater in Antarctica - MAT-01 | ecosystem: Environmental > Aquatic > Freshwater > Ice > Liftoff microbial mat | place...
ATGGATGAAATTGCCGAAAAAGGTTATGCCGCACATTGGAAATACAAAGGTGAAAATGCGCAAGACAATACGTTTGACAGATGGCTTGGAGAAATTCGTGACTTGTTAGAAAATCCGGAAGCAAATGCGGAAGAATTTATTGACGAATTTAAACTAAATCTTTTCACCGAAGAAATTTATATTTTCACTCCAACCGGTGATTTACGAGTTTTACCAAAAAATTCTACAACGCTTGATTTTGCTTTTGACATTCATACAGACATTGGTCTTTCTTGTATCGGCGCAAAAGTAAATGGTAAATTAATGCCGCTTAGCCACGTTTTAAATAGCGGAGATCAAGTAGAAATTATACGTTCCAAAAAACAAAAACCAAAAGAAGATTGGTTAAAATTTGTTGGAACTGCACGCGCCAAATCAAAAATTAAATCTGCTTTAAAAGAAGAGCAGAAAAGGATTGCAGCTGACGGGAAAGAAATACTGCAACGAAAATTTTCTCAACTGCACATCAACTTTACAAGTGAAAATATCAGTGTACTTGAAAAATTTTATCAAGTTCCTGGAGCGACAGAATTTTATTTTCAAATTGCAAAAGGGAAAATTGATTTAGCAAAAATTCGTGAGCTTGAAGTTGTAGCGAAAAATTTTGTTCCAATCATCAAAAAGATTGAAAAACACGATCACACACATCATTCGTTACAAAATATTATTTCCTGTGTTGACAGTAAAAATGATACCATCATTATTGGCGAAGATTTTAAAGATTTTGAATACAAGTTAGCCAATTGCTGCACACCTATTCCAGGTGATGATGTATTTGGATTTATTACAACAACCGAAGGCATAAAAATTCACCGAACCAATTGCCCAAATGCAATGCAATTGATGTCGAACTACGCATACCGCATCATAAAAGCAACATGGAAAAGCAAACAACTTCAAGAACGATTGGCAGGTTTAAAAATCACCGGAATAGATGACATTGGAATTGTAAACACCATTACCAATATAATTTCATCAGAGCATAATGTCAACATGAAATCTATTTCTTTCGAATCGTTCGACGGATTATTTGAAGGAAAAATTATGTTGTTTGTTTACGATACCGAACACCTTGATAAACTCATTTTAAAATTTGAGCAGATTGATGGAGTTAAGAGTGTTGAGAGGGTTTAGGAAGGAAGGAAATTATTTTGTAAAAATGCTATCATTAGCATCATATTGTCTTATCAAAATGCCAAATCACTCTAAAAACTTTATTAGTTAGAATAAAATTGGTGATTTTGGATTGTTAGACTAGTGTATTTCAACTCATTGTAATAAATAAAAAAATATCAAATTTTCACACTGGCTATATATGAACTTGCAACAAAAAACCGGACAAAAAGTTAAGCGACATTTTTAAGTTGGTTTAATTTTTCAAATTCGTTTATTGTTAGGTTACCCAGTGCAGAGTGTCTTCTGTGTCTATTATACCATGTTTCAATCCATTCAAAAACAGATATTGGATTGACAAGGCTGAAAGCGATCCAAACAATGAAATAAAAAACTTTAGAAATCTTGTAATAAACCATGAAGAACGCATATTGAATTATCACAAACACGGAAATAAAACAAATGCAATTGCAGATAGTGTAAACGCTAAAATTAAAGAAGTAATCAGACAAAATAAAGGATCAAGAGATTTAGACTTTTTTCACTTTAGGATTGCAATAATCGTTTAACCCCAGCACCTCAAAATAAAATTATCCCCGTTGCAGCGTCTAAATGCAGTATTTGACAAAAAATCAATATTTCACGCAAAGCCGCAGAGTCGCTAAGAGCTGGTTTTTCAAAATTTATTTGCATTAAAACCTTTGCGCCTTAGCGTCTTGGCGTAAAATCAATTATTCCATTCAAACACAGCTAGTGTACAATTTGAATCGAAGTGTTAATAACAATCTTATTGGCAAAATGCAACCCCCAAATATTTCCGTATTTTTAGCGTGACAAAATTGATTGATTCCGTTCTTGTCATTAACAACAAACCAAAAACCCTCACGACCTGATGAACTATTTTTATTCATTTTGTTTTTTCTTAATTTCTACTACAAGTTTTTCTCAACAAACCTGGGATGATTTTTCAGGCGAAGAGCGTGCATTTTTTTATCATGTTTGTCGTCGTGTTGAAATTTTAAAACCTGAACTTTTTCATTTGTTTGAGTTTACAGATTCTATTCCGTGGGTGAATGATACGCTTCCTGATTATCCTTACGTGGAGAAAAAAATTGTTCAGCATCCCGAAAAATTAATTTTGCATACGGATGAGATGGCCAGAAAATCAAATGGCTTGGTGAGTGATTTAGCAACTGCTTATGCTTTGTGGGAACTTGATAAGGTTTTGCATTTCAGAGCTTCAGTTGATGAAAAAGATAAACCATTAAAAGAAAAACTAAAAATATTTGAGCACTATGTTTTGGAAGAGGTTCCGCAAACAGCTGTGAATACTTTAACAAATGGCGATTATGTATTGATGAAAGGTGTATCGGGTTATTATTCTCCTTCACTTTCTGTTACTGATAAATTGGCATCACTTAAAAATTCAGGCTATTCGCAATCTGATCAGATGTTGATTTTAAATGCCTTGATGATGGCCCAAGAAAAATATGTGCAGAATCGTTCGTACGAAATTTTTGGAATTCTTGGAGGGAAATGTGAAGACTATCAGAATTTTTTATCTGCTGCTGGAGATGGTTCTTCTTGGTCGGATTTGAAAGGTGGATTTAAAACGCCCTACAATCAATCATTGCCAGATGATAAAGGTCTCTTTAAGTTTGAAGCGGAAGAATATGTAGAAAAAGTAGAAAAAATTACAGGAGAAATTGAAATTAAAAAACCAATCATTCGCATTAATGACATTATAAAAAAAGAATTCAGAACTAAAACGGATAAAGCAACGGTTATTCATTTTGATGTACAAGGATATCATCCAGAAAGACAAACAACAATCGCAATTCAAAAAGGTGGTTCATCTTATATTCTTTATGGAAAAAATGAACATCGTTTGGTAAGTCCTGATTCATCGTATGGTGTTGGAACGACCTATTGGCGGTTGCTGTGGGAATTAGAGCACACTTACATCGCTGATTTAAATGAACGTTTATACGGCAAACGTGGATACGAATATTGGATTGATATCTATGAAAAGAAAATTGCGGGAACAGAATTGCTGATTAAAAAAACTGAATTCAAATTGGATCAACTGCGCCATACTCCAATGGGTCAGCCAAAAATGAAAAAGAAAAAATTTAAAAAGAAAAATCTTGATAATTCAGATCAAATCTCTGGTCACCCAAAAAATACCGTAACAAAAACGGAAAAAAAAAAGGGAGTCGAACAAAATAGATTGGTTCATTTAAATACACAATTGGTCAATGAAAAATCAACCTTAGTCAAATTAAAAAAGGAAATGGAAGAGGCTTACTTTTTGTTAGTGAAGTATCAAACGCTGTATGATAAAATGCAAAAAAATCTCGGTTATATTTTTATGAGTCATGAGGTAGAAGGTAATATATATACGTTTGCAGATGGCGCTACATTTAATTATGCTACGCAAGATTTTACATTTCCGGCAACGAATCATGCCGAGGTTTTTCACCTTTATCACATCTCTTTTGGTGAACGAGTTTTGTCAACAAGCATTGATGAAAATTTTGTGCATTTGAATTTGTCGAGTGTTAATCTGTTTGATAAATTCACGTATTGTCACGTTTATTACGACAGAAATCCAACCCTGAGTTTATTTTATAAAGATTCCATTCAACAGATGGAAATTTTTCAAAGTATCCTCAACGACAATCTAAAAGTGGAAATGATTGTTAGAGGTGGTGGAATTGTAGGAGCTACAAATAATACATTTTTCAGAGATTCTACTTTAAGCCCAATACCTTTTGAAGCAGCTAATTATGAAAGTGACGATATTATTATTTTTCGTGCAGTTAAAGGAAGTGTTTTGACATTGAGCGTCATAGCTTGGGATCGAAAAATGATTTCAGAAAAAATGAGTCTGTATCAAAGTCAATTTGTCAAATTAAAATCCAAATATCCTGATTTAAACGAGGTCGATTATTATACCGGAATGGTTGCGAAAAAATTCGCAGAAATTTGGTTGGCGGCTTTAAAAAATCGAGCTCAGCTTTGGTTCAAAGATGCTGGAAGCCAAGCGAAAATTTTGAAGACATTGAATAGCGTTAAAGTTGGCAACGTTCAATTTTTGAATGGTAAGGTTGAGGCTAATGTGCCTAACATTTAGATTTTTCACCATTAGTTGGCAAGATGGTAGAGCAAAAATTCGGCTAACGGCCTTCTCCCTTTTGACGGGAGATAGAGAAGGATGATGTGAAGACCTGTGCTATTTCAAAAAAAATCATCTCCCTTAATCCCTCTTCAAAGAGGGAAATCCGATTTTATTCAAAACAAAAAATCAGCTCAGGCCTTCCCTCTTCGAAGAGGGACTGAGGGAGATGACTTGATAGCTTCTCACCATTTCAAAAAATCATCTTCCTTAAACTCACTTCAAAGGGAAATATGATTTTCCCAATAAATCAATCGAATATTTGTACTTTTGCACCCTAATAATTTCATGGCCGAAACAAACCAAAATATGTCTTTCCTAAATCATCTCGAAGAGTTGAGATGGCGTTTGGTAAAATCATCAGCGGCGATTTTGATTTTTGCAATTTTGATTTTCATTTATACCGAATGGATTGTCAATAATGTTTTTCTCTCTCTTACAAAATCAGATGCACCCATTTTTCAATTTGTATGCTGGGCTTTTGGAATGTGTGACAACGAAATTAAAATTGACATGCAGAATGTTGATTTTACTGCTCAATTCGGAATTAATTTAATGCTCGCCATTATTGGTGGAATGGTTGTTGCTTTTCCATTTATTTTTTATCAAATCTGGAGTTTTGTAAAACCCGGTCTTAAAGCAAACGAATTAAAAACTGTACGTGGAATTGTTTGGTTCGTCTCCATTTTATTTTTTATCGGAATTGCATTTGGATATTTTGTCATTGCACCGCTTACTGTTCAGTTCTTTGCCAATTGGCAGTTAGCTGAAAGTATCGAAAACAATATCACTATTGGCTCATTTCTAAAAACAATTATCTCAACAGTTTTTTTTACGGGACTTTTATTTTTATTACCCGTAGTGATTTTTATTTTTTCAAAACTGGGAATCATCACAGCGACTTGGTTAAAAAAATATCGAAAACATTCATTTGTTGCTGTCTTGATTCTTGCAGCGATAATAACTCCTCCAGATGTTTTTACTCAAATTATTGTCACAGTTCCAATAATGCTTTTATATGAATTCGGTGTTTTTCTGGCGCGAAGAGTGGAGAAAAAAAGAGATCGAGATTCGATAGTTAGATAGACAGTTCTTCGTATTCCTTCTTCGTTAACCTATACTGAATAACACTTCCGTAACCATTGTTTGTTTTGTAATGGTCTTTTAATTCTGCTTCTTTTATGAGTTGATTTTTAATCAGAACTTTTCCAGAAGATGGATTTTCGATATAATGTGTTGCGTAAATTTTGTTGAGCTTTAATTCTTCAAATCCAAATTTTAAAATTGCTTCAAGTGCTTCTGTTGCTATTCCTTTGTTCCAAAAAGGTACGCCAATCCAATAACCAATTTCGGCTTTGTTATTTGATTTATCTAAATGCAAGCCTATTTGTCCAATCAATTCGTCTTGCTCTTTTTCTGTGATTGCAAAAACAAATCGTTCTTCATTTTTAAATCCTTCTAAAACAAAATTCATTCTAAAAATAGCATCTTCTTCACCAAAAGGAAACGGAATGTTTATTAAGTTGTCTGCGATTTTTTTATTGTTGATATACTTGATGAGTGAAGGGACATCACTGAGTTTAATTTTTCTTAAAATCAATCTTGTTGTATTAAGTTCTGGAAATTTTTTCATAATAATTCTACAATTCAATAAACTAAAATTAATAAAAAAAAGGGTGACAAGTTAATGCCACCCTTTCTGAAATAAAATCTTTTGGTTAACGCACAATTAATTTTTCAACACCTAAAATTTCACCGTCAGTGTTTAACACCCGCACAAAATAGGTTCCGCCTGGTTCTAAACTTTGCAAGGAAATTTCTGTTGTAGAAGATTGTAATTTTATGTTTAAAACTTCTCGTCCCAAAACATCTGTGATTACAATTAAACCTGCTGAGATTTGGCCTGTGTTGACCGTCACATAATTGGTTGCTGGATTTGGAAATAAATTTATAAAGGAGTTTGATTCTGAAATTCCAACTTCATCAATTACAAAACAAGCTGACGTATCTGTGCAACCAGTTGCTGTAATTTTTAACGCATAATCTCCATTGGCAGCAGCGATATAATTTTGACTTGTTGCACCAGGAATAATTGCATAAGCATTGTTACAATCTAACCATTGGTAGGTTGCAGAACCTGTCACTGCAGAAAGTGTAATTGCAGTTTGATTCACAGTTTCATCGACAGAATTAATTGTTAAGTTGATGGTGATGACTGAATCACAACCTGCTGTATTTGGAATTGTATCATTGAATGTTAGTGAACTTGTATGCGTGTAATTTCCACTTGGAGATGTATAGCTGTCACATGCCGTAGGACTGATGTTACTTGCTGTTGGAGTGCAGCTTGATAAATCATAACCTGTTACAACAATATCATCTATCGCAAATCCTGGGTCCAAATCAGAACCTGTTCCTGCAGAACTTGACACAAATCTAAATCCAAAACGCAATGTTGATTGGCCATCCCAATTTGCATTTGTAAAAACAGAATTCACCCAAGTGGTTTGGGCACGCCATTCATTGGTTCCGCTAATTGGATTGTTTACTGCTGTCCATGCACCGCCACCATTGGTGCTATAATAAACTTCTCCATAATATGCTGTACTTCCGCCACACATCCACCAAAGATCAAGTGTTACAGAATCATGACCCACAGTACTGATATCAGAACTCATTCTAGTAAAAGTGCTTTGACCACCAAAAAGGCAAAATCCATCTGCTACTACAAAGGACGCAGCGGGCAATGTGCCTCCAGCGTCAAGTGCAATTTGTGGTGTTACATGTAAATATGTACTAGTAGGACTGTTTGTGATACCTGCAGGTTGTATTGGCGCCGCAGGAACTGTAAATGGGAAAGTGAAACCGAGAGCTGGGCAAAAAAAAGTACCCGAGCCTCCTGCATATATATTGTTTAGTGTCCATGGATTGTCACCTGTAGCAGTGCCAGTAACATCAGTTGTGTTCATTGTTATTCCTGCGCCGCCAGATTCAAAATCCTCGTCAAAAATTATGGTTTGCGCATGAGTCAAAACTGAAATCATCACAACATTCATTAAAAGTAGAAGTGTTTTCATAATTATAAATTTAGTTCACGTTTATTTGGTTAAGATTTTTTATTGAATGATTAATTTTTTGATGGTCAAAATTTCTCCTTCAAGATCTACTATTTTTACGAAATAAGTTCCACGAGCATTTATATTTTCGAGTGAAATTAGTGTTACATCCGAATCAATATTTAATTGCGCAACTTCTCTTCCTAACGCATCTGTGATAATGATTTTACCGGTTTCAATTTTTCCAGTTGAAATGGTAATATAATCATGCGCTGGGTTAGGATAAATAAAAATTGAATTTGCTAATTCTTCTTCAACTCCTAAACAACTAACAACTGCGATCGTTGTATTATCTGTATCTGGACACAATGTTCCAACTTGATAAGTTATTGTCCACGTTCCAACACCTGCAAGGGTGGCGTCAAACTCACCGGTTGTTGCATTAATACATGCACCACAATCTGCCGACCAAGTTCCGCCACTTTCTGCGCCCACTAAAGTTGTAATTCCTTCTTCACGGCAAAATGGTCCTGCAGCAGTTATGGTAGCATCAGATTGTTGATTAACTGTGATGTCTTCTGTGTCAACATCTCCGCAACCTCCACCAATTGTATAAGTTATTGTAAAGGTTCCAGCTCCTGAAATGGATGGATTAAAAGTTCCTAAATTTCCATCGGTAATTCCAATTCCAGTCCAAGTGCCACCAGCATCAACTGCGGTTAAATTTAAAGGAGCATCGTCTGCACATAAAGCTGCATTTGAATTTATTGTTGCGTCAAATCCGTCCGATACAGCGATGGTTTCTGAATCAGTATCTCCACAAGCACCGGGAATTGTATAAGTAATAATATGATTACCAATTCCTGCAATTGTTGGGTCAAAAGTTGTACCTGATACGCCAGTGCCAGACCATGTTCCACCCCCATCAACAGCAACTAAATTTGCTGGAGAATCTGTTGTACACATTGGCGTAATAGGTGTGATGGTTGCATCATCTTGTGCCGTTACAGTTGCCGTTACGGTAGCAAGTTCGCTTAAGCATGGATAAGTTTCAATTACCCAATTATAAAAGAAATAATAATAAGCTCCGCCGGCACTACTGCTAGTAATAGTTACTTGGCCTGGCAATGTATAGGGGTAAGATGCGCTGGCATTGTTTCGATACAATGATGGAGCACTGCCCACTAAAGTTCCTAATTGTAAATTGGTTCCAACAGGCACATCAAAATCCAAATTCACTACACTTGTTCCGTTTGGAATATTTACAATTGCTGATTGAATTACTGTACCAACATTGTCTCTTAATTCAATCGTTCTATTTCCAGCACCACTAGCATAAACTAAAACTGATTTTAAAATAACAGGAGCAAGACAAGTAAAAACTTGATGCTGATCACCATTAAAATTACCACCAGTACCAAAACTATTTGTTAGCGGACCTACATTCCCTGAGGTTCCTGGAATTTCTTGTTCAACATAATAAGTAACGGATGACGTTAAAATTGGTGTTGTAAAAATAGTTCCTGTATTAACTTGTGTTCCACCAATTGGTGAGTCGTACCAATTTATGATTCCTATTCCTATTGCACTTAAATCGGCAGAATTATTTGAACAGATGGCATCACCCGTTACATTTGGCGCGGCAGGTTTATTAACTGTAACATAATTTGTTTTTATTTCTGGGTCTGATCCAAATCCATTTGTTGCAATTAATTGAACAGTATAATTTCCGCTAGTTGCATAATTGTGTGTAGGATGTTGCGCTGTTGAAACATTTCCATCTCCAAAATTCCACGACCAACTTGTTGGACCATTGGTTGAAAGATCAGTAAATGCTATTAATCCACTGCATGTAGTTAAAACATCGGCAGAAAAATCGGTAACAGGAGGAACAGTCGGAAATACGCAATTCCAACTAATTTCAAATCCAGGTTCTTCTAATCCGCCATCAGAATGAAAAACTAAAGTGACCGAGCTGCCTGTAGAATTAATGGACGCCGGAGGCAAATTATTATTACAGTATGTTCCAATTAAAGTTGAACCAGTGTTTGGTCCATCATACACTCTTAAATAATCATAATTACAATTTGTACCTGAAGTTCCTGGTTCAACATCAAACAAAGTAAAATCTAAATCTACGCTTGTAGCACCAAAAGGACTAATAGTAATTTGTGCATCTTCGCCTGCACCATAATTAGATCCACTTCCACCGCTGTCAAATAATGTTCCTGAACAAACCGTTTGTATGTTCCCTGTTCCTGAAGTTGGCATAATGGTAATGCACGGAAGAAGATTATCAATTGTTATAAAATTCGTCATCACAACATTATCAGCCCCACATGCACCGCCGTCTGCATCTAACGTAACCGTATAAATCCCTGGATTTAAATAAATATGTGACGGATTGTTTGCTGTGCTTGTTCCGCCATCGCCAAAATCCCAATCAAATGAAATTCCATTTGTTGTTAAATTACTAAAGTCAACTGTGAAAGGCGCACTGCATGATGTTGTAACCGGTGCTGAAAAATCTGCAACAACTGTTGGTAAATAAATTCCACCAACACCTACTGCATACCATGCATTAGTTGTGGTTTCAACTTCCGGTGTACAAGCACCAAATAAATCAATTGCTGCTTGAATGGAAAAAAATCTTGCTTCATTAAAATCAGATGTTGGGGTTAAATAAACAGTTAAGTTTCTGAAAGCAATTTCACTGGCACTTGTAAAACCAAGACCATTTACAGTAAAAGCATCGGCATTGTCGTTCGTGCCAGAACCTCCTTGTACCATTAAGTAATACCAGTAATTTTGTACACCACTATTCGTATGTACTCCACCATTATCTCCTCCAGTTAATGACGCCCAATTACTTCCGAAATAAGTGTCAGGATCTCCGTAAGCGCCGGGATTAGACATTGAACGCAGGGCAGAACCAATATCTTCACCCATTAACCAGTTCCAATTTGATGGTCGAGCATAATTTTCTATTGACGTTCCAAAAATATCACTGAATGATTCGTTGAGTGCACCTGATTCAGCATCATAATTTAAATCAGCTG
>Ga0105044_10015095_pt1 | contig 10444 bp, 5 predicted proteins | sample MAT01_FD_78092 | JGI IMG/M metagenome (GOLD analysis project Ga0105044, IMG submission 78092) | Freshwater microbial communities from Lake Fryxell liftoff mats and glacier meltwater in Antarctica - MAT-01 | ecosystem: Environmental > Aquatic > Freshwater > Ice > Liftoff microbial mat | place...
GAGCGCCTCGACGTTGTCAACGCTGGCCTCGATAACGACCTGATCAAGATTGGCCAGATCCGCAAGGAGCCCGACGGCAGCTACAACACGCGCCCCTTCCACTGGTTCACCGCCTTCTACGAGATTCTCAGCGACGGCGGCTTCGATGTGATTGTGGGCAATCCGCCGTATGTGGAAATACGGGAAGTTAAAGACTATCAGCTGCCAAATTTTAAAACACTAAAATGTGGCGATCTGTACGCCTGTGTGATGGAACGTGGATATAACATCTCAAGAAACTCCGGACGAACTGGATTCATTGTCCCTATCTCGGCATTCGGGACTGATGGATTTGCATCGTTACAACAATTGGCCCTCTCGCACTCAAGCGAGATGTGGCTTTCTCACTTTGCCAATCGTCCATCGCAGCTCTTTGAGGGAGCCCAAAAGCGGTTGACAATAGTAATTACTCTTTCTGAGCATTTAAGTAATTTCACGGCGCCGTCCGTTCAATCTACTTCGTATATTAGGTGGAAAAGAGAGGAAAGGAGCGCGCTTTTTCCAGCTCGGATTTCGTATACACACCTACCGGGTTTCTTTCGCGTCTTCCCTGCTTCGTTGGAAAAGCTAGGAAGTAGACAGGAGTACGCTATATTTTCTAAGCTCATTGCTCAAGACGCTAAACTTTCAGATGCCATTTCCTCCAACATGTCTCATAAACTCTATTACACCCGAAAGTTTGGTTACTTCTTGGCCTTCTTGGACTTCGTTCCGTCTATTGTCGATGGAAAAACAAACGAATCCCGATTACCCTCAGAACTTAAGGAGTTAGCTTTCGCATCGCAGTCTGACTTAAGGGTGGCAATAGCAGCGTTGTCGTCATCGACATTCTACTGGTTTTGGAACGTCTTATCGGACGTTCGAAACCTGAACCGTAGAGACTTGCTTGCTTTCCCGCTAGATCCTAAGAAAATCAGAGGAGATCTTCGTGATGAGCTAGAGGGACTCGCGTTGCGATACACTCGTACCTTGCGAGCCACATCACGAACAATGATTAAAAGTGGTTTAAAGCTCGAAACCTTTGAATACTCCGCCTGTAAGCCCATCATCGACGAGATCGACCGCGTGCTGGCAGCGCACTACGGGTTCACGGACGAGGAGCTGGACTTCATCATCAACTACGACATCAAGTACCGCATGGGGCGCAGCGCGGAGAACGGCGGCGAGGAGGATTGATCGGTACGTCACAGTCCGGCCTTTTGTGCCCTCGCGTCCTTGCGTCGCATTAATCCATCTATCCAGAGCACGCTATGAGCAATGCAGCAGAACGTTCACCAGCCGGGCCGCGCTCCACGTTTCCCACACTCGCCACCATCCTCCTGGCGCTGAGCCTCTTCGCGGGACTTTGGTTTGCGGCACAGGCGCTAGCCGGAGCTCCTCGGGCGAGCGCTGAGGACACAAGCCAGGCCGACACGGCGGCTGTGTGGCCGACTGTGCCGCCAACCATCACCCCGCATCCTGCGACAGCCGGCATGCCAATGCCGACGCCAATCCCGCTGCCCCGCTGGGAGGAACAGCGCGAGCTGATCGTCGGCACCTTCACCCTTGCCACTGTACAGGAGGCCGAGGTCGCGGCGGGCCGAACCTGGTCGCTCGACAAGACAGCCTTGCTACGTCTCACGTACAAAGTCGAGATGACAGTGGACTTGTCGAAGCTTGGACCGGGGTCGGTGCAGCGCGACGGCAACACCATCGCAGTCACGATCCCTCGCCCGGTCTGGAAGCAGCCAGTATTTGCCGGAATTCTATCGCTGGAGCGGGAGCATCATACAACGTTATTCCCTGAGGGTCCGCCAGCGCAGGTTATCGGCAAAGGCATCACCGACGTCGTCAAGCAGCTTGAGGCGAACCCCGGCCTGCGCCGTCTCGCCTATGACGCGGCGCGCACTCAGGTTACGGAACTGCTCAAGGATCTTGGCTTTCGGCAGGTGACCGTCACAATCGGCCAGTAAGAGGACATCATGAAGTACACCCTTGCCAACCTCTGGAACGCCTTGGCGCTGGCCGCGATCGGCTTCACCCTTTGGAGCGGCTACCAGCTCTGGCAGAACGCACAGGCGCCAACGAGCGCCGACCGGGTCGATGTGGGCCTCACGATCATCGAGGCGGTTCGCCACGTCAACAAGCAGGTGTTCATCGAGCACTACAGCAGTGTCGAGATCCGCAGCATCGACGCGCCCGAGGGCTGGATCGCGTGGCTGGAGAGGGCCGGCGTCCGTCAGGAATATCTCATGCTGGTGCGGGGCCGCGTGCAGGCCGGCTTCGACCTCGCACAGCTTGGCTCGGATGACGTATGGGTCAGCGCCGACGGGCACCGCGCCCAGATCACACTGCCACCGCCGCAAGTCTTTGCCGACAACGTCGCCCTCGACCTAGCAAACAGCCGGATCATCGAGAGCTCCGACTTCTGCCCGGGGTTCATCTGCCCAGGCGACCGCCTGAGCAACTTTCAGAAAGAAGTAGAGCCCGAGGCGAAAAAGCGGCTGATTGCGAGCGCCGAGGAGGCCGGCATCCTGTCACAGGCGGCGGCAGATGCCGAAATCTACTACGAGCAGCTGCTCAACGCCCTCGGGGTCGCCGAGGTGCGCGTCGTCATCCCCGGCTACACTGTGGCACAAAGGTAGCGTTGTCATGCCATTCCAGAACCGCGTCACACCCTTTGGAGCGATCATCGCCGACCCGGCCCGCGGCACCGTGATGGGCAACCGTGGCTGCCTCCACGACCACGGCGAAAACCTGCTCCATCCGTATCAGGTCACCCGCTGGATCATCTGTAAGATCGAGTTTAAGGGTCGCCGTCGGCCCCCGATGCCGCCGGACGAGTACACCTCGCTCTTCTTCCTGGACGAGGCCACCGCACTCGCCGCCGGCCACCGGCCTTGCTACGAGTGCAACCGCCCGAAGTACCACGCCTTCCGTGATCACTGGATGGCCGCGAATCCTACGCGCATCGTCGCCGAGCGGCAGCTGGGCGACCAGCGCCTTGACGAGCAGCTGCACCGCGAGCGCATTACCCAGGCGTACTTCCTGCGCGACTGCCGCAAGCGCGTCTACCTCGACATGATCGACGCCTTGCCGGACGGCGTTTTTATCGCCCTCGGCCCCGAGCTCGTGCCCCATCTCGTACTCGGGCAGCAGCTGCGCGCCTGGAGCACTCAGGGCTATGGGCCGCCCACAAAGCGTCTGACGGGGCTCAACGTTGTGGTCCTGACCCCCTCGTCTACGGTGCGCGCCCTGGCCCACGGGTATATCCCGGAGCTGCATCCGTCGGTGGAGCAGCGCGCATGAATAGACGCAGAGGCGCAGCGCAGAGGACGAGCATGACGCAAAGGCGCAGGGGCGCAAAGGGTGCGGGCTTTGCGGCTTTGCGCCTTCGCGTCAAACCATCCGCAGCAGTAATCACCGGAAGCATGTGGAAGGGGACTCATGAACCACGACACCCAATCTCAGACCGAGTCGCTGCTCGACATGATTCGCGGCGTCGACAAGCAGACAATCATGCTCCCCGAGTTCCAGCGCGACTTCCGTTGGGAGCTGGATCGCACCTACGACCTGTTCGACTCGCTGGTGCGCGAGATCTTCATCGGCACGATCATCTACGGCAAACCATCCTTCGGCATGACCCTGCGGGAGATCGACACTCGCCCGCGCAAGGGCAAGGGCAGCAATGCGAAGCTGGTGATGCACGTTGTCAGCACCCCGGAGATGAAGCAGCGGGCGCAGACGCAGAACCTGCGCATCGTGCTCGACGGCCAGCAGCGCATCACCGCGCTCTACCGCGCCGTCACAGGCCGCGATGAGGTCTACCTGATTGTCCGCGATGTAAGCGGCGAGCCCAACCCTCAGCAGCTTGAACTAGAGGCGCTGATGGAGGAGTTCGCCGGCGAAGAGCGCAGCGACGCCATCTCGGTACGCCTGGCCGATGCCTACAGAGCCGAGGAAGACGACTGGGATATCGAGCAGATCGACGAGCGCTTCTTCGCCTCGGCGTACGCGCGCGAGCATCTGGACGGCGCAGATGATGCGGCGCGGAAAGCTGCGGTGCGAATCTATCGGCGCGCACTGAAGCGGCTGGCCGACTTCTACAAGCGCCAGAAGATGGTCGCCTTCTACCTGCTCGATATGAGCCTGGAGAAGTTCTGCCTCTTCTTCGAGCGCAGCAACAGCCGTGGCATCCAGCTCAACTTCACCGACATCCTGGCAGCGAAGCTCTATGGTGGCTTCAATCTACGCAAGAAGATCGACGAGTTCGAGACCCAGACCCAGCTCAAGATGAATCGTGAGGTAATCGTCCGCACGATCGCGTTCATCCGCGCCACGGAGGGCAAGGGCCAGATCAAGATCGACAAGAGCTATATTCTGGAGCACCTGGAGGCAAGCGACTTTCAGCAGCTCTGGGATGAGATCTGCACGCTTTATGCGGCCACGCTGCGCTACCTCGACAGCCAGCACTACATCCTCGCGCAGGTCTGGATGCCCTCCGAGAACATGCTCATCCCGCTGATGATCTTCCTGCGCGAGATCGGCGGCTTCGACCGCATGAGCGAGGAGCAGCGGCGCTTCATCGAGTTCTGGTACTGGGCCTCGGTCTTCGCCAATCGCTACAGCACCGCCACCAACGAGGTCATCATCACCGACAGCCAGGCGCTTACGCAGATTGCGCGTGGCGAGCGGATCAATGCCCGCGGCTACTTTCGCCGTCTGCGCTCGCTGATCACCGAGCCGGCCGACCTTTACAGCTACACGCGGCGGGCGAGCCAAACCTACCGGGGCGTACTTAATCTGCTCTCCTACGATGCGCGCGGCCTGCACGACTGGAGCAGCAAACAACGGATTAGTCTCACCACGACCGAGCTGGATGATCATCACATCTACCCACGCGCCTACATCGCCAGCCGCCCAGAGCTGGACATGGATAACGACGAGGCGGAGCAGCTCGTGGACAGCGTCGTCAACCGCACCCTCATCCCCAAGCGGCTCAATATTCGCATTGGGAAGCGATCACCCAATGACTACCTGAATGAGCTGCGCCAGGTGAAGAACCCACAGCTGGCCACATGCCTGGGCAGCCATCTCATTCCGACCGACATGCTCTCCGACAATACCTGGGATGGGCTGTTCCGCACATTCGCCGAGGAGCGGGCCAAGAACATGTTTGCCCTCATTGTGCAGTATGCCGTCAGCCCGTTAGCTGAGATGGCCAGCCTGCATGGGGTGCAGAGCGAGATTGAGCTTGACGAGCCTGAGCGCATAACCGACCGCAATCGGCTTCCCAACATGCTCGCCGACGGCCGCGTTCGCATCGGCGACCACGTGTATGCAACAGGCCACCCGCAGTATGTCGCCACGATTGTCAGCGGCAACGAGGTAGAGTATCAGAGCCGGCGGCTGACCATCAACGCCTGGGGCCAGGAGATCACCGGGTGGGCGTCAATCAATATTTACGCGAGCATCTATCTGGAGCGCACCGGGCAGCCGTTGAAGAGCTTGCGGGTAGCAGCGGTAGACTCAGTGGAGGGTTGAATGTAGCGCAGCCACGTGCTGCTGCTCAATGCCTGCACCGGAGGCGCACCGTCAGGTGCGCCTCCTCTGTTTTTAGCCGATCCGATGCACGGAGTGAAAGAATCTCGCCCTAGGGTTGATTACTCCACGGTAGGCAAGCCCGAACGACACCCGTACCGAATAGACGTACTTCTCACCCGCAACGCCAGGAGGCGCTCCAGTGCATCTCACCATCAACGATCCCGACCTGCTCGCCGAATTGTCCCGATACGGCGACGACTCAGCCCAGCAGCACATTACCCTCGTCGCCCTGCGGCTCGGCCTCCAGGCCCTGCGACATGCGCGCGGAGAAGTGGACGCGCTTGCGCTCCAGCAGACTGCAGAGCGCGTACTGGAGGAGATCGACGGGCGGGTGACTCACCACCTGAGCCAGCATAGCGCCGTGCTGCTCAAGCAGTTTTCACTCGACCAGCCGGACTCGGCGCTGAGCAAGCTCGTGCAGACCCACGATGGTTTCTACGCGCAGCTGACCAAGCAGAGCGGTGAGCACTATACCAACATCGTGGCCCGCCTTGAGGCAATGACAATCCGCCGACAAGCGCAGCGTCAGAGCACGCAGGGCGGGAAGACGTTCGAGGAAGGGGTTGGCGCAGTCCTGAGTGAACTCACCAGCGCAGCCGGCGACTCCTGCGACGTGGTGGGCGACGTGGCCGGTTGCGTGAGCGCGTGCAAGGTTGGCGACTTTGTGATCCGCCTGGGGAGCGACTGCCTCGCCGCTGGTGAGCGGATCGTCGTCGAGGCGAAGCGCGATGGCTCGTATGGTCGCGAGCGAGCCTTGAGTGAGTGTAAGGTGGCCCGCGAGAATCGCGATGCCCAGATCGCGATCTTTGTATGGGATGCCACCTACGGGCGGGCAAAACATCAGCCGCCGTTGGCGCGCTACGGCAGCGCGATTATCGTGCTCTGGGACGAGCACGACCCAGCAACCGACATCTACGCTCAGGCGGCCTACTGGCTGGCCCGCAGCCTGGTGGCGCCGCAGCCACAGGATAGCCGCGTGCTCAAGACACAGCAGCGTCTGGTCGACGCCTCGTTTGATCAAATCCTTGGCCTCAGCAGCATGCTGGATCGCATGAAGAAGGCGGGCGAGGACGTAGTGAAGAAGGGTCAGGAAGTCGCCAGCACGGCGCTCACGGTTCAGTCGCTGCTGCAGGCGCAGGTAGAGAATCTGCGCGAGCTAACGGTGGTGCGGGGCGCGGTGACGACCGAGGGTGAAGCGCTGATCGTCCGAAGCATTCCGAGCGAGCGCTTGGCGCAGGACTGAAACGCGCTCAGCCATGTACAGCGAGAACCATCTGCATGACTGCTCAACTGAAGTCTGATCAGCGCGGCGACCAGGGCGACACAGATGAGGTTCATGGCCCGATGCAGCTGCCACTATCGCTGGAGGCGTTGGGAGTCCCACCGGACATGTTGGCTGAACAACGCCGCAATGCGAAGCCACACACGCAGACAGCACAAGCAGCGCCCAACGGGAAGGCTGGGAAGGGGCGCAGAGCGAAGTCGGCACAGGAGCTACCCTGGCCGGATCCCATGCGCTTTCCCCACAACAACCCCGATGCGAAGGTTAATGTCGGTGCCATCGTGCTCGACGAACTGCGGCGCTCACGTCAACCGCTGATCATCACCGGGTTTACCTCGCTGCCGCTGGTTGTCGATCTCTTCTCCCACTACCAGGCGGCACCCCGCGATATACGTGTGCGACTAATGTTTGGGCACGAGCCGTTTGTCGCACGCAAACAGACATACCGCAAGGTGAGCACGCAGACCTTCTCGCGGGAGGTCGAGGAGTACTGGCTGGCGCGCGGTATCTCGCTGACAAAGAGCGCTGAGGTGCTAGCCGCGATTGACTTTCTCGAGTCAAGCGCGGCGGAGGTGCGAATCTCCAGCCGGCCGACGGTGCCGGTTCATGCCAAGATGTACCGGGCTGACTTTGCCATCACCATCGGTTCAAGCAATCTCACCCCGAATGGGATGCGTGCACAGTTTGAGGCCAACCGTCGGCACGAGGTGATGGAGGATAGCTTTCGCGAGGCTGAGGGTCTAGCCGAGAGTCTGTGGGCGCAAGGGCGTGATTACAAAGAACAGCTAGTCGAGCTGCTGAAGAAGCTGTTACAGACCGTTGACTGGCAAGAGGCCCTGGCTCGGGCTTGTGCCGAGATCCTGGATGGACTCTGGGCGCGGCGTTACGCCCAGGTCAACGCGCATGATACGCGCCCACAGCTCTGGCCAGCCCAGCTGCAAGGGCTATCGCAGGCGATGTGGCTTATCGAGCAGGTGGGCAGCGTCCTCGTGGCCGACGCAACGGGCTCAGGGAAAACACGTCTTGGCGCCGAGATTTTGCGGGCGATGGTTAACCGGCTCTGGGCGCACGGCCGTATGCGTAACCATATCCCGGTGGTCGTCGCGCCACCTCGCGTGCTGGGGAGCTGGAAGCGCGACACGCGGGAGATCAATCTCGGCGCAGAGCTGTTCTCGAACGCACAGTTGAGCAGCAAGGCAGAGAAACAGCAAGGTGGGCTGGAAGTACTACAGCGGGCCCAGGTTCTGGCGCTCGATGAGGCGCACAACTTTCTGAACGCCAGCTCGAATCGCTCACGCACAATCCAGCGCGCTGCGCCGGAGCATACGCTGCTCCTCACCGCGACGCCGATCAATCGGGACGTGTCAGATCTGCTGACCATCATCAATCTGCTCGGCCCTGACAACTTCGAGGACAAGATCATCCGGCTGGTTGATGACATCGCAAACGCAAAGCCAGTTGCCCGGGGGGGCCGTACCCCAATGAGCGACGAGGACTACGATCTGCTCCAGCGAGCGATCAGCCAGTTCACGCTCCGGCGCACGAAGCACCAGTTCAACAGCCTGATTGATCGTGAGCCTGACGCGTACCGAAATGAGCTTGGCAACCGGTGCCGTTACCCGAAGAACAAGGCAGCCTTTTACCTGACTGGGGAAAGCGAGGACGACGAACGCTGGATCGGCCATATTCGTAGCGCGCTCAGCATGCTCAATGGCATGGTCTTTATCCATAAAACGCTAAAACTGCCCGACTCTCCACGCTGGCGCAACCGCCCCGATGCGGCCCAGGTCTGGGCAAAGCGTATGCTGCAAGGCGCAAAGGCACTCGCCGCCTATCACGTCATGGCGGCGCTCCGATCATCACGGGTGGCAGCCCTTGAACATATCGTTGGTACCCATGAAGCATGGTCGCTCGTATGGCACGCGTCGAAGGCGCCGCTCAAACACACGGCTGAAACAGGAAACCTGCTTCACTGGGTCAAAGACCGCAGTGGGAGGCTGCCGGTCAACGAGCTAGGCGTTACGGACCTGCCCCTGATTCTCGTGGATGAGGCCGCTCATCGACAGGCAGGCGAGCGCGAGGCGCAGATTTATGGCGATATTCAGAAAATGATCCTCCAAATCTCCGACCTGCGCGAGACGACGAAGGCTGAGCATATCGCCGAGCAGATGAAGCGCCATAAGCTGCTCCTGGCCTTCGACGCTCGACCGATCACGCTGCACGATATTCACCGGCGGCTAGAGGGGCAACAGGTGATCGTACGAATCGCCACCTCTGAGCGCCCGGATGACTGCGAGCGCGTGATGAAAGAGTTTCGGCTCGGATCCACCGCTACAGGCATTGTTGCGCTTTGCACTGATGCAATGTCGGAAGGTATTAACCTACAGGCGGGCTCGGTGATTGTCCACCTGGATCTCCCCACGGTAGTACGCCGGCTGGAGCAGCGGGATGGGCGGCTCAGTCGAATGGATAGCGATCACCCGGAGATTGAGTCCTGGCTACCCAAAGACAGCGCCGCCTTCGCACCGCGCTCAGGGGAGGAAGCAATCTACCGACGCTATCGGATGGTTCAGACACTTCTTGGGGGAAACGTAACGCTTCCGACTGAGCTGGAGGAGCCCCCAACTGATGAGAGTCGGCTGGAAGATGAAGAACCCGCAAATCTTGAAGATCCGGAAATGACGCCGGTTATTACCCCGGAAGAGGTTGTCGCGCAGCGTAAAGAAAAAGAGGCTGCACTCGACGCGCTGCCAGATGCATTCTCGCCGGTGCGCGCGCTGATCAGTGGCGCAATGGCAATCGTGCCGACCGCAACCTATGAGCACTACCGCACGGTAGGATCGCGGGTTGTCTCATCGGTCGCAACGGTGCGTGCGGAAAAGCCCTGGATCTTTCTTTGCCTGCGTGGCTCCGAACACGGTGCGCCGCGTTTCGTCCTGATGATGGAGGAAGACGGGGTGCTGATCACTGCCCTGGAAACCGTATGCGATCAGCTCCGCGACCTCCTCAGACCAAACACTACACAGCGGGACTTCGACACCGCTGCTGCTGATCAACTCAACCGCTCCTTCAGTCGATTAAACAAAGACGAGGAAACGCTGCTGCCGCGCAAGAAGCAGCGGGCTCTGGCGGAGATGCGGGCAATTGTCCCCGAGTACGATCCAAACAAGAAGCGGCGTGGCAGCAAGCGGCGAACCTTGGAAGAGCAGCCACCCGACCCTCAGCGTAGCGAAATCGTTGAAGCAGTTCTGGATCTCCTTAATGGGGAGCGGGTGCGCGACGGGCAGGATGGCGAGCGAGTCATGCCGAACCTCGCGGTCCTCGCTGACCGATGGTTATCCCTTATTCATCCCACGTGGTTGATACTCGCCAAGCAACGCCGGCGCAACATCACGCTGCTCCGGCACTTACGCGCGCACCTCCTCAGGAACCCGCTAACGACCAACGAATTGGACCAACTGCTCGTGGAAGCCGGCCTGTGGACTCAGCCGTTCGATGAGCGGGTAGTTGCTGCGATTGTAGGCGTAGTGGATCCGGCGC
>Ga0105044_10015096_pt1 | contig 10444 bp, 7 predicted proteins | sample MAT01_FD_78092 | JGI IMG/M metagenome (GOLD analysis project Ga0105044, IMG submission 78092) | Freshwater microbial communities from Lake Fryxell liftoff mats and glacier meltwater in Antarctica - MAT-01 | ecosystem: Environmental > Aquatic > Freshwater > Ice > Liftoff microbial mat | place...
CAAAGCCGGACAGCATTCTCTCCGTCTTGCAGCGCCGCGACGCGCAGCTCCTGTCGGATGACATTGTGGTCGGCATTGACTCGTACAACGACAAACGCACTGGCTACATGTTCCGCCTCACTGCCGCGGGGGCGATGGCGGACGGATACATGTTCAATGATGGCGAGGAAGACTGGGGCTGGAACGCCGTCTGGCAGGGCGCAGCGCGTATCGATTCACTGGGATGGGTCGCTGAGTATCGCATTCCGCTCAGTCAACTGCGCTACGTCCCCCGAGGCGACAACACGTTCGGGGTAATGATCATGCGCCGCACCGCGCGCAACGGAGAACGCGTCGTGTGGCCAACCGTTCGTCGCTCCAGAACGGGCGTGGTGAGTCAGTGGGGTGAAGTGCCTGGATTCTTGAATCTCACCGCGCCGCGACGTGTTGAACTGCTCCCCTACTCAGTGGCCCGGTACGGCTACAAGCCCCTTGGCGACGGCACGCCGCGCAATGCAGCACACGTACAGGTTGGCGCGGACCTCAAAGTGGGACTGACGTCCAATGTGACGCTGGACGGCGCCATCAACCCGGATTTCGGTCAGGTCGAGGCCGATCCCGGCGTTCTCAATCTGAGCGCCTTCGAGCAGTTCTTCGCCGAACAGCGCCCGTTCTTTCTAGAGGGCAGCGGCATCTTTCGCTACGATATCGACTGCAACGATGGGCAGTGTACAGGGCTCTTCTACTCACGCCGCATTGGACGCACGCCGCAACTTCGTGATCGGTTCGGCGACGACGCCTCGCCACTCCAGTCAGCGATTGCCGGCGCGGCCAAGGTCACCGGCCGGTTGCGCAATGGGCTCTCGATCGGACTGCTGAACGCCTTCACCAACCGCGTGCAGGGAACACAAGAGCGCACCATCGAGCCACTCACGAACTACGGCGTTGCACGATTGCAGCAGGATCTTCGCGGTGGCAACTCCGGCATTGGTCTCATGGTGACCAATACCACGCGTCGTCTTGATGCGGTGAGTCGGGATTTCCTTCGTGATGGCGCGTGGACGGGCGGACTCGATGCGCGTCACCGATTCAGTGGAAATCGATACCAGTTCTCGGCGCAGCTAGCCGGCAGCCGCGTGACGGGAAATGCCGCGGCCATTGCGCGCACACAACGCACGAATGTGCATGGGTATCAGCGTCCCGATGCGTCGCACATCCAGTTCGACAGCACACGCACGTCGCTGGCCGGGTCGTTGGCGCAGTTCTCACTGGACAAACAGGGCGGTGGCATCACCCGCTTCAGCACCAATGCGTGGTATGTCTCGCCCGGCTTCGAGATCAACGATCTTGGCTTCCGCACCCGAGCCGACGAGGCGGGCGCATCGGCGTGGATGGCGCTGCGCCCCAACAACCCCTTTGGCATTTTTCGGCGCGGGCAACTGAACTTCAACGCGTATTCCACCTTCAACACCGACGGTCTCGCCCTTGGCAACGGTGGCAATATCAACGCCAACGGACAGTTCGTGAATTTCTGGAATGCGTATATCGGCACCGGCGTCAACAACGTGTTCACCGCGTACTCAGATCGCGACGCGCGCGGGGGGCCCGTCGTATTTCAACCCCGGCGCGTGCAGATGTGGTCGGGCATTGATGGTGATGGTCGTAAGGCGATTGCTCCAAGCATCAACCTCTTCGGCGGGCGTCGTCTCGACGGGCTGGGCAGCAATTGGAACGTGAGCCTCGGCGGACGTTTTCGCGCGGGCGGCCAATTGAACGGCAGCGTGTACGCCAGCTATGGTCGCAACATCGATGATCAGCAGTGGTTGGGGAACTTTGTCGATGGCGGCGTAGCAGCGTACACTTTTGCGCGACTCTATCAGGCTACGACATCGGTCACCTTTCGGCTGAATTATACCCTCACGCCGAACCTCAGCCTCGAGAGCTACTTCCAGCCGTTCGTGAGTACCGGGGAGTACACCAACTGGCGTGCGCTTCGCGATGGACGCGCGCAAGGCGAGGACCAACGGTTTCGTCCGTATATCACGCGCGGCACCCCGGTGGGCTTTCGCTTTGGCCAATTGCGCACCAACAATGTGCTGCGCTGGGAGTATCGCCCGGGCTCGGTCCTGTTCTTCGTCGTCACACAGGGTCGGGACACGTTCACCGATCGCCCTGGCGACTTCGGCGTCCAGCCGGCGTGGAACGACCTCGTGAACGAACGCCCGCAGAACGTCTTCCTCGTCAAATCAAGCTACTGGTTTGGACGGTGACACGGTTCACGTTGGCGCGAGCCGGTTACGGCGGGAACACCACGCCTTGCGTGTAGTACGTGACCTCGTCGTCTACTGCATTCTTGATCGGATCAAGCGACACAACGGTTGGAAAGCCGAGCGTTGCGTCGTAACTCACGCTTCTGAGGACATCCGGAAGATCGGACGCTCGGCGCACCTCCGCGAACAATTGCTCGACTGTTCGCATCTGCATGAGCAGTGATGGCAGCGCGGGCACACTGGTGCCCACGCTGAGCGCACTCGCAATCATGCCGTTCGTCACGACGACCTCGTAGCTGGTACCGCCCCAGGGACAGAAGCACGCCACGCGCTGCTGCATACGATACGACGTGCTCACTTTCCCGACACGCCAGCGCGCCTCGGCGGAGGCCAGCGCTTGCGCCTCCGGACTGACGGGATCTTTGCAGCTTCCCGCCAGGAGCGTGCCCACGACGCACAGCGACATGATGGCTCGCTGTCGGCGGGTGCGCGCGAAATGTGTAGCGTACGGCATGGCAATCTCCGGAACGAGGGGCACGATGCGAAAACGGTGCTCGTCCTGCTACCCCACGTGATCGGAAATCGTCACGACGCCGTGCCCGCGTTGTCAAAACACGTTACGCCGCGTCCGGGAGCGTGTAGTCGAACTGGTATGAGTGCACCCCGCCTTCGATCACGATCGCCAGCGTACCCGACAACCCAAGCAGTTCGTGTGTCCCTGAGTCTGGCACCACCACGATCTGCAAGGCAAAGTCGCCACCGGCCTTCATCGTCGCATGATGCATGAGCGTGAACGCACCCGGTTTCCCGTGCACCGCGCCCTCCACCATTTCGATCGCCACGTATCCCGCAGACCCCTTCACAGAAGTCATGGCGGTCATCATCTCGCCTTTGCTGGTGCCAACGATGTCACCGTGGAACTGTTTATCGATCGACATGCGACCGACGGCAACTCCGGAGACTTTCTCGTCGGCAGGCAAGGGAATCACTTTGACTTCGAACGTACCGGTCGCAATTGCGGGCATGGTATTCGCTGTGAGAGTTGAAAGGAACGCCACCTCACCATCGGCCATCGACATCTCCACTATAATCCCCGCCGCACGAAATGTAGTATGTCTCCGCGAATACCCCCTACAGGCCTCGTACGTCCAGCCCCATCGCCTCAGCAAACACCACCGCCTGATCCACCGAAACAATCGCCCCGCGCAACTCCACGTGCTCCAAATCAATCCCGGCCAGCTCGCTCCCTCTCACATCACACCCTGCCATCACCGCACCGGTCAACCAGGCCGACGTCATATCACAGTCGCGAAATACGGCGCCCTGACAGCGCGCACCCGCCAGATCTACCTCGCGCATCTTCACCGTCTCGAACTCCGCTTTTCGCAAATCGGCCGTCGCCAGCGCCACATGCGACCAGTTTCCTCCAGACACCCGGAGCAAGTCAAACGTGCATCGCTCAAACTTGCTCCCCAGCAGCTTGCACTCCACGAACGTCGTCTCAAAGAACGAGCAGTTCTGAAAGGTGCAATTCACAAAGGCGCCGTCATGATGCCGTGAACAGTTAAACTGCACGCGCTTGAAAGTGCACTCGGTGAACACCATGCCGCGGGTGATCGCCTCGGTCGCATCAATATCGGCGAACTGCACCCGTTCGTGTGTTTCACCCTGCAGCGCTTTGCCGTACCAGTCTGTCACTGGGTTCTGTACCATCTCGCTAGTACCGCGCCAGGTAGCGTTCCAGCTCCCACGGCGTGACCTGCTGGTTGTACGCGCTCCACTCAGCGCGCTTGGCTGCCAGAAAGTGCTGCGCGCAATGCGCACCCAGCGCATCGGTCAGCACATCATCGCGCTCAAGTTCGTCGCACGCTTCACTCAGATTGTGCGGCAAGTCGTCAACGCGCAGTCGTCGACGCTCGCGATGCGACATCTCCCAGATGTTGGTATTCACCGGTTCACGCCAGTCCGCTTCCGTCGCCAGGCCATCAAGGCCCGCCGCCAGCATCACCGTGAGCGCGAGGTACGGATTTGCGCTCGGATCCGGAGTGCGCAGCTCCAGCCGTGTGCCTGCGCCGCGTCGCTCGGGAACACGAATCATCGGCGAGCGATTGCGCATGCTCCACGCCACGTTCACCGGCGCTTCAAAGCCCGGCACCAGTCGTTTGTAGGAGTTCACCAGCGGATTCGTGACCGCGCACATGGCGCGCGCGTGCTTCAACAAACCGCCGATGTAGTGCAACGCGGTTTTCGAAAGCTCCCACTCGCGCTGCGGATCCCAGAACGCGTTCTGTCCACGCGTGAACAACGACTGATGGGTATGCATGCCGCTTCCATTCTGCCCGTGTACGGGCTTGGGCATAAACGACGCAATCAATCCGAACTGCCGCGCCACCTGCTTCACGACAAAGCGAAAGGTCGCAATGTTGTCCGCCGTGCGCAGCGCGTCGGCATACCGGAAATCGATCTCATGCTGTCCGTGGGCCACCTCGTGATGCGCCGCTTCCACTTCAAAGCCCATCTGCTCGAGCGCGTCCACCACCGCTCGGCGCGCATCTTCGCCAAGATCCATCGGCGCGAGGTCGAAGTAACTGCCCACGTCGTGCGTGTCCGTTGCAGGACGCCCGTCGGCCGTTGGTTTGAACAAGAAGAACTCGGCTTCCATTCCCGCGTTCATCACATACCCCAGCGCTGCCGCGCGTGCGACCTGGCGCTTCAACACTCCGCGCGGGTCGCCGGCGAACGGCGTTCCGTCCGGCATGTTCACATCGCAGATCACGCGCCCGACGCGCGCCGCGGGATCACCCCACGGAAAGATCTGGAAGGTGCTCAAGTCCGGCGCCAGTAACATGTCGGACTCTTCCACCCGCACGAACCCTTCGATGCTGGATCTGTCGAACATGATGTCGCCGTGCAACGCCTTGCGGAATTGCGACGAGGGGATCTCGACGTTCTTGATGACACCAAGAATATCCGTGAACTGCAAGCGCAAAAAACGCACCTGCTGTGCATCGGCGAGGTCGAGCACGTCCGTCGCCGAGGCACCGCTCAGGTCGGACGGAACAAGGGATCGGCTGGGAGCAGGCACGCGAGTAGGGGCGAAAGAAACGGATGGGTCGAAGTGTAGCGACGCGGATACGGGTCCCGCAGGCGATGCGGCCTCGGTAGTATTCGGCTTCATGACACCTTCGATCGATACAGGCGGCGATGCTCCGTCGTCCAGCGCCGCATTTTGCGCTGCGTGCGGCGCGGCGCTTTCGGCTGGCTCACGCTTCTGTCACCGCTGTGGAACGCCGGCTGGCGAAGCTGCTCCCGTGGCGCGAACCCAAGCGAACAGGACCGCGGCGGTGCTGCCGTGGGGTATCGCCTTTCTGGTCCTGTTGGTTGTCGTCGCCATGTTCGCTGGACGCAATTTTGGGAAAGCGAAGGGGTCGTCGATTGATGGCTCGTCCAACTCACTCCCCACTACGGCGATCGATGGCCAGGGACCAGTGGGCGCTCCCTTGGCGCCATTCGCCGACGGTGGCGCGTCTGGCGGCGGCGCAACGGGCGGCGCACCGCCAAACATTGCCAACATGAGTCCGTCCGAACGGGCGAGCCGCTTGTACGTCCGCGTCATGGAGTATGCGGAGGCGGGCAAGGTGGATTCGGTCGCCACCTTTGCGCCTATGGTGCTGGCCGCCCATGGCATGTTGCCGCAGCCCACGCTCGACGAGCGGTATCACTTTGGCCGGGTGGCCGAAGTGGTGGGTGCGGGCGAGATCACCACTGCGCAGGCCGATACGATCCTGGCCGCCAGCCCGAAAAACCTGCTGGGACTACTGCTGGCCTCTCGCTCGGCCCGTGCTGCAAATAAGCTCGACGCCGCTAAGGCCTTTGATAGGCGGCTGCTGGCCGCGCTCGAAGCCGAGTTGGCGACGCGGAACGAGGACTATGACATGCATCGCGCGGAGATCGACCGCGCCGTTGCCGAGGCGCGCCGCCCGAACTGACTGATCGGCGCAGGACCGTTGCGCAAATTTCTGTACGTAACGCTTGACGTGGAGCACAAGTCCATGTAATAGGAGTAACTGTATGTGCACCGCTATCGGCGTCTGCCCCTAGCGACCGTTTCACACCCCGGACCGGATGGCGTGCAGGAGCCCGTCAAACGGTTGCGCGATGGCCTGGATGGGCCGCTGCGGCATGCCGATGTGGAACTCAGGACTATACCAGTGGAGGAGGCAGCGATGCCGCGTGGCGACGAGATGTCAGAAGAACTCAGGGTCAACGAACAAGACGTAGAGATGATGAATCTCGGCGGCTACGAGGATGAGGAAGAGGACGACGGATACGGGGTGCCGTCCGACGACAGCGACAGCTTGTGGGACAACGCTGACGACGATGATGACGACGATGACGACGAAGAGGACGAGGACGGGTACGAGGAGGAGGCTGTCGACGACGAAGACGACGAAGACGACCTCTTCGGTCGTCCGACGATTCGTCGTGGCCCGGGCCGGCCGCCCAAGAATCCGGGCGCGTCGAAGCCAGCGCCGAAACTCAAGGCCATCATAGTCAAGGCCGAAGAGCCGGCACCTGAACCGGTCGCGGCGGCGCCTGCGCCGAAGGCACCCAAGGCACCGGCTGCTCCGAAGGATCCAGCCGCTCCGAAGGCACCGGCTGCTCCGAAGGCTCCAGCCGCTCCGAAGGCTCCAGCCGCTCCGAAGGCTCCGGCCGCTCCGAAGGCTCCGGCCGCTCCGAAGGCTCCGGCCGCGACAAACGCTCCGGCCGCGCCGAAAGCTCCGGCAGCTCCGGCAGCTCCGAAAGGAAATGCAGCGGCTCCAAAGGCTGCTGCCGAAAAAGCCGTTGCGCCCGCAAAGCCCGTAGCGGCAGCCAAGCCAGCGCCACCGGCAAAAGCCGCAGCGCTTGTGAAGAAGGCAGCGCCAGCCAAGAAAGCGGCTCCAGCCAGGAAGGCGGCTCCAGCCAGGAAGGCGGCTCCGGCCAGGAAGGCGGCTCCGGCCAGAAAGGCGGCTCCGGCCAAGAAGGCGGCTCCGGCCAAGAAGGCGGCTCCGTCCAGGAAGGCGGCTTCGGTCAGGAAGGCGGCTCCGTTCAGTAAAGCGGCTCCGGCCAGGAAGGCGGCTCCAGCCAAAAAAGCGGCTCCAGCCAAAAAAGCGGCTCCAGCCAAAAAAGCGGCTCCAGCCAAAAAAGCGGCTCCAGCCAAAAAGGCGCCCGCGAAAAAGGGCGGACGTCGCTAGGACGTCGGTTCTACCCACAGCATCGTTCACGTCAACAGGGGCGCGGTGATCCGTGCCCCTGTTGACGTTGTGCGATATCTCTAACTTGTACATGTGCAGAATGCTGAATCGCGCGACACGCTGATCCTCGACAAACCGCCGTTCGCACGTCGGGTGCTCGACGCACTCCCGATGACGATCTGGTCCGTTGACCTCGAGGGAAACATCACCGCGACCAATCGCGCCTGGTCGCAGTTCGCGACCGACAACGGAGCGCCGCATATTGCGAGTGAGCCGTCGATGGTAGGCTGCTCGATCTTTGAGAGCGTGGCCGATGAGAGTTCGCGAGAACAGATCGCGCGGGCGATGCAGCTGCTACGTGCGCGACGCGTTCCGGTCGTGCGCTGGGAGTTTCCCTGCGATTCCCCCGACGAACCGCGCACGTTCTTGATGCAGATCACCGCCCTCTCCGAAGACTCTGAGGTCACCGGGTTCGTGTTCTGCACCGTTGATATCACCTCCAGTCATCGGTCCCGCGAGGCACTGATCAACACCGGGATCGCACTCGCCGAGGCCATCTCGCTCGAACAGGTATTCAACGAGGTGGCGCATCAGGTGCGTCGTGCCATACCCTCCTCGGGCGTCGTGATTGTGTTGGCCGACGACGACACCGGCACATTTCGCGTCAACCATCGTGAAGGATTCGATGCGCCTATGCAGGAAACCGAGGCGCTGGAAACGCGGCTGGTCCGCACGTGGCTTGAAGCACTCGCCAACGGCAGCGTGGTTCGCGAACACTCCGACGCTGGATTGGAGATCACCGCTCCGCTCTTGAGCTCTCAAGGCGTACTGGGCGCGATCACCCTGTGCGCCGAACCGATTGAGTCGGAGCAAATGCTCGAGGAAGCCGAGCGGGTACTGGCTGTCATCGCTGCACAAACCGCCGTCGCGATCGAGCGCGCGTGGCTGGTGCGGCGCGTGGAATCCAAACGCCGGTTGGAGGCGATCGGTGAAGTGGCGGCCGGTGTCGCGCACGAGCTCCGCAATCCACTCTTTGGAATTTCCTCGGCCGCGCAACTGCTGCAATTTCGCTTGCGTGAAGACCCAGTGGTTGAGCGCAATGTTGGTCGCATCCTCCGGGAGGTTGAGCGACTCAATCGCATGGTCACTTCACTGCTCGAGTTCGGACGACCCAATGCCACGCATCTCGCGCCAGGCGACCCTGAATTGGTGTGGGACGAGATTCTTGACGTCGAGCGCGCGCGCTTGGACGGTAGGCAGCTCCGATTGCGCCGCACCAGAACCGAACCCTCTGCGCGTTACTCAATCGACGTCGAACAGCTGGGCCAGGTCATGCGCAATGTGTTGGTCAACGCGTGTGACGCGGCGCCGGAGCATTCCGACCTGCAGATCCTGTCCCAACTCACGCCGATCGGCGGCTGGCGCTGCAAAGTGACCAACGGTGGTCAGGCGATTCCTCCAGATGTGCTCCCCCGCGTCTTCGAATTTTTCTACTCAACTAAGGCCGGCGGAACGGGGATCGGTCTGTCACTCTGTCAACGCATCATGGACGAGCATGGCGGAACCATCGAGATCGACAGTAGCGCCGAATCTGGCACGAGCCTGACATTCTCACTGCCCGCCAGCACAAGCGGATGATGGTGTCATGACGCTGTCACTGTTGGTTATCGATGATGATGCGTCAATCCGTGAGACGCTGGTCGAGTTTTTCGAGACCATTGGGTACTCTGCTCGTAGTGCGGCGACCGCGACTGACGGCCGACGCTTGGCGCAGGAGCACGCGTCCGATGTCGTTCTGCTCGACCTCCGATTGCCGGATGCCGATGGGTTGGTCACGCTGCAGGCGCTGCGGGCTGATGATCCCGATGTCGCCGTCATTCTGCTCACGGGATATGCCGACGTGAGAACGGCGGTGCATGCCATGCAGACTGGCGCCGTTGATGTGCTCGAGAAGCCGATCGCGCTCGAGTCGCTCGCCGCCGCAGTCGAGCGCGCCGCCCAGCCCGCTCGACTGCGACAAGAGGTCGCGATCCTTCGCGCGCAGGCGAGTCTGGCAAATCCTGACGCACCGCCCTTTGACAGGATTCTGGAACAGCTCATCGAAATCGCAGCGCGAAATACCGATGCGCCGGTGTTGCTGCAAGGCGAAACGGGCACCGGCAAAGGGTTTGTCGCGCGCATGATCCACGACCGCTCGTCGCAACACACCAAACCCTTCGTCGAAATCAACTGCGCATCGCTGTCGGCCACGTTCTTTGAAAGCGACTTGTTTGGACACGAGCGCGGCGCCTTCACCGACGCGCGACAGGCCAAACGCGGATTGCTGGAAATCGCTGGCGACGGCACGGTGTTTCTCGATGAGATCGCCGAGCTGTCGCTGGAAGTCCAGCCGCGACTGCTCAAAGTCCTCGAAGAGCGCACGTTCCGACGCCTTGGTGGCACTATCCCGCTGCGATCCAGTGCGCGGCTCATCGTGGCCACCAATCAGCCACTCGGCGATGCCGTCGCCGCGCGCACATTTCGCGCCGATCTGTACTACCGTCTTCAGGTCCTCACACTCACTTTACCGGCCCTGCGGGATCGGTCTCACGACATTGTGCCACTTGCCCGCGCCTTCCTTCCGCGGGGGGCATCGTTGACCGAGGAGTCGGAGCGCGACCTGACGCGGTATCAGTGGCCCGGGAATATCCGCGAACTGAAGAACACGATCTGGCGCGCGGCGCTGCTTGCCGAAGGCAGCACGATTCTTTCAAAGCACCTACGATTGTTTTCCGACGAACGATCTTTTACCACAGAGACGGCCGAATCGACCTCATACGTCATGTCGTCGATGCAGGCTCTTGAGGTCAACGCGATCCGCGTGGCTCTGGCTCGGACGAACGGCAACCGCAGCAAAGCCGCCCGTGAGCTGGGAATAGCCCGCTCAACGCTGCTCGAGAAGATTAAAAAACACGCCATTTG
>Ga0105044_10015099_pt1 | contig 10441 bp, 6 predicted proteins | sample MAT01_FD_78092 | JGI IMG/M metagenome (GOLD analysis project Ga0105044, IMG submission 78092) | Freshwater microbial communities from Lake Fryxell liftoff mats and glacier meltwater in Antarctica - MAT-01 | ecosystem: Environmental > Aquatic > Freshwater > Ice > Liftoff microbial mat | place...
AACCCACTCACTCATAACGTCCAACTCCTAATACGGCTCCTCCTCCTTTTGACGGCAAGTTTTAGCAGTTTCAGGAACTTTTTGATGTTTTTTAGCGATCGCATTCCATTGTTTGGCGATCGCGCCTAAGGATTATGGATTTAATCAGATCGGGAATTTGATTGCTGGTAGGGGCGAACGGCCGTTCGCCCTTACAGAAGAATGGCAGAGTAGGGGCGAACGGCCGTTCGCCCTTACAGAAGAATGGCAGAGTTATTTAATTCTCATTCCTCACTGCCGCTGTTTACGAATTCAACCCACTCTGGCAGAATTTATCAAACTCATTTGTATTTCAGTTTTTACATAGCGCCACCCAGCCGTTGAGCGTCGTGTTGATTGACCCCAAACCCAAGATAGGGCAAGGGGTTGCCTACGGTAGAGGTCACCATTCGCCAGCGATGTAGCAGCGTGACTCGGCTGCGGGTGGCTGGCGTGGTCAACTGCACGGGGCCAGAGCGCAACTATCAGCGGGTGCAAAATTCTCTAATCAAAACATTATTGCAGTCCGGTCTCATCCAGCCAGACCCACTGGGATTGGGCGTGCAGGTTGCAGCCAATGGAGCCGTGATGCAGGCCGATGCCACACCCTCAAATTGGCTTTATACCTTAGGAGCAGCCCGCGCAGGCAGCCCGTGGGAAACCACAGCGGGACCAGAACTACGGTGTCAGGCGATCGCCCTCGCCCAAGAACTGCTGCAACCTACCGCACCCTAGGGACGATAAATTTATTCATCCACAATTTCCTAGGTAGGGACATGGCACTGCTATGTCCTCACAACGCAATTTCCTGGGTAGGGACATAGCACTGCTATGTCCTCTATGTCCTCACAGGTAGATCAATCTTGCCGGTGATTTAATTCGCGACCCTAAATTCCCATACCGTTAGTGAGTCAACAAAATATCTGCTGTCCCGTCCGCATCCGCCCAAATTTCTTCCGCTGTCGTTGGTTAATTGAACGCTTGTCGCTTCAGCGCCTTATCTTACGGGAAGAAGAAGTCTGGCATTACGAGATTTAGGGGGCGATCGCCGCTATATAATCGGTAACCATTGAGGCGGAACTGCCACACGGCCAACAAGGTAGAACTGACCTATGGGATTCGGGCGGCGATCGCTGAAGTAGTAGAAATCCAGGCGAGGGATCAGGAGCGGGCAAGGAAGTTGATCGGATAAAGGCTAGAGCAATGACAGTACCCGGCACTCTTACGATAGACATTTGAAGGCGTATGGGGAGTGTTAAGGAAGCTGATTGGTTGACGGCGATTGTGAGTTGATACGGCTGAGGAAAAAGCCCTGACGTAACTTCCAGGGTCTTTTCGTGGGTGTGTGGAACGTATAAGGCTCTTCAGGATCCTCTATGCTGGTTTTGCTGGACTTAACGAATCTTCAAGGCTTTCAGCCCTATCACACAGCCCCAAAATGTTTGATATGAACATTTGCATACAGGATCCTATAGAGCCACGTATGACAGGGTTTCGAGCCTGTCGAAACGGACGAAACGGCAGCCAGGACAAAGGGTTCAGGCTTTTCAAAAATGGCGTTTCGAGTGTCGCCAATAGCGTTTCGGGTTCAGTTTCGAGCCGTTTTGACCTCGACCGCATCCATCGTGTACTCGAAATGAATACCACTTGGTTCGTGATTTTTTTATAGCAATAATTGGCAGAACGGCATAACCTGGAAGTGTAGACTAGTAGTGTTTCCCGTATTGCTGCGTAAAGAGAGAAGCAATGACTCAGAGGCATACTTCTACGGCTTTAATCTTCTCTTTGTGCATCAGAACGAAAGGTTACTCCATAAAGAGGTTATAAAGATGAGATTACAAGCACTAACTGACAAGAGAGGATTGAGGGCGATCGCCTTTGTATCAGCCGGCATTGCCTCTTTACTGCTAACACCTTCTACCCAAGCTTTTAATTCTACACATCTCAGGCAATTGTTAAATAACAACAGTTGTCCCGGATGCGACCTTGCAGGTGCCAATCTAAGAGGTGCTAACCTCCGCAACGCCAACCTTCAGAACGCTAATTTAAGTTTTGCCGATCTGAGCAGTGCAATTCTAGCGGGTGCCAACCTAAATGGAGCCAACCTAAATGGAGCCAACCTAAATGGTGTCACTTGGTAAGTTTGTAGATCAAGGACAGCCCAACTTCAAATCAACTCCTCTGAAATTCAATCAAATCAATCGTACTAATAGCAGTTTGACCCCCCCTTTAAACCTATGAAACTCGATTATCTAGCTGTTGTTATATTCCTAATCGCCACTGGTTGGTTGCAGCCTGCTCATTCCGCCAAAATGGAGCACGTCCGGCGGGTATTAGCTCGCGAAAATTGTCCAACAAACCAGGTTTGTGATTTGAGTGGAGCTGACTTAAGTCAAGCAGATTTAAGAGGTATAGTTTTAAGAAATGCCAACCTGACCCGTGCCAATCTGACCAATGCTACTCTCAGTAACGCCGATTTAAGAGGGGCAAACTTCACAGGTGCCACATTGAGCGGTACAGCTATGAATGGCGCTATTTGTGATGATAATACCAGAGGATTGCCTGAAGATATTTTGAGAGTCTGTCGTGCTGTTGCTGCCCCCAAAAGTTCCTTGCTCCGAACTTAGCCTACTTACGTGGATACGAACAAATTGGTTGACCCTTATCTTGATTAATGTTGGAATTATTTCTCAAATAGTTAGCTAGCCAGTCGCAGCTTGAACGAAGCAACTTCCTGGGTTCAAAATCCCAGAAATTGACCATGTTATCGGCACCCACAGAAGTCAGCAGTTGACCATCGGGACTAAAGCTCAGACCAGAAATTGCGCTATCGCTGCTTTGTAAGGTAGCCAGAGACGTTCCACTATCAACATCCCAGAGTTTGATTACACCATCAGAACTAGCAGATGCCAAAACACGACTGTCCGCACTAAACTTTAGGGTTAAAACTGAGCCGATATGTTCAGATAACGTATGGAGTGATTCTGATTCTCCCTTTTGTCCACGACTCCAACGCCATAATTTAATAGTTGTATCCTGACTGGCAGATGCAATGAAATGCCCATTGGGGCTAAATTCAACAGATGTAACTGGACTATTGTGTTCGCTTAGTGTTGCCAGAAGTTTGCCTTGCAAATTCCAAACCTTAACGGTGTGGTTTGTGTCTCCTGAAACAAGGGCGTCACCCAATGGATTAAAGCCAATTTTAGTGATTTCTGAATTGTTTTGTGATTGAAACGGGAGTTTAAGTTGGCCACCTATGTCAAACAAAATTATTTGACTCACTTGTGGATTTAAAAAGGCACCACTCGAAATATTTTTAGTAACTGCTGCCGCAATCGTTTTGCCATCAGGACTCAGCTGAACGTCTTTAATGGTTAATCCGCTGTTAACAGCTTGAGGTGTTTGAACCACTGAAAAACTGTTTTGCAAGTTTCCATTGGCGTTCCATAGTTTGATCTGTCCGTCAGGTGTACTCAATGCACCATTTTGAAGTTTTGGTGAAAAGTTTTCGGCTCCAATAATTAACGTGCCATCGCGACTAAACTGGACACTTTCGAGTCTGCCACCTAAGGCAAATCGTTTGATCTGGCTGTTTTGCACATTTTGCATATTTTGCACATTCAGCAAAATCAGTTCGCCTTCATTCCCTTCATTTTTTCCTGGGTCACTGTGAGTTCCGGCGATCGCCATTATTTGGCCGTTCGGACTAAAACTGATGCCATTGGGCGATGTATCGCCTAGAGGATGGCTTTTTTGAGGACTACCGTTTAGGTTCCAGAGTCGGATAGTATTGTCCCCGTTTGCGATCGCCAGCAGATTGTCTTGATACGGGCTAAAGTGGGCACTAAGAAACCCCGTATCCCTGCGAAGCTCTTCTATTTCTACAAATTTGGGAGCACCAGACCCATCTGCACGCTGCCAAAACCGCATTTCTGCATCTTGACCTTGACTCAAAGAAACCAGTATACTGCTGCTTTTATTGAAGCTAAGGCTGGTCACGTCATCAATATGACCAGTCAGTTCTTGCAGCAATTGGCCATCTTTGCTCCACAGTTTGATCACACGATCTGCGCCACCTGAAGCAATGACTTGCCCATCTGGGCTAAAGCTAACAGACCGCACTTTACCCATGTGATCTAGCTGATCTTGAAAATTGCCCTGCGAATCCCAGAGCTTCACGGTGCCATCCCAACCTGCAGAGGCTAGTCTCTGCCCATCTGGGCTAAAACTGATAGCAGTCACCCACTCTGGATCGGCTGAAAAGGTTTTAATAAAGTCTCCATTGCGCTTCCAAAAGGTAAGGTTGCCATCGGCACTAACGCCAACTATTCGCTCACCATCAGGGCTAAACCTGGCTTGCTTATAGCTAAAGTCGCCAATGATTGCATCATAACTTTGCGAGGTTCTGCCAGCACCATAAATCTGTGTAGGTCTTCTGAGAGAGATAGGAAGTACCTGCCCATTCCGTTGCCAGAGTTTTAGGGTGCCGTCATCGCTGGCAGAAACGAGCATTTGGCTATCTGGGCTAAAATCAATGCTATTGACCCGACTGATGTGTTGCTTTGGAGCAGATGCAGAAGTCTTGTCAGCGCTAACGGGCGTTCCATTAATTTCCCAAAGGCGTACGGTGTAATCATCGCTAGCTGAGGCTATTAGTTGCCCATCAGGACTGAAGCTAATGTCATTTACAGAGCTACTATGCCCAATTAGTCGATTGTTTTCATGAATAGAATAGAGGGTTTGCTGCATTTGTGCTAATGTGGCAACCCGCAAGAGCAAGGGTGCCGCAATGGATTCTAGCTGCCTAGCCGCTCTGGCACTCGCTATCAGGGATCCTAACTCATCGTGAGATAGTAATAGGGCAGCCGCCTGGGAGGTAGTGGACTGGAGCTCGGCGATCGCCCGCTGCTGCTCTTTAAAGTGGTTGCTCACCCCAAAAACAATGCCCATGCATGCAGCTCCAATACTTAGAATCGCAATAATACGGGCATGGCTGCGCCCCGTTTTTAGACTTTGAATCTGATCTTTTCGACCGTTTTCTTCAAGTTGATGAATTTCTTTGTTCTTTTGGGCGATCTCTTCGCGCAGGTTATCTCCCTGCTCTTTACGAACCAGGGAGACCAGGTAGTCGTGTACAAGCTGATAGCGTTCTATTGGATCTTTAAGCAGTAGTACGATACCTGAATCAACCAGGATCTTGAGGATCTGGTTGAGCTGGTCTTGCTCAACTTCTACATCAACCTTAGGTAAATCAGTGCTTAGTTCCTTCCAAGTTCTGATTGGGCGAGTACCTTTTTCGTCAGTTAGCAAGTACAGTAGCCGCCGGGCTGCAAGTTGTGCTTTTTCTCCACCACAATCTTCAGCAAGTCGTTTCAGGAAGTTCTCAACCAGTTTCTCTTTAGGATTTTCACCTAAATTTTTGTATTGTTGCAAGGTAGTGATGTGCTGTTCTTGAAGTTCTACACCCACCACCTGGAGTTCAATCGGACGAACTTCTCCCAGCTCTTTTGAAAGATCTTCGACCAGGCGTTTGATCAAACTCTTGTGCAGCACGAATTGTGATCGCTGGGTAAGATGTTCAATTACTGTACGGGCGCGGTCGGGAGGAAAGTTGCCTAGGGGATAGCGTCTTGCCCGTCCCAAAACATCATTGTCGATACCTGGTATTTCTCGGCGATCACATTCCAACAAATAGTGTAAGCAATCATCCCGTAGAGAAAGCACAATTTTGACAAAGGAGAGGTGCAGGCATCGATCAAAAAACTCAAAGAAAGGACGTCGCTTTAATGAGTCGCCATAGTAGAAGAAAAATTCTTCAAATTGGTCAAAGATTAAAACTGTGAGTAGGCTGTGGTCATCGCCGTTGCTGCGAAGTTGATTGATCAAACTATCAATCAACAGCTGATCGATTAACGACTGATCATTAGAGTCCCTACCAAAGTCTGGCATTTTCCGTGCAATATCATGCCCCTTCAAAGCGGTTGAGAGTTGCTTACCAAGTTCTTGTGGGTTTTCAGAGTCGTCGTGATCAGGGGATAGTACATTTATTAAAGCGGCTAAGAGTCGGTCACCAAGTTCTCTTGCCCAATCAGTGTAGCCATCTAGCACAATCGTCAGGACGTTACGACCGCCAATCTCTTGTCCCTTCAGCTTTGGTACCAGTCCTGCATTGATAATGGAGCTTTTGCCCACGCCCGACTGGCCATGAATAATTGTAAGCTTGTGGTCATCGCGCCCCAGACGCTCAATCAGACGACCCACGTCTACATCGCGCCCCGCAGCAATAATCTCTTGGGCAACTGCAATGGGCTGATCTTGATACGTAAATTCCTTAGAGCCACCATCTAACTCGTCTGGAAGCTCCATCGCTATGAGGACGGGATTGATCACCATGAGTTCTGGCTCTAGACGACCTGCTCCAACAAATGCCCGAATGCCATACTGCTGTTCAATGGAGCGCTGTTCTTGTTTGGTGTTAAAGGCTTTAAGGTAGTCTTCCCGGTGGTAGTAAAACCGTTGCAGGGTTGCTAAAATACGCGTAAATAGCAGCGGATCGTAAGCATCATTGCAAAGCCCTTTGGATTCTTCTAGATGGACGATCGCCTGGTCTAGCTGGTCTAGCTCCCACTCAGCCTGCGCCAATAGCAATAAATAAAGACTGCGGTAGTGACGCAATGCCCAGCGTAATTCCCAATACTGATTTTGGCTTTCGGGCGTTTCATTAGGAAGCGAGTCGTTCACCTCAAGCGCTTGTTCTGCATGTTGTTTTGCCTGAAGCCAGTTCTGTCCGGCTAGCAAAGCTTCCGATTGCAGTCCATAGCTGTAGGCAAGTCGAATAAAGTCTTGATTGCGCTGATGCAGGTCAACAGAGATTTGTGCCACCTGTATCAGCTCATCCCAGATGGCTCTATGTTTTAGCTGATATTGCTCTTTGTTAAAGAGGGGGTAGATATCGCTAGAGGAAAAGGTTTCGTCAGTGATGTATGCAAGTGCATCGTTGTAGAGAACTCCCAGCCGTTGTAAGACCTCTCCCAGGGCAAGAATAAAGTTAGCAATAAGAGTTTGATGTTCGGTTATTGTGCTGTCTTTAAGTTCCCTATCTTCAAGCAAATTGCTCGGTTCACCATCATCTTGCAGCGTTTCTATGCATTTTTTGTAATAATCTCGCGCTTTGAGACAGTTCAATTCATAAGCGGCTCGATTGAGCACCGCCTGCCGCCGCCACCACAGCCCTAGATAAAAAAGCACACAGGCTTTACGGCTGATGTAGAGCGAGCGTTGCTCAGGGTCTAATGGTGTAACAAATAGGGCAGGAGGAGGGGAAGGGGAGACAGCATCTACTACCGGCTGAACCTTAGTCGAGTCTAGAGAGAATTCTACGGGATTGAGTGCCGTTTGCCAAAAACGTAGGCTTTGTTCATAGAGCCGTTTTGCTTCGGCCATAGCCTCTTGCGTGTAGGCTTCTACGCCTAAAATAAAATCTAAGTTGGCTCTCAGTTCAGGTTCTAGTGGCTGCTGTTGATTTTGTAAATCCTTTAGAGCAGCCTTGAGTTCTGGTGCAGAGTAAGCATTCACGCCATCGTACAGGGCTGAGCTGCGAGGGAATCTGCCTGCACCTGAATGGGCAATTTTAGCAAACAACACGTCTGTCTGCTGCTGCAAGAATGACATTAAATCTTTCGGAGCGATCATAAAACGAATGGGCACCCCAGCCCAGCTATTAAAATCGGGTGCCAATCTCGCCAGTTTTTTAAAGGTTTCATCGTTCATCCACAGAAGTAGGGGAAACGCGAAACTTTTCTGAAATTCGTTGCGTACTTTATTGGTAGCTGAAAGGACATTCTCTAACGCCTTTACTGAGTCCAATCCTAGAACCATCAGCGCTTCTGGCTGTATTTCTCCAATTTCGGTTTTGATAGCGGTGTACAGCGTTTTAGTGGAGTCGTGCAGCTCCATTTCAGTAATAGCAACGGGACAGATGGCCTTAAGTTGCTGCCGCATCTGATGCTGTAGAACGGTGTAGTTACAGCGCACGAGGATGAGCGAGAACCGCCCCTTGGAAAGGTCGATCGCTCTCGATAGTGCCCGCAATGACTGAGCATTGTAGGCAACAATATCTGGTAGCTGCGGCTCGGTCATAGATCTTGTTTTAGGAGGCGGTCGTTTGCTTTTGCCAGCTTTGGAAGCGAGTAGTTTCTTCTAACACCGGGTTGATATTGAACCAGCGTCCCTGAGAATCACTATACTCATATACATACATGTTGGGCAACAAAATTTGTGCCTCCTGTTCCCCCTTTAGAATTTGTTGCTGCACCACTCGAAAGATCATTGCCCATTCTTCTTCATCAATCGTGACAACCAGGCGATCACGATCATCCTGAATAACGCGATCGAGTGTGCTGCGTGAAATGGGCGGGTCGTCCTGCTGAAGACAGGCATAGAGCAACGCCATGACATTTCGCACATGCCCACCGCTAATCCTACACAATCGATCTAGCGTATCTAAACTGTCAAAAACTTCGGCACTGTGAGCAATCAACTTTTCAGGTGTCTTTGCCAGTTCTGGAAATGCCCGCACCAGCACCATTTGCCGTAGCAACTGCATACCCTCAACATCATCACTGCCATCGCGACTACGTACCCGCACCATTGGCAATACTTTAGGACTCATGCCACCACCTAGTCGATTTTTGAGCATGTCATTGCTGCTTGAAAATAGTAGCATCAGGGGCACGGTATAAACCAAGTGGCAATCTAGACCACGCAACTCTCCCCCCCGATCTACAAACAGATATTCGGTTTGTAGTTTGCCCGAAGGTTTAAGGGTAGGGATGACCCGATCCAGGTTATCAATAATTACCACGATGCCGTTTTTGCTTCGCTGTTTCAATAGCGCTTTAGCTGGTGCCAGCAGCTCTTCATTGATGACGCGTAGCAAAGTGCTAGTTTGCGGTTCTAAATAGCCTCTTAGGCGACTTCTTAGGTTTGAGCTATTTTTAGCTTTAGCGGTAATACTAGCAATGCCTACGCTTAAGGGACCCACAACCACGGGCATCTCAACGCTGAATCCATCTTTATCAACCGCAAACTTTTTCCCACCCTGCTCAAATTCAGCAGAAAGTTCGGGCATAGACAAAAAGTCAACGGTGTCTTTCAACAGCTTTTGGAATCCCCTGGGTTCGACAAACAACTGAGCGTCTTCCAGGCTGAGACTTACCTGGCGGGCGATCGCCAGCAGCACATCCGTCACATCCACATCCGCCACGTCTAGATCTTGAGTGGATTCAAAATACACCACAAAAAAGCCCGATTTTTCCAATTGCTCCTTCAACAGCAGCAGCTCTGTCGATTTGCCACAGCCAATGTGTCCACTAAACAACTGGCAAGTCTTACTGTTAGGCGACAGAATGGTAATGGTTCGTTCAATTTGTTGAACCATGCTATTACCGCGAACTGGTGCAAAATCGATGTAATATGGCTCATCCTCTGAGTTCCCCATATTTAGGGTGCGCGTTGGATCACAGGCATTGTAAAATCGCTGAAAGTCAACCATAGTTACCATCGCTTCCTTGGGGCTAGGAATATATTTTCGATTAGGATTTTGAGTTGCTGTGTGTGCGGAACAGCCCCAAGTCCTATTGATAAAAGCTAATAACGAACTATCACACCATTTACCCCTATCATTACGCTTACCTAAGAGAAAATCCAACAATTCTTAATATTTTTATGCTGTCTACTTTGCTTTGCCCATTGCGACTGGACTCTAAACTAACCGATAAAGAGGGGGATAATTGATTTTGACGTGCGGCATAAGGGGCTTGCATCAACCGATTGTAGCTGTAATATCCCGAAACGCATTCTCGTGTCTTAGGAGCATGTCAGATTTTCAATGGACAATTATGCTTAGGAGATAAATAACTCCTATTCCCCAATCAGCCCATTGAGATAGGAGCAACGACCGGGTAACACCTGTATCGTATTCGAGCCATTCCACTGTGCTCACGAAAGTGGCTCTTCAGGATTCTCTATGCTGGTTTCGCTGGACTTAACGAGTTTTCAGAGCTTTCAGCCCTGTCACACAGTTCCAAAATGTTTAGTATGAACATTTGCATACAGGATCCTATAGAGCCCCGAAAGTTGAATCCGCCGATCAATTTGTTTAACGGCCGATTCGACGGCACCGGAGCCAATGGAACATAGAGCAAGGGAGTGGAAGGCATTCCCACACCCCACAAAAAACTCGATCGCCTGTGAGTCATATACACAAACGGTCGAGTTTTTATCTACCTTAATGGCACTTACGAGTTAGGTGTTTAGATCCCCGACTTCTGACTAAAACTCAGCCATAAAGCCTGGTCGCATCGTAGAAGTCGGGGATCTTTGCGTAAGTCCCGCCTCAAATCACCTGTGACGCGGCACT
>Ga0105044_10015102_pt1 | contig 10440 bp, 10 predicted proteins | sample MAT01_FD_78092 | JGI IMG/M metagenome (GOLD analysis project Ga0105044, IMG submission 78092) | Freshwater microbial communities from Lake Fryxell liftoff mats and glacier meltwater in Antarctica - MAT-01 | ecosystem: Environmental > Aquatic > Freshwater > Ice > Liftoff microbial mat | place...
GTTTATCCCGCTCTGGCAACTCGACCGGCACATCCTGGTGCACAAGAACCTGGAAATGTCGATCGACGGAGTGAAAATCGACCTGTCGAAGTCGGACCCGCGCGCGATCTTCGCGGGGGTAGAGGGATGGCGGTTGCGGTAGTGGGGGGCGCCATAGGCGGCACTATTCAAACAGCGCCTTCACGTAGTCATCCGGGTCGAACGGCTCCAGGTCGTCGATCCCTTCGCCGACGCCGATGAACTTCACCGGCAGGCCCACCTTGTGTTTGATGGCGAAGATGGCACCGCCCTTGGCCGAGCCGTCGAGTTTCGTCAGGATGATACCGGTGCATTTGACCGACTTCGAGAACATCTCCGCCTGCGTGACGGCGTTCTGGCCGTTGGATGCGTCGAGCACCAGCAGTACTTCGTGCGGCGCACCGTCGATCTGCCGGGTGATGATGCGGTGGATCTTCTCGAGTTCGCGCATCAAGTTCTGTTGCGTGTGCAACCGCCCGGCGGTATCGACGATGACGACATCAAAGCCGCGTGCCTTCGCCTTCTGACAGGCGTCATGGGCGACGCTGGCCGGGTCGCTGCCCTGTTCGTTCTTGACGATGTCGACACCGATCCGTTCGCTCCAGATGGTCAACTGTTCCACGGCCGCGGCACGGAAGGTGTCGCACGCGGCCACCATCACCTTCTTGCCATCGTCCTTCAGCTTCTTGGCCAGTTTGGCGATGCTGGTCGTCTTGCCCGAGCCGTTTACGCCCGCGATCATCACGATCGTCGGCCCGCCGGTCACATACCTGATCCCTTCGGACGAATCGGAGAGCATTTCGCGAAGCTGGTTCTTCACGAACGTCTCGACCTCGCCGGTCACTTCCTTGTCGATAAACGCCTGCCGGACCTTCTCGACGATGACGCCGACGGCAAAGCCGCCAACGTCGGCCAGGTACAACCGGCGTTCGAGTTCCTCAAGGAACTTCGTGTCCACCCGCCCGCGTCCGCGGAACAGGTCCACGACCCCGGAGAACACGCTCCGCGTCTTCGCCAGGCCCGATTTGATCTTCTGGAAGAGTGCTTTGAACATGTGGCTATCTTATCGAAAGGGTCAACATGTCGGCACGGTCGATCCACTCAGTTGGTCGTGACCGAGACAGGCCGCAGCATGTGGAACATGGAACGATCCACCCCCCGCGAGCCGATCATCCGTCCGGCGGGCCAGGGGCCGTGGCAGTCGCTGCCGCCGGTGATGGCAAGGTCCAGGGTCTCCGCCATCGCCCGCAGGACTCGGCCGTGCGACGGCTTCGACCAGGGGTATTCGCTTTCCACCGCGTCCAGGCCGGCTGACCGCAACTCTATCAGCATTTCAATGTTCGTATGCGACGATGGGTGCGCCCAACTGGTGATGCCGCCCGCGCCATGCACCAGTTCGATCGCGGCGACGACATCAATCCTTGCCTTGGGCAGATCCCCGAATTCGGGTCGCCCGAGGTAGCGAGTGAATGCCTCGTACACGTTGCCAACCTGGCGTGACTCGACGAGCAGCCGGGCCAGGTGACGCCGACCCAGCGTCGCGCCGGAATCGAGCAGAGCATCGATCTCGATGGATGGGATGGTCAGCCCCAGCGACCGCAGACGCTCGGCCATGGCGACGATTCGCTCGCGCCGCTGCCGGCGCACATCGCCCAGCGCGACCAGTAGATCGGTATCGTGAATGTCGATGAAGTAAGCGAGCAGGTGCAGTTCCCGGCCGTGGAAGCTCGTCGAGATCTCGACACCGGGAATCAGTTCGACGTGATGGTTGCCCGGGCCGGCGTGATGGGCATCGAGCGTGTCATGATCAGTGATCGCCACGGCGGACAGTCCCGCCCGGCGCGCATGCTCCATGACTTCAACGCGTGTGAACAGGCCATCGCTGGCGGTGGAGTGCACATGCAGATCAGCATACACCTTGCCCGACGCTGCGGCCGCGGACTGGCACAACCGGGTAAACGGGGAACGTGCTGGCATCAGCCGGCCGCCGGGCGTGTCTTGTGGATCTTGTCCAGCACACCGTTGACGAAGGCAGGCGAATCGGCCGAACCATAACGGCGGGCGATCTCGATCGCTTCATTAATGACAACCGGCGCGGGCGTCGCATCGGGGGAGTGCAGCACTTCGAATGTACCGAGCCGCAGCACATTACGATCGACGGGAGCCATGCGCACCAGCCGCCAGTTGGATGCGGTGGCCGTCAGCAGCGCGTCGATCTCGGTCTGCTTCTCGACGACGCCGTCATAAAGGGCGAGACTGAACGTCGACAGCGACAGATCGCGGATACGGCCGCGCAGAAAGCGCTCGATCACCGCGCGCGGCACGCCGGGGTTCGCATCACGCTGAAACAGGAGCTGCAACGCCACTTCACGGGCACGGGTACGGTTGGTCATTTCGCTCGATGTCTGTTCTGACGAATTCAGGGAACGAACGCATGCGGCTTTACTTCAAAAGGTCGGTGCCTCGTCACATCTTAGTGGACAAACGACCGTTTCCGAGCCGGAAGCGTAAGCGACGGATTTCGTTGATGTTTCATCGCTTACGCTTCCGGCTCGAAAACAGCCGGTTCAACGGTGACAGAGCACTAGCCATCTTCAAGCAGCATCTCGATGACTTCCTGCATGTTCTGCTTCAACTCATCCAACGATTGCCCCAGCGAATGCGCACCGGGGAAGCCGGGAACATGGCCGACATAAAGATTTGTCGCCGGGCACCACTCGATGATGGCGGTGTAGGTTCGCATGGTTATCGGTGCCCACTTAGTTCAACATCGCCATTAGATTCGCCATCTCGATCGCCGTTACGGCGGCTTCGTAGCCCTTGTTGCCGGCCTTGCCGCCGGCGCGGTTCATCGCCTGTTCCATCGTATCACAGGTAAGGATGCCGAAGATGACGGGCACCCCGGCATTCAGGCCCGCGTTAGCGATGCCGTTGGCCGCAGCCCCGGCCACGTAGTCGTAGTGGTCGGTGTCGCCGCGGATGACTGCGCCCAGGCAGATGATGGCGGCGTATCTACCGCTTTGCCCAAGCTTCTGGGCAACCAGCGGAATCTCGTACGACCCCGGCACATGGACAACGTCAATGTTCGCTTCATCGACACCATGCCGCTTCAGGCCGGCGACTGCGCCTTCCAGCAGCCGGTCGACGACAACAGAATTGAAGCGGGCCGCGATGACCGCGAACCGTCCGGCAGGTTTCGATAGGGAGCCTTCGATTTTTGTCATTGGTCATTGGTCAGTAGTCAGTTGTCAGTTGTCAGTTGTCAGTAGCGGCCAGAGGAGAGGCGAAATTCGAGGTTCGCCGATGACCAACGACTAATGACCAATGACCAATGACGATTAAAGATTCATCGTCGACAGGAACTCCGCGTTGGTTTTGGTGCGGGCCATGCGGCTCGTCAACAGCTCCATCGCTTCGACCGGGTTCATGTCGCTCAGCACTTTGTGAAGGATATAGATCCACTTCAGTTCGTCTTCGGGGCGCAGCAGTTCTTCCTTGCGCGTGCCCGAGGCGCTGACGTTGATGGCCGGCCAGACGCGTTTGTCGACTAGACGGCGGTCGAGGTGCAGTTCCATGTTGCCCGTGCCTTTGAACTCTTCAAAGATCACGTCGTCCATGCGGCTGCCGGTTTCGACGAGGGCGGTGGCGATGATCGACAGCGAGCCGCCCTCCTCCACGTTGCGGGCGGCCCCGAAGAACCGCTTGGGCTTGTAAAGCGCTGTGGCGTCGACACCGCCGGAGAGCAGCTTGCCGCTCGACGGGGCCTCGGTGTTGTAGGCACGCGCGAGGCGGGTGATCGAATCGAGGAAGATCACCACGTCGATGCCGTACTCGACCATGCGCTTGGCTTTTTCGATCACCATCTCGCTGACCTGGATATGCCGCGCGGCCGGCTCATCGAAGGTCGAGGAAACGACTTCCGCCCGCGGGCCTTTGACGGTCCGCAGCATATCGGTCACTTCCTCGGGCCGTTCGTCGATCAGCAGGACGATCACGTAGCATTCGGGATGGTTCTTGATGATCGATGTCGCCATCTTCTGCAGCAGCACCGTCTTGCCGGTGCGCGGCTGAGCGACGATCAGGCCGCGCTGCCCCTTGCCGATCGGCGTGATCAGGTCGATCACCCGCGTGTCGATCTCGGTCGGATCGGTCTCGAGCTTGAACCGGGAGTTCGGATGCAACGGCGTCAGGTCGTCGAAGACGACCTTCTGCGTGACCATGTCCGGGTCCTGGTAATTGACCGCTTCGACGCGCAACAGCGCGAAGTAACGCTCGTTCTCCTTGGGCGGACGGATCTGCCCGGCCACGACCGAGCCGGTGCGCAGGCCGAACCGCCGGATCTGGCTCGGCGAGATGTAAATGTCGTCCGGGCAGGGCAGATAGTTGTAATCGGGGCTGCGCAGGAAGCCGAAGCCATCGGGGAGGATTTCGAGCGTCCCCTCGCCGTACATCAGGCCGTTCTGCTTGACGCGTTCCTTGAGGATCTTGAAGATCAGGTCCTGCTTCTTGAGGCCGATCCATTCGTCGCGTTCGATCGTCTCGTCGCGCGCAAGTTTCTGCAGTTGAACCATCGACATCTGCTGCAGTTCGATGATGTAGGTCTTGCCGTGCTTGATCTCTTCGTAGCGGTTGTTGGTTTCCTCATCGTAGCCGACGAAACCGGCTACCGGTGGCGCAGTAGGGGCGGGCGCGGGCGGCGCGGGCAGCGCGGGCGGCGACGCCGCAACGGGCTGGGCAGCCGCCTGTGGAGTCGCCTTCACGGTTTTCTTCACCGGTTCATCAAACGAGATATCCTGGATATCCGCAAGAGGAGGAGGTTCCGCTTTCGGCTTGGAGCGCGCCGGAGCACGGGCGGGTTTCGCATTTGCCTTCGTATCAGCCATGTCCGGAACTCCTGTGACGTGAAACCGGATTTAGGTGGACCGGGGCAGCGCAGGAATCGCGCTGTAGGAAGATCGCCCTGGTCCGACGCGGGAGGTTGAATGGATCCTACCATTCCGCAAACGTTCATCCTATGCCAGTATCCAAATTGAGGAACCCTGTCGCTTCGAACAGGCGGGAATTCACGGTGATTTCTTCAACTGGTCAACAATCAGGGCCACCTGTATTTCCATCTGTTCCACCGAGCCGCTGTTGTCGATCACCCAGTCAGCCAGTGCCTTCTTGCGTTCAACGGGCCACTGGGCCGCTTCACGACGGGTCAGTTCGTCTGCCGTCCACGCCCGTTGCGACTGCAGCCGCCGCAGCCGTTCCGCCCGGGGGACATCCACATAGACGAGCGAATCACAGATATTGTTCCAACCTGCTTCCAGCATTACCGCCGCATCAAGCATGATAAACGCAATCGCCGGCATAACTTGCGCGGCGGCGATTTCTTCTTTGACTCGCCGTTCGATGTACGGGTAAACGATCTTTTGAAGCTCGGCCCGCTCGTCGTCATCGTTGAAGACGATTTCTCCCAGCCGTCGGCGGACCACCTGACCCTCTTCATCAAGAATGTCCCGGCCCCAGCGGTTGGCTACCAGCTTGAGGGTGTCCGGCTGCCGCAGCGCCTCGTGGCCCAGCGGGTCGCCGGCGATCACGTGGCCGGCATGGGCAGCGAATGCCTCGGCCACCCGGCTCTTGCCGCTGCCGATGCCGCCGACGATGCCGATGATCGGTTTACGGCTCGTCACTTGGTACCCGTGTATTCGTAGCGGAGATTCAGATAGATGAACAAGTTGGCGATGGCGAGAAACGCGAGGGCTGGGCCAGCCGCCAGTGCGTACAGCACCATCGGGATCAGCGTGCTGAACCAGTTCATGACCATCGGCTGGAAGTGATCGAGCGCGAATCGCACCGCGATCGCGAGCGGCAGCGACGCCACCAGCGCCAGCGCGATGGCCATCCCTTCATAAATCAGCACGCGCGCCCGGTGCTGGCGGATCAGCGATCGCCATTCGCGCAATGCGTCGCCCACCGAGCACTCTTCCACCACGAGGATCGGCGGCAGCAGGAAACTCAACAGCATGAGCAACGTGACCGGCACGGCAACGATAACGCTCACCGACCAGATGATTGTCAGCACCGCGTTGAGGGTCCCCATGCTCGACGTCCGAAGTGGTTTCTCGAGCCAGTAGGGAATGTGCTGCAGCACCATCATCAGCCCCAGCCCCATGCCGATCGTCGCGGCATAGCCGAGGTATACGCGCAGAACGAACGGCCCGATCGCATCGGCCGCGGTCCGCAGCGACACCGGCCGCATGCGCGACAGTTCCAGATGACTTTGCCGGGTCAGCACGGCGGCAACCACGGCCAGCACGCCGCCCACGACCAGGCCGAAGATCGCTTCGACCAGCCAGGTCCCCCGCGTGTAGACCGCGAGCGTACCCTCGATCGCGACGAAAACAACCAGGGCCCCGATCATGCCCGACACGCAGGCGAACAGCAGTTTGCCGCTGGAAATCGTACTGTCGAACGCGGCAATCAGTTCGTCGACGAGGCCGCGGATGCCGACCGTCTGCAGCCGCATCGGGTCAAGCCGGGCCGAAACAGTCGGCTTGCTGTTGGCATCAAGATCCATCTCGGGAAGGCTCATGGCAGGCAGCGACAGCATGTCGCGCTTCGGCGGGGGCTTACGACCGTTGCCGTTGCCATCGCCCAAGTCGGCGAACTCGTTGATCCAGACGAGCGACACCCATTCGTCGTGCGTATCCCGCCGGGCCATGCTGTTGAGCGGGATGTTGCCCGCTTCGACATGATGGCGGACCGAATCGGTGCTTTTGGCCTTCATGACCCGATCATCGGGCAGGCGCACATACCACGGGTCGTAGTGAGTCTTCATGCGGTGGGCCCCACGGCACGCGGCGGGAGAAAGGATCGCGAGTCGCCTTGTGCCATCATCTTACGTTAAGGCGCACGACGGCCTTGCGCCAAGCGTGAAGCGGCGGCTTGTGACAAATTACCCATGCGACCACCGGCGACACTGCGGGTGGAAGCGGTCTCACAGCCCCTGGGCGGCTCTGATCGGGGTTGTTCGCGATGCGGCGGGCATGGTAACCTTTCCCGCCGGGGCGGAAGGATGCCGCCCGCACAACCGCATTCGCATGGACGCGTCGCTATGATCACTACACTTCGTTCCCTGCCCGCCCAGCGAGTCTTCATCGCAGCCTTGCTGCTGTTCTTCGTCGGCGTCAGCATCCAGTACAGCGTCAAGGCCGCCAAGGGGCGCTCGGCCATCAACCGCTGGGCACCGCAGATTCAGCAACTTGAAACCGGCGACGACATCCACAAGCAGTTCAACTATCCCAACCCGCCGATCATGGCGGTACTGCTCTGGCCCATTTCCGAACTGGTCACGATTCACCCGCTTCTGGGTGCGCTCGTCTGGTTCTACATCAAGGTGGCCATGGCGGCCTACTGCCTGCTGGCGGTCTTTCGGCTCGTCGAGACACCCGAAAAGCCGTTCCCCGCCTGGGCGAAACTGCTGACGGTCGTCCTCAGCATCCGGCCGATCCTCGGCGACCTGACGCATGGCAACGTTAATATCTTCATCCTGTTTCTCGTTGTCGCATCGCTGTCGAACTTCTCGAAGGGGCGCGACCTGCGCGCGGGACTGTTCCTCGCGCTGGCGATCGCCTGCAAGGTGACGCCGGCACTGTTCGCCGCCTACTTCGTCTGGAAGCGAGCCGGGCGCGTACTCGCCGGAACGGGCATTGGCCTGGTGGCGTTCTTCTTCGTTGTTCCCGCGATCTTCCTCGGCTGGGACACGAACTTGCGTGCGTTGACCAGTTGGATTGAAGTGATGATCCTGCCGTTCATCACCGGCAACGTCATCACCTCCGAGCACAACAACCAGTCGCTGCCCGGCGTCGTCACGCGACTGCTGACCGCGGCCCCGTCGTTCTCCACCTACATCAACGGTCAGTACGTCCCGCTGCGCTACGACAATATCGCTTCGCTGAGCCCGACCATGGCTGGCCTGATCACCAAGGCGGCCATGGTAATGTTCGGGCTGCTGGTCGTGCTGACATGCCGCACGCCGACCCGCGTGAAGGGGATGCCGGCAATCGTCACCCGGCGCGGCTGGCGGCTTGCGGCCGAGTACTCGCTGATTTGCATCGGCATGCTGATCTTCAGCGAACGTACGTGGAAACACCACTGCGTCACGCTGCTGCTGCCGTTCGCCGTCCTCTGCTACGGATTCTCCTCGGTGGACTGGTCACGCGGCACCCGGCGGATCGTCGGCATGTGCCTGGTACTGGCTACCGTGCTGATGTACACGACCAGCACCGGCCTGTACGGGGAGAACCCGGGCAAGACCAGCGATGTGATCGAGAGTGCCAGCCTGCTGATCGGCCCCGCGGGCATTGCCGCGGCCGGTCAGGCCGGCGTGTTCAGTTCATCGTGGGGAAAGATGGCGCAGGCGTACGGGGCCTACCTGTGGGCGTTCGGAACACTCATCATCGGTTTGACAGTGCAGATGCTGCGGACACGCACCTCCGCGATACCGACTGTGCCGGAGTGGAAACTGCCCGCGTACAGCTTGCTGTACCCGGATCGACGCGAGTTGGAAGTGGTTGAGAATCAGGCACGGCGATGAAGTGCATCCCATCGGGGGATGCACGCCAGACGGGGCGTTTCACTTGAACGCCTCGTACTCTTTGCCCAATACCGCGGCGGCGATCTTCAAACGCAAGATCTCGTCGGTTCCTTCGTAGATCCGGCAGACGCGTGTATCCATCAGGTGCCGGCCCGGGCGGTACAGCGTTGACCAACCGCGGCCGCCGAAGACCTGCACCGCCCGGTCGGCGGCATCCCACGCGGCGTTCGACGCATAAAGCTTTGCCTGGGCGGCCAGCAGATCGGCCTGGCGGGCCCGCTCTTTGTCGCCCGGCTTCGCGGTCAGGGCGTCCTTCGCCTCGGCGGCCTTCATCACAATCGCGTCGGCCATCACGCGATCCATTTCAATATGCGCGATATGCTCCTGCACCAACTGATGCCTGGCGATCGGCTTGCCGTGCTGCTCACGCACTTTGGAGTAGTCGATCACTTCCGTCAGGCAATCCTCGATGACTCCCAGGCAACCGGCCGCAACGCTCAGACGCCCTGCCACCAGCGTCCCCATGGCGACGCGGAAGCCATCGCCTTCCTCACCCAGCATGTTGTTCGCGGGGATGATCGCGTCACGCATTTCGAACATGGCCGTGTTGGCTGAAGGCATCCCCATCTTGGCGGTCAGGTTCTCGACCACGAACCCTTCCTGCCGGGTGTCGAGAATGAAGGCGCTGATGCGCCGGGGCTGTCCCGCCGGCACGTTCGCGGGATAGCCGAAGACAATGACGGCATCAGCGATGCCGCCGTTGGAGATCAGGTACTTCACCCCGTTGAGAACGAAGTGATCGCCCTTGCGTTCCCACGTTGTCGTCATCTCGAGCGGGTTGCTGCCCGCGTCCGGCTCGGTCAGGCCGAAGGCCATCACCTTTTCACCCTTCGCGGCTGCGGGCAGGTAGCGCTGCTTCTGGTCGGCCGTGCCCCATGTCAAAATCGGGTACGAGCCGATCGAAATGTGCCCGGAGAAGAACGTGCGGACCCCCGTTCCCTCACGGCCGATGCGCGCAAGCGCCCGCAGATACGTGACGGCATCGGCCCCGCGGCCGCCGTACTCGGGTGGACTGAGCATACCGAGAATATTGTGCTTCAGCCCGAGCGGTAGCACCTGATCGTTGAACTGATGCTCGGCATAGCAGAGTTCTTCGATCGGCCGGATGTCCGTGCAAAAGGATTCAACATCGGCAAGCAGACGTTCGCGTTCAGCAGGAGACATGATGCACCCCCACGACGAGATGAGATGATGGTATTTTACGCGACGGGGAGGTGGAATGCAAAATCTGCACGTAGCCGCGTTCGCCAGAACGCGGGTGCGAAACCTTGAATCCCGCCCCGCCCCGCGTTCTGGCGAACGCGGCTGCGTCACTTCTACCCCGCGTTCTGGCGAACGCGGCCACGCGACTTCTGCTAGCGCTCATCCTTCTTCAGTACCAGCAGCCAGAACTTGTTATTGGGATCGGTGATGAACTGCCGCGGGCGGTCCTCGCCGGGGCCGGCCACGCAGATGATCAGCAGGCCTGCTTCGAAGATGTAGATTCCCTGCTCTGTCTTGCCGTTCTCATCCGTGAAGTCGATCGACGCCGGCTTGGCCATCGGATCGACCTTCACGGTCACGTTCTTGTCCGGTTCCAGTCCCGTTTTGATGACGCCCTTGTCGTCACGGATAGTGACCGCCGGCTTGGTGGCGGTCAGCTTATCCTCGGGAACCGACTCGCCCCGGGTCTCGATGCGGGTGATGCGCCAGTTCCCTTCCACGGGCGAGAGCTTACGAATTTCTACCGGTCGCGGAACGACAGGCAGCGTTTCAGCCGGCATGAAGTTTTCTGCCCGCCA
>Ga0105044_10015104_pt1 | contig 10440 bp, 9 predicted proteins | sample MAT01_FD_78092 | JGI IMG/M metagenome (GOLD analysis project Ga0105044, IMG submission 78092) | Freshwater microbial communities from Lake Fryxell liftoff mats and glacier meltwater in Antarctica - MAT-01 | ecosystem: Environmental > Aquatic > Freshwater > Ice > Liftoff microbial mat | place...
CATGCGTCACCAAAAGAACACGGTCAAACTGGGCCGGAAGGAAGGCCATCGCAAATCGATGCTCGCGAACCTCGCTTGCAGCCTGATCGAGCATTCCCGGATCAAAACCACCCTCGCCAAAGCCAAGGCCGTGAAGCCGATGGCGGAGAAGATGATCACTCTCGGCAAAAAGAAAACGCTCCACGCCCGCCGCACCGCCCTCGCGGTATTGCGTCAGGCGGACATCGTGAAAATCCTCTTCGACGATGTCGCGCCGCGTTCCGCGGATCGCAAGGGCGGCTACACCCGCATCATCAAGCTCGGCCAGCGCAAAAGCGACGCCTCGGAGATGTGCTTCATCGAGTGGACCGATGCGCCGGTGCCTGTTGAAACCGCCGTCCCCGAGCCCAAGCCGGCGAAGAAAAAAGCGGCGAAGACGGAGGAGCCCGCCGCGGAAGGCGCCAAGCCAGCGAAAATGCCTCGCGCGAAAAAGACCGAAGAAAAAAGCGGGGAGTAATCCCCGCGCTTCGCGAAATCATTCAAAGGGCGGCGCTCGTTTTCGGGCGCCGCCCTTTTGTCGGCTTGGAAGTCATACGATTTGGATGGTTGAACGGCCTCAATCCTTCGGCAATGCCAGCGGGGTTTGGATCGTTTCAGCCCAGGGTGCGCGCTTCCGCTTCCTCAATGGTGGACAAGAGGAACCCCGCACACTTCCCCTGCTGACTTTCTCCGAGCTATCCGCCAGCCTTGGGATTCTCCCACTGCCAACCTCTCCTCCCCCATGAAACGCCTGCTCGCTCTCGCCGTCCTCGTCTTCGCCCCGCTCGCCCACGCCGAGCTTCCGCCGCCTCTGGGGAAAAGCACGCCGCTCTTCGACGGCACGACGCTCGCCGGTTGGGAGGGCGATGTGAAAATGTGGCGCGTCGAGGACGGCGCGATTACCGGCGGGTCGCTCACCGAGCAGGTGAAGCACAACGATTTCCTCGCCTCGGTGAAGGACTACAAAAACTTCATCGTGCGCTTCAAAATCAAGCTCACCGGCCGCGAGGGCTTCATCAATTCCGGCTTCCAGATCCGCAGCCAGCGCGTGCCGAACAACTCCGAAATGAGCGGCTACCAGTGCGACTACGGCGAGCCGACTTGGTACGGCGCGATCTACGACGAGTCGCGGCGCAACAAGCTCATGGCCCCATCCGACATGGCGGCGCTACGGCCCGTTTTGAAAAAGGACGACTGGAACGAATACGTGATCCGCGCGGACGGGCGGCGCATCCAGACGTGGATCAATGGCGTGCAGGCCGTGGACTACACCGAGGCCGATCCGGCCATCGTGCAGACGGGAAAACTCGGCCTGCAAGTCCATGGCGGCGGCAAGGCGCTGGTGCAGTTTAAGGACATCACCATCGAAGAATTGCCGCCGACCGAAAAAATCATCGGCGCACCCGAGCCACCGAAAGCCGCGAAGCCGTCTTCGCTCACGCCGGACGAGCAGCGCGCGAGTTTCACGCTGCCGCCGGGTTTTGAAATCGAACTCGTCGCCGCGGAGAGCGAGGGGATCGGCAAATTCGTCCCGCTCGCCTTTGACCAGCGCGGCGCACTTTGGACCACGACGGCGCTCGAGTACCCCGTCGATGGCAACGAGAACCCCGCCGCCGCCGATGCGCTCTACGCGAGCAAGGCCAGGGACAAAGTGCTCATCTTCGACCGCGATCCGCAGTCGCCCACCGGCCTCGCGAGCAAACCGCGCGTCTTCGCCGAGGGCCTCGCCATCCCGCTCGGCGTGCTGCCTTACAAAAACGGCTGCTACGTCCAGCACGGCCACGACATCGCCTTTCTCGAAGACACCGACCGCGATGGCAAAGCCGACAAACGCACCGTGATTCTCACCGGCTTCGGCGTGCAGGACTCGCATCTTTTCCCGCATCAATTTATGCGCGCACCCGGCGGCTGGATCTGGATGGCGCAGGGCGCGTTCAACTACAGCAAAGTCTCCCGCCCCGGTGACGAGAAGAACGCCGTGCAGTTCGACCAGACGCGCATGGCGAAGTTCCGCCCCGACGGCTCCGGCTTCGACATCACCAGCAACGGCCGTGCAACATCTGGAGCCTCGTGCTCAACGGCGAAGGCGAGGCCTTTATCCAGGAGGCCAACGACTTCGGCTACCCCGTCATGCCCTTCCACGAATACGCGAACTACCCCGGCTGTTCTGATCGGCAGTGGAAAAGCTACGCGCCCGAGTTTCCCGGCACGCCCGGCATCCCGATGGGCGGCACTGGCCTGAGCGGCCTCGCGCTGCTCGATGAGGGCTGGGCGCGGCTGCTCGACGGCGCAGCCGTCTCCAAAAAAAACCTGTCATCCCAAGCAGAGCGGATCGAATTCGGTAGAGGGCAAGTTTCATCACTCATCGGCGGAACAATGCGGGAGTGGCCCGAACACAGAATTGTCGTCCCCCCTCCACCGTCGGAGGTCGCCGACCCGGCCCAGCCGCATCCCAGGGCGGCACGTCCTTCGGACAGAGCCGCCTCTACACCCGCGTCGCAAACCGTCCTCATCGCCAACCCCATCACGAACCGCATCCAGGCCATCAAAATGCACCGCGACGGCCCGCGCTGGCGCCTCGACAAACCGACCGACTTCCTCCGCACGAGCGACGAGTGGTTCCGGCCCGTCGCCATCACCACTGGCCCCGACGGCTGCCTCTACATCGTTGATTGGTACAACAAGATCATCTCCCACAACGAAGTCCCGAGGAACCACCCCGAGCGCGACAAAACCCGCGGCCGCATCTGGCGGGTGCTTCGCAGCCGTTACATTCTTGCTTGGCTGTGCTCGCGAGCCGCTCGCGGAGCCGCTGGCGCCGTCCACGCAGAAGGGGAAGCCGATCAAAGTTCGCGAAGCCTACGACCGCGAGTTCGAGCGTTACCTCGTGCGGATGTTTCTCGAAAAACACCCGGACGCTGTCGCGAAGTTCCTCGATTCAAAGGAAGCCGAGAAGCTCCCCACTGAAGCCCGCCTGCTCGCCACGCTCGCGCTGGAGCCGAAGGCGAGCGCGGCGCGGGTCGCGCAGCTTTTGCCGAAGCTCACGCGCGCGCCGGGGCAGGAGGAAGTGCTGCGGCTCGCGCAGTTTCCCGGCGAGCCCGGCGTGGGCGACGCGCTCAAGGCCACGCTGCAAAACCCCGCCACCCGCACCGCCGCGCTCGAAGCGCTCCTCGCCGTCCGCACCAAGCTCGACGCCGCCCAGCTCACGCCTTTCCTCGCCGACGCCGCCACCGCGCTGCTCGCCAGCCAAGACCCCGCGAGCCTCGACCTCGGCGTGAAACTCGCCGCCGGCTTCAAGCTCGCGAACGCCGAACCCGCGCTCCTCGCGCTGTTGAATGGGGAGCGCGAGCTTCCAGCTCGTCCGGCGGGGCTTCCCAGCCCCGCCGACGGGAGCGGCGCGGGGAGCAAAAACCGCGACCCCGCTGCGAATGACGCGTCATCCGCTGGCCGGCAGGATGCCGGCCAGAACGGGCAGGATGCCCGCGCTCCCCTGCGTCTCAGCGCATTGCGCGCCCTCGCCGAACTCGGCAGCGCCAACACCGATCTTTTCGCGAAACTCGCCACCACCGCGCCCGCCCTCGCCGTGCGCGACGAAGCGCTCGCCGCCCTCGCCGCCTCAAAGGCCGCCGACGCTCCGGCGCGCAATCCCTCGTCGCCGCAGTCGGCGCGGGCACCATCGCGAAGACCGATCTCGACAGCGCGACCGTGGACAAGCTCCAGGCCGTTCTCGGCAACGACCCGGCGCTCGCCGCGCTCATGCAGGAGCTCGGCGCGCTTTTCCGCCCCGTCCTCACGCTCGACGGCAGCGACGCCTCATGGACGCAGACCGCCGCGACACTCGACAGCCCCTGCACCATCGAGACCTGGGTGCGCCTCGATCCCAAGGGCCGCAAGATCGGCAACGCCGACGGCATCCTCCGCGCGCCCGGCGCGGAGGACCGCCGCATCCCGCGCGCGGAAATCCGCGACGCGACATATCTCCGCCGGTCGCTCATGCCCGAGGGCCTGCTGGACACGATGGGTGCGGAGCAGGTGAGCGATCTTTTCGCGTATTTGAAAACGCTGAAGTAGAACGGACGCGGCCCGCAAACTCCGGGGAGATGACCGCGGCGGCCGGGCACGCCGATGAGATCGCGCGGGAGCTCGCGATCGACGGGACGCTTGTAGCGGAGCGCGGCGTGGAGGACGCGGTCGATTTCCGCGAAGGCCGTGTCGGGATCCTCCAGCGCCGCCGAGGCGACGGTGATCTGCTCGAAAACGCGCCGCTGCGTGTCGAACTCGCGGACCTTGTGAGGGAGCAGGGGATTGCGCTCGCGTTCGCTCATCCCCGGCGCGCCGCTGATGACCACGACCGGCGATTTCTCCGCAAACGCGCCCGCGATCGGGCTCACTACTTTCAATCCGCCGACGCAATATGTGATGCACACCGCGCCCAGCCCGCGCACGCGGGCATAGGCATCCGCCGCAAAGCCCGCGCCCTGCTCGTCGCAGGTCGTGATCGTTTTCAGCGCGCGGTTTTGGAGCTGCCCGTAAAAGCCGAGCACGTAGTCGCCGGGGATGCCAAAGACATGGCCGACGCCATGCGCGGCGAGGCGCTCAATGAGGTAGCCGCCGATGGTCATGCGGGGGTGAATCGTCCTCCACCTGCGCGGATTCGACGTAGAAAAGCTCACACGCGCCATTGCCCGTGTCCGTCCGGCTCAGCGAGGTGGCCCACCGAATTCCTCCCGGTTTCACGGCATTCACCAGGTAACCGCGCAGCTTCACCACCTGCCCCGCGCGCAGCTTGCGGATGATCTTCGCGACCTCCGCGCTCGCCGCGATGAGGTGGTTGTTCGCCGCGTGGCAGGCGATCTCTTTTTCCGGGATCGGCGGCGCCTCCCGCCATTCGTAGAAAAAGAAACGGTTGCTCTGCGCCACGCGGAGCTGGTCGAGCACCGCCTGATCCGACATCGGCCCCCAGCCGAGCGCCACATCGTACGGCACGAGATCGGCGGCGTCCGCCCAGTAGCGCTTCGTGTGCAGCACGCGCGCCTGCACCGCGTAGGTGGCCACGGCGCTCAGGGTGAAGCCATGCACCTCGCCGAGCGGCTGCTCAGGAATCAAGTGCTGCTCAGGCTCCGCGCCCACGAGCACGCCCGGCGGATGCCGCCGCGCCGTCTGCGGCCACAGCCCGTGGAGTCCGAACGCCACGAGCGCGAGACAGGCCGCCGGTTTGAGCACCGCTTTCAGATTCATGCGGCTGGAAAAAGCAGGTCACGCGCCCCAGGCTAAAGACCGGGCTACTTGGCCCCCGCGCCCTTCGAGATCCGCACGCGGTCAATCTCCACGCCGTCGATGCTAATCTGCGTCAGCACCAGCTCCTGCGGGCTCAGCTCGATGAGGGAGAACGAGTGCTTGTCCGCGATGTACTTCGCCGTCAACGGCACGTAATTGCCCGGATTGTCCTTCAGCAGCTTCGCCACCGTCGCGTCGAAATCCTTCGCGTTGTAGAGCGACGCGCCGCCGCCGCCCGTGACCACATGGATGATCCCCTTCGGCACCGTCTTCGTCACACCGTCAAACTCCTCGTCGAACACGAAGTCGCCGTTCACCCGACCGCGCGCATCGCGCTTCGGCGGATTCGGCGTAAAGCGCAGCGGCTTCGAGCGCTGGTAATTGTGAACGTGCCCGGCGAAAACCACATCCACCCCGTGAGCCGCGAAGACCGGCTCCAGCAGCCGCATTTTCTGTTCCGTGTAGTGCTGCGGCGAGGTGTGAAACGCCGGCGCGTGCATGCAGATGAATTTCCAAGGCTGCTTCGAGTCCCGGAGATCCTTTTCCAGCCACGGCACGAGCTGCAGGAAGCTCGCCGTATTGTAGCCGTTCGTGTCCAGCATCACGAAATGCGCCGCGCCGCAGTCGAAGGAATAGATGCTCAGCGCCGGATAGTTCGGCCCCGCCCCCGCGCGGAATGCCGCCGCCACTTTCGCATCCTTTCCCAGCGGCGTATTCCACGGCCCGAGTCCGGGGCCGTTCAGCGGGCCGTGGAAAAAGTAAAACGCCCCCAGCGCATCAGGCGTGTCCTGCAGCTTCACCGCGTCCGCGTCGTGATTCCCGATCACCGGATAAAACGGGATCGACTTCATCAGCGGCGCGCCGGTTTTCGGGCCAGTCGCGGGCGGGTTGTTGTACGTCGTCCAGAAATGGTGCATGTACTGGCTCACCCGGCCCGCCGAATAAACGAGATCCCCCAGCGCCACGAGGAACTCCGGGTTGGTCCGCGAAATCTGAAAGGCGATCGCATTCTGCTCCTTCCCGCCGTTCGCCAGGTCGCCGACCATCACAAATTTCACCGCCTTTCCCGCACTCGCCCGCGTGCGCACTTTGGCCTCCTGCACCACCTTCCCGCCGAGCTTCACGCGATACGTCACCTCACTGTCAAAGGGCAGGTCGGTCAGCGTGGCGGCGTATTTGAAATAGTGCTGCTCCTTCTCCGCCAGCACCGGCGACGCCTCCTTGATGATCTCCTTGTTCACGTCCTCGATCGTCACCGGCACATTGCCCAAAGGAGCCGCAGACTTCCCCGGCACCGGCGCGGCAGCGGCGGGAGCCACAGGCTTCGGCGTCGCGCTCCCCGTCGGAGCCGGATTCGCGGACGGCGTCTTTGGCTTCGATTTTATCGCCTGGAAATCCAGCGCCACGCGCTCCGGCTTCACCGTCTTCGCCAATCCCCCGGCGAGAGAATACTCGACCGTGAAATCCCCCGGCTTTTGATCCGTCAGCCACGCGATGACCTTCACGTCCGCGCCTTGCAGCGTGCTGCCATTTCCCGGCTGGACGTACGGCGACACCAGCACTGTCTGCGCCACAGCCCACGCCGGCAGCAGCAGCGCGACCAAAACGGAAAGGGTGATTTTCATCATGGGAGGAGGAGCGCGCATACGAACAGGGAACCCGCCGGGCCACGCAACCTTTGATCCGGCGCCCGGAGAGGCGACCTACGGCTCCAGAGCTTCCCGCCGCGCCTCACCGGAGGCCACTCCGGCCCGTGCCCCGACGAGCGAATAAAGCTGGCCATGCTGATAGACCTGCGCGTCGTCGGCATTCGTAAAATGGTAGGTCATCAAGCGCTCGGGCACGATCTTCCGGCACCCGCCCCCTTCGAGGTAATTGTGCAGGACGCAATCCGGCGCACCCCGCCGCCGGCCGTGCGCATCCCGGGGAAAAATCTTCTCCCAATACCGTGTCTCCTCGAGCAGTGCCTTGTGGTGAAAGTATGCGCCGAGGGTGTCGTGGGGCGACGCCAGTTTGTCGCGCAGACAATACTTCACCTTCACAAAACGCCGCCGCGTCTCCCCGCCGATGATCGCGATCCACCCGGCGACCTGCGAGATCGGCGTCCACACATCCGCATCCATGAAAAGGAGGTAGTCGAACTCCTCCGCCATCAGGCGCTCCGGCAGCTTCTCTTTGCAAAAGGAAATCTCCTCCGGCCGAATTCCGGCATGCTCGGTTTCGAGGTGGATCAGCCGCGCCGGCACGGCGGGGAACTCCGCCAGCACTTTTTCCGCCGCCGCCAGCGATGCCGGGTGCGCCGATGCAATCACCACACTCAAGTCAAACCCCCGCTCCTCCGCCGCATATTCCCGCAGCAACTCCCGCGTCACAAAGGTTTCCGCGCGCCCCTCGGGATTCGGCGGATAGATCGTTGCATAGATGACGCGAGGGCGTGCCGTGGGAGATGTTTCGAGAGACATGGCTTTGGGAAAAAACGCGGGGCGGCGAGTGAAAGCAAAAGGCGGGAGCTCGGCAATCCCTTCGCACCGGATGGCAGCGGCTCCGGCGAAAAGTCTGTCATGAAAACTCAAAAAAGGCGTGTCCTCCTGAGCGGAGCGGAGGCGGAAAGGCGGGCGAAGCGCAGTCGAAGGACCCCGGCGGTCCGATAAAGCGCAGCACTTCAAAGCACCGCCGGGGTCCTTCGACTCCGTTCCGTCCCGCCTGCGCCCGCACGGAACTCCGCTCAGGATGACACCCGTGAGTTTCGGTCCACCCTCCAACGCCGGTCAGCCCCGGTGGGAAAAGATTCGCGGCGAGAAATTGATCATTTCCGCCCAACTCCCGATAACTCGTCCATGACCATTAGCGATCTCTCCCAAATCTCCGGACGCCGCTATCCCGCGCGGCGTCGCACGCAGAACCTCGCCGGCGGCGTCGCCCCGATTCAGACCCGGAATTTCGCCATGGGCAACGTGACGCTCGATCCCCAGGGCGGGCAGGTCCCGTGGCACAATCAGGAGCAGGAGGAAGTGTACTTCGTCATCGAAGGCACGGGCGAAATGTGCCTCGGCGAGGAACGGCGGACGGTCACGGGCGGGCAGATGGTGTATATCCCGCCCGGCGTTTTTCATCAGCTCACGAATGTGGGCACGACGCCGTTGCGCCTGATCTACTGCTACGGCCCGGCCGGTGACGTGGCGCATTGGCGACAGGAGCTGGACGGCACGCTGCCGCGCGCTGGCCGCGAAGCACCGCCGCTGCCCGCGGGCGCATGGCCGCAATGCACCGATGCGCCAGCCGCGGAGCCGGGCGAAAAGTAATCGCCCGCTTTTTCCACTTCCCCTTTCCAGCATCCACTTTCACCTTCCCCGCATGACAGAAGTGCAGCAGCAGAAGATCGACGAAGCCTTCGAAATCCTCACGGAGCATTTCGATCATGTGGTGCTGGCCGTGGGGACGTATGACGACGACAAGCAGTACACCACCACGGCGTCCTACTACGGCGGCGTCGCCCCGGCCATCGGGCTGTGCAAGCTCTACGAAAAGCGCTGGACGAAGGAGCACCTCTGGGGCCCGGACGACGCGCTGGACTGAGGGGGGAGCGGAAAGTTGAGTGCCACGGGCTCGACAGCCGCATCGAATCGCCCCCCATCTCTTTCTTTCCAGTCAAGGCGTGCGCTGCTCGCAAGCTCCGCGCCTCGATTTCCGCGGCTCTCAACTCTCCACTAAAAACTCTCCCCTTTCCCCGCAATGACCCTCGGCATCATCCTCAACGGCGTCACCGGACGCATGGGCACCAACCAGCACTACCTCCGCTCGATCCTGGCGATCATGGCGCAAGGCGGCGTGCGCATCAGCGAGACGGAGCGCATCATGCCCGCGCCGATCCTCGTCGGGCGCAACGCCGGCAAGCTCGAGGAACTCGCCGCGCTCGCGCCCGCGGGCACGACGATCCCTTTCACGACGAGCCTCGGCACGGCGCTGGCCGACCCGGCGAACGTCCTCTACTTCGACGCGCAGACGACCGGCCGGCGCTTCGATGGCGTGCGCGAGGCCATCGCCGCGGGCAAGCATGTGTACTGCGAGAAGCCGACCGCCGTGAGCACCGATGCCGCCTACGAGCTGTATCGGCTCGCGAAGGCGGCGGGCGTGAAGCACGGCGTGGTGCAGGATAAACTGTGGCTGCCGGGCATCGTGAAACTGAAGGCGCTGATCGACTCGGGATTCTTCGGCCAGATCCTCAGCGTGCGCGGCGAGTTCGGATATTGGGTCTTCGACGGCGAGCATGTGAAATCGCAGCGACCCTCGTGGAATTACCGCAAGGAGGACGACGGCGGGATCATCGTGGACATGCTCTGCCACTGGCGCTACGTGCTCGACGGGCTCTTTGGAAAAGTGCGCGCGGTCTCATGTCTCGGGGCCACGCATCTCAAGACGCGCCGCAACGAAAAGGGCGAAGTTTTCAACTGCACCGCGGACGACTCCGCCTACGCGACGTTCGAGCTGGAGGGCGGCGTGATCGCGAATTTCAACAGCTCATGGACCGTGCGCGTGCGGCGGGATGATGTGCTCACGCTCCAGGTCGATGGCACGCACGGCAGCGCCGTCGCCGGCCTGCGCGACTGCGTGGCCCAGCACGCCGGGGCGACGCCCCGCTGTACCTGGAATCCCGATCTCGATTCGCCGGTGAACTTCGCCGACGGCTGGAACCGCGTTCCTGCCTACCAGGCTTACGACAATGCTTTCAAAGTCCAGTGGGAGCTTTTCCTCCGCCACATCGCCCTCGGCGAGCCCTTTCCCTGGACACTCCTCGAAGGCGCAAAAGGCGTGCAACTCGCCGAGCTCGGCCTCGAATCGTGGGCCAAACGCGCGTGGGTGGACGTGCCGGAGTTGAAAGCCTAGCCGTCGCCTCCCTCCAGAACTCCGTCCTGCCGTGAGCCCCCGTTTGGAGAGGCGGCTCTCTGCGCAGCAGGTGCCGCCTGTGGCGCCCGCGACCGGACCGCGACGCCAAGGCGGCACGTCCTGCGGACAGAGCCGCTTTTATACGATTTTCACAGTCCGACTGCACAAAGGTCCGCGAAAACGCCAACGGCGTTCCATCCTTCAGCCCAGGGTTGCGCGCCGCGCGCTACCCTGGGTCTCCCGGCCAAAGAAGAGACAACC
>Ga0105044_10015105_pt1 | contig 10439 bp, 10 predicted proteins | sample MAT01_FD_78092 | JGI IMG/M metagenome (GOLD analysis project Ga0105044, IMG submission 78092) | Freshwater microbial communities from Lake Fryxell liftoff mats and glacier meltwater in Antarctica - MAT-01 | ecosystem: Environmental > Aquatic > Freshwater > Ice > Liftoff microbial mat | place...
GCCAGCGAGGCCGAGATCCGCGAGTTGCTCGAAGGCAATATCTGCCGCTGCACCGGTTATCAGAACATCGTGCGTGCCGTGGTCCAGGGTCGGGCCGCCGGACAGGCAGCGTAAAAAGGACAACACCATGTACGCATTCACCTACGAGCGCCCTGGCAGCACTGCCGAAGCGGCCCGCCTGGCCGGCTCTGGCGCCAAACTGCTGGCCGGCGGCCAGACGCTGCTGGCATCGCTGAAGCTGCGCCTGGCCAACCCGGCGGGGCTGGCCGATCTGGCCGGCATCACCGAGCTCGCCGGCATCCGCCGCGACGGCCAGACCGTGGTGATCGGAGCCATGACCCGCCACGCGACGGTGGCCACCAATGCCGATGTGCTCTCTCGTATTCCCGCGCTGGCCGATCTGGCCGGCCACATCGGCGACAAGCAGGTGCGCGCCATGGGCACGCTCGGCGGCTCGGTCGCCAACAACGACCCGGCCGCCTGTTATCCAAGTGCGGTGCTGGCGCTGGGCGCCAGCATCGAAACCGACCGGCGCACGATCGCCGCCGACGATTTCTTCACCGGCATGTTCTCGACCGCACTGGCCGAGGACGAGATCATCACCGCGATCCGCTTCCCGATTCCCACTCGCGCGGCCTACGTCAAGTTCAAGCAACCAGCGTCGCGCTTTGCGATGGTCGGTGTGTTCGTGGCCCAGTTCGGCAGCGGCGTGCGACTCGCCGTCACCGGTGGCGGCAATGGCGTGTTCCGGCACGCGGGCCTGGAAGCGGCGTTGGCGAAGGCGTTCACGCCCGAGGCAGTAGCTGGCGTGAGCATCGACGCCGGTGACATGAATGGCGACATCCATGGCTCGGCCGCCTATCGCGCCAACCTGGTCGGGGTGATGGCGCGGCGCGCCGTTGCGAAGGCCCTGGGTTGACGGCGACGATCAATTCCATCGCCTTGGCGCTGCAGGGCGCCGGCTATTTCGCGGACCGCCGTCTGGCCACGGCGGTCTTTCTGGCGCTCAAGCTCGAGCGTCCGCTGCTGCTCGAAGGCGAACCGGGCGTCGGCAAGACCGAACTGGCCAAGGCGCTGGCAGTGGCCTTGCAGCGCCCACTGGTGCGGTTGCAGTGTTACGACGGTCTGGAGCAGCGCGAGGCCTTGTACGAGTGGAACTACGCTGCGCAGTTGCTGCACATGCGGGCCGCCGAACTGCAGCACGACGTGCACGGCGCCAGCACCGAGCGCCGGCGCCGGCCGGCCGATATCGAGCGCGAGGTCTACCAGGAGCGTTACCTGATCCGCCGCCCGCTGCTACAGGCGCTGGAGGCGCCGGCACCCGGCGCGGTGCTGCTGATCGACGAGATCGACCGCGCCGACGAACCGTTCGAAGCCTTCCTGCTCGAATACCTGGGCGAATACCAGGTCAGCATCCCCGAGATGGGCACCGTGCGCGCGCAGGCTGCGCCGGTGACCATCCTGACCAGCAACCGCACGCGCGAGCTCAACGACGCCGTCAAGCGACGCTGCCTGTACCACTGGCTCGACTACCCCGAGCGCGAACGCGAACTGGCGATCGTGCGTGCGCGCGTTCCGCAGGCGTCCGAGGCTTTGTCGCGCCAGGTCGCAGACTTCATCGAGCGGCTGCGCGGTGCCACGACCGCCGGCACCTTCCACCGCGCGCCGGGCATTGCCGAGAGTGTCGAATGGGCGCGTGCACTGGTGGCACTGGACATGCTGGTGCTCGATCCGGAAGCGGTTGCCGATACCGCCGGCATCCTGTTCAAGCAGCGCGAGGACGTCGCGGCGCTGACGCAGACCCTGGCCGAAGAACTGCTGCGGCCACGGGTGGCGGCATGATCGTGCCAACCGAACGTCCATGCCGGTAGCGACCATGCAACCCGGTAACGCACACGGCGGCAAGTTCGCCGACAACCTGACCGGATTCGGCCGCGCGCTGCGCCGCGCCGGCATCGTGGTGGACAGCGCCCGCATGGCATTGGCCAGCGAAGCGCTGGCGCTGGTCGGCCTGGCCCGGCGCGACGACGTTGGCGCCGCGCTGGAGGCGGTGCTGGTGAGCCGCGAGCGCGACCGCGACGCCTTTCGTGAACTGTTCGACACGTTTTTCCGCGATCCGGCCATTGCCAGCACGCTTGTGGCCCAGATGCTGCCGGGCGCCGACGGCCGCGCCGAGTTGCCCAAGGGGCGAGCACGCGTGCGCGACGCACTGGCGCCAAGCAAGGAGCGACCTGGCACGCTGGATCAGAAAGTCGAACGCGATGCGGCCATGACCGCCAGTGCTCTGGCCCGATTGCGCCATGCCGACTTCAACACGTTGGCCGCCAGCGAATACCACCTCGTCGAGCGGCTGGCACGCGAGATCCGACTGCCGATACCGCAGTTTGCCGCGCGCCGCGTACGGCCCGGCAATCGGGGTGCGCGGCTGCACTGGCCCGGCGTGTTGCGCGCTGCCGCGCGCACCGGTGGCGAGGTGGTCCGCCTACCCCGGATGCAACGCCGCACCCAGCCGCTGCCGCTGCTGGTGCTGGTCGACGTGTCGGGGTCGATGCAGCGGTATGCGCGCCTGCTGCTGGCCTTCCTGCATGCGGCCACACGCCATCTGCGTCGGTGCGACGTGTTCGCGTTCGGCACCCAGCTGACCGACCTGAGCGGTGCCATGCGGCTGGCCGACACCGACCGGATGCTGGCTGCGGCCAGCCAGTGCATCGACGATTTCGCCGGTGGCACCCGGCTCGGCCAGTCGCTGGCGAGCCTGCGCCAGCACCATGCCCGCCGCCTGGTGGGCCGGCGCACACTGGTGCTACTCGTCACCGACGGTCTCGACACCGGCGAGCCGAAGGAACTCGGGCACGAACTGGACTGGTTGTGCCGCCACAGCCACCGCCTGTTGTGGCTCAACCCGCTATTGCGTTTCGATGGATATGCACCGTTGGCACGCGGCGCCAAAGAACTGCACGCGCGGGCCCATGGCATGCTGGCCGTACACAACCTCGACAAACTCGACGCGCTGGCCGCCAGCCTGGCCACGCTTTTGGCGCGCCGGGGCCCGGCCGTACGCGCCACGTCAACCACAGGAAAATAGATTCATGGACTTGCAAGCCAGCCGCCAGCTCGCGGTGACCCGGCAACAGGCCTGGGACGCGCTCAACGACCCCGAGGTGCTCAAGTTGTGCATCCCCGGATGCGACAAGGTGCAGGCCACCGAACCGGGGCGATACGTGGTCGGCGTGGCCGTCAAGGTCGGCCCGGTGTCGGCCAGGTTCAACGGCAAGATCACGCTCGGCGACATGGACCCGCCCAGCGGCTACACACTCACGTTCGATGGCCAGGGTGGCGCCGCCGGCTTCGGCAAGGGTACCGCCAAGGTCACGCTGGCGCCCAACGACGCCGGCTGCGAACTCAGCTACACCGTACACGCCCAGGTGGGCGGCAAGATCGCGCAATTGGGCCAGCGCCTGGTCGACGGCGCGGCCAGGAGCATGGCCGAAGATTTTTTCAAACGTTTCGACAACGAGATGCAGCGCCGCTTCCCGCCACCAACGGCAGCAACAGCAGCAGCAGCAGCGCCGTTGCCGGTGACCGTTCCCGGGGCCAGAGTGCCGCAGTGGGTCTGGGTCGCGGGTGCGGCCGTGCTGTTGCTGGTCTGGTGGCTGTCGCGCTGATGAAGGAGCCGATATGGAAAACCTCGACGTGATGGTTCTGCGCACGCTGCGCGACTGGCGCGCTGCGGGCAAACGCGCGCTGCTGGCAACCGTGGTGCGCACCTGGGGCTCGTCGCCGCGCCCGGTGGGCTCCATCATGGCCTTGTGCGAAGACGGCGCCGTGGTCGGATCGGTCTCAGGCGGCTGCATTGAGGACGACCTGATCTACCGCCATACCCGTGCCTTCACACAGAACGTGGCGCCCGATGCAGCGCCGGCTTTTCCATCCGGGCCGCCGACCTTCGTCAAGTACGGCGTCAGCGCCGACGAGGCGCACCGGTTCGGCCTGCCCTGCGGCGGCACGCTCGAACTGCTGCTGGAATACGACCCGCCGCTGGACTCGCTGCAGCAGCTGGTGCGTGCGCTGGAGGCTGGCCACCTGATGCTGCGGGCGGTGGCGCTGGCCAACGGGCGGGTGCGACTGGACGAGGCGGTGGCGCCCCAGGCGCTGCAACTGTCGGCACACGAACTGGTCAACGTGTTCGGTCCGGAGTTCCGCATGTTGCTCATTGGCGCCGGCCAGCTGACGGAATACCTGGCCACGATGGCGCTGTTCAGCGGCTTTGCGGTGACCGTGTGCGACCCGCGCGAGGAATACCGGGGCGCCTGGTCGGTGGCCGGCGCCACGGTGGTCAGCGACATGCCCGACGACGTCGTGCTCGCGTTCAGGCCGGACCGGCGCAGCTGCGTGGTCGCGCTCACGCACGACCCCAAGCTGGACGACCTGGCGCTGCTCGAAGCGCTCAAGACCGAGGCTTTTTATGTCGGCGCGATCGGCTCACGGCGCAACAACCAGGCGCGCCGCCAGCGCATGATCGAACATTTCGAGCAGACCGAGACCTCGCTGGCGCGACTGCGTGGCCCGATCGGCATCTACATCGGCAGCAAGACGCCACCCGAGATCGCGGTGAGCGTGATGGCGGAGATCCTGGCGGTCAAGAACGGCGTCGTGTTGCCGCGCGAGATGGCGGTCGCCCGCGCCAAGGACGACACGGCGGTGGCGGAGAACCCATTATGAACAGTCCCCTTTCCCGGTTCGGCAGTGGCCAGTCGGTTCCACGTATCGAAGACGACGCACTGCTGCAAGGCCGCGGCCGGTTCACCGACGACATCACCGACGACGCGGCGTATGCCGAACATCTGCGGCTGTGTTTCGTGCGCTCGCCCTATCCCCATGCGCGCATCGTGTCGGTCGACCTGTCGGGCGCGCTGTCCATGCCGGGCGTAGTGGCCGCCTATTGCGGCGCCGATCTCCTGGCCGCCGGCGCCGGCCCCTTGCCTGGCTCGACCGGATTTCCGCGCCCGGACGGCACGCCGGGCGCGACGCCGCCGCGCCATGTCCTGGCGTTTGAGCGCGTGCGTTTCGTCGGCGAGGCGGTCGCCGTCGTGCTGGCCGGCACGCTGGAGCAGGCGCGCGATGCGGCCGAGGCGGTGTTCGTCGACTACGAGGAGTTGCCGATGGTCGTCACGCTGGCCGATGCACTCGCCGGCGGCGCGCCGGTACTGTGCGAGCAGGCACCTGACAACATCGCAGCGCAGGCACGCCACGGCGACGCTGCGGCCACCAGCGGGGCGTTCGACGTTGCCGCCCATGTGGTGCGGCTCGATCTGGTCAACCAGCGTCTGGCGGCGCTGACGCTGGAGCCGCGTTCGGTGCTGGCCCTGGTCGACCCGCAGGACGGACGGCTGACGGTGCGCATGAGCACGCAGATGCCGTCGGGCATCCGCACCTCGCTGGCCAAGGACATATTGCGCATCGCGCCCGAGCAGATCCGAGTGACGGTCGGCGATGTGGGCGGTGGCTTCGGCATGAAGAGCGGCATCCATCCCGAAGATGCGGTCACGGCCTGGTGCGCCTGGACGCTCAAACGGCCGGTCAAGTGGATCTCCGAACGCAGCGAGGAATTTCTCAGCAGCGCCACCGGGCGCGACACCGAGAGCCACGCCGAACTCGCGCTCGATGCCACAGGCCGCGTCCTGGCGCTGCGCGTGCACGCGCATGCCAACGTGGGCGCCTATGCGACCGGCACCGGCGTGGCCATCCCACTGCTGATCGGCCCCTGGGTGCAGACCGGCGTATACGACATCGGCACCATCGATTTCCAGTTCCGCGCCGTGCTGACCAACACCGCACCGGTGGGCGCCTACCGCGGCGCCGGCCGGCCGGAGGCGATCTACATCATCGAGCGGCTGATGGACGAAGCGGCGCGCCAGATCGGCATCGACCGCATCGACCTGCGCCGGCGCAACTTCATCCGTCCCGAGCAGATGCCGTACAAGAATCCGATGGCCCAGGTCTACGACGACGGCAAGTTCGAGCACGTGATGAACCAGGCTCTGGCGCTGGCCGACTGGGACGGCTTTGCGGGGCGCGAAGCTGCCTCACGCGCCAACGGCAGATGGCGCGGTCTGGGTATCGCGACCTTTCTCGAATGGACCGGCGGCAACGTGTTCGAAGAGCGTGTGACGGTAACCGTACTGGCAGACGGCATGGTCGAGGTATTCGCCGCCGTCAACGGCATGGGCCAGGGCATCGCCACCTCGCTGGCGCAACTCGTGGTCGACGTGTTCGAGTTGCCGCTCGAGCGTATCCGCGTCGTGCTCGGAGATACCGATCGTGGCAACGGTTTTGGCAGCGCCGGTTCGCGCTCCATCTTCGTGGGCGGCTCGGCCATGCGAACCGGCGCTCAGCGCAGCATCGAGCATGCACGCGCGCTCGCTGCCAGCCGGCTCGAAGCCAGCGCCGCGGACGTCCACTACCAGGGCGGCCGATTCCAGGTCAGGGGCACGGACCTGGGCATCGGCCTGTTCGAGCTGGCCGCCACCCAGGACGGCGGGCGCATCCACCTGGAGTCGACCAGTTCCGTGAGCGGCCCGTCCTGGCCCAACGCCTGCCACATCTGCGAGATCGAACTGACACCCGAGACCGGCGAGGTGCAGGTGCTGACCTACAACTCGGTCAACGACGTCGGACGCGTCGTCAATCCGATGATCGTGGTCGGGCAGCTCGATGGCGGTGCCATCCAGGGCATCGGCCAGGCCTTGACCGAAGCCGTGGTCTACGACCGGGAGTCGGGCCAGTTGCTGACCGGCAGCCTGATGGACTATGCGGCGCCGCGCGCCGACATCACCCCGGCGCTGTGCAACCAGATGGACCAGTCCACGCCGTGCAAGAACAACCCGCTGGGGGTCAAGGGCGTCGGTGAGCTGGGCACGATCGGCGCCACACCCTGCGTCGTCAACGCGGTCGCCGATGCGTTGGCGCGCAACGGCCACGGCCCCCGCACACCGCTACTGCAAATGCCGCTGACGCCGGCGCGGCTGTGGGAACACCTGCAAGGCGCAGGCGGGTTCTGACGCAAATGTTATCTGGCTGTGATGTTGCGCGATACCTGCGCGATGTGGCCGGCGCACAGTTGGTTCATCGCCAACTTGTACCGCAAGGAAAACGCCATGCACAGCAGCACCGCCCGCCTCGACACCCCCTTCAATGCGTCGGTGGGCCTCGCCGTGTGCTGGACCGAGATGGTCTCGCACCGCAAGGACCTGGTGCGTTTCGCGCAGCGCCGGCTGCACGATCCGATGTTGGCCGAAGACGTCGTGCATGACGTGTTCGAAGCGGTGCTGTCGGGCAAGGCCGCATTTGCCGGTCGCGCCGCACTGCGCTCCTGGCTGACCGCGATCCTGAAGAACAAGATCGTCGACCTGGTGCGCCAGCGCGCCGGCATCGACAGCCTCGAAGAGCAAAACGACAGCGACGGCGCCCTGGCGATCGAGAGTCCCCAACCCGGTCCGCACGAAGTGGCCGAGCAGCGCCAGTTGCTGGCGCGCACATTGGAGCGCATCGACGGCCTACCCGCCGCTCTGCGCGACGCAATGCAGTTGCGGGTGCTGCAGGACGAGTCGACCCAAACCGTGTGCCAGCGTCTGTCGATCACGCCGGACAACCTGTTCGTGCGTCTGCACCGGGCGCGCGCGCAACTGGCGCTTTGAGTATGGAGACTTGCCCAATTCATGACAAACCCCGTTTGGGCTGAGCTTGGCCTGTCCTGAGCTCGTCGAAGGGTCGAAGCCCTTCGACAAGCTCAGGGCGAACGGATAGAAGGTTGACGTCGTGATCTCCGGATTTGTCAATAGGGCCTCGTACCCGCAAAGCCCATCAGCGGCTCACAGGACGGGCAGCAATGGCGCCACGCGCGTCGCAAGCGCCTGGCGCTGCGCCGTGGCTGTGCCCTGCAAGGCGAAGCCGAGCACCGTTCCGTCGTCACCGAGGAACTGCGCGCTGCAATGCGCGTCGTCCTGCGCGACCGACCATGTGCCGGCGGCGTCCAGCGGCGGCGGGCATACCACCGTTGGCCAGGCCGGTGTCTTGACCACGACCGGCATCGCCGGGTAGTTCACCGCCGTCGGTTTGCCAGCCAGCGTCGCGCCCAATGCGCGTGCCTGCGCCATCAGCGGCAGCACATAGGGCAGGTTGTGGCCCAACACCTGCGCGTTGTCACCGACCGCATACACATGCGGCTGGGAGGCGGCAAGCATGCGATCGACCTGCACGCCGCGCCCGACCAGCAGTCCGGCGGCCTGAGCCAGCGCCGTGCGCGGGCGCAAACCGATCGCCGACAACACCAGGTCGGCATCGAGCGTGGCGCCGCTGTCCAATTGCAGCCGATACGCAGACCCGTGACGGTCCACACGCGCCACACCGGTTCCGAAACAGAACAACACGCCGGCGTCCTGCAGTCGCCGCTGCAAACGCTCGCCCGCCTCCTGCGGCAACAGGCGCGCCAGCGGCCGCTCGGCGATGTCGATGACGGTCGGCCGAATGCCGCGTGCCAGCAGGTCGTTGGCAAACTCGCAACCGATCAATCCTGCGCCCAGGATCGCCACATTGCTGGCGCCCTCCAGCGCCTGCGCGAAACGGGCGTAGTCCTGCAGGTCGTTGACCGACAACACGTCCTGCGCGCCGTCACCTTGCAAGGGCAGACGGATCGGGTCCGCGCCCAGTGCCAGCACCAGATCGCGGTAGACCAGCAACTGCCCGCCCGACAGCGTCAAGGTGCGCGATCCGGTGTCGATCGCGCTGACCTCGGTGGTGGCCATGACCGTGGCTGCGAGTTCGGATGCCATGGTCGCTGCCGTTTTCATGACCAGATCGGCGGCGCTCTTCTTGCCAGCCAGCGCGTTGGACAACATCGGCTTGGAATAAAAGTCGCCGGCGTCGCGGCTGATGATGACCAGCGGCGTTTGCTTGTCGAGCTTGCGCAATTCCCGCGCGGTGTTGTAGCCCGCCAGTCCGCTGCCGACAATGACAACCGGGTCCGGACCGGCGCCGCGCTGGGCCGCCATCAGATTTCCACCATTTCGAAATCGGCCTTGGCAACGCCGCAGTCCGGGCACTCCCAGGCCTGCGGTACATCCTTCCACAGCGTACCCGCCGCAATGCCGTCGCCGGGCAGGCCGGCTGTTTCGTCATATACAAATCCGCAAACAATACATATATAGGTTTTCATGGTGATTCCGGTTTTCGATTCAATGTTTCAGTGATTCAGGACGATCCGCCCTGTGTCAGGCCGCGATCCTGGCCAGCGTGGCCTTGTAGTGGTTGGCGTGGCGCTCCTCGACCTTGGCCAGCGCGGCAAAGCGCTTGGACGCTTTCTCGAGCACCGATTTGAACATCTCGGCATGTTCCCGGGACTCGGCAATCTGCTCGTCCATCTCCTGCACCGCGGCGCTGTTGCCTTCCTTGACCGCGGCATTGCGGAACGAGGGGTACATCTCGGTGTATTCGTAGGTCTCGCCCTCGATCGCCATCTCCAGCGCCTTGGCCACGGTCATGTTGGCTTTCGGAAACAGCAGATCGGCGTGGCCAAACGCATGCAGGATCTCCTGGTCGGCGGTGTCCTCGAACACCTTGGCGGTGGCTTCGTCGCCCATCGCGCGGCACAGTCTGGCGAAATAGCGGTACTTGATATGGGCCATCGACTCGCCGGCAAAGGCCGCTTCGAGATTTTGAATGGTGACCGACTGGGGATTGTGGAACGGGTTGGACATGGCTTACTCCTGGTGTTGTGTTGAAAACAGGCTCGATGATGCCGGCCACTCCGATATATGTAAAAGCAATTACATATAACTTGTCGATAGTCATTATCAATTCACCACGTGCCTGGCGATCGTGATGTCGCAACGCAGCAACCGCGCCAACCGGTCCCATGTGCGACAAACCCTGTTACACGTGGCGGATAGCCGTGCGAAACTGGATTCGACAATTCTGTGACGCGCGCAACAGGCAACGTCATGTCTTGGCAACACTGGCCTCACACGAACATCATTTATGCCCGTCATCGAATCCCGCATCCAGCCGCAGTCTGACGAGTTCGTCCGCAACCGCGCCCATATGTTGGCCGTGCTGGACGAAGTCCAGGTGCTGCTCCACCGCACCCGCGACCGGTCGGCCCAGTCCAAGGCCTTGTTCGACAAGCGTGGCCAGATATTGCCGCGCGAACGGATCGCATTGCTGCTCGACCCAGGCAGCGATTACCTCGAGCTCTCGGCCCTGGCCGGTTATGGCCAGGATCACCCCGACCTGGCCAAATGTGTGCCTGGCGCCGGCGTGATCACCGGCATCGGCATGGTGGCCGGTACCCGGTGTTTGGTCGTGGCGTCGGATTCCGGCATCGAGGCCGGGTCCATCCGCGCTATGGGCCTGGAAAAGATGCTGCGGGCACAGCAACTGGC
>Ga0105044_10015106_pt1 | contig 10438 bp, 7 predicted proteins | sample MAT01_FD_78092 | JGI IMG/M metagenome (GOLD analysis project Ga0105044, IMG submission 78092) | Freshwater microbial communities from Lake Fryxell liftoff mats and glacier meltwater in Antarctica - MAT-01 | ecosystem: Environmental > Aquatic > Freshwater > Ice > Liftoff microbial mat | place...
CCCAAGGCTCCCAAGCCGTTGGTGAGCGATCGGCAGTGCAGCAGATAGAAGATCTGGAACAGGATCACGGAGGTGACGGCGATGGACTGAGCTTCGGCCAGAGCCGCTGCGTGAGCCGCGCCGGTAACGCTTCCACTGACGGCACCGATGGAGCGATGATATTCCCACAAAAAGAGCAGGCAGGCGGCCACCGCCATGACGATCGCAACCACAATGGTCCGGATGCCGATGAAGGACGAGAAGATTGGCGCGTCGCGCCGGCGCGGTTTTCGGTTCATCGCTCCGCGGTCGAGCACCTCGAAGGCGATCGGGATCGAGAGGGTCACGCTGGCGATCAGGTTGACCCACAGGATCTGGGTCGGCGACATCGGCAGCAGCAGTTCACGTCCGAGGCCCTCCACCTCCACGGTCGGGAAGAAGAACATTCCGCCGGCCAGGATCAGGGCCAATCCGAGATTGGTCGGCAGGATGAAGGCCAGGGCCTTGATCAGGTTGTCATAGACCCGCCGACCTTCCTCGACGGCGGCGGCGATGGAGGCGAAGTTGTCATCGGCCAGGACAATCTTCGCCGCATCCTTGGAGACTTCCGTGCCGGTGATGCCCATGGCGATGCCGATGTCAGCCCGTTTCAGGGCCGGGGCGTCGTTCACCCCATCTCCAGTCATGGCGACCACATGCCCATCGGCCTGCAGAGCGGACACCAGGCGCAGTTTGTGCTCGGGCGCCACCCGGGCGAAGACATGGCAGCGCTGGGTGGCGAGTCGGAGCTCGTCGTCGGACAGCTTGTCTAGTTGAGCGCCGCTCATCGCCAGCCCAGCGTCATCCACGATGCCCAGTTGGCGGCCGATCGCTGACGCGGTGAGGTGGTGATCGCCGGTGATCATGGTGACCACGATGCCGGCACGATGGCAGGTGGCGATGGCCGTGATCGCCTCCTGGCGAGGCGGATCGATCATCCCGATCAACCCCAGGAGGACGCAGTCAGACGCGACCCAGGCAGGATCGATCGTATCCGAGCCCGACTGGGGCTCGACCACCCGGCTGGCGACCGCCAGCACGCGCATGCCCTGGGCGGCGAAAAGCTCTTGGGATTCCTGGGCGAGCTGTGCCGTTTCGGCGGGCAGGGCGCAACGCGCCAGGATCACCTCCGGCGCTCCCTTGAGGATCACGAAGGTCGTTCCCGCGTTGCGATGCAGGGTCGCCATGAACTTGGTATCGGACTCGAATGGGATTACCGCCAAACGCGGCTGGGCATTCCGCAGGTCGTGTTCAGCGAGGCCGAGCTTCCGTCTGGCGACAACCATGGCCCCCTCGGTAGGATCGCCGGTGATGCGCCATTGCCCGTCCACCTGGGACAGGGTGGCATCGTTGCACAGCACGCTCGCCTCGATCAGGGCCTGGACCCCAGCGGGCACATCAGCGAGCGGTTGGCCATCGCTGCTGAGCGACCCGGTCGGCTCGTAGCCAACGCCGGACATCTGATAGGTCGATCCCGCGATCCACAGACCCTGCACGGTCATCTCGTTACGGGTCAGGGTCCCAGTCTTGTCCGAGCAGATCACGGTGGTCGAACCCAGGGTCTCGACAGCGGGCAGATGCCGCACGATGGCGTGGCGCGCCGCCATCCGCCGCACGCCAATGGCCAGCGCGATGGTGATGATCGCCGGCAGGCCCTCAGGGATCGCCGCCACGGCGAGGGTGAGGCCGGTCATCAGCGACTCGCCCAGCCTGGCGCCCTTGACCAGGTAGCCGTAACCGGCGATGGCGAGCGAGATGAACACAACCGCGATGGTGATCCAGGTGCTGACCACGCGGAGTTGACGGGTCAAGGGCGTTTCCGTTACGCCCGCCTGATCGAGCATTCGGTTGATGCGGCCGAGTTCGGTGCGATCCCCGGTCTCCACAACCACGCCGGTGGCGGTGCCCCGGGTCACCAGGGTGCCACCGAAAGCCATGCAGGTCCGGTCGCCGATGACGGCTTCGGCGGCCACCGGGGTGTTCCGCTTGATGACCGGCACGGACTCCCCGGTCAGGGCCGCTTCCTCGACCTGGAGGTTGGTGATGGCCAGCAGCCTGAGATCCGCCGGGACCTTGTCGCCGCTCTGCAACTGGACCACATCGCCGGGCACCAACGCCTGCGCTGGCACGGTGGCCAGCGTGCCATCGCGCAACACGTTGGCATTGAGCGGGACCATGGCCGAGAGTGCCTTGATCGCCTTGCCTGCCCGATGTTCCTGCACGAATCCGATGATGGCGTTGATCACCACGGCGCCGAAGACGACCATCGCGTCGGTCGGTTTGCCAAGGATCACCGCCAGCACGCCAGCCGAGACCAATACCCAGGAGATGGGGTTGTTGATCTGACGCCAAAGAAGGACGAGCGGGCCATCGCCGCTGATCTCGGTCAGGCGGTTCGGACCGAAGCGGCCCAAACGGGCTTCGGTTTCGGATGTCGAAAGACCTTTCTCAGTGGATTCCACCGTCGAGAGCGCCTCGGGTGCGGTGAGCGTGTGCCAGGGAGCAGCGGTTGGCATGGGCGTAGTTTCTCGTTGGTTCACGTCAGAAAGCAGCAGCGGACCGTGCGTGTTTGACCTTGGTCATGTCCAGAGATGGTCGAAGACGATCTTGGCACGGGTCGCCCAATAGGGTCCGCATTCGCGGCCTACCATCACGGCTAGTCGGGACATGCCGGGGCCGCTGGAAACGGCAATGACACCAATGCTGAAAACGAGGCGCAAGCTGGAGGACAGTGACCATGACGTAGAGCGCTTCCGATGGCCCGATGAGGTGGACTTTGGGCAGACGCCACCCTTCCGGCCAGGAAGAACGGCGTTTGCGCCAAAGGTCTCGTCAAGCTCGCGCTGAGCGCACCACGGCCGAAGCCAGGTATGTTGGTGCGCTCCCCACACAGCGTGGGCGACTACTCCCCAATGACGGGCGCGACCATAGGGCATCATTCCTCAAGGCAAGCCGGGGAAGACCGTCAGCGTTTGCTCTGCGCTTCGCCAACTGCTGATCGAGACGGATCTACATCGGACAGCTGATCGTGTTTGTTCACGCCGTCCCGCTGTTAGGAGCCTTCATGGCGAGTGGCGGTGGGATGATGCGATGAGCAGTCACGTTCGGCATTCGTCGTTGCGAGCCGCGCATAAGGAACTGGTCGGTAAGCTTGGGTCAACCGTGGCGCCTACCGCCGAAGACAAGGGCAGCAGGCGATCCGGCTTCCCTGCGGCACCAACACCGGAGCACGAACATGACGACCCGCTTCTCCCTCGTCCTCCTGCTGGTCTGTTCCTGTCTTACCGCCGCTGACCCCGAGGCCGCCTTGCGCCAAGCGGGAGCGGACGGGAAATACGCCCTGCTCTGCCTATGGCGCGGCGAGGCCGCCGAGAGCCAGACCTTCCGCAGTCGGTTCGCCGCCGCCGCGGCGCCCCTCGCCACCCAGGCAGTGACGGTCGAGGCGCGGGTCGATGACCAGGCCAATCGAGCCCTGGTCCAACGCCTGAAGCTCGAACGCGCCCCGATGCCGCTAATCCTGGCGGTGGCCCCCAACGGCGGTGACCCGGGGCTATCCGCAGATCCCTGCCGAGGGCTTCGCCCCCGCCTTCGTCGGCCCCGCCTTCGCTGCCTGCCTCAAGGCGATGCAGGATGGGCACATCGCGGTAATCAGCTTCGGCAGCGCCACCCTGGCTGGCACCGCCGAGACCCGGGCGACCGCCGAGGCCGAGCTGTTCAAAGCCCTGGGGCTGCCGGCCCAGGCCGATGCGGCGATGATCGTCCTGGTCGTCCCGCCAGGCCGGCTGCTGGGCAAGTTCCGCGACCCGGTCAGCCGCGAGCAGCTCGACGCCGCCCTGGCCAAGGCCAAGTCTGGTAGTTGCGGTCCCGCCTGCGGCGACGCGTCCTGTCCCTGAACTGACGGGAACCACCCATGAAGCTGCATCATCTGGTCTGGCGCGAACTGTCGGTGCGGCGTGGCCAACTCGTCACCGGGCTGGTGGCGGTGCTGCTCGGCGTCGCCGCCGTGGTTGGCATCCACACGGTCTCGACCTATTCCGAAAAGGCGGTGAAGCGCGAGATGGAGGCGTTGGGTGCCAACATCCTGGTACTGCCGAAGTCAGCTGGGGTGCAGGACTACTACACCGCCGACCTGCACAGCCAGACCATGCCTGAGGATTACGTCGGCCGCATCACCCTCAGCGGGCTGTCGGGGGTCGACAACTTCTCCGCCAAGACCTCCCAGCCCGCCGACCTGCCCGCCGATTACCTCACCCTCACAGGCATCCTGCCCAAAAGCGAGTTCGAGGCCAAGGCGGCGTGGGGCGGGACCGGAGGTTTCGGTCGACACGAGGGTTGCGTAATCGTCGCGCTGCCCGGCACGCAGGATGCCAAGGCCAAGACCCGCAGCCTGGCGCGGACTCGCGTCATTGAGGATCTGGCCCCCAATGAGGCATTGCTGGGGGCCGAGGTCGCCGCCCGCACCGGGGCGCAGGCCGACGGTACCCTGACGGTGCGTGGCCGCGCCTTCCGCGTGCTCGGTGTGCTGCCCGCCACCGGCACGGTCGATGATGCGCGCATCTTCGCCCACCTGCACACCGTGCAGGCCCTGGCAGGTTCCGGCAGGTTCCGGTCCCGTAGTCAACGCCATTGAGGTAGTCGGCTGCTGCGAGGCGATAGCCACCGGTCTGGTCGATAAGCTTAACACCCTGCTGCCTGAGGCGAAGGTCGTGACCATCGGCCAAGTCGTCGCCACCCAGGTCTCGACCAACCAGTTGATGGGCAAGCTCACCTGGGTCTTCCTCGCGATCATCGTCGTGGTTGGCGGGGCTGGCATCGCCAACGCGATGTATGCCAACGTCGCCGAGCGTCGGCGCGAGATCGCGACCCTGATGGCGCTGGGCGCCTCGCGCAGCCAGGTGTCGGGGATATTCCTGCTGAAGGCGCTGGTGCTCGGCCTGGCGGGCGGAGCGGGCGGCTACCTCCTTGGCACCGTGGCAGCGGTCGCGATCGGGCCACAGGTTGCGTCGATTACCGTCCTGCCGATCGCCTGGCTCGCCCCGGCCGCTGTGCTGGGCACGGCCGCGATCGCGCTGCTTGCCGCAGGGCCGGACGCATCCTGCGTCTGGAGCGCGGCCGCATCGTTTCGGACGAGCGGACGGCCGACGCCCAAAAGTCGGCCCTGGGCTCCTGCTAGACCTTCACCAGACCCAAGCGTTTGAGGTGTCCGTACAGTACTTCGCGGGTCACCGGTTTGATCAGGTAGGCTTCGCACTGGTCGCGAAAGGACGCAAACACGCTCTCAGGGCTGTCGCGCACCGTCGTCATGATGACGGTGGCCGAACGCCGGCCGGTATTCCCACGTGTGACCTCTTCGGCCCGCAAGCGGCGCAGCACCTCGTGACCGTCGAGTCCGGGCATCTCGATATCCAGCAGGATGAGGTGGAATGCCCGGCCATCGTCCATCGCCAACAGGGCCGCTTGCAGGGCCTCGTCACCGGAGGCAACCGGCTCGACTTCGCCCCATTCGCGGACCAGCTCCTGCATAACGCGGCGGCTGATGTATTCATCGTCGGCAATAAGGATGCGCATCGTGCCCTCACCCGATGACCTTACGCCACAACGGTTGCGAGCGCAAGCCCCATGCTTCTGGACGAAAGCTATCGGTTCTATCGGTTCTATTTGACGCGAACACCGTCGTGGTGTACTATGAGGTCCGATCATGCCATCAGACTCAAACGCTGAATTTATTCTCGAGTTTGTCGCCGAGTCGCGCGAACACCTCGACACCGGAGAATCCTGCCTGCTGCGGCTGGTGCGCGACCACGCTGATAGCGACGCCGTGCAGGCCTGCTTCCGCGCCCTACACACGATCAAGGGCGGTGCCGGCTTCATGGGCCTCGAACGCATCCAGAGCCTGGCCCATGTTGCCGAACAGCTGTTGGATGCCGTTCGCGACAACCGACTGAAGGCGGCCCAGCCGATCTGCGACGTGCTGTTGGCAGCGGTATCGCGCCTGCGGGAGATGATCGATGCTGCTGAGCAGGGTGGCGAGGCGTCCGGCGATGACCATCCGCTGATCGAGCGCCTGCGCGCTCTGTTGCCCCACAGCGAGTCAGAAGATTACCGACCATCGGTCGAGACGCCCGCATCCAAACGGATACAGGCGATTGCATCCGTGACCAGCCTACCTCCAGCTACGGCAATCCCACTCGACGAGTTGGCCGCCGATTTAGTGGTGCTCGACCCAGGGGACGCAGCTGCGTTGCAGACCTGCCTGGGTCACTACGCGGAGGCCGCCCAGGTCGGCGCCTGGTCGCCTGCCGCGTTGACCATCCTTGATCAGATGCGAGGCCTGAGCGGACGCTTGGCCGATCCCGCTAGCCGTGGCCGTGCCCACACGGAACTGCTGGAACTTGCCGAACAGCTTGGGCGCACCGTGGCATCGACACGTCTGTCAATCGCGCCGGTGCCCTCGTCACAAGCGCCCGGCCAGGCATCCGTTCCGATCAGCCAACCACCGCCCGATCTGCCTTCAGTCGCCGACTTCCTCGCCGAAACTGGCGAACTGCTGTCCCAGGCCGAGGCTGTCCTGCTGGCTGCCGCCCAGCCTGACGCGGCCCAGGTCGGAGACCTCTTCCGCAGCTTCCACACCGTCAAGGGCATGGCCTCGTATCTCGGCCATCCGCGCATCGAACAGCTTGCCCATGTCATCGAAAGCCGGTTCACCGCCGTCCGTGACGGACAGGAAGCTTTCACCGCTGAACACCACCATCTCGCCCTGACCGGGATAGACGCCCTCCGCCAACTGGGCAGTGAACTCCGCCGCAAGGGCCAGGACATCGGCATCTGGCCAGCAAGTGCGGCCGGGGTGGCCAAGCGCCTGGGCCTGCAGGTCGATGGCGCCCAGGGCTATGACAGCGCCGAACTCGCGCTGCCGCCCGAAGTCCCCCGACTTGGCGACCTGCTGGTGCAGACCGGTGCCATCAGCCGATCAGACATCGAAGCCGTCGCCGCAGTATTGAAGCCTGGTGAGCGCATTGGCGAGAAGCTGATCGAGTCCGGCAAGGTCACACGCGAGGTTGTCGAGCAAGCGGTCAGCAAACAGGCCGACCTGATGGCCAAAGCGCAGGGCGAAGGATTCGCCCGCGTCTCGATCGCCCGTCTCGAAGAACTGGTCAACTTGGTCGGCGAACTGCTGATCGCCCAGGCGATGGTCGCTCAAGAACCGGACGTGATGCGATCGCCGCGTCTTGGCGTGGTGGTGGGACGGCAAGCCCGCGTGGTGCGGGACCTGCAAGGCCTGGCGCTTGGCCTGCGACTGGTGCCGCTGCGGGCGACCTTCCAGAAGATGGCCCGTGCCATCCACGACACCGCCCGCAAGCTGGAAAAGCAGGTCGATTTCCAACTGGTCGGTGAAGACGTCGAGGTCGACCGGACCCTGGTCGAGGCGATCGCCGACCCCCTGCTGCACATGGTGCGCAATGCGGTCGACCATGGCATCGAAGGCAAGGCCGCACGCTTAGCCGCCGGCAAGCCGGCGACCGGAACCGTCCGGCTGAGCGCAGCCCACAGCGGCGACCACGTCACCGTCCAACTGTCGGATGACGGCAAGGGACTGGACCCCGCCAAGCTGATCGCCAAGGCTAAAGAGAAGGGCCTGCTGCCGCACGACGCCAAGCTCAGCGATGCCGAGGCCTTCAACCTGATCTTCCTGCCGGGATTCTCCACTGCCGAGCAGGTCACCGCCGTCAGTGGCCGCGGCGTCGGCATGGACGTGGTGAAGCGCAACCTTGAACGGGTCAAAGGCAAAGCCGAGATTGCCAGCGTCCTCGGCCAGGGCAGCACCTTCACCATCACCCTGCCCCTGACCACGGCGATCCTCGATGCCATGGTGCTGCGCGTTGGCGAGGACCGTTATCTGGTGCCGGTCACTTCAATCGTCGAGGCCTTGCGTCCAGTGTCCGGTCAGGTGTCCGAAATCCTTGGCCGCGGTCGGGTCATCGAGGCCCGCGGTCAACTGGTGCCGGTGGTGATGCTCGGCGACATGTTCAGCATCGCCGCCGCCGAGCTTGATCCGACGCAGTGCGTGCTGCTCGTGCTGGAACGCGAAGGCGGCACCATCGCCCTGCAGGTCGATGAAATCCTGGGCATGCAGCAAGTCGTGATCAAGCCGCTCGATGGCGGTAACCAGCGCCATCCCGGCATCGCCGGCTCAGCCATCATGGGCGACGGTCGCGTCGGCCTCATTCTCGACCCCGTTCATCTCCTCGACGCCTAAGGGATAATCATGAAACTCGGCACCAAGATCCTCGCCGCCGCGGCGGTTGCAGTGATCATCGCCACGGTGGCGTCCATCGTCGTCACCAGCCTGGCGCTGCGCGAGAAGCAGATCACCGCCACCCACAAGGTGATGGAGTCGATGATCCGCCAGTCCGAGACGGTACGCGAAAACTTCGACAAGCTGCACACCAACAAGGCCTTCGACCTGCAAGCCATGACCGCCCAGCTGAAAGCCGGGAAGTCCCTGCGCGACAGCGATCTCTACAATACCATCCCGGTGGTGGCGGCGTGGAAGGCGGTGGAGTCCGTCTCTGGCGAGGCCGGCTTGGACTTCCACACCCCGACCTCACCCACCATCACCGCCCGTAATCCAGGTAATGCCGACTGGCAGTCCTACAAGCCGGCCTTTGATGCATTTGCCAAGGGTGAGAAATCTTTTTTTGCAATCGACGCAGGACTCATCACCTACGCCCGTCCGGTCTATCTCACCGCCTCGTGCCTGCAGTGTCATGGCGACCCCAAAAACAGCCCAACCGGGGATGGCAAGGACCTCGCCGGACTGCCCATGGAGAACATGAAGGTCGGTGATCTGAAAGGCGCCTTCGTCCTGACCAAACCGCTGGACTACAGCGAAGCCAACACCGCCGCCATGAATGTCTCGATGGTCGGTCTGATCGTGCTGGTCATCGTCATGATCGCCTTCTGGCTGATGAACCGCGCGATGATTGTCAGGCCGCTGACCGCCTTCATCGACCGACTGTCCCATACCAGCGACGAAACAGCCAGCGGCAGCGGCGAGATCGCCCGGGCCAGCACCAGTCTGGCAGACGCCGCCACCAAGCAGGCAGCCGGGCTGGAAGAAACCAGCGCCTCGGTCGCCGAACTCGCTTCGATGGTGCGCACCACTGCACAGAACACCCAGGCTGCCCAGAGCCTTGCCGGCGAGGCCAAGACTGCGGCCCAACGCGGCATCCAGGCGATGTCCGACCTCGACAAGGCGATTGCCGAGATCAAGAGCAACGCCGACCGCACCGCCAAGATCGTCAAGACGATCGACGAGATCGCCTTCCAGACCAACCTGCTGGCGCTCAACGCCGCGGTCGAGGCAGCCCGCGCCGGGGAAGCCGGCAAGGGCTTCGCCGTGGTCGCCGCCGAGGTCCGTAACCTGGCTGGACGGGCTGGCGAGGCTGCGCGCACCAGCGCCGAACTGATTGAAGCCAGCGTCAAGAGCGCGAATGGTGCGGTCAACCTGGGCAAGGACGCCGGGGCGGTGATTGCCCAACTCGCCGAATCGAGCCGCAAGGTCGCCGACCTCACCAGCGAGATCGCCGCCAGCACCAAGGAACAGGACACCGGCCTGGGCCAGATCAGCAAGGCGATGCAAGAGATGGATAGCGGCACCCAGGCGACCGCCGCCGGCGCCGAGGAGAACAGCGCCACCAGCCAGGCCCTGCAGCAGCAGGTTGAAGAGCTGAACAGCTTGGTCGAGGAACTCGCCCATATGGTCGGTGCGGACGTGCAGCATCGCCACTCGCCACCAACGGCAGTGCGCAGTACCCAGACCGCGACCCGCAGCACCCAGACCCACCAACCAACCGATCCGAACGCCTGAGGAGCCATCATGTCAGCCACCGCAGCCCCAGTAACCGGCGTCGCCGGCACCTATCTGACCTTTCAGGTCGCCAACGAGGAATACGGCATCGAGATCCTGAAAGTCCGCGAAATCATCGGCATGCTGCCGATCACCCCGGTGCCGGGCAGTCCGCCGGTGATGCAGGGTGTGGTCAATCTGCGCGGCAAGGTCATCCCCGTACTGTCGATGCGCAACCGCTTCGGCCTGCCGCCCGGCGAGCCACATGAACACAATGTCATCATCGTGGTCGATGCTGGCGACAACGGTCAGATCGGCTTGGCCGTCGATCGGGTACGCGAAGTTGCCATCTTCACCGCTGCGGACACTGAACCACCGCCAAGCTACGGCATGTCGATCGACGCCAGCATGGTCGCCGCCCTCGGCAAGAGCCAGAACCGCATCCGCATCCTGCTCGACCTGGCCAAAGTCCTGGCCTCGGTCTGACCTTTTCCCCAACAGCTTAACGACCAAACCCTCCGGAGATTCGCCATGCGTATCGGAACCAAAATCGGACTCGGCTTCGCCATC
>Ga0105044_10015107_pt1 | contig 10438 bp, 10 predicted proteins | sample MAT01_FD_78092 | JGI IMG/M metagenome (GOLD analysis project Ga0105044, IMG submission 78092) | Freshwater microbial communities from Lake Fryxell liftoff mats and glacier meltwater in Antarctica - MAT-01 | ecosystem: Environmental > Aquatic > Freshwater > Ice > Liftoff microbial mat | place...
ATCGATCGACTCGGCCGGGCCCGGAGCGGCCGAGGCCGTGCTGTGGCGACTGCTGCGCGTGGGAAGCGCTCCGTACTACGTACTCGGATCCCATGGCAGCGAACGACCGTTGCGGCTCAGGGTGGCATCGCCCTGGGACTGGCGTCGAGCGTTCCAACTGCGCCGATTCGAGGTCACACCCCTGCCAGGCGGCCAACCGATGGTCAGGTGGCACGCAGTCGTTCGGGATCTCGCTCACGGGCGCGACGAGCTCACGGTCGAGGGTCACGTGGAGATCCGCTGGAGTCACGGTCGGTTCAGCGGGCCGCCCGAGGCCAAGGTGTACCTCGACACGCCCTTCATCGATGTTCCCGGCTACTGGGCGCTGGCATGAGCGGCGAAACGCTGACATGAAGGGCGGAACGCCGGCGACCGACGCCGGGTCGGCGAGGTGGGGACAGGACTTGGTCACCGAGCTCCGCCAGGTGTTCGAACCCCAGGCCGATGCCGACCGTTCGGCACCCATGCAAGCGTGCATGAAGGACATCTCGCCGTTCCTCGGCATTCCCGCGCGAGAGCGGCGTCGAACACAGAAACCGGTGTTCGCAGCCGCCGGCCCGCCCCCGTCGTCCGAGGCCCTGGGAGCGGCCGGGCGATCGCTCTGGGAGCTGGACCAGCGTGAGTACCAGTACACCGCGTCGGAACTGATCAACCGACATGTCGGACTGCTCCCGGCATCGTTCCTCGTTGATCACGCCCAGCACCTCATCACCAAGAACTGGTGGGACAGCGTCGATGCGCTGGTCGTCGACGCAGTGGTTCGGTCGGTCGTTGCCCACCCCGAGCTGAAGACGGTCATGCGTCAGTGGATCGAGGCGGACAACACCTGGCTGGTTCGGGCCGCGATCATCCATCAGCTCGGCCGTGGACTGGAGACGGATCGAGACCTGCTGTTCGAGCTCTGCGAACGGCGAGCCGGGGACCGGGAAATCTTCATCGCCAAAGCCATCGGGTGGGCCCTGCGTGATCTGTCGTGGCGAGACCCGGATTCAGTCGCCCGCTTCATCGACTCGCATCCGGAGTTGACCCCATTCACTCGACGAGAGGGCTCGAAGCGGATCGCCCAAGCGAGGCAGCGTCTCGGAGCTCCTTGAGCGGGACGGAATCACGATCATCGGCGACCAGCCGCAGTGATCCCCGGCAGACTCTGCGGATCATGAACGAGTCCACGCGCCCCTCCACTGTCACCGCCGTAGCCACCATCGATGCCATCCGAGCGGGCGACACGGATCCAGTCGCGGCGGTGGACGAAGCGCTTGAGCGGATCGAAGCGCTCAACCCGGCGCTCAACGCAGTCATCGACGTCCAGGCCGACCGGGCACGGGCCGCCGTTGCCGCGGGGCTTCCCGCCGGGCCGCTGCACGGCCTGCCCATCCTGCTCAAGGACCTCGGCGCCCAACAGGCCGGTGAGAACTACCACATGGGGTTGCAGATCCTGAAGGACGCCGGGTGGCGGGCCGCCGATGACGCCCACCTGGTGCGGCGACTGAAGATGGCGGGCGCGGTGGTGGTCGGGCGGACCAACACCCCGGAGCTGGCGACCTCACCCACGACCGAGCCCGTTGCCTACGGGGCCGCCCACAACCCGATTGCCCCCGGTCGGACCACTGGGGGATCTTCCGGCGGCTCGGCGTCGGCGGTGGCGGCGGGCATGGTGGCCATCGCCCACGCGTCGGACGGCGGAGGGTCCATCCGCATCCCGGCCGCCTGCTGCGGGTTGTTCGGGCTGAAGCCGTCACGAGGCCGGATCTCCCGCGGACCGCAGTCCGGCGAGGGCTGGGGCGGTGCGTCGACCGACGGTTGCGTCACCCACACCGTGGCGGACACGGCATTGTTCCTCGACGTCGTGTCCGGCGCCGAGCCAGGCGACCCGTACACCGCGCCGCCGTTCGCCCGACCCCTCTCGGCCGAGGTGGGCCAGGACCCCGGACGACTCCGGATCGGCGTCCTCGATCACCCCCTTGCACCTGGCATCTCACCGGACGCCGACGGCCGCCGAATCGTGGACGAGGCCGCGACCATCCTGAGTGACCTCGGCCACGAGGTCACCGTGAGCTGGCCATCGGCGCTGGAGGATCCGGCCTACGGCGGCCACTACGCACCCTTGGTCTGCACTGCGGTCAGCCAGGCGTTGCTCACCTGGTCCGCGGCCCTGGGTCGAACGGTCGAGCCCACCGAGCTGGAGCCGGTCAACCAGCTCTTGGCCACGCTCGGTGCCCGGGAGACCGGCGCGTCCTACCTGGACCACCTGTCCTGGCTGCATGCCTGGACCCGACGGGTCGCCGCCTTCTGGGCGCCCATTGACGACGGCGGCTCGGGATTCGACCTGCTCCTGTCCCCCACCCTGGGCATGGCCCCGCCCGAACTGGGTCGCCTGTCCGACCCGTCGGACCCCATCACTGCGTTCGGCCTGGTCGCGCAGTTCATCCCCTTCACCTCGCAGTGGAACGTCACGGGCCAGCCAGCGGTCAGCCTGCCGATCGGGACCGCGACAGACGGCACGCCCATGGGCTTCCAACTGGTGGCCGGACCGTGGCGGGAGGATCGGCTGGTCCGAGTGGCGTCGCAGCTGGAGGCAGCCCACCCCTGGCGTTGACGCGCAGCATCGGCCGTTCCCCCAGACACTCCGTCGCCGCCCACCGCCGCAGGATTTTCGATTCACTGGTGTTGCGTATCTCACCTGCGACTTGTAGAACAGTCCTGTAGCGATTCCTGGAGTGGGCCGCTGCGACGACATCAGGAGTTCGACATGGCCACCACCGGACGGGACTCGGCGCCACCGCCCGAGTACGCGGAACATCCCGACACCTTCGGCATCCCACCGGCGGTCTACGGGCGCCGGCAGGCCATCCTCGCCGTGCTCTGCGGCAGCCTGGTCCTGATCGTGGTGGCGGTCAGCTCGCTCAACGTGGCCATTCCCACCATCCAGCGGGCGCTCGGCGCGTCGCCGACCGAACTGCAGTGGATCATCGACTCCTACGCGCTGGTCTTCGCCGGGTTCCTCCTGCCGGCCGGTGCCATCGGCGACCGGTTCGGGCGCAAGGGGACGCTCCAGGTCGGCCTGGTCATCTTCGCCGCCTGCGCCCTGGTGGCCACCATGGCCCACACCCCGGCAACCCTCATTGCCGCCCGAGCAGTCATGGGCTTGGGTGCCGCGCTGGTCATGCCCGCCACGCTGTCGATCATCCAGAACTCGTTCCCCCCGCTCGAGCGGAGCAAGGCCATCGCCACCTGGGCCGGTCTGGCCGGCGCAGGTGGTGCGATCGGCCCGCTGCTGTCCGGTCTGATGCTCGAGCACTTCTGGTGGGGATCGGTCTTCCTCATCAACATCCCCATTGTCATCCTGCTGCTCGGCCTGGTCAGCGTCATCGTGCCCACCTCCAGGGACCCGTTCGGACATCCGCTCGATCCGCTCGGCGCCCTGTTGTCGGTCGTGGCCTTGACCACCCTGGTGTTCGCCATCATCGAAGGTCCGGAGTGGGGTTGGTCCAGTGTCGGGGTGATCTCCATGTTCGGCGCGGCCATCGTGTTCGGTCTGGGCTTCGTGGCCTGGGAGCTGCGCACGGAGTTCCCGACGCTCGATCCGAGACTGTTCAGGCTGCGTGGTTTCGCCATGGGATCGCTGTCCATCAGCACGATCTTCTTCGCCATGTTCGGCATGTTCTTCCTGGCCACCCAGTACCTCCGGTACGTCAAGGGGTACCGCCCGCTCGGGGCAGGCGTCCGCACGATTCCTTCGGCGGTCATGCTGATCCTGGTCTCCCCTCGGAGTCCGGCCATCGTCGGGAGACTCGGGGTACGCACCACGACCCGGTTGGGTTACGCCCTCGTGGTCGCCGGCTTCCTGGGCATGGCCACCCTCGGAGTCCAGACGCCCTACTGGCACTTCATGATCGGCCTCATGGTGCTGGCCACGGGCATGGCGCTCATCATGCCGCCGTCGACGTCGGCCATCATCTCGTCGTTGCCCATGTCCAAGGCCGGCGTCGGATCAGCCGTCAACGACGCGACCCGCGAGGTGGGCGGGGCCATCGGCATCGCCGTGATGGGCTCGATCCTGAACTCGATGTACACCAGTCGGATCGACTTGTCGAAGGTCGCCGCTGCGGTGCCCGAGGCCTTCCGCGACCAGTTCGCCCGGGCCGCCCCGGCCATCCGTGAGGGGATCGGTCCGGCCGAGGGTGTGGCCCGCGGGATCGAGGCACAGAGCGCCGGGTTGCCCGGGGTCGGGCAGATCGGCGCCGGGATCAGGGACGCCGCACGCGAGGCGTTCGTGGGAGGAACCCAGGTCGCCTTCCTGGTCGCAGCCTGCGTGGCGCTCGTCGGCGGCCTGATCGTGTCCAGTCGTATCCCGGACGAGCAGGTTGTGGGGCATGACACCTGAGTGCGTCGACCCGCGGATCGCCCGGAGTCGCGCCACGGTGGTGCAGGCCACCACCGAGTTGCTCCGAACGGGCGGCTACTCGGCGGTGACCATCGACGCGGTGTCGAAGGCCAGCGGCGTTGCCCGCACGACCATCTACCGGCACTACGCCTCGGTCGCCGAGTTGGTCATGGCGGTGTTGGAGGATCTGCGCCCACCCACCGAGTGTCCGGGCAGCGCTGATCCAGCCGAGGACCTGCGTCAGATGCTGCGACAGGTGGCCGACTCGGTGTCCACCGGACTGCTGGCAGCCATGATCGAGGCGGTCAGGCACGATCCCGAATTTGCCAGGTTGAAGGACGACTGGGTCCTGGCGCGGCGGGCCGAGACCCGCCAGATCCTCGTCCGCCTGGTGGAGCTCGGCGCACTGGCGCCTCACGTAGACCTCGAGGTGGTCAACGACCTGTTGGTCGGACCGCTCTTCTACCGGGCACTCATGACCGACACGCCGATCGACGACGCCTACATCGCGTCGCTGGTGACGAACGTCCTCACGCTCGCCACCAGCGACTCGCAACGCTGAATCAGCCGGAGAGGATCGCCCCACACGGCCAGGTGAGACCTCAGGGCAGCTGGATCGACTTGGTCTCGAGGAACTCCTCGAGGCCCCAACGCCCGCGTTCGCGGGTGTTGCCCGACTGCTTGTACCCACCGAACGGCGCGGCGGTGTTGAAGGCGCCACCGTTCACATCGACCTGGCCGGTCCGCATGCGGCGGGCGATGCCCTTGGCCCGCTCCAGGTCCGCTGACTGCACGGCGCCGGACAGGCCGTAGATGGTTCCATTGGCGATCTCGACCGCTTCGTCGTCGTCGGAGTAGCTCATGATGACCAGCACCGGCCCGAAGATCTCCTCTTGGGCGATGGTCATGTCCGGGGTCACGTCGGCGAACACGGTCGGCTTCACGTAGAAGCCGGTCGGCTTGTCCTCGGGCTGCTCCGGGCCACCGAGCAGCAGGGTCGCACCTTCGTCGATGCCCGTCTGGATGAAGGAACGGACCCGCTCCTGGTGCGCCTTACTGGACATGGGACCCATGTTCTGGATGAAGGCCATGGGGTTGTCGGAGTCGGCGTGTGCGTCGACGAGCGTGATCTGGCTGATCGTGTCGACGACAGCGTCGATGTACTCCTGCTTGCGGGACTCGGGGACCAACAGCCGGGTCAGCGCAGAGCAGGTCTGGCCGCCGTTGATCATGCAACCGAAGCCCGCGCTCATGGCCACGGTCGCCGGATCGGCGTCGTCGAGGACGATGTTGGCCGACTTGCCACCGAGCTCAAGACCGACCCGCTTCACGGTGTCCGCGGCATCCTTGGTGACCTGGGCACCGGCCCGGCCCGAACCGGTGAAGCTGATCATGTCCACATCGGCGTGCTTGGACAGCGCGGCTCCGACGACCGGTCCATCGCCCACCACGAGGTTGAACACCCCGGCTGGGAGGCCGGCCTCGTGGATGACCTCGGTCAACAGATAGGCGTTGAGCGGCGTGATCTCCGACGGCTTGAGCACCACGGTGCAGCCGGCAGCCAGGGCCGGGACCACCTTGCAGATGATCAGATAGAGCGGGTAATTCCAGGGCGTGATGGCGCCGACCACACCGATGGGTTCGCGGATGACGAGGCTGTTGCCGACCGTCTCCTCCCAGGCGTAGGTCTCGACCAGCTGGGCGAACGACTCCCACTCCCCCAACGGCAGACCGGCCTGGACCAGCTGGGCGAAGGCCTTCGGTGAGCCGACCTCGCCGGTGATGACATCGACGATGTCGTCGTAGCGCATGGCCAGGCCGGTTCCGATGTCCCGCAGGTACTTGGCCCGGATGTCGACCGGGGTGGACGCCCAGGTGTCGAAGGCCGCCCTTGCCGCGGCAACCGCCGCGTCGACGTCGGCCGCGCCGCCCATGGGAACCCGACCGATGACGCCTTCGGTGGTCGAGTCGATGACGTCGAAGGTGTCGGTGGTGGACGGTGCCACCCACTCGCCGCCGATGTAGAACTTGTCGTACTCACGCACGGTGGAACCCCCTGGTCAAGCGTGGATGGCGCCGAGCGTATCGCTGTCGTCCGACCGATGACTCGGCGGGTGGCCGCCAGGGCCGCGAATCGGTCCGGAATCGTCAGGCTGTCTCCCAGACGATGAGCTCGGCTCCTCCGGCGCCGGCCGCGAAGGCCACGGGCCCAGCGCCGGCCAGGCGGATGGCCGAGCCACTGGTGAGCGAGGGGGAGTGGCCGAGTGTTGCAGTGACCCCCGCGGCCTCTGGAGCGACGAGGGTTCCCGAACCGACTGCGACGAAGGTGTGGACATGCGGAGCCTCGGGCAGCGCAACTGTCTCGTCGGCCGACAGGCGGGCCACCCACATGACGGCGTCGCGTTGGTGGATGGCGACCGCTCCGGCGTGCCCCTGTCCGGAGGCCACCGCCACCAGGCCGGCTCCCGGACCGAGCAGGTCGGTCACGTCGGCCTGCTCATAGCCGGGAGCGATGCCCCGCTCGTGGGGCGGCACCCACATCTGAACGAAGTGGACCGGCTCGGTGGACGAGGCGTTCATCTCGGAGTGACGAATGCCGGTCCCGGCACTCATCCGTTGCGCCAGGCCCGGGTAGATCACGTCGTTGGTCCCGATCGAGTCACCGTGCGCCAGGCTCCCCGACAGCACCCAGGTCACGATTTCCATGTCGGCGTGACCGTGCTCGCCGAACCCGCCGCCCGCAGTCACTCGGTCGTCGTTGTTGACCAGCAGCAGTCCGAACCCTTTCTGCGCCGGGTCGGAGTGGTGGCCGAAGTTGAAGGAATGCCGGCTGTCCAACCATCCCAGGTCGGTGTGGAAGCGCTGTTCTCGGGTGCGGATCTCGATGGTCGGCTCGGTCACGGTGAGTTCTCCTCGATCTCGGTGAGATAGTTGCACTTCGAACAGTCCAACCGGCCGTCTCGGCCAGCGATTCCCACGCGACTCACCTGTCTCAGACCTGTATCATTGATCCGTCCGCTGGATGACGCGAAGCAAGGTGAAGATCATGACCGAGAACTCCCCCGCCCAGGAGCCGCCGACCGCGAAGATCCGGGTGACGAACCCTGTCGTCGAACTCGACGGCGACGAGATGACCCGCATCATCTGGTCCTTCATCAAACAGCAGCTGATCCTGCCCTACCTCGACATCGATCTCCGCTACTTCGACCTGGGCATAGAGGAACGTGACGCCACCGAGGACCAGGTGACCATCGACGCGGCGCACGCCATCGCCGAGCACGGCGTCGGCGTCAAGTGCGCCACCATCACACCGGACGAAGCCCGGGTCGAGGAGTTCGGCCTCAAGAAGATGTGGAAGTCGCCCAACGGGACGATCCGCAACGTCCTGGGCGGTGTGGTCTTCCGGGAGCCCATCATCTGCTCGAACATCCCGCGCCTGGTCCCCGGCTGGACCAAGCCCATCGTCATCGGACGCCACGCCCACGGCGATCAGTACAAGGCCACCGACGCCAAAATCCCCGGTGCCGGGACCGTCACCATGACGTTCACCCCTGCCGACGGCTCGGCGCCCATGGAGCTCCACGTCGTCGACATGGAAGCCGGCGGGGGCGTCGTCATGGGGATGTACAACTTCAACGAGAGCATCCGGGACTTCGCTCGGGCATCGTTCCGATACGGCCTGGCCCGGAACTACCCGGTGTACCTCTCCACCAAGAACACCATCCTCAAGGCCTACGACGGCCAGTTCAAGGACCTGTTCGAGGAGGTCTTCGACGCCGAGTTCAAAGCGGACTTCGAGACCGCCGGCCTGACCTACGAACACCGCCTCATCGACGACATGGTGGCGTGCGCCATGAAGTGGGAGGGCGGCTATCTGTGGGCATGCAAGAACTACGACGGCGACGTCCAGTCCGACACCGTGGCACAGGGCTTCGGGTCACTCGGACTCATGACGTCGATCCTGCTCACGCCGGACGGGCGCACCGTCGAGGCCGAGGCTGCGCACGGCACCGTGACCCGCCACTACCGCGAGCACCAGAAGGGCAATCCGACCTCGACCAACCCGATCGCATCGATCTTCGCCTGGACCGGCGGGTTGAAGCACCGGGGAAAACTGGACGGCACGCCGGCCGTCACTGAATTCGCCGAGACGCTGGAACGGGTGTGCGTGGAGACGGTCGAGGCGGGCCAGATGACCAAGGACCTGGCGCTGTTGGTCTCCCGTGACCAGCCGTTCCTGACCACCGAGGAGTTCCTGGCCGCCATCGACGCCAACCTCCAGACGGCCATGGCGCCGGGCTGATCGGCCGACCGCCTTGCCACCCCGGGACCGCTCCACGGTGTCACTCGACGAGCCGGATGAGCTCTGCCAGCTGATGGCAGTCGTGCACCAACAGGGATCCGGGTGGCTCAACCTGCTGCCGCTCATCGCGGATGACAAACCGGTTCCGGCAACGCCGAGCGTGTTCGCCGTCTTCTCCAAGCGCGGACCGGTCGTGCCGTTGGCCACGTGGACTCCGGCCGCCTCCGGCAAGCGGCCCACCCCGGTGACGATCGGCATCCAGCACGGGGTGGCGTCTGGGCTCACCTCCCGATTGGCGGACACCCCGGCCCGGGTCCCGGCCGAGTGGCGCGTGCTGTCCGATCACCCCCGCCGGGGATTGGTGATCGAAGTACCGGACGGCACCTCCGACCGGGTGGTCGCTCAGTGGCTGCTGGCCTGCATCGACACGGTGAGCATGGTTCCCCACGTCGGACGGGCCGAGGTCTTCACCTACGCCTGAGCGCGCCTGCCGAGCCGAACTCAGTTCGTCACGAACCACCACGGTCCCCGACGAACTCAGTTCCCAGGGAACAGGCCGCTCCCCCCGAAGTGAGGCCCCAGGAGACCACCACGGTTCCCGACGAACTCAGTTGATGGCGTCCAGGATCTCCAAGACGATCTCACTGCGGTTCAAGCCGTAGAAATGCAATCCGGGCACCCCGGCGGACCGGAGTCGTTCGCACAGCGCCACAGCGGCGTCGACCACGATGCGCTGGCGGTCCGCTCCCTCGGCATCATCGATCCGACCGGCCAGGTCCTCGGGGAACTTGGCACCGTTCATCTGGGCAAAGCGGCGAATGGTGGCCGGACTGGACACGATCACGATGCCGGGTAGCACCGGCGTGGAACTCCCGAGGCCGGCGAGGTCATCGACCATCCGGAGGTAATCATCCGCGTCGAAGAAGAACTGGGTGATCCCGAAATCAGCGGCTTCGAGCTTCTCGGCCAATCGGGCCCGGTCCTCGGCGATCGTGGCCGAACGGGGGTGCCCCTCGGGGAACGCAGCAACGCCCACCGACACGTCGCCCCGCTCCCTGATGAGCTCGATCAACTCGACGGCATAGGCGAAGTCACCCGCGGCTGGGCTGCCGTCAGCGGGAGGATCACCGGCCAGCGCCAGCACGTTGTCGATGCCATGGTCGATGTAATCATCCAGCAGTTCTGCGAGCTCGGCTCGGGTGTGTCCGATGCACGTGAGGTGCGGCATGACCGGGTAGGGCTGGCGGCCGTCCACCCCCACGACGAGATTCCTCGTCAGGTCACGCGTCGTGCCGCCCGCCCCATAGGTGATCGAGACGAAATCCAACCCGACCGGGGCCAGCTCGGCCAGACACCGGTCCAACTGCTCGATGCCCTCAGGCGTGCGAGGCGGAAAGCACTCGACCGAGGTGGTCGGTCCGGCCGCCAACATGTCGCCGATCCTGGACGGGACTCCGGCCGCGCTCACGTCAGCCCCGCATGCCGCTCGGCCGCGGCGACGGCGTTGGCCATGAGCAGTGCCCGCGTCATGGGGCCCACCCCGCCGATGCGCGGCGACAGGAAGCCCGCCACTTCGGCCACGTCATCGGCCACATCGGACACGATCTTGGAACCGGAGAAGCTCACGCCCGCAGCGACCACCGCTGCGCCGGGGCGGACCATGTCTGCGGTGATCAGGCCGGGGGAGCCAGCCGCGGCCACGACGATGTCCG
>Ga0105044_10015108_pt1 | contig 10437 bp, 10 predicted proteins | sample MAT01_FD_78092 | JGI IMG/M metagenome (GOLD analysis project Ga0105044, IMG submission 78092) | Freshwater microbial communities from Lake Fryxell liftoff mats and glacier meltwater in Antarctica - MAT-01 | ecosystem: Environmental > Aquatic > Freshwater > Ice > Liftoff microbial mat | place...
AGGGACATGAGGACGTCGAGCAGGTCCCGATCGTTCTTCTCGGCGGGCGGCCCGGTCGCCGCCCGCTTGTCCATGATGGCTCCGACCAACTCGACGAGCCCGGCCCGGGCCCGGTCGCGGGCGTGGAACGACGGGATGTCGGCGTAGGCATCGACGTAGGCGATTGCGTCTGTGCCCTGCTCGAGCTCGTGGTAGAGGTGCGAGAAGCGATCGTCGAGGTCGAGCCGGAACTTGCGGCCGATCAGGCACGACGACGACGTGTAGATCGTCAGCTCCGAGAACCAGTCGAGGAGGTCGATCTCCCCGCGATCGCCCCAGCGGGCCACCATCTCGTCGACCTCGAGCTGGATGGTCTCGGCGTGGCCGCGCATCTGCTTGTCGCGCAGCGCCATGTTGTGAAGCTGCTCGCGGCGCCGTTCCGGCGAAGCGTCGAACACCACGCCCTCGCCGAAGATGGGCGTCATGAACGGGTAGGCGGCGGCTTGGTCGAGGTCCTCGTCGGTGGCCCGGAAGAAGATCTCGTTGGCCTCAGCCCCGGTGAGCCGCACGACGTCCTTGTCCGCCAGGCGGAACTCGCCCACGTCGCCGCATTCGGCTCGGGTTCGCTCCATGAGGCCGATGGGGTCGGCGCGCAACTCCTCGAGGTGGCCGGTCGGGTGGTCGCCGCCCGTCACCTTGGGAGGCTCGGGGAGCGAAGTGGGGGAGACGACGCCGGTCACTGGTGGCTCCGATCGGGGAGGATGGGCGCTTCGGGCTCAACCTCGATGAGGGTGAGGTGGGTCCCCTTGGGAACGGAGACCATCACGGCGATGGCCTGGGCGACGTTGGCCGGGAGCAGCGCACCGTTGTGGCGGAGGTGCCCCCACCTTTCCCAGTGCGCCATGACGTGGAGGATGGTTTCTTCGCTCCAGCCGGTGCCCTGCTCGGTGGACGACGGTCCGGGTCGGACCATGCCGACCCGCACGCCCGTGCCCTCGAGTTCCATCTGCATGGCGCGGGCCAAGCCTTCGAGCCCAGCCTTCGCCGCCACGTAGGCGCTCATGTGGGTGCGGGGCCGGATGACCACGTCAGAGGTCACGAACACGATGTCGCCGTGGCCCCGTTCCACCATCGCTGGGCCAAGTCTGGCCACGAGTCGCTGGGCACCGAGCAAGTTGACGTGCACCGATGCTGCGAAATCGTCGGGATCGGCATCGAGCGCAGTGAAGGGCACGACCTCGCCTGCGTTGGAGACGAGGATGTCGACGGGGCCAAAGGCTTCTTCGGCAATCGTGGCGAAGCGGTCGATCGATGCGGGGTCAGCGAGGTCGAGGGGCAAGGCCGCGGCCTCGCCGCCGGCGTCGATGATGGTCTTCGCCACCTCGGTGAGCCGCTCGACTCGGCGGGCGGCGAGGATCACGGGGTGCCCAGCAGCGGCCAGCGCGTGGGCCGCGGCCGCGCCGATGCCCGAGGACGCTCCGGTGATGATGGCCGGACGACGGTCGGGGTGGGGGTCGAAGCGAGGCATCAGCGGACCTTCACGGAGGTAGGCAGCGACTCGAAGCCGCGGACGTTGACGGAGTGCACCCGGCGGGTTCCCGCAGGATCGATCTCATAGGAGCTCACTCGCTTGATCAACTCCTCCAGCACGATGTTGGCTTCGAGGCGGGCCAGCGATGCGCCCATGCAGAAGTGGCGACCTACGCCGAAGCTGGCAATGCCGACAGACTCCCGATCTCGGTCGAGGTCGTAGCGGTCTGGTTCGGTGAAGGCCCGCTCATCACGGTTGGCCGACCCCGCGAGCAGCAGGACCCGATCACCCTTGGGAACGGTCTGGCCGTAGAACTCGAGATCTGTGGTTGTGACCCGGGCGAGCATCTGGCTGGAGGTGTCGTAGCGCAGCGTCTCCTCCACCCAGTCCGGGATGCGGGCCGCGTCGGTGAACGCCTTGGTGCGCTCGTTGGGGTTGTGGTCGCCCCAGTACCAGGCGTGGGCGAGGAGTTTGGTGGTGGTCTCGTTGCCGGCCACCACCATCAGGAACAAGAAGCTGGTGATCTCGTCGTCGGTCAACCGGTCGCCGTCGATCTCTGCGGCGCACAGGGCCGACACGAGATCCTCGCCCGGGTTGGCCCGGCGATCCGCGATCAGTTCGGCGTAGTAGATGACCAGCGCGAAGGCGGCCTCGACACCGGCGGGCGGTACATCGGTGACCCCCTCTTCGCGATGGATGAGCAGGTCCGACTGCTTACGGAGCATCTCCCGGTCGTTCTGCGGCACGCCCAGCATCTCCGAGATCACATCCATCGGGACCTTGCCGGCGAGGTCAGCGACGAAGTCGAAGTCGCCTTTGGCGAGGCACTCATCGAGGTGCTGCACCGTCAGCGCCCGGATGCCGTCCTCCATCCCTGCGACGCGTCGGGGCGTGAAGCCCCGGGACACGAGGCCCCGCATGCGCCCGTGCTGGGGCGGATCCATGGCCAGGAACGACATGGTCTTGTGGGCGTGGGGACCTGACGCGGCGGGGTCGATGGACACGCCTTCTGCGTTGGAGAATCGCTCGCTGTCGCGGAAGGCGGCCATCACGTCGGCGTGGCGGGATAGCGCCCAGAAGTTGCGCTCGTCGTTGCGGTAGAGGGGCGCCTCGGAGCGCAGGCGGGCGTAGGTGGGGTAGGGGTCCTCGTGGATCTCGTAGGCGTAGGGGTCATAGACGAGGGGTTCGCTGGTCACGGTCATCGGGTGGCGCCTCCCAGCACCAGGGCGGACACATCGGCCAGCAGGCCGGGGATTGCGTCGTAGGCGAGGTGGCCGGTCCCGACCTGGAGCAGCGCCCCGGTGGTGGCCAGCTCGAGCGTCTGGATCGCAGCCGGGGTGGCGTCGTCACCAACGGCGGCGGTGAGCCGCCGGTGAATCTCGAGGCCGATCTGCAGGCGGAGCTCGCGCACCTCTGGGTCGTCGGAGAGGAGGGCGACGGTGCAGGCCGCAGCGAGCTCCGTTTCGTCGGCGACGACGAGCGCAAAGCCAAGGAGGATGTCGGTCGCGCGGCTGGCGGGGGAGTGGCGACGGTCGATCGGGCTCGGCTCCTGCGCGTCGAAGCGCCGCCAGAACACCTCGGCCACGAGGTGCTCCTTCGAGGCGAAGTACGTGTAGGCCGTGGCCGGAGCCACGCCGGCACGCTTGGCCACGTTGCGAACGGTCAGCGATGGGTACCCAACGGCGATCAGCTCGGTGACGGCCGCTTCGGTGAGCCGGTGGACGGTCTTCGCCTGGCGATCACTCAGGAGACGCCGAGGCGCTGCCGTGGGCAGCTGGACAGCACCTCTGGACACGAGTCCAGTTTCTACGCCTGGTCCGCCGATGTGTCAAGCACCAGGCGGCTGTCGGGCTTGCCGTCGCGGTTGGTGGGGGTCCCTTCGGTTGCGGACCCCTCGGTCGGGGGGCCAGGGTGGAGCGATGGCATCGGGACGACGAGGGCGCGCTGGACCCAAGGGCCCGGGGGCCGGATCGATCTTGACGGGGACGATCGTGGGGCAAGCGAAGCGCGGGGTGATGGTTGACATCGGAAGTATCGAGATCGTGCTCCCGCGATCGAAGTTCGGTGCCGCCGCGGACCGGATCGAGGGATCGGGCTACGGCGACGCACTGACGGTAGAGGTCGTGGCTGACCCTTCCGGTCCCGGCGGTGTCGGCCTCACCCGAGTCGGGATCGAGCGCTCACTGCGGCAACCCCGCCCGATCGATGGGCGGCTCGAGCGCCGCGGATCCGGATGCGTCCTGACCCCTTCGGACGGCTCACCGTCGTTCCCCGTCGTGGTCCTCGACCGATCGGACCTCGATGCCATCGCCGGCGGGGCGGCAACTTGGCTGGTCGGCGCGCCACACCGAAATGTGCGGTTCGTCACCCATGCCGCTCCCGGCGCGATGGGCACTTTGCATAGTCATGCATGTGGTCGCATAGAGTGAGAGCATGACGGTTCGGGTCGGCATCATCGGGGCATCGGGGTTCACAGGAGCCGAGTTGCTGCGTTTGCTGGCGGTGCACCCGGACCTCGAGCTGGTGGTTGCCACCGGAGAGAGCCAGGCCGGGACCGTGGTCGCGGACCTCTACCCGAGCCTCGCGGCCGCCTACCCGGACCTCGTGTTCGCACCTCTCACCAACGACCTCGCCGACGCCCACGAGCTGGATCTGGTGTTCTGCGCCCTGCCCCACGGCACGTCGCAAGGCATCGTGCCGGGGCTCCTCGACGGCCAGCGAACGGTCGTGGACCTAGCGGCGGACTTTCGCCTCAAGGACGCCTCGCTCTACCCCACCTGGTACGGCGCGAGGCATGCCGTCCCGGAACTGCTGCCCGAGGCGGTGTATGGCTTGCCCGAACTGTTCCGCAACGAGTTGGTGGGCGCCAGGCTCATTGCCACCCCAGGGTGCTACGTCACCACCGCCACGCTCGCCCTGGCCCCGCTGTTGGCCGCGGGGTTGGTCGAACCGACCGGCATCGTGGTCGATGCGGCGAGCGGGGTCTCGGGTGCGGGCCGTCCGCCGAAGCCCACCAGCGCCTTCTGCACGGTCGACGAGGACTTCACTGCCTACGGCGTCCTCGACCACCGACACACGCCAGAGATCGAACAGAACCTCACCCACGTCGCCGGCGCGGTGGCACAGGTCCTGTTCACCCCGCACCTGGCCCCCATGAACCGGGGCATCTTGGCCACCTGCTACGCCCGACCCACCCGATCCGTCACCACCGAATCACTTCGGGTCACCTTGCGCGACGCCTACGCCGCCGAGCCGTTCGTCGTGGTGCGCGACACCCCGCCCTCCACCAAGGCCACCCTCGGGTCACAGCAGGTGCACGTCACCGCCTATGCCGATGAGCGCACCGGATGGGTCGTGGCCATCGCCGCGCTCGACAACCTCACCAAGGGAGCTTCGGGCGGTGCCATCCAGGCGGCCAACGTCGCCCTCGGTCTCGACGAAACTGCCGGCCTGCCCCTCGTTGGCCTCTACCCATGAAGGATCGACCATGAGTGTCACTGCCGCAAGGGGATTTGTCGCCTCAGGTGTCCACTGCGGCCTGAAGCCTTCGGGAGACCTCGATCTGTCTCTCGTCGCCACGGAGGACGGGCGGCCCGTCCCTACGGCGGCCGTGTTCACGGACAACAAGATGACCGCTGCGCCTGTGCTCACCTCCGACGCCCACCTGGCCCACACGGGCGGGCGCGCCGCCGCGGTCATCCTCAATTCCGGGAACGCCAATGCCGCCACCGGGCTGCAGGGGCGCGCTGATGCCCAGGCGATGTGCGTTGCGCTCGCTGGTGAGCTTGGTTGCGACCCGTATCAGGTCCTCGTGTGCAGCACCGGACTCATCGGAATCCCGCTACCGATCGACATCATCATCGCTGGGGTTCCCGCCCTGGCCGCTGACCGGAGCGTCGACGGGGGAGAGGCGGCGGCGAGAGCGATCCTGACCACCGACACCGGCCGCAAGGAGGCGGTGGCACCTGTTGGATCGTCGGGCGCTGTCGTGGGTGGCATGGCCAAAGGGGCGGCGATGCTCAGCCCCAACATGGCCACCATGCTCGCGGTGCTCACCACCGATGCTGAGGCGTCGGGGCTCGAGTTGGGCGAGGTCCTGCGGGGTGCCGTCTCTGCCAGCTTCAACATCTTGATGACCGATGCCTGTCGATCCACCAACGACACGGTGGTCTTGCTGGCCAGCGGGGCAGCTGGACCCGTCGATGGGAACGATCTTGCGATCGCCGTGGGCCAGGTGTGTGCCGACCTCGCCGGCCAGATGGCGGGCGACGCCGAAGGGGCCACCAAGGTGGTGAAGCTCACCGTCACCGGTGCCGCCACCGCGGACGATGCTGAAGCCGGCGCACGACAGATCGCGACCAGCGTGCTGTGCAAGTGCTCATGGTTCGGTCAGGACCCGTACTGGGGGCGCCTCGCCAGCGAGCTCGGCGCAGCCGGCATTGCCATGGAACAAGAGCGGGTGTCGGTGAGCTATGGCGGGGTCACCGTGGCTGCGGGTGGCATCTCCATCGCCCACGACGAGGCTGCCGTGGCCGAGCACATGGCCCAACGCCACCTTCAGATCGTGTGCGACCTCGGCCTGGGCAGCGGTGAGTACACGGTCCTCACCAACGATCTCACCCATGACTACATCGATGAGAACACCGGCGGGTCCTGACGAAGCCCCTGCGGTGCGGACGAGGGTGCGTTTGCATGATCATGCAGCAACCTGCATAGACTCACGGTATGGCTGACGAGAGGTACGTGGACCCCCAGACGCTCGCCCAGATCGATCCGGCGACGCGCGCGGCGATCCTGGTCGAAGCACTGCCGTACATCCAGGCTTTCTCCGGCCGGACCGTCGTCGTCAAGTCGGGTGGCAACGCCATGGTCGACGATGCCCTGGCCCACTCGTTCGCAGCCGACATCGTGCTCTTGCGGGCGGTGGGGTTCAAGGTCGTCGTGGTGCACGGTGGCGGTCCCCAGATCGGCGACCTGCTCCACAAGCTGGGCATGGAGACCGAGTTCCGCGACGGCCTGCGGGTGACTGACGCGGACACGCTCGACGTCGCCCGGATGGTCCTCACCGGCCGGGTCAATGCCGACATCGTTTCGGCCATCAACCAGCGCGACCCGGTGGCGGTCGGCCTGTCTGGTGAAGATGCCGGTCTGATCATCGCTGCCCAGCGCGATGTCGCCCTGGGCTACGTGGGCGACGTGGTCGACGTGAATCGCAAGATCCTCGACACCCTCCTGGCGGCTGACTTCATTCCGGTCATCTCCACCATCGGCTCGGACGAGAACGGCCAGGCGTACAACATCAACGCCGACACGGCGGCCATCGCCATCGCCGCCAGCCTCGAGGCCGAGAAGCTCGTGTACCTCACCGACGTGCCCGGGGTGCTTACCGACATCGACGATCCGTCCACGCTGATCTCACGGCTCTCCACAGCACGGGCGATGGGCCTCATTGCCAATGGGATAGTGGCCGGCGGCATGATCCCCAAGGTCGAAGCGTGCCTCGATGCCGTTTCCAGCGGTGTCGGTTCCGCCCACATCCTCGATGGCCGCATCCCGCACGTCGTTCTGCTCGAACTGCTGACCGATGCTGGTGTCGGGACCATGATCACCCGGGCCGATGGAGGGGTCAGATGAGTCCCCTCACGCACCCTGCGCATCGTTCGGCCATGCATGCGCCCCATGACCAATCCCGTTGCCCGCTCATGCCGACCTATGGCGCCCCGCAGGTTCAGTTCGTGCGCGGCGAGGGAGTGCGGCTTTGGGACGCCGACGGCAAGGGCTACCTCGATCTGCTCGCCGGCCTGGCGGTCACGGGCCTGGGCCACAGCCACCCGGCGGTGGCAGAAGCGCTTTACCAACAGGCCCAGACCCTGGTGCACGTGTCCAACCTTTTCGGCACCGAGCCGGGCTGGCAGGTTGCGGTCACCCTCGATCGGCTCCTCGGAGGCGGAGGCCAGGTCTTCTTCGCCAATTCAGGTGCCGAGGCCAACGAGTGCGCCATCAAGCTGGCGCGCAAGTGGGGTGGGCGTGGCAAGCACGTTGTCGTGAGTGCCCTCGGCTCCTTCCACGGACGCACGCTCGCAACGCTCCACGCCACGGGCCAGCCTCAGAAGCACGAGGCGTTCCAGCCGCTCCCCGAGGGCTTCCGGCACGTTGCCTGGAACGACCTCGCCGCGCTCGAGGCTGCCATAGACCCGTCGGTTGCGGCCATCTTCCTCGAGCCGGTGCAGGGCGAGGGCGGGGTCAACCCGGCCACGGTCGAGTACTTCGAAGGCGTCCGCCAGCTGTGCGACGAGCGCGGCCTGCTGTTCATGGTGGATGAGGTCCAGACGGGCCTGGGCCGGACGGGGGAGTGGTTCGGCCACCAGCACTTCGGTGTGAAACCCGACGTCGTCACGATGGCCAAGGCACTCGGTAACGGCGTGCCCATCGGGGCGTGCTGGGCGAGAGCTGATGTCGCCAACGCGTTCGAGCCCGGCGATCACGCCACCACCTATGGCGGCCAGCCCCTGGCCGCGGCGGCGGCCCGCGCCGTCTTGGCCGTGATGGAGGCCGAGGACGTGCCGGCCCGCGCCACTCGCGCCGGCGCCCGGCTGACGGCGCTGCTCGAAGCGGACCCACACGTGGCCCATGTCCGCGGGCTCGGGCTGCTCCTCGCTGCTCAGTTGGCAGACGGCATCGACGCACGCGCCGTTGCCGCTGCTGCACTCGAGCGGGGCTTGGTTCTCAACGCGGTCACCTCATCTGCTTTGCGCTTGGCGCCCTCGCTGCTCATCACCGATGACGAGATCGACGAGGCCGTTGCCACCTTGGCGCTGGCCTTCACGGATACGGAGACCGCATCATGACCCGCCATCTCCTGGAGATCGACGACCTCAGCCCCGAGGAGTTCCTCGCCGTGCTCGATCTCTGCACGTCACCCGATCCGGTGCGGGTGCTCGAGAATCGGGGGGCGGCACTGATCTTCGAGAAGCCGTCCAACCGGACGCGCAACTCCACAGAGATGGCGGTGGTTGAGCTGGGCGGCCACCCGATCTACCTCAAGCCCGACGAAGTCGATATCGGTGGTCGAGAATCCGCCGAAGACGTGGCCCGGACGCTTGCCTGCTACCACGCAGTCATCGCCGCACGGGTCTTCGACCACACCGTTCTCGAGCGCATGGCCGGTGTCGTTTCGATCCCCGTGGTGAACCTGCTCTCAGACCTCGGTCACCCGCTGCAGGCCATCGCCGACGTACTCACCATCCGTGAGGAGTTCGGCGCCGATCTCTCGGGGCGCACGGTGACCTGGGTGGGCGACTATTCCAACGTGGCCCGCTCGCTCGGGTTGGCCTGCGCCATGCAGGCCATGGCGGTGCGCTTCTCCTGCCCCGAGGGCTACCACCCGCCGCCTGAGGATCTGGCCCGCATGACGGAACTGGGTGCCGCTCGCGCAACGTTCGAGACCGACCCGCACTCCGCTCCCGAGGACACCCACGTCCTCGTCACCGACGCCTGGTACTCCATGGGTCAAGAGGCCGAAGCGGCCGTTCGAAGGCCCATCTTCGAGCCCTACCGCGTGGACCAGGCGATGCTCGACCGGGCCGAGCCCGACGCCATCTTCTTGCACTGCCTTCCCGCCCATCGCGGCGAGGAGGTCACCGACGAGGTGCTCGATGGGGCTCAGAGCCGAGTCTGGCCCGAAGCCGCCAACCGCCTTGCGGCTGCGAGGGGTGCCCTCGAATGGCTCGTCTCAGCCAACGAGGTGGCCCAATGAGCGTCGAGGCCAAGGTGGCATCGGTCCGGCTCACCAAGAACCAGCGTCAGCACCTGGTGGGCAAACTGCTGTCGCACCACGCCGTGGCCAGCCAGGAGCAACTCGTCACGCTGTTGGCCCATGAGGGCGTCGCCGCCACGCAGGCCACCGTGAGCCGAGATCTCGACGACCTCGGTGCCATCAAGGTGCGGGCTGGAGCGGGGGATCCGGTCTATGCCATTCCCGAACTCCCCAAAGACCAGCGTGCGCCCGAAGATCACCTGCGCCGCGTCCTCGGCGACTGGGCCGTCGAGCTGGCATCTTCGGGCAATCTCGTCGTGCTCCGAACGCCTCCAGGCACCGCCAACGTCGTGGGCTCTGCTCTCGATCGATCCGGCCTCCCCGAGATCATCGGTACCGTCGCCGGCGACGACACGATCATCATCGTCGTGGCCGATGGCCTCACCGGTGCCGAGGTGGCCGACCAGCTCCGTGAGCTGGCCGGCCTGGCGTGAACCAACCCAACATCTCCTGAACCCCAAGAACGAAAGAGGGAACAACGTGGCGAAGCGCGTAGTACTGGCCTACTCCGGTGGTCTCGACACCTCCGTGGCCGTGCGCTGGATGATCGAGGAGCTCGGGGTCGAGGTGATCTGTCTTGCCGTCGACGTCGGGCAGGCATCCGACGACTGGGACCTCGTGCGCGAGCGCGCCCGGGCCGCAGGTGCGGTCGACGCCATCGTCGTCGATGCCCGCAAGGAGTTCGCCGAAGACTTCGTCGCTCCGGCGCTCAAGGCCAACGCTATGTACGAGGGTCGATATCCGCTGGTGTCGGCCCTGAGCCGGCCCGTCATCGTCAAGCACTTGGTCGAGACGGCCCGGTACCACGGGGCCCCCGCGGTCGCCCACGGCTGCACCGGCAAGGGCAACGACCAGGTCCGCTTCGAGGTGTCGACCCGGGCTTTGGCGCCCGATCTCGAGGTCATCGCACCGGTCCGGGGTTGGGGGATGACCCGCGAGGCCTCCATCCACTACGCCTACGACCACGGGATTCCGATCCAGGCCACGAAGGAGAAGGTGTATTCCATCGACGACAACCTCTGGGGCCGCGCCATCGAGTGCGGCGAGATGGAAGATCCATGGGCCGTGCCCCCCAAGGGTGTCTGGCTGCTCACCCAGCCCACCGAGACCG